>Ga0172369_10010092_pt1 | contig 10337 bp, 7 predicted proteins | sample LakKiv25m_FD_114539 | JGI IMG/M metagenome (GOLD analysis project Ga0172369, IMG submission 114539) | Freshwater microbial communities from Kabuno Bay, South-Kivu, Congo - kab_022012_11.25m | ecosystem: Environmental > Aquatic > Freshwater > Lake | place: Democratic Republic of the Congo...
ATTTGCGCAATTAAAACCGGAAAATCATCCACTTGTTCTGTCGTTATGGTTAGCTCTTCGTTCATCCCTTTAGCTTACTGCATTTCAATTATTTCGCCTAAAAATAAGCGAATGGCAAGTTTCCATCTTAAGTTTTTCGATTTCGGACAATAATTTATTAACAGTGTTGTCCACCATTGAATTTTTCTCTTCGGCTTTTTCCGTTTTACGGTACTTGATTACGGCCACAATTAATACGATTGCGAGGAGCCAGAAAAATGACAGTGCTTCAGGAGCTTCAAATATTATTAAGAAAATTAGTATAATTGCACCTACAATTCCGATGATGAAATCAGATGAAATCTCATTGGTAGATACATTTTGTTGTCTAATATTGTTTACTTGTTGGTTTAAATCTGTTATCGTGTTCTCGATGTGTTGTAACCTGATACTTTTCTCATCCCGTCCTCTTTTTAATTCGGTTTTAATATTCACACCGCAGTTGGGGCAATGAATGGATTGAATATGGATTTTGGTTTTGCATTTCGGGCAATCATAGCCCACCTGCGCGCCGCATTTTGAGCAAAATTGGGATCCTTTACTGTTGGGGGTGCTGCACTTCGGGCAAACCCAGGCATCCACAAACCCCGCAGCCGGGATAACCGCATGCGCTTCTGCCAGTTTGGGCATGGGCGGTGTCATTGGCGGAGCGCTGGCGGCGGCCATTTGGAATAATGCGCTGGGGTCTGCCAGACCGCCCAACTGCTGCGCGTTCACCCCGATGGCGGCATCATAGATCCCGCGTTTGGATGAATCCAGCAACGTGGCGCGCATCTGTTCCAGCAGCGCTAACGCCTGGTTCGCCTGGGCAACAATGTTTTGATCGTGATGAGTCACTAGGCGCCTGAAATTGTTGTATTGACTGTCGATTGCGGCTTCAATTTCGTTGGATGACGCGGAGGGTTCGATTTTTAAGATTTCGTAATAGGTAGGCATTTTTTCCCTCATATCCAATCCTCTTCAATTTGGGAAGAGGTTTCGTAATTCAATGTCCATGCTTTCAATGAGAGCGCACTCTAATGGCGCTGGATCAGATTTTAATCAAGTTAGGCCGTGTTGTCGATGAGTTGCTGCTGCCGTTTTGTCACTTGTCAATCTCAGCTGGTTCTACACTGGCATGATTGGTTGGCGCGGGCATGGACGAATGGTTAATTTTTTCAACCCAGGCATGCAGATTCATCTCGCCGCATACAGCCTGCGCCGCTTGAAAGTTCTGATAGGCGCCCTTGGATACCAAAAAACCGCGGCCGGGGGGAACGATTCCTGATAGGGTCTTGGGGGTTTGCGAGGCGAAAATGTTTGAGCTATCTCCCCGGTCAAACAAGGCGCCCGATTGGCAATCACGCACCAGGCGAATCACACTATCTGAGTTGCTCTGGATCTCCTTGACGGATAACCCAAAAAAGCCATATAGGCCGAACCCGAAGCCAAATCTCAATAAGGAGTCAAGTGAAGAAATTACCTTGTTTTGGATCGATTTTGCAGTTTGAATATAGTCATCGAGAACCAGGAGGATGGCCGGATATCTCGCCATGAAGTTTTCTTGATCGATTAAATCCGTGGCTGATTCGATGGCGAAATCAAATTCTTTCCGTCGTTTGTCAATTTCTTCGGTGACAGATTGAATCAGCGCTTCAATCTGTGCTTCGCTGTCAGCGTAGACGGCCGTATGCGCCAGATGGCGCAATAAATATAAGCGCTGGTTTTTTGAGCCAGGGTTGATAAAATAAATTTTTAACCGGTCTGGATGGATCAGGTTCGCCAAGCTAAGGATGCTGGTTTGGATAAAGACAGTTTTTCCGCTTTGGGGACCGCCGGTTACTATAAAATATGGTCCTTTTCTCAAATCCAATAGTATTGGCTCTAAAAGGTCGGTGCGGATGCCGACCGGCATGGCCAGGTTTCCTATGCTGGCATCCTGAAATGAGGCGTCGATGAATAAGTCTTTCAAAGGAACCACTTCCCGCAGTGATGGCCCTTTTGGAGGCCGCGGGCCAGTCCACGCCTGATCCAGAGCCATAGCGATATCGCGAAAATCGCAGAAGGCGGTTTGAAATTCCAACGGCGGCGACGCCCGAACTACTCCTCGGCCATAAATTCCGACTGGCATGGTATACCCTGGAATTCGCTGGCCGGTGACCGCGGTCAGGTCATCGTCGATGCTCAACTGCAAAGCTACGGCCAGTTTGATAAAATTGGAAACCCTGCGTGAAAGCACATTCGAGCGGTTCGCGCTGATGACAACATGGATGCCATTATAGGCGGCCGAATCCATGAGCTGAATCAGCAGTTCAACTGCGTAGGGTGATGCCGCATCAAATTGAGAGTAGTTATTGATAAACAAGACGATGTCAGGAACTGTTTCATGTGAAAGTTTTTGATATTCTCGGAATTCTGTTACACCGTGTTCTGACATTCGCTGTTTTCGGTCTTTTAAAATGCGCTGTAAAAAGCTTAACAGGCGCAAGGTGTGATCTAGATCACCACCTTGCATGATATCGCCGATATGGGGCAATGACCGAATACTGTTGAACTTTTGACCTTCGTAATCCAGGATATATAAATGCACTTCTTCCGGGGTATGGTCTAATGCAATTGAGGTGGCCAGATTCACCAGAAAATCACTGGTCTCTGCGCCGTCGTTGCCATAAACGGCCAAATGACCATTTTCTCCCAAATTTAAACGCATCACGGGTTGGGATAAATTGGCCGGGTCGTCTAACCGTCCAGCCACTGGATTTAAGATTTGGCTGCAGCCTAGCCAGCCTTGGCCATTCCAACCTTGGTCCGCTGGACGAAGCTCCAACAAGTCGATCTTCTCTGGCAGCAAATCCATGAATGGATTGGGCTGCTTCTCGACCCCGTGGCTGTCCGCATAGGTGTTAATCCATCCGACAAACGCATCCCGTTCAGTCACGATTGGCTCATCGTCATGCTCAGCCGCTGCCGGGTCTGCTTGGTCTTCATCCGTGTCGAGCAGTTTGCCAGATTTACCATTGATGTGTATTTCGTGGATGTTAAATTTTGCCAGGGCGCCGACATAAGCCTGGTTTTTCACCGGGCTGCCTGAATAAGCAACCTGAAATTGCGCATAGATGTTTTCACGCTTCGCCTTAAAGTAGCCACGGCCAAGCTGTTTGCCTAAATTTTCAATGTAGGCATCGTCGGTTTCCAGCAGTTCATTGCTGGCTTCGCGCGTGCCCATGCCCAAACAAACGATCGTGTTGATGGCATCCCGGATATCACCGCGCACCACGTTGCCAGGATCTTGAGTTGCCAACAGCAGATGAATGCCGTAACTGCGGCCCGTGCGCGCGATGGATAGCAGGCTTTGCTTAAGAAATTCAACCACGTCAGGCGGGTTCTTTGAAATCAACTCTGCGAACTCGTCGATGACAACAACCAGGTGGGGCAACGGTCTGGCTGGTTTTTCACCGCTTGTAAAAACGGCGCGGTGAAAATCGTTGATCGAGCCGCCTCCCAGCAAATTGCGGCGCCGCTTTAGCTCGGCGTCCAGGCAGATAAACAAGCGCCGCACCATTGCGCTTTGTTTTTGGGTGCTCGCCAGGTTGCCAAGAAAGCCAACCACGTGCGGCAGCTTTTCAAAACCCGAAAAGAGATCGCCTCCCTTGTAATCGATGAGCAGGAAATTTAAGTCATCGGGATGATTGTGCGCCGCCAGAGATAAAATGATGGTGTGCAGCAGCCCCTTGGTTTTGCCGGTGCCGGTCATCCCGCCCACCACCGCATGCGGGCCATACCCTTTCTCCGCGCCTTCTTGCAAACTAAAAATCGTTGGCCCCTCGGACTGGACGCCGATCGGTGCTTCCAGTGCGGCCACGGGTTTCGTGCGAAGCCAAAAGTTGGATATCGGGAACTCGTTTGCGTTGGAGATTCCCAACAGGTCGTAAAAAGTAAGCCGCCTGGCCAGGTTGGCCCCTTTTTCCTGTCCTTTAGCGCGCATGCGCAGGCGAATCGGCGCCAGTGTGCGCGCAAATTGATCCGCCAACTGGAGGGTGATCTCATCCGGTGTGAACGGGTTGGTGATTGGTTTCGCGGAACTGGAATCCACGCAAACTTTTTCCTTTAAATTCACCACCGCCCGACAAGCCCGATCCAATTTGTGGCGCGATGTCTGGCAAATCACTGTTGATGCGCCCAGCGCCTTGCCTTCAGACATCAACAAGGCAAACAATTTGCTATAAGCTGATTCGTTCGCTTTCTCGATAACTTCGGGGTCCGCAAAGAAAAAAACATAATGTGGCTCAAAGCGCGCGCCGGTTGGTCTATCGCGCTTGGTGCTATCAGCCTGACGCTGGCTAAATAGGCCGCTCATTTCCGCCAGTAAATCAGTAGCGTCTTCCATGCCGGCCGCGATCATCCTGCGGCTTTTGTCCTCATTTTGAATGTGCGGCAGCCAGCGGCACCAGTCCCAGGCTGATTTTTCATTTTCGGGAAAGATCACGACTAACTTTACTTCGTTAGGAGCGTGGTTGACGCATATCTGCATGAGCAAGGCCCGGCCCGACTGCTGCAGCTGCGCCCGGTCGCCGTGCACGCCAATCACCCCGCTCGCCCCTAAGGGAACTGTAATGGCTATCCCTTCAACATTGGAATATTCTCGAACCAGGTCGCGCGCGCGCCTGGCCAGTTCATCCCGGTCCATTTTATCCTGTGCCGAGAGCGAAAACCTCACTTTGTACTCGGCGGACTTGCCGCCAAGGCCGATGCGCAGGTCGAGAAAGTCGCGGTCGGCAGGCGTGCGCTCCCACAGGCGCCGCTCGTGGTCATTCAACCTGGCCCGCTCAAGGCAGTCGGATGGGTTGGGGTGGGGGGTGAGACTGGACAGCAACTGCTGCTGGCGCAAATTTTCCAGCTGGCGCGAACACTCTGCCAGGTAGAGGGTATATTTTTTCTCGCGGTCATCCAGCATCTGGCGGTACTTTTTGCGCTCGCGCACAAAACTAAAAATGCCCCCGACGATTGAAACCAGCATCATCGCACCAGACATGATTAACAGGGTCATTTGATGCATCACCAGCACGGAAACGACCGCCATGATGATAAAACCGAGCAGAGGGAGCAGCGTCGTCACGATGGACGAGGACGGGATGCTGGGGCGGGACGGGGGAGGGAAAATTTCGACCTCGCCCGGCGCGGAGGTGATGACCGAGCGCATGGCGGGCGAATATTGGGGCGGGTAGAGCGACGCATCGCCCTCACGATCCTCGTCCGGTTCGGCGGCCAAGGATGGTAAGAGCGGTTTCCATGTTTGGAGTAGGATGTTTTTCTTCATCTTGTCATTTTTTGCCGTTTCCCTTGTTTGTCGCATGTTTTGGACACAAAGGAAAACCCAATGAACCTACATTCTTCTTCTTTTTGAAGGTCATATATTTTAAAAAGTTTAAAAATTAAAATAAAAAATACACATTGTTGGGGTTGGAGAAATATATTCAACTTCCCCAATGGAGAAATAAAAATCAAGGGTCGAAAACCGCAAATCTTCCCCTCCTATGGTTTGCATTTTGCATCATACTTGTATAACTCATTGGAGTTCATTATGTTGATCAATTTCTCAGAATAATAGGGATCGCTTGCATATCCAGCCTGATGAATCTTGCGGGCATATTCTTTAGGGTCATTTGCATATTTGAGAGCTTCAATATACCTCCCACCTAACAATAACTTCGCATGGTCTTTAATACTATCGGAAAAGGAGTTGTACTTTTGAAAGTTGCCTTCCTGAGACTGACAGTTGTTGTTTTTGTCACATTCCTTTGTGAGCGCTTTGATACAATTATCATCTTTACATTTTATTCCAAAGAGATTGTTGGCATCATTAATGGTAGCCTTTCCCCATCCTGTCTCAAGGATAGCTTGGGCAATAGTTACTGAAACGGGTATCCCCGATTCCTTTGAAAAAGAACAGGCATAATCTGCCAAAAATTTTATGAATTCGCTATTGTTTAAATGATTTACATCAATTTTACACAAGGGTGCTTCTTGGTTTTTTTGACAAAAATCTGCATTAGGGCAGAGAGGATTGCTAGGATTCGTTGAACATATTTTGATAAGTTGTTCGTCCGACTCCGGAAGATTGCTAGCGTCGCACATAGGATTTTCTGCATTGTCAGGAGTACAACAAGGTACAAATGGATATTTTTCGCAGAATGTGGGGACGGTAAAATCTTTAGGAATACAGCCTAAATATCCTTTACATGGATCCAATTCACCTTCGGGTATACGTATTACTAATGGGGTGATTGTTGGAGTTACCTCTGTGCATGCACTCAGAAAAATAGCAATAATCAAAAATGATTTTAATACTTTGAATAAGTCTTTCATATCCCCTCCTTGAGATCATAAAATAAGAAGCGAGAAAACAACTCTTTCTTCCTTCGAAATAGGCTATTCATGGATGAAAAAAAGAGGCTTAAATTTCCCACCATAACCTGCATTCTGAAGCTCAACGTCATTTCTATTACTAAGCCCTGCTTGAGCAATGTGTAATTTTTTCAAGGTGTCTTTATTGAGTTCACCCGTAAATCCATCAGGTCTAACTACTGCAATATGATCTGGATCAGAAGCCAGGACCGGTTTCCCTTTTTTTAAATATTCTTGAAGTATTTTAAGGTCTTCCGGGTTGTTGGGATCAATGAGTCTCCAACCTCCATTTCCTCCCTTCAGCCATTTATGTAAATCATTAGCATTTGCTGTCATTGGGTCACCTTTTTTTCCTAGATCCTCCTTGGTTGGTAAAGGAGCGCCCATTGCGCGCATCACATCTGCCGCAAAAATATTACACCGTGTGTCAGTAGATCCACCACATGTTGGTGTATATCGACAAGGATAACTGTGCTCAACATTAAACTGATTAATGACAGATAAGTAAGCATTTACGCTACGAATATATTTTGAGTTTTTAATTGGAACATCAATTTGTGTCCAAAGAGAATTTGTTCCTTTATCAGTAATTTGTGGAATTGCGTTAGGGTTATACAGTTGCGATGCTTTTTCTTGTAGTTGATCATATTCTAATTTTATAGTTCCATCACAACCGGCAGAAATATATTTTGATAGCTTATCACTTAATGGTCGTTTTTGATCTTTGTATTGTTTCATTAAATTTCTGCGACTCTCTCGCGCAGCGATACGTTCCTCGTCACATTTTGAATTCCACAGTTTCTCAAAAAAATTGCATTTTTGGTCAGCAACCTCTTCTGATTTTTTTAAATCAGGCTGTAAATCATTAATTAGTCGATCCAATTCAGAAATTTTGCTATTGACTTCTTCAATTGAATAACTATCAATTTTCCCGTCTGGGAAATCTAGTTCACATTTCTTAATTAACTTTTCAAGCTCTATGATTTTTTGCTCTATCTCTGATAAAGTAAGATCAATTTCATTTATAGGCATAACTTCGATTTCTTCGAACTGAGAAATGTTCAGTGGCGAAATCTTGGGAGAATAATCCGTACAGGCGCTTAGAAAAATTAGTAAAGATACAAATATTTTTTTAAACATTCTACCTCTTAAAAATCAATGAAGAAGTTATGGTAGGTATTATGCAAAAAAAGGCAAAATTTATCCTCAACTCAGCTCCAGATCGAATGAGAATTCCTGTCAACAATCGGATCGGAGATGTCATTGGATTACCTTTTTTGGCATATTGTTGGAAATATATCTTCAGGATTAAGAGTACTACTGCCGATATTTGAATAAGCTATTGCCGGATTATAGGTTGGAGACGCATAAGATCCACTTTTACCCACTCTTACCTCAATATGAAGGACGTAATCTTTGTTGCCATTAGTTGTTCCTGTGTTGCCTGTATTTCCAACATGTCCTAACACTGTTTTACCAGGGCTTACTTCCTCTCCATATTTCAAAATATCGCCTTGCATATGAGCATATCGTACAAAAATAGATTGACCGTCTTGGCATTCAATATGCATTTGCTCTTTGTCTGATTGGGGAATGTCAGAACAGGCGTATTCCACAACAACAGAATTTCCGAACCCCCCATCAGCAGCAGTTCCGTGTTCGTCTTTTTGAGATCGAACAACTTTTCCTTTCCAAGAAGCTTTAATCTCCTCATCTTTTTTTCCCACATCTAAGCCTTGGTGTTCCGGATACCTAGGATCGTGGAATTTCGTTCCATTGCAATTACCTGACGAAACAGGAAACCTAGAAACGAACGCTTTCTCTAACTCATACATTTGACTTTCTACTTCCTTTATCTGTAAATCCAGTTCCGCACAAGAAGGAGGCTTTGATGATTGCAACAGTGAAGATTCGGCATTCCATTTATCAATAAGTTTATTGCATTGGGCAATTAGATTGTCTACACTTTTTATTGCTGAATCTCGAGTAGTTTTACAAAATAAATCAAAAATATTGAAAGGACATCGATTAATGGTTTCTTGTTTCTGCTTTTTTGCCTCATTTATTTGTTCATTGCAATATTTAATAGAAGAATTAAGTTCGATTATTTGATTTTTTTGGGTTTCATAGCTTGCATTTAAGCTCTCACATTCAGATCGATCTTTTTTAAGCGTATCAAGTTTGCTGTTTAGGTCCCTATATGATGCCTCATCCCCGGTTAATGGTAAAAACTCAAATGTCGTTTCATCTGATATTTCTAGAGTTGCAATATTTGGATTGAATTCAACACAACTGATCATAATAAACGGGAAAATCACCAAAAATAAAATTTTATGAAGCTTTCTGGATAAAGTCGTTTGAGGCAATAATGCGAATTTTTTTGTTGTCAACAGATTGATTAGCCTCATTTTTCCCTCATTGTAGAAAATAGTTTACACTCAAAATGCAATAAAACTTATAGACACTTCAAAAACATTGGCCTGCCGATTTTCCTTGACTTTTACCTTTTGACGTGCTTCTAGGCTTCGATTTTAGACCCCCAACACCTGCTCCTATTCACTTGCTCTTTTAGAAGAGAAAGAATCATCTTTAATAAGAGCAATTGAAATCTCAGTGCAGGTGTTGGGTGGATAAAAAAACTTTACTGTCCCGCAGCCTGGGCGGCGGCACTCCTTGCTGCTTCGTCCAGTTTGCGGAAGTTATCAGCTACACTGGTGAGATAGTTATTAACACCGTTTAGTGTATCGCTATATTGTTGCAATTTTGTAATCCAATCCCCGTACACCTGGTTAAACTGTTCCTGCGCGGGGCCGTCCCAGGCGGCGTCCAATTCGCTGTTGATGGTGCGCAGCTTGCTGAGCAGGTTCTCGACGGTGTTGTCGCGTTCCGCTTTCACCTGGCGCGCCAGATCCTCTACCTTTTCGACTTCGATCCGTAACGTTGGCATATGCATCTCCTGTTTCAATCAAAATAGATACGCGGTTGCAATCTCAGCCACACACATGAAGCTGAAACTCACAAAAGATTATTCTGGGTCTATTAAGACAGACCCGCGACGCAGGGTTTGAGCATCCGGTATCCCAGTCAAAAGAGGCAGGGTACCGTTTGGTTCGTGGGTTTCCAAGAAAGCCGCTTTGTGCCATGTTTTACACCCCCTATCGATTCGCAGCGTCATGAAACTCTCCCCGTTTCGGGTCAGCTTAGGCGTTTATCGCGCAAGCACCAGACCCTGGTTTCCCCGTTCGACCGCGCAACAGCGCATCCGCCCACCCCGCAAGCACCAGCAATCGAATTTTCTGCCATCATCTTACTGAAAAATAAGTTTGGCCGCTGTAAAAATCACATAAAAGGCTTGTAAAAATACTTTTCCTTTTTGAAAGGTTAATCCAGCCGTTTCCAGTTGAAGTTGTCATTATTGGCTGGCGCCTGTGCCGCCTGACCGCTGCTGCCGGCTGTATCCAGTGTGCGCCAGCCTTTGAGGGGCGTGGAGCCTGCGGGGGCCGTGGGTTCCACGGGCGGGGTGTTATGCACTGCGCGAGTGGGTTGTGCGGCGGAAACGGGCTGGGTGATGTCTAAAATTAATCTGGCGCCTGTCCAGACCCGCGCCTGAACCAGCGTGACATTTGGATCAACCGGTTGGCCGGAGGTTTGATTGGTCACCTGGTAACTGGGCTGTCCCGTGGTGGAAACCGGTGCCGCGCCATACGCGTTGATGACCGCCGCGCATAGATCTCTCACCAGCATTTCAGGGAATGCTTCGACGTCATGTTCTTCCTGTCCAAGCTGCACTGTGATTTGAATTTTCGGCATCATGGCTTCGTTTAGTCCTGGCGTAAGCGCGTGAATTCAAAAAAGCTGCAATCGTCGCTGTTGGGCATCTTCCCCACCACCTCGAGCAGTTTATGCAACGCTTC
>Ga0172369_10010093_pt1 | contig 10336 bp, 4 predicted proteins | sample LakKiv25m_FD_114539 | JGI IMG/M metagenome (GOLD analysis project Ga0172369, IMG submission 114539) | Freshwater microbial communities from Kabuno Bay, South-Kivu, Congo - kab_022012_11.25m | ecosystem: Environmental > Aquatic > Freshwater > Lake | place: Democratic Republic of the Congo...
CTTTCGGCTGATCTCGAAGCGATCTATTACGGATATACAATCGCTGGTCCTGAAGGAGCGGGAGAAATGTTCAACCCATCAATTGTTGTGGCCGATCCGTACGGAAAAAGTGTCGTCACTTACAACCGCTATCAACATGATGCACGGACGAGAATTCCACGAATACAAAATGAATTTGATTGGGAAGAAGACACACCTGTTATCATCCACCCGCGCGATCTGATTCTATATGAATTGCATGTCCGAGATATGACGAAGCATAGTACTTCAGGGATCCCCCATACCATCGCCGGAACGTATCGAGGATTGGCTGCATCAGGGTACACCGGTGGAATTGACTATATCAAACGTCTCGGTGTCAATGCGGTTGAACTCATGCCTTGCCAGCACTATGCGACAATAGAACTTCCGTATAAGCAACGTACAGTTGAAGGAAAATACAACACATGGAATCCATACGAACGAAATCACTGGGGATATATGACATCGTATTTTTTTCCACCGCAAGCATACTATGCAACAGGAGCGTCGCTCACTGCAGGAGAGTGGAACGACACAACCGGAAGGGAAACAGAGGAGTTGAAGGAGTTGGTAAAGGCGTTCCATCGTGTAGGCATTGCAGTGGTTATCGATGTTGTGTACAATCACACGTCTCAGTACGATTATCAACCATTCAAATTCATCGATAAGAAATATTATTACCACCTTGATGAGAACGGGGATTTCCTTTCAGCAAGCGGTTGTGGCAATGATTTTCAGACAGCACGACCCATGGTGCGGAGGCTCATTGTCGACAGTTTACTCTATTGGATGCGTGAGTTTCATGTTGATGGTTTCCGGTTCGATCTTGCAACGATGATAGATGAGGAAACATTTCAATGCATCTGTTCTGAAACAAGAACTGTTTTCCCTGAGGTAATTTTGATTGCTGAACCGTGGGGAGGGGGAAAACATGATATGCCACTGTTTTCGAACATGAATGTCAGTTCTTGGAATGATCTTTTTCGCAATGGCATAAAGGGAGCCGATCCTCACCATGCGCCTGGGATTGCATTTGGGCTTTGGGGAAATCATTCACCTGAGGAGTTTGGTTTATGGATTCTTGGGTGTGTGCAAGAAAAAGGAGGACCCTTCGTCAGTGCAAGCCACAGCATCAATTATCTCGAATCACATGACGGATACACACTTGGTGATTTTATTCGTATCGCCACAGGAGAAGTGAATGCACATGGGATGATCAAAGATATCAAACGCTATCACACGCTTACTTTCAGGCAGCAGCAGGTTCACGCATTATGTGCATTTTTATTGATGGTAAGTCAAGGGGCTGTGATGATTCATTCAGGCCAGGAATTTGCAAGAGGAAAAATCATCGCACCATCGTCACTACCAGGAACAATCCCTGGCCATATTGATGAGAACAGCTATGAAAAAGATGACGAGACGAATTGGATAAATTATTCTCTCGCAACGCAGAATAACCTTTTGGTAGACTTTTACACCGAACTGATCTCCATCAGGAAGAGGTATCCAGCACTGCGTCATGGTTCGAAAAAGCAATACCATTTTCTTTCTCCAGGCACATCGCTTGCAAGCGGCTTTGAAATTGAGTGGGAAGAAAAAGGTTGCGTCAAACGAATTGCAGCATTGGTGAATCCAAATCCTGTAGAGAATGCTGAATTCACTCTTGCAGGAAGCCAATGGAAAGTCTTGGTACACGGTTTTCAAGCCTCAGTAAATGGACTGAGTGAGATCCACAAGGACAGAATAGTGGTAAAGGCTGCTACAGCGATACTGCTTGTAAGTAACGGATAGTCCTCACAATGAAGTTCGCTGCAAGAACAAAACAGCGAGCGGAGGGACGCGTAATTGAAGTGAAAATGGTCGGTCATGGCATGGGATGGATTCAGATTCTACTTGGCCGCCGTTTCCCACTCCACTCCCACCATAATATTCCGAATCGCTGTTCAAAACCTCCCGATAACTCCCTGCTTCAGTTACTCCCAATCGATAGTGCTCGTGCACGACTGGGGTGAAGTTACAAAGAACGATTATTCTGCTCCCATCCTTCGAAATCCGTTCGAAGGAAAGCAAACTTCTCTCCGCATCTCGGATATCAATCCATTGAAATCCTTCCCAATCGAAATCCACTTGATGGAGTGAGGTGTGTTCCACATACGCATGGTTCAAATCATGGAGCCAGAGGTGCAATTTTCTGTGTGCATCGAAATCGAAAAGATTCCAGTTCAATTGATCATCGTAATTCCATTCATTCCATTGCCCAAATTCCTGACCCATGAAGAGCAGTTTTTTCCCGGGATGGCCATACATGTAGCCATAGAAAAGTCTCATGTTTGCAAACTTTTGCCAATAATCACCCGGCATCTTGCCTATCAGTGCTCCCTTTCCATGGACTACTTCATCGTGTGAAATGGGAAGCATGAACTTTTCACTAAAGGCATAGAGTAATCCAAACGTTAAATTCTTGTGATGAAATTTTCTGAAATATGGGTCTATCTGGAAATATTCTAGCAGATCATGCATCCATCCCATGTTCCATTTGAAATCGAATCCGAGTCCCCTTGAGTCTGGTGAATGAGTGACACCGGGGAACGACGTCGATTCTTCTGCAATAACGATTGCTCCAGGGTGATTCACGCGGATTGACCAGTTAAGTTGGCGAAGGAAATCAATCGCTTCTAAATTTTCGCGTCCACCATATTGGTTCGGAATCCATTCCCCTTCCTTTCGTGAGTAATCAAGATAGAGCATGGAGGCGACTGCATCCAACCGAAGACCGTCGATATGAAACTCAGTGAGCCAGTATAACGCATTGCCAATAAGGAAATTACGTACTTCATTTCGTCCGTAATTGAAGATCAAAGTTCCCCAATCCATGTGCTCACCTTGTCTCGGGTCCTCATGCTCAAAAAGAGCAGTGCCATCAAAACGTGCAAGTGCATGGGAATCCTTTGGGAAATGTGCAGGTACCCAATCTAAAAGCACACCAATTCCTTCCTTGTGCATGTAGTCGACAAAGTAGCGAAAATCATCTGGTGAGCCATGTCTGCTCGTGGGAGCATAGTAACCGCTTACCTGATATCCCCACGAACCATCGTATGGATATTCCATAATTGGGAGCAGTTCTACATGTGTGTAGCCGATTTCTTTTACGTATGCTGCCAGCTCGATTGCAAGCTCTCGATAATTCAGGTATTCTTTCGGACTGTCTGATTTTCTTTTCCATGATGCGAGGTGCACTTCATACACAGAGACAGGTTGGTCGTCATAATAATCTACAGTGCTTTTCTGTTGTTGCCACTCATCGTCACTCCACGTAAACGAACTTCTGGAATACACCACAGATGCTGTGCGTGGTCTGACCTCCATTGCACGCGCGAACGGATCGGTTTTATCAATGATGTGACCGTCAATTGTCTTCAGTTCATATTTATACAGCTCTCCGTTAGTCAGACCCGGGATGAAGATTTCCCAAACTCCAGACAATCCTAGCATACGCATTGCATGGCGTCTTCTATCCCAGCCATTGAACGATCCGATAAGACTAACACTGCGTGCATTTGGTGCCCATACTGAAAATTCAATTCCAGGTATTCCGTTAATTTCTACGCTGTGTGCACCTAGCTTCTCATATATTTTATAGTGATTTCCTTCCCCAAAAAGGTAGAGGTCGTATTCAGTAAGTTGCGGTTGAAAGGCGTATGGATCATGCAGAATTTCCTCTGATTTATCGAAGATAACCCGTTTCAATTTGTAGGGAAAAACCTCGCTCTCTCCCCGAAACAGACACTCATAGAATCCATCGGTGTGAACGCGTTTCATCGGAAATTGTTGTACCACACCGTCAGCAGCTTCCCTCATGACATACACCTCCAATGCGAGCGGAAAAAACGCACGCACAACGACTGCATTTTCGTTGTCCACTTGTATCTTGTGGATTCCAAGGACTGAATACGGGTCCTTGTGTTCAGTGTAAATAATGCGATAAATCTCTTCCAGTGTTGCAGTCGTGCTCATATCATTACATTCTTGACAAATAATTTGCGTTCAATTTACAAAAATGCTAGCTGCCACGAAGGAGCCAGATTATCATATTAAGAGAACAATACTCAACGAGGCATTTTTCTCCCACAGGCGATCGATTTCGAAAAGTCCTATTTCGAAAAAACCATGTAAATCGTTTTCACCCATGTCGGTGTTGTGAGCACTGCGAAAAAGATTCCCGACGCGGCATCACGTGCATCGAATGTCGCTCTATACTTGCCCGGTTGCAATACATCGAAAACCAGCGTTTTTACGAACCGACCGTTCGCGTCATACACTTTCAAACTTGTAAAACCATGCTCGATAAGTTCGAACTCGATGGTCGTCGCAGGATTGAATGGATTTGGATGATTCTGTGGAAGTTGAAGTGGTGCATACCCATCAAAGAGACGTGCACCACCTTCTCGACATATACCGATCAGTGAAAAATATCCATCGCTCAGCGTGATATCCACAGGTCCACCGTCTGCGATTGGATTCTCAAGATATAAAGCCGTTGCTGTGTCTTTTCCGAGCGTTGCGCGAAAGCGGAGTGTGAGAAGCGATCCGTCTTGTCCGTTCGCCGTAGGGAGTGTAAGAGGAATCGTGCGCTCGTCCCCGGACACTGTACCGAATGGTAGATCGAGCGGTGACAGAAGCGAGGCGTTATACCGAAGTGTCGCATGGAACTGCGTAGCGCCTGAAAGATTCACATTGCGGGCGTTTCGAAGGAAGATCGGGATCGACACTTCCTCACCGGGTGAAGCGCGTGCTGTTGCAACCTCAATGTGAGCAGTTGCAGTCGCATATTCACCGCTGATCGGTGCTGGTATCCATGAACACGAAGGGGTTGTATCGAAAAGCAATGTGTCACTATAAATACCATCCGCAGAAGGCTCATTGAAAAGTATTTGCACGGCAACACTATCTCTTGGCTGGGCTATTGCCGGAATCCCTCCTAAGACGGTGAAGTTTGTTCCGTTTCCAAATGAAGATGAGTTTATGGTTACTGGAAGCGTCCCGAAGTTCTTGATCCAAAGCGTTTTCACGACAGGAAAATCTGGAGGAAAGCGGCGACCGAAATCCAGCTCCATTGTCGCTACCGACCATACGTTCTTTTCTCCTTCGATGGCCACATCAACGGAAAACAGTGAATCATTGTCGAACGAAACAGATAGGTTTGCCGACACGGTACCTGGACCTGCTGGTGCATAGCGAAGAGGGATCAGAAGCGAGTCACCGGCAGCGATCGGCGTAGCTGAAACTTGTGAGGTTAACAAAATTTCCGGACTTCCGGTCAGCACAATTCCGAGAAAATTGATTGGAATGGTGCCGGTGTTCCGGATGATAAGGACGCTGTCAATAGGGCCATCCTCGCAGAGCAGCGGCAAGAAATGAAATTGTAAAGGCATTGCCAAGGAAGGAAGCGTCTTTAACCCACCGTGAATCTCCACATGCAAAGGCGAACACGAAGGGAAATAGAAAGCATCCAACGTGTCGCTCCATTTCCCATCCTTGGGAGGCAAGTCGAATTGTATTATGAGCTGTATTGACTGACCTGAGCGAACGTTGATTGGTACAGGCGAAAGCACCTTGAAGAAACCAGGGACACCAAAGTTTGTGGCATCTAGAACGACGTCCAAAGAACCTGTGTTGGAAATGTTCAACGAACGTTGCAGTGGGAAATCCATCGGTTGCCATGTTCCGAAATCCAACATGCGTGCCGATAGTTGAAGTGAATCTTTCACACCTTCCAGTACGATCGTCCAGACGGTATCAGTCAAAGAGTTGCAATCAATAAGAAACATCACTGTTTGAAGGCCACTGTTTTTTGGCGCGAAGCGCAATCGTAGCTGCGTACTATCGCCAGGTGCGAGTCTTAAAGGTAGGGCTGGTGGATTCATGATACTGAAATCCCCGACACCGTTGTAGCGAAATGAAGAAACGATGAGAGTATCGCCACCGGAATTCTTGATGTAGAAGCTCGTATCATTTTCCAACATCAGACAACGTAAGGTTGAAAACGACAGGAAGTTCGGAGCTTCGATTTTCGGGAGTGACACTTTTCGTCCACGCAGCGGGAGAGATAACGGTGTACATGATGGGGAAAATTGAAAGCGGAGAGTGTCGATGTACACGTCATCATAAATCGGAAGCAAAAAACGTATTGTCACGAGAAGCGAATCCCCCGATTCTATTGTCTTTGGCAAGGGAGTTGTGATTGTGAATGGAGCGCCGGTCGCTGAAGAATAGCCGGTGATAGTAATCGGAAGTGTCCCAGTGTTTCGAACTACAATATCACGTGATGCAGGAAATTGCGTCGGTCTAACAATTCCAAAATCCAGGAATGATGACATCGCTAATGATGCAGAATCGAAGGTTCCTGTAAGCAAGATGGCAAATGCGGTATCATTACCGGCGTTGCTGTGCAGCGTGAGAGTTGCCGCTTTCGCTCCTTGGGTTTGTGGCGTGAACCGAAGCGTCAATGTGTCTGTGTCACCGGAAGAAATTACCTTTGGAAGGCGTGAGAGAACACTGTACGATGTATCACCGATAAGTGTGACGCGATCAATAATCAAATCGAAGAAGCCAGGATTCTCGATCACAATGGCGGTATCCTTCGGTTGATAATTACACGTGTGACGTGCGAATTCAACCAATACCGGCCCAGCAATCCCCGAGGTAGAAACGCGCGAGCCGGCGACAAGAACCTTGACAACATCACATCGCGGTGTATGCACAACTGTTAGGGTATCGGAAAAATATCCATCGAAACCTGGGTTGTTGAAGCGCATGGGGATTTCTGCATATCCGTTTGGCGGGATGTCGATTGGAAATGTACCTCGTATTGTGAACGGTGGGCTCGCTCCGAAAAATGCAGTATCGACTTGCATCGCTACTGTTCCGCGATTGTGGAGTGGAATAACGCCATCAACCGGAAAGTTGATGACTTTCTGCACGCCGTAGTACAGTGAAAGTGCATTCAACTCGGCGGATTCCTTTCGTCCGTTCAATTTAATCGTGAAATCACCCGATGCAGCGTTACTGACAATAATCAGATCACCGTATTTGTATCCAGAAGAAAGTGGATCGAACCGTATACCAAGATATGTCGAAGCTCCAGGCGATACTGTCAACGGAAACGACGATGGAAAATAGATACTGAAATCAGGACCGTTCTTAATATATGCAGTCGTAATGATCAAGTCGCTCGTGCCGTTATTCGTCACGCGAACAAGCGAATCTTTCGGCGGATTTTCGCAGAGAGCGATGTAGAGCAATATTGACGAAGGGGCGTCTATCTGTGGGGTTTTACTTGCTGGGTGAATTCCACTCGTAGCCAGCCAAGGAACGCTGATGGAACAGAGTACGAGAGTAAAAAGAATATATTTATCGAAACGGTAATGCATTAAAAGAGCAAGGAGGAGAAAAACCAGTCCGGGAGTTTGCACGGACACTAAAAGCTAGATGAAATCATGCAGAGATTCAAAGCCAGTGTGCGAAGGCAAACCTTCCAACAAAGGGTTACACAAATTCAGTAGCAGCGGAGAAGTTCTTATGATGGTGATTGTGTTTTTTCCGCAGCATCGATGTGAGGATTTTTACAAACTGAATAAATATGCGAGCGTCAATTGCAAGCGGGGAAGCCGGAAATTATCATCCAACTTTGGAAGCTTGCCTTCATGCGCTTTCAGGATTTCTGTGAATTGATATCCTGCGGTGAAACCTAGCCGGAAACTACCATCAGTGTTTTCGATGATTGGGAAATCGCCACCGACAGTTCCTTCAATCAGAATGTTTCGATCATCATCGGCGGGTGTAATGTCCTCAGCAATCCCGACCGATGGCCAGGATGGAGTATTCGTGACAGCGGAAGAGATCGGAAGGCCAAACTGAAAACCGATAGTGAAATAGCTCACCTTGAACATCGTTCCAAGTGCGATGTAGTTGAAACTGCCTTCAGTCGTCATCTTTTTTGGGAGCGTAAAATCTTTGTCATTCACATAGTCGGGATCAAGGTCTGTGTTCTGATCGCTGAACGCCAGCGTATAATACCCGAACGAAGCCAGCACACTCGTCTGAAGGCCAAGAGCAAAGTCGGACTCAATCCCAAAAATCGAACCGGGAGTTGGAGAACGTTCAGCGCCGGATACATGGTAGTTCACTGTGGATACTGCGACGTTCATTCCCATCAACGGACCCAGATGAATTTGGTGTTTGGGCGCGTCTTGACTGAAGAGTTGCGGTGCAAACATGAAACATAAAATGGAAAGAATAGATGTGGTTTTCATAACTGACCTATCTGGTGGCACGTTGGACAATTGCAGGTGCAATGTACGCGAAAAACGTTTGATTTGAAATGCAATCGTTCTTTCGCGTGTGACGATATGATCTCTTAGGGGAGTTGCTTGCAATCATTGCAACAAGGCGAAAAAAAATTGATGCATTCACTTTCAGGATTACCGAGATTTGATTGTGCTCTCATGCGAGAGACAAGTACGCGAACAGTTTTCATTTCTTATCTCCAACTTGCACCTCGGCTTCTCCTCGCTGGGGTGTTTGTATTTTTACTAATGTAACCACCTTTTGTAACCACCTTTGAACTGTATAACGGTATCGCTGGCAATGTAATGCAGTCCCTTCATTCAGGTCGAAAACTTTGCTGGATGCGTAAGTTGACCCTAATGTCAACAATCGGATTGAGCATTTGTATACAAGTAGCAATTTCATGAGCACGCAAATCGTAACGGTCAGATTATGAGGAGCTTTTGCTCATAGGGAGATCTTTCCTATAACATTCGACAAGGGCTGTAACCGAATCCGTATATTGGCGTTCATGTAATGTGAGATTTCAAAAATTGGAGGATTGAAAGTATGGTACAAGAGAAGAACGCAACACAATAGAATCATCATTATATAAAACATTGCGAAATGATATACGCCAAGGTGGCATCTGGGAAACGCTCAAACGTGAATACCGTGAACTCAGGAAATTCATGTTCACCGAGGATCGGAATCTGCGACTCGCATCAATAGGCGCGATCAAAAGGATATTCTACATCGGATGGTGGCTGCTAAAGAGTCTCTTTCTCAAGCTTACACCGACCCGTCGACTGTTGGCGTTTACGGGAATATTGTTCACATGCATACATGTTCGTAGTGGAACGTCGGAAGTCAATTTCCAAGTTCTCGGTGGGTTCATGATACTATTTATTCTTATGCTCGAGCTTAAAGATAAACTTCTTGCGAAGGAAGAACTTGAAGCTGGTCGGGCGGTGCAACAGGCATTGATGCCTCAACGCATTCAACAATTCCCTGGGTGGAGTGCGTGGCTGTTCAACCGTTCCGCAAATGAAGTCGGTGGACATCTTGTGGATATTTTTGATCTAGGGAATACGCGCTTCGGGTTCGCACGTGGCGACGCTGCAGGGAAAGGTCTGCGTGCGGCCCTGCTTAGTGCAAAGCTGGAAGCAACGCTTCGCGCGATTGCACCAGACTTCACGTCACTGAGCGAGATGGGAGAAAAATTACATCATGTTTTCTACCGCGACAGCCTTCCTACTCTTTTTGCATCACTCGTCTATATCGAATGTCAAGCAAATGGCGACGAGATCTGCATGATCAATGCTGGTCATCTACCACCACTCATCATCCGCAACTCGATACTGGAGATTGCAGGAAAGGGTGGTGTTGCGATGGGATTGATTGCACACACAACGTACGAAGAACATCGATGGACGTTTTAGACAAATGATTGGATCATTGCCTATTCTGACGGTGTGTCCGAAGCGCAAAATGAGGCAGGGGATTTTTTCGGGGAGGAACGATTGTATCGCATACTTCCCCGTCTGTCGAAGCTATCGGTGGAACAGATCGGAGAATGCATCGTCAATGAAGTGGATCATTTCGTCGGTAATGCCGCGGTGAGCGACGATATCTCGATTGTGATATTGCGAAAAACGTAACATGAGCCAAAGTAAACGAATGCAACCCATAACCATTCTGGATTGATCCTGTCACGAAGTACCATTTTTTCCCATGCGGTTGCATGCTGGAATCAATCGGTGTAGGACTTTTTATTCCACTTTCAAGTCAGTATGTTATGGCGAATTGTGTTCCCGGGCTCGCATGCAGAAATTCATATATCATAGAATATTTCCACTAACTTTTTTGGAGGAATCATGTATTATCGAACCTCACGCGGGCTGCTTGTATGCCTTCCGTTTCTTCTTATCCTGAAAACTGCCATCATTCATGCCCAAGCTGGGCAGGCGACTATCATCAATCACAA
>Ga0172369_10010095_pt1 | contig 10336 bp, 8 predicted proteins | sample LakKiv25m_FD_114539 | JGI IMG/M metagenome (GOLD analysis project Ga0172369, IMG submission 114539) | Freshwater microbial communities from Kabuno Bay, South-Kivu, Congo - kab_022012_11.25m | ecosystem: Environmental > Aquatic > Freshwater > Lake | place: Democratic Republic of the Congo...
GAAAAACTTCATGAAGTAATGGTTCCCGAAGACGATGCCCGACATACAGTGGAGTACGAGAACCATTTCGCGATCGTGCCGTCCTTCCATGATTGGGATGTAAATGCGCACATTAATAAGAAAGGAGGAATGCCTTGCCCGGACGGTTTTCGCTACAGCAGCGATACAAATACGAAATGGCTCTCGGATGATGAATTGCGGAAAATAATTGGCTTAACAAATGGAGATGCATGAGGTGCTTTTCTTCCGCGAGAGTATCACGGCTAGTGCGGAAGACCACGGAGTTGGGATGAGAAAAGGAAGTATCCAAGGGACATGACACGTCTTCTCATTACCGGTGCGAGCGGCCTGCTAGGGGCAGCGCTGCTATACCGGGGACGGGGTGCCGTTGATATCCTGGCATGCACCAACGAGGCGTTTCTCCGTCCGCGCGATTTTGAAACCCGGAAAATCGATCTTACCTCGGAAACTCAGGCAAAGGATCTGGTGGGAGGATTTAAGCCGGATTGGATTTGCCATTGCGCCGCGTTGACCGACGTGGATCTCTGTCAAACACAACCGGAGACCGCCCACCGCCTGAATGTCGCCGCATCGGAAGCGCTTGCCCGCGCAGCGGCCGATCACGGGGCACGGCTTCTGCTGATTTCGACGGATTCGGTTTATGACGGAAGCCGGGGTTGGTACGTCGAAACGGATGCGACCGGGCCACTCAACGAATACGCGGCATCGAAGTTGGAAGCGGAAATGTGCGTCCGCGAATTCCTGCCCGAGGTTCTGATCGCGCGCGTCAATTTCTACGGCTGGAACCTGAAGCCGAAACGGTCCCTCGCCGAATGGGTTCTTGGCCAACTCGAGGCCGGAGTTTCCGTGCCGGGCTGGACAGACGTATATTTTACGCCGCTATTCAACATGGACCTGGCGGATTGTCTGAACGCCATGATGGTCCGGGGATTGAGGGGTACATATCACGTTGCAGGTTCGGAGCGTTGCAGTAAATACGAATTTGCACGGGCCGTTGCGGCGGAGTGGAGACATGACCCGGAAGCGATCATTCCGACGAAAATCGCGACTGCCGGACTGGGTGCTCCCCGCCCGCTCGATACCTCATTGCGGTGCGACAAGCTGTATCGCGAGTTGGGCCATGTCCTTCCTGATTTGCGAACGGGATTGAGGCGGATGCGGAATTTCGTTGAATCGGATCTGCCCGCGTTCAGAAGTCTGCTCGGATAGACGGCGGCGGAGGACGACGACATGCCCACGTTTCGGATCGGTCATCGCGGGATCGGTGAAATGGACCCGACCTATTTTATCGCGGACATTTCGGCGAACCACGACGGCGAATTGGAACGGGCCAAGCGGCTCGTCGAACTTGCAAAAGCATCCGGAGCCGACGCGGCGAAATTCCAAAATTTCCGCGCGCCGGAGATCGTCAGCCCGCGTGGGTTTGAAACGATGGGGACCAGGCAGGGCCATCAGGCCGCGTGGAGAAAAAGCGTTTTTCAGGTTTACACGGAAGCGACCATCCCCTGGGAGTGGACACCCATCCTTAAAACCCATTGCGAACAAGTCGGCATCGAATACCTCTCGACACCTTACGATTTCGGTGCCGTGGATATGCTCGATCCGTATGTCCCGGCCTTCAAGATCGGTTCCGGCGACATAACATGGCCGGAAATGCTTTCGAAGGTCGCCTGTAAGAACAAGCCCGTCTTGCTGGCGTGCGGGGCTTCCGATCTCGGGGATGTCCGGCGGGCGGTTGAAATCATCCGGGCGGTGAACCCGGATTTATGCCTGATGCAGTGCAACACGAACTACACGGGAAGCGCGGACAACTTCAGGCACATCCATTTGAATGTGTTGACGGCGTTTCGCGCCATATACCCGGGAATTGTCCTAGGCCTCTCGGACCACTTGCCGGGCCATGTCGCGGTGTTGGGCGCCGTGGCGCTCGGCGCGCGGGTGATCGAGAAACATTTTACGGACGACACCACGAGGGAAGGCCCCGACCACCCCTTTTCCATGACTCCGCAAACCTGGCGCGAGATGGTCGCTCGCACACGGGAATTGGAGAACGCCCTGGGTAATTCCGTCAAGAAAGTGGAGGAGAACGAGGCGGAGACCCTGGTCGTTCAAAGGAGATGTGTACGCGCCGCTCGCGACCTTCCCGCGGGAATTATCCTGGCGCGCGATATGCTGAGCGTCTTGCGGCCGGCCCCCCGCGACGGGATCTTTCCGTACGATATCGACAGGGTGATAGGGAAACGGCTCACCGTCGACCTTGCGGAGGGGGACTATATAAAGCGGGAGATGCTGGACGAGACATAGATGCGCGTTCTCTATTTCAGCCGCGACTACACTACCCATGATTTTCGCTTTCTGGTGAAACTCGCCACTCCTCCGTTTGAAATGCATTTCCTCCGTCTCGAGGCCGACGGCATCCCTTACGAGAGTCGTCCTTTGCCCGCGGCGATAAAGGTTGTGGAATGGGAGGGAGGACGCGAACCCGCCCGCACTCCCGAAGAGTGGCTCCACTTGATGCCGGCCTTCGAAAGCGTGCTCGAACGGGTGAAGCCCGACCTGATCCATGCCGGTCCCGTGCAATCGTGCGGATTAATGGCCGCGAAATCCGGTTTTCACCCATTGTTGCTCATGTCGTGGGGATCCGATCTTCTGGTCGACGCCGATCGTGACGACTCGTGGCGACGGATGACGCGGTTTGCCCTTTCGCATTCAGATATGTTCGTGTGCGATTCCTCCACCGTGCGATTAAAAGCACAAAGTCTCCTTCCATATCCGGACGATCGCGTAGTCCAGTTTCCGTGGGGGATCGACCTGGCGACTTTCCGCCCAGGTATCGGCGGTCAAACGATTCGGGAGCGAACTGGATGGGAAGGGAACCGGATCGTGTTGTCCGTGCGGACCTGGGAGAAGCTGTACGGCATCGACGTCCTGTTGGAGACGTTCCGGATCGCGTACGAATCCGACCCAGACCTGCGCCTCCTCTTGCTTGGAACCGGCTCGCTGCGCGAGACGGTGGAAGGTTTTATCGCCGACCATGGACTTCGCGATATCGTGCATTGCCCAGGCCAGGTTCCACACTCGGAACTCGTTCGCTATTTTCAGGCGGCGGACATCTACATGAGCTGCGCCCACTCCGACGGGACCTCCATCTCGATGCTCGAGGCGCTTGGCGTGGGGGTGCCGGTGGTCGCCACGGACATACCCAGCAATCGGGAATGGATCGAGCCGGGCGTTAACGGGTGGCTCGGGAAAGCCGGCAATCCAGAAAGGTTTGCGTCCGCCTTGTTGAGCGCCTCCAGGATGTCGGGAGGCGAACGCGCCGTCATGCGCCAGCGCAATCGCGCACTTGCGGAAGAAAAAGCCGACTGGGATCGCAACATCGGGAAACTGATGGCGGCGTATACAAGACTTGTGCAACCCGGTTCGGTCCGGAGTGACGCCGGTTGAGGACCGTCGCCATTATTCAGGCCCACATGGGCTCTTCCCGCCTTCCGGGAAAAGTTCTCATGGACATTGCAGGGCAGACGATGCTGGAGAGGGTCGTCCGCCGCACCCGGCGCTGCGCCGGGTTGGATGATATCGTGGTCGCTACATCCACCCTGCCCATCGATGACTCTATCGTCGCCGAGTGCGGGAAGATGCGCATCCCGGTCTTCCGCGGCAGCGATTCGGATGTCCTGGATCGTTTCACCAAGGCGGCAACGTCCCATGCGGCCGATGTCTGTGTCCGCATTACATCGGATTGTCCGTTGATCGATCCGGAGGTGAGCGGCTTCATCATTCGCCGGTTTTTCGAGGCGAATCCCCCAGTGGATTACGCAAGCAACAAGATTCCGCAGTCGTATCCCCGTGGACTGGACACGGAGGTGTTCACTCGGGATGCGTTGGAACGTGCCTGGCGCAATGCCGCATATCCTTATCAGCGTTCCCACGTGACGATCTATATTTACGAGAATCCCGACCGGTTCCGGTTGTTAAGTATTACTAGCGATGTCGACAGGCACGACTGGCGTTGGACGGTGGACACGCGGGAAGACCTCGAGTTCGTCCGGAAAGTCTATTGTCGGCTGGGAAAAGACAGCGACTTTTCCTGGCATGACGTAGTGGCGCTTCTTGAGAGCGAGCCGATGCTTTGCGACATAAACAGGCGGATTGTGCAGAAACCCGTAGTGGATGGCTGATACGCAGGCAAGGAATGGACATTTGACCAAAGTAATTGATCCGAGTATTTACGATACGGACAAGCGGCAGTATTGGAAAAATTATGAGGAGTTGTTTCGTCCGCTTGTCGGAAAAGAGATCAGACTTCTGGAGCTTGGCGTCCATAAAGGCGGATCCCTCATCCTGTGGAGAGATTATTTTGAACACGGAATCATTGTTGGGCTTGACGTCAATCCAGTCCAGATTGAGGATCCGACTTGCAGGATCCACGTTTATCAAGGTTTCCAGCAAGACACGGATCTGCTTGATCGCATCGGTCAAGAAACTGCCCCGGGAGGTTACGATGTGATCATCGACGATGCTTCACATATCGGGACATATAGCCGTATCAGTTTTTGGCATCTATTTAACAAGTGGCTCAAGCCCGGGGGGATATTTGTTATTGAGGATTGGGGGACGGGCTATTGGGATATATGGCCCGATGGAAGGCGATTCAGGTCTCGGCCACGCCTTACTCGAAGGGGGTTAACCGAGTCGATCGTACACAGCGTGTGCAAGGGAAGCGATCAGACCCGTTTCACGTCTGCGATAGCGAATACGATATTAAGAATCTCCACGAGATGGTTCTTTGCCTCGCGCTCCCATAGCCACAACTTTGGAATGGTCGATTTCATCAAGGAACTTGTCGATGAATGCGGAATGGCGGATGTGACCGATCCGGACCACGGGATTTCCCCCCATCGGGCCTCCCTTTTTGCAAAGATGCATATATATCCCGGCCAAGTTTATATCGTAAAACGATAATCCGAAGAAGGCATGCCTACTCGCAAGTCCTTGCCGGAAATATCGCTTTTAATATGATTTTTCGGATATACCCCAAGGTGATTTTCTGAAATGCGCTTTCATTTCGTCTTGCAACATGCATCTCGACTCGGGTGGAGGATAAAAACCGCAGTTATGGGCGGTCTTGTTCGCGCCTAGGTTCCTGTGGTCGGTAGCGAATCGAAATTCTTCGGCAGGGTCACGATCTCAGGCGGGGAAAACATCCGGATCGGCAGGAACGTAAACGTCGGGGAGCGCGTGATGCTAACCGCCGGCGGCGGAACCCTTGCCATAGACGATGGATGCACCTTATTGAACGGCGTGGAGATCGATAGCTCGGGAACGATCCGGCTCGGGCCGGGTTCGACCTTGAACAACGATGTCGCCATAAAAGGAGCGGGGGTTTCTTTCGGCGAAAAGGTTTGGGTAGCGCGGAACTGCATCGTCGAGGGCGCGGACGTTCGGATCGCGGACCGTGTCATCTTCGGGCCCTTCGTGCACGTCAACGACGGGATACACCGGATCGATCCACGGACAGGCGAAATTCTCATGGAGCCTGGTGAGTTCAAGCCGATCCGCATCGGGGAAAATGCTTGGATAGGGAGCGGCGCGATGATCCTGGGAGGCGTCACCATCGGGCCCGGCGCAATCGTCGGCGCAAGGAGTGTCGTGACGAAGGACGTACCCGCCTTCAGTGTTGCCGTCGGAAACCCCGCAAGGGTCATCAAGAACCGGCTGACGGGAGAGAAGGAAAGGGATGAAAAGCAATAAATCCCTTCTTGCGGAACTGGTGTCGGATTCCGTCCGCAACGTTGCGGCGAATCTTGTCAGTCTCCCGATCACTTTTTTCTCCTCTTTAATGATTGCCAGGATCCTGGGGCCGGAGTTGACGGGGATAACCTCTGCCGCGATCGCCCTGATTCTCACCTATACCATCAACCTCCACCTGGGGACCTTGAACGCGCTGGGCCAGCGCTATCCTTGGCTGATGGGGCAGGGCACGCCGGAAGCGAGCGACGAAGCCCGCCGGATCCTGGGCGTTGTCCTGGGGTTTATCGGGATTACCGCGGCGGGGTCCGCGATTCTGGTCCTGATCCTGGCGGCCTGGAAGTACCGCACCGGCTCCCGTCTGTTGGCGCTTGGGCTTTGCTTCGGAGCGGTGATATCGGCGTTGCAACTGTTCAAGACATACTACTTCTTCCTGATCCGTTCGACGAACCAGTTTGCTTTTCTAAGCCGTTTCACCTTGATGTTCGCGTGGGTGCCGCTGGCATGGCTCGCGGGGGCCCGGTGGGGCGGAGTGGTTGCGCAATGGGGAGCGCTGGCGGTCACGGAACTTATCTTGTGCGTGGTTCTTTACAGGACCGTAGGACGAAACGTGATGTGGGAATTCGACTGGGATGCTTGCTGGAAATATATCAAGCTGGGATTCCCCATCTATATCGTCGGCACCATGTTCGGGTTTTTCACTTCCATCGACAGGTTGGCCGCCGCGACATTGCTTGGCACCACCGCATTGGGCATTTACGGAGTGGCCTCGATGGCGGGCACCCTCCTGGGAGTTGTCCCGACGGTGATCACCCAGATCATGTGGCCGCGGATCGCCGAAAAGCTCGGCGCCTTGGGAACGGATTGGCGGAACATCTTTCCGTACATCGAAAAACCGACCATGCTGATGGCTTTCCTGCTGCCCCCTTTGATCGGAGTCGTGATTCTTGCCATACCCCCGGCTACCGAGACGCTTCTGCCGCGGTATGTCGCCGGAATCGCGGCGGCGCAGATATCCATACTTGGAGTTTATTTTCTGGGACTTATGGGGATATATGGGGTTTTTCTGGGTACGAGCCTTCGGTTGGTACCATACGGAGTGGCCACGGCGATAGGGATTGTTATTGGGGTGGCAGGTTCATTATTAAGTGCGCGACTCAATTTGGGGCTGGAAGGAATGGCATGGGTCAAGAACATCAGCCACGGAGTCGTTGCGATCATCCTCATATTTTACGTGGGAAGGCTCTTCGGTCTGAGTTGGAATGCGCTGTTGCGGCGCATGATCGTTCTGCTGTCGCCGATGGCGATCGTTTACCTTTTCGTCTTTTGGCTCATCCCGCTGCTGGTCCCCGGAAATGCCGCGACAGGATACGGAGTACTGAAGCAGTTGAGTTACCGGGTTGCCCTTCTTTGCGTATTGTCCAGCCCGCTCGTCTGGTATGCGATCCATAGTGGTGGAATCGCGGGAGATGTGGCAAGCCTCTTCCGTCGCGCCACAGGGACATAGGGGGAGCGGAGTGGCGCGGGAAGTAGTCGTCGCGCAACGGGGAATGGAAGCGGAGGCGGAGGAATACCTGTCCCGTCTTTCTCCCGAAGAGGGGCTCGTCCTGGACCTCGGAGGCGCGCTATCCCCTCGCGTGTCCGGAAGATATCGAAGGATAACGCCGGGCGGGTATTTATCCACGGAGGAAGCAGGTTCGATCGATCGGGTTGCCTGCGATCTGGCCCTGTCGTGGCACGACGGCAATGCCGGCCCGAAGTTCAATGGGATCTCGGTAGGCGACATGATCGCCTACGAGGCGATGCAATGGTTCATTTCGGCGATGAAGTTTTCCGTGGTTCTTTCGCGGCTCTGTTCCGAGGAGAAGCCGGAGACTCTCGTTGTTCCGGAGGATCCGGGTTTCCTAGAGCGGGTCCTGTGCGTTTGCGCGGAAACCGAGGGCCTTCCGGTAAGACGGCTTGCCCCGCTGCCCGGCAAGGGATCTTCCCTTTCCGGAAGGAAGGCCGGATACCGGCAGATTCTGGCGGTCTCCGCCGGACGTGCGTTTGAATTTTTGCATTCTTGGCGCAATGCCTGCAGACGGTTCGGGCAGGCTGTCGCGCCGGGTTTTCTTCGAGCCAAGGGGCTCCGCTGTGTCCTGTTCGATCCCTATGTCGGGTACGAACGGCTGTTGCCCATGCTGCTCGGGAATGCCTGCGATTGTGTCGTGGTCCCCTGTCCGAACGTTCGCGGAATGCCGCGCATCCGGTATTTCGAGAAGGTGTTTGGTGTCCCCGTCGGGTTTTTCCACGCAAACGAAGGGGCGGTTCTCTTCGGCTCAACGGACGATATCGTTCGTTCGCTACAGAAGATCGCGGTCGAACTTGGCGAACGCCCTACCCCGCTCGACCTTCCCGGTCTCGGAAAAAACCGGAAAAAACTTTTCGCCGCCTTCGGTGAGCATTGCGCTCCCTTGATCCGGAAGGCGTGCGCCGATATCGAAACGGCCGAGCGGATCCTCCGGAAATATGGGGTCGATGCCACGGTTCTTCCGTACGACGAGTTTGGACTATACAAGGCGTTGGTTCTCGTGGGGAGGCGCCGCGGGTTGTTGACGGTCCGTTTCCAGCATGGGGTTGCGAACCGGTATGCCGCGTTCATTCCGCCGACATCGGAGAAGGTGATCGTCTGGGAAGAGAATGCCCATGAACTGTTTCGATCGTTCGGAGTGGAGGACGCCGGACTGACCCATCTTGAGAACCCGATGGTTCCGGTGCTCGGCGAAAAGATTTCGAAGACGGATACGGCCCGGATCCGGAAGAGCCTGGGGATCCCGCCGGAACGAAAAGTCGTTCTCTACGCGGCAATGCCGTTCTGCGGTTTGTCGGCGCTGGACCATCCGGAGGAAGTGAATGAAACCCTGGAGGAAATGTTCCGGGTCGCCCATGGAATTCCGGAGGTCGATTTCCTGATCAAGCTTCACCCGAACGATGCTCTTAACGGAGAGTTCGCACGTGTCCTGGAACGGGTGACCCGGCATGGGTTACGGAACGTCAAGGTTCTTGTGTCGGGTGATGCGCACGAGCTCATTCTGGCGAGCGATGCTGTGGTGGCCGAGACGTCCACCTGCCTCTGGGAGGCGACGGTGTTACGGAGACCGTCGATCGCGTTCGTCAACCGGGAATTCGTTCGGAGGATCTATCCTTACGATGGAAATCCGGGGATTCTTCGGGCGGACGGCCATGCCGCGCTCGAACAGGCGCTGCGGGAGGTATTGGCGCGGGGGTCCGTGGAGAATGTCGAGTCGCGCGGCGGGACGGCGCGTGCTGGCAGGATGGACGGCGATCGCCCGTCCTATTACGATGACCCGCGTTGGGAACTGCTCTCCCTTGTCCCGTCGCGTGCCAGGAAGCTATTGGACGTGGGTTGCGGATCCGGCTGGCTCGGGAGGAAGGTAAAGGCGACGCGACCGTGCCACGTCGTGGGGATCGAATCGCACCATGATTCCGCGGAAGCGGCACGCAAGGTCCTGGACGAAGTGTATTGCGCCGATGTCGAGACGTTCCATCCCCCGTTCCACGGCAAGGTTTTCGACGGCATCGTGTTCGGCGATATCCTCGAGCATCTCCGCGATCCTTGGGAAGTCCTGAAAAAATTCACCGGGTATCTGCGCGATGACGGGGTCTTTATCCTGAGCATCCCGAATGTCCGTCATTACACGACCGTTCTCTCTTTGGCCAAAGGCCGGTGGGAGTACATGGAGGAGGGACTCCTCGATCGGACGCATCTGCGTTTCTTCACACGTTCCGGGATAGAGGATCTTCTCGCGCAGTCGGGTCTGCGCCCGGTGCGCGTATTGAGGAACACGGGTTCCGGACGGATCATGCGGACGGCGAATCTCCTCTCCCGAAGCAGACTGGAGGACCTGATCACGTTCCAATATCTTGTCGTCGCGGAGCGCTCCGCGACGGAAAGCGGCCATTGAATGGGGCACCCCCTTGTTTCCGTCATCATCCTGAACTGGAACCAGAAGGAACTTACGGACGAATGTCTCCGTTCGATGGCGAAGGTGAGCTATCCCGCCTTCAAGATCGTGGTGGTGGACAACGGATCGATCGACGGATCGCTGGAATACCTTCGGGGAAGACACCCCGGGATAACGTATCTGGCGAACCGGGACAACCTCGGCTTCTCCGGCGGGAACAACGTTGGAATCGAATACGCCGTCGCCGAAGGATGCGATTACGTCTACCTGCTCAACAATGACACGGAAGTCGATCCGGATTTTCTCGATTCGATGGTGTCCGCCATGGAAACCGATCCGAGGATAGGAATCGCGGGTTCCACGGTTTTCTACTTCGACCCTCCGGATATCGTCTGGTTCGCCGGCGCCCACGCGAACTGGTTGCGGGGAGACATGGTCGATCCGCGCGTGGGCAAGCCTCTCGGTACGGAATTGCCTCCACTGGAGGACGTGGATGAGGTCGCCGGGGCCGGCATGCTGGTCCGAACCCGGCTGATCCGCGAGATCGGTATGCTGGACCCCACATTTTTCATCTACTACGAGGAGACGGATTGGTGCCA
>Ga0172369_10010102_pt1 | contig 10330 bp, 10 predicted proteins | sample LakKiv25m_FD_114539 | JGI IMG/M metagenome (GOLD analysis project Ga0172369, IMG submission 114539) | Freshwater microbial communities from Kabuno Bay, South-Kivu, Congo - kab_022012_11.25m | ecosystem: Environmental > Aquatic > Freshwater > Lake | place: Democratic Republic of the Congo...
GTCCGGATCGAGATCCTCGAGCTCTTCCTCGATCTCTTCTTCGAGAAGCAGCCGTGACTTCATCTCCAGCAGAGCGGCGACGAGGACGACGAATTGCGACGTCGCGTCGAGGTCGAACTCCCCGCTGTCGGCGAGCTTGACGACGTATTCGGCGATGATACGCGAGACGCGTACCTCCCAGATGTCGATCTCATCGCGCAGGATCAGTGTGACGAGGAGGTCGAACGGTCCGTCGAACACGTCGAGGTCGAGCTCGAGCGCGACGGGAGGCGCGGCGACCGCAGCGGCTTCAGCGCGCATCGCCACGACCTCTTCCGTCTCTCATGCCGGCGTCAGTCCTCAGGCTGGTTCACGAAGGACGGGACGTCGAAGTCGCTGGTATCGAACGTCGGCGCCGGACCGAAGGGCGTGCCCCGGTCCGCGACCGGCTCGGGCGGCGTCGTCGGACGGGAGCCTTCCGGGCCCTCGCCGGTCGGCGCCGTCCGCTCCACCTCATCGCCGAACCCCGTCGCCACCACGGTGATGGAGATCTTGCCCTTGAGCCTCTCGTCGACGACGGCCCCGAAGATGATGTTCGCGTCGTCGTCCGCCGCTTCGCTGATCACCCCGGCGGCCTCGTTGACCTCGTAGAGCGTGAGGTCCTCCCCGCCGGTGATGTTGAGCAGCAGCCCGCGCGCACCCACGATGCTGGTCTCGAGGAGCGGCGAGTTGATCGCCATGTCGGCGGCGGCCTGAGCGCGGTTCTCGCCGCCGGCGACACCGATACCCAGCAGAGCGGTGCCCGCGTCCTTGACGATGGTCCGCACGTCGGCGAAGTCCAGGTTGATCAGTCCGGGGACGGTGATGAGGTCGGTCACGCCCTGGACGCCCTGCCGGAGGATGTCGTCGGCGTGTTGAAACGCCTCGACGACACTCGTGTTGCGCTCGACGACCTCGAGCAGCCGGTCGTTCGGGATCGAGATGACCGTGTCGGCCGTGACGCGAAGCGTGTCGATGCCTTCGACGGCCTGCCGCTGGCGGCGATGACCCTCGAACCCGAACGGCTTGGTGACGATCGCGATCGTGACGGCGCCGAGCTCGCGCGCGACCTGCGCGACGACGGGAGCCCCGCCGGTGCCGGTACCGCCTCCCTCGCCGGCGGTCACGAACACGAGGTCGGCGCCGCGGAGCGCCGCCTTGAGCTGGTCGCGGCTGATCTCCATGGCCTCGCGCCCCACCTCCGGATCGGCGCCTCCACCGAGACCGTGCGTGAGCTCCTGGCCGATGTGGATCTTCACGTCCGCGTCGCACACGTCGAGCTGCTGCACATCGGTGTTCACGGCGACGAACTCGACTCCCTTGACGCCGGAGTCCACCATGCGATTCACCGCGTTGGTGCCGGCGCCGCCGACGCCCACCACCTTGATCGTGGTCACGTACGGCCGGCCCTTGACGGCGGTGTCGTCGCCCACATGCTCCGGGACGCTCCCGCCGGCGTCCGTGCGCCGGAACAGTTCGCTCAGCCCATCCTTCATGCTAGGACGATCTGCCATTCAGCACCTCCCGCGCGAGGGCGCGGTACGCTTCTGCCCCACTGCCTTTGGGATCGTACTTGAGTACCGAGGAGCCCGTCACCGGCGCTTCCGCGAACTTGATCGTCTTGCGCACCACCGTGCCGAAGACAAGGTCGCCGAAATTCTCGCGCAGCACTTCTATCGACTCCCTCCCGTGATGCGTGCGAGCGTCGAAGAGCGTCGGCAGGATACCCCTGATGCGCACCTCCGGATTGAGGTTCTCGCGGATCATCTCCAGCGTCCGCTCGAGTTGCAGCAGCCCTCGCAACGACAGGTACTCGCACTGCACCGGGACGATGACGCCCTCAGACGCCGTCAGCGCGTTGATGGTGAGCAGCCCGAGACTGGGCGGGGTGTCGATGAGGATGTAGTCGTAGAGGTCGCGGACGGAGTCGAGGGCGCGCTGAAGGGCGCGCTCGCGGCCGATCATCGTGGCCAGCGCCATCTCCGCCCCGGCGAGGTCGATGGTCGACGCCGCGACGTCCAGCTCGCGCTCGTAGATGACCTCGCCGATCGGGGTGCGATGGACGAGCACGTCGTACATGCTCTTCTCCAGCGCCTCGGTGTCGATACCCTGACTCATCGTCAGGTTGCCCTGGGGGTCCATGTCGACGGCGAGCACTCGAAGATCGTGCTCGCGCAGAGCCGCGCCGAGGTTCACCGTCGAGGTGGTCTTCGCTACCCCGCCCTTCTGATTGGCGAACGCGATGACATGCGCCATGTGAGCGTTACCCCTCTGTCGACTCCACGTCAGAAAACAGTTCGGCTCGCAGGCAAGAATCCCTGCATGAGACGGGCCCTGCAGGTTCTGCAGGGCCCGTCCTCACAGCTTCGGATGCGATCACGCTCACCGTGCTCACGCCTTGGGAGCCTCCGGCGCCACTGGAGGCTCGGGCACCTCGTCCTCCGCCTCAGCCACGACGTCGGCCTCATCGACTGCCTCGTCATCGTCCTCGGTCTCGTCGAGCTCCTCGGTGACGTCGTCCTCGGCGGCCTCGATGTACTCGTCTTCTTCATCGTCGTCGATCTCGTCCACGCTGGTGATCGAGGAGATGGCGCGCTTGAGGTAGCGGACCTTGGTGCGCTTCGCGACCTCGAGTTCCACCCAGTCGTCACCGATCGCGGAGATCGTGCCGAACATCCCGCCGATGGTGACGACCTCGTCGCCCTTCTTGAGCATGCTCACCATCTCGGCGTGCGCCTGCTTCTGGCGGCGCTGAGGCCGGATCGCAAGAAAGTAGAAGATCCCGAAAAAGACGAGGATCCAGATGATGATCGTGAAGGACAAGGATCTCAACCTCCCGCGGAGCCGCGCCCCGCAACGTCGTTGGCAAATCCCGCAAAACGCCCGGCGCGGATGGCGTCGCGGGCGTCGCCGGTCAATCTTAGCAGAACGCGCAGGTTGTGAAGACTCAGCAATTGCGCGCCCAGCATCTCCTTCTGGACGACGAGGTGGCGCAGGTAGGAGCGGGTGAACGTGCGGCAGGTGTAGCAGTCGCAGGCCTCGTCGAGCGGAGCGAGGTCGGCGGCGAAGCGCGCGTTCCTCATGTTGAGCCGAGCGCCGCTCCGCAGCAGCGCCGTCCCCGTCCGCGCCATCCGGGTGGGCAGCACACAGTCGAACACGTCGACGCCACGAGCAATGACGTCCAGGACGCCGACGGGATCGCCGATGCCCATGAAGTACCGAAGACGGTCCCCGGGCAGGATTCCGTCCATCAGCTCGACCGTCTCGAGCATCTCCTCGCCACGCTCACCGACACTGAGGCCGCCGATCGCGTAGGCGTCGAACCCGACGCCGGTGATCTCGGCGGCCGACCGGCGCCGGAGCGCCTCGTCCACCCCGCCCTGGACGATGCCGACCAGCAGCTGATCCTGGCGATGATGCGCCTCTTTGCAGGCCGACGCCCAGCGGGTGGTACGGTCCACGGCGGCCGCGAGCTCGGCCGCCGGCAGAGTCCCGGGGGCACACTGGTCGAACGCCATGACGATGTCGGCGCCGAGCTCCTCCTGGACGCGCATCGCAAGCTCCGGCGTGAAGACGTGCCGCGACCCGTCGTACACGGAGCTGAACTCGACCCCGTCGTCGCGGAGGAGCCGGGTGCCCTCCAGACTGAAGACCTGGTAGCCGCCCGAGTCGGTGAGGATCGGCCCGTCCCACTGCATGAACCCGTGCAGACCGCCGTGGGCGCGGACGACACCGGTCCCGGGCCTGAAGTAGAGATGGTAGGTGTTGGCGAGCACGACCTGCGCGCCGAGCTCACGGAGCTCCCGAGGCTCGACCGCCTTGACCGCCGCCTTGGTGCCGACCGGCATGAAACACGGCGTCTCCACCACGCCGTGCGGCGTGGTGAGGAGTCCGGCGCGAGCCGCTCCGTCGCGCGCCACCACGTCGAAGGCGAAACCCTCGGCGTTCATTGCGGCGCCGACCGGCGCGGGCGCGCCGCGGCGCCGACCCCCGTCGCCCTCGTGACCCTGGTGCACGTCGCCTCCCTCAGAGCGCCAGCATGGCGTCGCCGAAGCTGTAGAAACGGTAGTGCTCCTCGACGGCGTGGCGGTACAGCCGACGTGTCGGCTCGACGCCGCAGAACGCCATCACCAGCGCCAGCAGACTCGTGCGCGGCAGATGGAAGTTCGTGATCAGGCCGTCGACGACACGGAACTCGAACCCGGGCGTGATGAAGAGGCCGGTCTCACCACGCAGGACCGGCGTCTCCGCCCCGGCCGCGGTCGCCGTGCGCGCCAGGTGCTCCAGCGTGCGCATCGACGTCGTGCCGACCGCGACGACCCGTCGGCCCTGGGCGCGCGCCGCCAGCAGACGCGCCCAGACGGCCCCATCCACCTCGTAGGCTTCGCTGTGCAGGCGGTCGCGGGCCAGCGAATCCTCCTGGAGCGGTTTGAACGTACCGAGACCGACGTGCAGCGTCACCGTCTCGACGGCCACCCCCGCGTCTGAAAGCGCCTCGTCGAGGGCCGCTGTGAAGTGCAGTCCGGCAGTGGGCGCCGCCGAGGAGCCGGTGACGCGGGCGAACGTCGTCTGGTAGCGCTCGGGATCCGCGAGCGACTCGCGGATGTACGGCGGCAGCGGAGTGACACCCGCCCGCTCGAGCAGGCCGAGGACCGCACTCGCCCCACGGCTCACGACCCGCCAGCGACCGTCCCCGAAGGGCTCCTCGCAGACCAGCGGCCACACCTCACCCAGCGCTTCGCTCGTGAGCACTTCACCCGGTCGCGGACGGCCCCGCACCAGCGCCTCCCACACCTCGCCAGGGGCGGCCCCACCCGCCACCCTCTCGACGGCCGCGTGCAGGAAAAGCACCTCTATCCTTCCGCCGGTGGCCCGGCGGAAGAAGGCTCGCGCCGGGAAGACCCTCGTGTCGTTGCGCACGAGGATGTCGCCCGCCCGAAGGATACCGGGCAGGTCCGCGAAGCGACGATCCTCGATCGTCCCCGGGCGGCGCCGATGGAAGAGCAGCCGCGACGTGTCACGGGGCTCCGCAGGTCGCTGGGCAACGAGCTCCGGCGGCAAGTCGTAGTCGAGGTCCTCCAACCGCAGGTCCGGCGGCCCGCCCGCGCGGTCCGGACCGCTCCCGCCCGTCACCGCTCCCTCCGCCGCCGCGCGCGCTGGTGCCAGGCCTCCCACTTGCTGGCCGCACAGCCGCAGTACGGCTGGCGGTACAGATCGAGCCGCCGGCTCTCGGCGTACGTCTCACGGAACGACTCGCGCAGGTCGAGGTAGACGAACGTCACGCCATGCTCGGCGCCCGCGGCACGGCCCGCCGCCTCGATCAGGTCGTGCCGCTGGTACGGGCTGACGCTGAGAGTGGTGCTGAAACGCGTGAACCCGAGCCGCGCCGTGGCCGCAGCGGCGGCGCGCAGCCGCAGGCCCAGACAGGTGCGGCAGCGCTCGTCCGGCGTCGCCTCCACGAGCGTCGGAGCCCACTCGCGCCAAGCCGCCTCGTCGGGTGACGTCTCCTCGAGGATCACCTCCAGGCCGGCAGCGCGACCGTACCGTCGCATGCTCTCCGCACGGCGCTCGAGCTCTGCGGCCGGCTGGACGTTCGGGTTCACGAACCATGCCACAGGCTCGACACCGCGCGCGCGCCAGGCGGGCACCACCGCCGTCGAGCACGGCCCGCAGCAGGCGTGGAGGAGGAGGTCGTCCATGGCTCCGAGTATAGCGCGCCGCCCAGCGCGGGCCCCTCCGCCCCGCGGATCTGTCAGGCGTCGTCGAAGAGCGTTCCGGTCTGCGCGGGCGGCGTCAGGCCACAGTGCAGGAAGCCGCTGCGCGTCAGCACACGGCCGCGCGGCGTGCGCTTGAGGAAACCCTGCATGATCAGGTACGGCTCGTAGACGTCCATGACCGTGTCCGCCTCCTCGCCCAGCGCCACGGCGAGCGTGTCCAGCCCGACCGGGCCGCCGTCGAACTTCTGGGCGATCGCGAGGAGGATGTCCCGGTCGAGCTTGTCGAGCCCCTCGCCGTCGACCTGGAAGAGCTCGAGCGCGGCGAGGCAGATGTCGCAGTCGATGACCCCCTCGTGACGCACCTCGGCGAAGTCGCGCACGCGTCGCAGCAGACGGTTGGCGACCCGGGGGGTCCCGCGCGAGCGACCCGCCACCTCGAGGGCCGAAGCCTCGTCGATCGTCACGCCGAGGATGCCGGCGGAGCGCTTCACGATCGCCGCCAATTCCTCGATCTCGTAGTACTCCAGGCGCTGCCACACACCGAAACGGTCGCGAAGCGGAGTCGTGAGCAGGCCCGTCCTCGTCGTCGCTCCGATGAGCGTGAACGGCTGGACCTGCATGCGGATGCTCCGTGCCGCCGGACCCTCGCCGATCATGATGTCGATCTCATAGTCCTCCATCGCCGGATAGAGGAACTCTTCCACGGCGGCGTGGAGACGGTGGATCTCGTCGACGAAGAGGACGTCGACCTCCTGGAGGTTGGTGAGCAGTCCGGCGACGTCCACCTTGCGTTCCAGCGCCGGACCGGACGTGGTGTGCATGCCCACACCCAGCTCGTGGGCGATGATTCCCGCGAGCGTCGTCTTGCCGAGGCCGGGTGGACCGGCGATGAGGACGTGGTCGAGGGTGTCCCCACGTCTCCTGGCGGCCTCGACGAAGATCTCGAGCTGTTCCTTGGCCGCGCGCTGGCCGACGAAGTCGGCGAACCGACGCGGCCTCAGACTGAGCTCGAGGTCGCGATCGTCGGCGCGCTCGTTCGGGTCGCCGATGCGGTCCACCGGGGGAGTCATCCGCCACCCCTGTCGCGTGTGAGCGCGAACTTGACTAGGTCCTCGAGGGGAACGTCCTCGGGTGCGCCGCGCAGAGCTTCCTCCGCTTCGCGCAGCGTCAGACCGAGATTCTGCAGCGCCGACCGCGCGGCGACGAAGGAGTCCGTCGCGGCAGACCCGCCGGTACCGCCGGCGTCGCCGGCGCCCGCCGGCGGCAACTCCCCGACCTTGTCGCCCAGTTCCACCACGAGACGCTGGGCGAGCTTCTTGCCGATACCGGGGATGCTCTCGAACTTCTTCACGTCGTCGCGCGCCACAGCCAGTTCGAGCTCTTCCACGGGATATCCCGAGAGAACGGCCAGCGCCACCTTCGGACCGACTCCGCTCACGCCGATCAGCCAGAGGAAGAAGACACGCTCGCGAAGCCTGCGAAAGCCGAAGAGCTGGAGCGTGTCTTCGCGCACGTGCAGGTAGGTGTGAAGGCTCACCTCCTCACCGATGTGGCCGCTCAGCCCGCCGAGCGTCCGGGCGGAGGCGAGGACATCGAGGCCGAGACCGCCGACCTCGACCACCGCGTGCTCTCCGTCCACCAGGCGCAACTCCCCACGCACGGTGGCGATCACGTGCGGCCTCCGGGAGACCGGCGGAGCGCCTGTTGGAAGGCCTCCCCGTTGTGGTGCGTGTGCGTGATCGCCACAGCGAGCGCATCGGCGGCATGGTCGGGCTGCGGGATCCGCGGCAGGCCGAGGATGACCTTGGTCATCTCCTGCACCTGCATCTTGCTCGCCCGCCCGTAGCCGGTGACCGCCTGCTTGATCTGCAGCGGCGAGTACTCACGCGGCGGCGTCTCCAGATCTGAGGCGGCCAGGTAGAGCACGCCCTTGGCCTGGCCGACCGCCAGTGCCGTCTTCACGTTCACGTTCACGAAGAGCTCTTCGAGGACGACGATGTCGGGGGAGAAACGGGTGATGAGACCACGCGCCTGATCGTGGATCTGACGCAGGCGCATGTGGGTCGCATCCTTCGCCGAGGTGACGATGCAGCCGTACGCGAGCGAGCGCAGGCGATTGCCTTCCTGCTCAATGACACCCCAGCCCGTGCTCGCCGTGCCCGGGTCGAAACCGAGGACGATCATCGGCTGCACCTCGCTCCCGTGCCGCCGCCGCTCCCCTCGGCCCGCGTCACCGTTCAGCCCGCCAGGGCCTCGAGGACGTCCTCGGGGATGTCGAAGTTGGCGAAGACCTCCTGGACGTCGTCGCTGTCTTCGAGCGCATCCACGATCTTCATCGTCTTGCGGGCGTCGTTCTCCTCGAGCTCGACCGTGGTCTTCGGGATCATCGTGAGCTCGGCCTGCACGAACTCGATGCCGGCGCCGACGAGGGCGTCGCGTACGGCCGCGAACTCGGCCGGCTCCGTGAGCACCTGGAACTCGTCGCCGTCCTGCGCCACGTCCTCGGCGCCGGCGTCGATGGCCGCCGACATGACGTCGTCCTCACCGAACTTCGTGCCGTCGACGACGATGGAGCCCTTGCGCTCGAAGACCCACGCCACAGCGCCCGGCTGCGCAAGCTGCCCGCCGTGTTTGCTGAAGATGTTGCGGATGTCGGCGGCCGACCGGTTCTTGTTGTCGGTGAGGACGTCGACGATGATCGCCACGCCTGCCGGTCCGTATCCTTCGTACATGATGCTCTCGTAGGCGGCGCCGTCGGTACCGCCGCCCCCGCGCTGGATCGCCCTCTCGATGTTGTCCTTGGGCATCGACTCGGCCTTCGCCTTCTCGACCGCGTTGGCCAGCGCGATGTTCATGTTGGGGTCGGTGCCGCCTTCACGCGCAGCCACAGTGATGGCGCGGGAGAGCTTGGAGAACAGCTTGCCCCTCTTGGCGTCTGTCTTGCCCTTCTTGTGCTTGATGGTCGCCCACTTGGAGTGCCCGGACACGAGGACGCACCTCCTATCTCAGCGGTAGCCGCCCGTACGAGGAAGACCGGGCGATCCGACGTCAGCTCTTCTGTGCCTCTTCCTTGTCCGTCTTCGCCTGGTCGACGATCTTCTGCGTGAGATGGGCCGGGACGTCCTCGTACCGCAGGAGTTCCATGTGGTAGTCGCCGCGCCCCCCCGTCATCGACGTCAGATCGGGCGCGTAGCTCAGCATCTCGGCGAGCGGAACCTCCGCGCCTACCACGTTGTTGTGGCCGCGCGGCGTCGTGCCGAGCACCCGGCCGCGCCGGGAGTTGAGATCACCGATGATGTCGCCGACATTCTCATCCGGCACCGTGATCTCTACGTTCATGATCGGTTCGAGCAGTACCGGCTGGGCCTTCTCGCAGGCCGCCTTGAAGCCGAGAGAGCCGGCGATCTGGAACGCCATGTCGCTGGAGTCCACGGGATGATGCTTGCCGTCGTACAACTTGACGCGCACGTCGACGACCGGATACCCGGCGAGAAAGCCCTCGGCCATGGCGGCGCGCACACCCTTCTCGACCGCGGGGATGAAGTTGCGAGGGATCGCCCCGCCGACGATCTTGTTCACGAACTCGAAGCCTTCGCCGCGCGGCTGAGGCGATACCTCCATCCAGGTGTCGGCGAACTGGCCGCGGCCACCGGTCTGCTTCTTGTGCTTTCCCTCAGCCTTGGCGGTGCTCTTGATGGTCTCGCGATACGGAACGCGCGGGGGTTTCAGCTCGACCTCGACGCCGAAGCGACGGCGCATGCGCTCGACGGTGACTTCCACGTGGACCTGGCTCATGCCGCCGACGATCATCTCGCCCGTCTGGTCGTCGTGGTGGACCTCGAGCATCGGGTCCTCTTCCCTGAGGCGCCGAAGGGCCGTGATGACCTTGTCTTCCTCTCCCTTGCTCTTGGCGGTGATCGCGAAGCTCATCAGCGGCGCCGGGAAGTCGATGGCGGGAAAACTCATGGCGTGACCTTCGGCGCACAGCGTGTCGCCCGTCACGACCTCCTTGAGCTTCGCGATCGCGCCGATGTCGCCGGCGACGAGCGCGTCGGTGGGCTTGTTGTCCTTCCCCATCGTCTTCAGGAGCTGTCCGAGACGCTCCTTGTGGCCGTCACGGGCGATCACCATCTGGGAATCGCTGCCGACCGTGCCCTGGAACACCCGGAACACGTTCACGTGCCCGCTGAAGGGGTCGGCGAGCGTCTTGAACACGAAGGCCACGGCGGGCGCACTCGGGTCGCAGTCGAGCTTGACCTCGCCCTCATCACCGACGGCGACGGGCGCCGGCACCGCGGCGGGTGAGGCCGCCAGCGCGAGGACCTCGAAGAGGCGATCGATGCCGATGTTCGCCGTCGCCGACACGCAGGCCACCGGGAACAGTTGTGCCGCGGCCACCGCGGCTGAGAACGCCGCCTTCAGCTCCGCAGCCGTGATCTCCTCTTCCATGAGGTACTTCTCAGCCAGGTCGTCGTCGGTGCTCGCGACGGCGTCGATGAGCTTGTCGCGAGCAGCCGCTGCCGCCTCGGCGAGGTCCGCCGGGATGTCGCCCTCGGTGACCGTGCCGCCGTCGTAGAGATAGCCCTTCATGGTCA
>Ga0172369_10010107_pt1 | contig 10329 bp, 8 predicted proteins | sample LakKiv25m_FD_114539 | JGI IMG/M metagenome (GOLD analysis project Ga0172369, IMG submission 114539) | Freshwater microbial communities from Kabuno Bay, South-Kivu, Congo - kab_022012_11.25m | ecosystem: Environmental > Aquatic > Freshwater > Lake | place: Democratic Republic of the Congo...
AGGGCGATGAGCTCCTCGCCGTCGGATGCCTCCAGAATGTCTTCGGCCTCAAACCCCTCATCTTTGAGATACGAGGCGAGCAAGAATCGCGCGGGAGCCTCATCGTCGGCTACGATAATCTTCATGAAATGGCGCACTCCTTTATGGGTATGGTGATCGAGGCCGCGAATCCCTCGCCTGATCTCGATTCGAAGGTGAGCGCCGCCTCCTTGTAGACGAGGTCAAGCCGCCGGCGCACATTTCCCAGTCCGACTCTGCCGCTTCGCGCGTGCGGTGAGGCATCCTCCGACTTGAGGCTCGCGAGTTCCTCGAGCTTGGCGGCGTCGCAGCCGGGGCCGTTGTCCGCCACGCGAATGACAAGGTTGGGCTCGACAAGCGCGCAGGACACCGTCAGGCGCCCCTCGGATTTTCGCGGCTCGATGCCGTGGATGAAGGCGTTCTCGACGAGTGGCTGGACAATGAGCTTGGGAATGCGCGCCTCCTCGCACTCGGGCGCCGCCTCGATCGAAAAGTCGAAGCGCTCGCCATAGCGAAGCTTCTGCAATTCGCAATACTTCTCCAGAAACGCGAATTCGTCGACGACCGTGGTCCACTGGCCGGGCTCGAGCGTGTACCTCAGCATGTCCTTCAGCGCGATCACCGCTTCCTCGAGGCGCTTCGACTCGCCCATCCGGTTGAGCGCCATGATCGAGGTGAGAATATTGTAGAGAAAGTGCGGCCGGATCTGCGCCTGGAGGGCTTCGAAGCTCGCGTCGCGCCTCGCGGCGAGCGTTGCGTGCATCTCGACATTGTCGAGCACCTGCGCGGCGTAGTCGGCGATCGCGGAGAGCCGCGAGATCTCTAGGTCCGTGAAGGCGCGATCCTCTCTCGCGAAGAGAAAGTAGCCCGAATTCTTCTTGCGGATCGCCATCGGCACGACGAGGAGCGTCGCGAGCCGGTGGTCGAAGCCCGCACCATCGAAATCGAAGCGGCCGGCCGCGACGTGCTTGATGAGCAGGCGGTCGTTCAGGTCGGGGAGGGCGAACCCCGCACGGGCCGGCCGCCGCGACGTTCCCTTCTCCCACGCAGGCAGCGGGTCGAAACCCGATTTTGCGATGAGCTGCACCATGCCCCGCTGTCGCAGGAAGATGCAGACACCGCGCGCGCCTCCCTCGCGGAGCAGCGCCTCGGAGAGAATATTGTTGATCTCATCCCAGTTCGGCTCCTCGGGCAGTGCCTCGTTGACATCCTTCAAGATGCTGGGGATCGATTCCACGTTGCGCTTCAGGTCGCCGGCGAGCCGCTCAAAAGAGCCGCCGAGCGCCGCGAGTTCGTCCTTGCCCCGCTTCGGCACTCTGACTGAAAAATCCCCCTCCGCGACGCTTCCGATGGCGACCTGCAGATCCTTCACGGAGGCGATGATCCCCGAGCTTATGAGGTAAACGATGAGCATCATGACCGCGCCGAGCATCAGAATCGACGCCGCGAGCGCGATGATGGCCGAACGCTCGAGGTGCTCCGAGCGCTGCCGGATGCCGAGCACGAAGCGGTTGAGGAAACTCTCGAAAATGTTGTTAAGGTAGAACGACGCGTCGCGGATCTCGCCGAATACCGAGTAGAGCGACTCATCCTTGCTCTCCTGGATGATCTGGTAGAGATCCTTGTCGGCGGTTTCCGAGGCAGGCGAGATCGTCCGCAACCGATCGAAGAGCTCCGACAGCTTGCCGAACTTGGTGAAAGCCTGCATCGCGAGCGGATCCGAAGTCTTGTACATGGAGAGAAGCGCCGCGTCGTGGCTCAGGATGTACTTTACCGTGGGGTCGTCCATGAATGCCCGGTACTGGTCTTTGAAGAGCCCCGTTTCGTGCGCGAATTCCCTGCCGGTCACGAGAGAGCGCGGCGCTAATACCACCGACCGCAGCGACTGGTACGACATCGGGGTGAAGAGATCGAACACCACATCCTTGAGGAGGCTGTAGACGCTGCGCGACATCGATATGAGCGAAGTGCCGCTTTCGACCACCGTCATCATCGCCCGCACGCGCGCGAATGTCGCCACCGTCAGTCCGGACAGCACCGCGAAGGTAATGAGCTCGATGAGAAGCGCGGCCAGGAATTTCGTTCGGATTCGCACCGCTTGAGTATAATCCGCGTACCGAGAAAAAATAAATCCTCGCTTTGCGCAGTTTCGATTACCTGGCATACGACGGAATCGCCGTCCATATCCCAGCGAATCGGCAAAGATCCTCAGCATTGAAGCCCTGCTTTTTTTTGCCTACATATGACCACTATACTTGGCGAATGAGAGTCATCCTGGTTCAGCCGCCGTTTACGCAGCTCAACGCGCCATATCCCGCGGTGCACTATCTCGAGGCCTTCCTTCGGGGGCGTGGCGTCTCGGCAGTCTCTTTCGATCACTCGATCGCGCTGTATAGGCGCATATTTTCCAGAAGCGGGCTCGCAAAAGTGTTCGACGACGCGAAGGCGGCGTTGAAAGGGCGTTCTCCGAGCCATAAAGGCGGCACTTCGGCAGAGGGAAGCGGCGAGCAGTCAGTCGGCCGCGGCATCCCCGAAATGGACGAGGAAACACAGGTTCAGGTAGAACGATATTTATCCTATGAGCCTCTTTATTTAGAGTGGATCGACAGCATCGTGGACTTCCTGTCGGGCGACGATCCCTCGATGGCACATCGTTTGGCTTCGGCGGTGGAGCTGCCGCGCGGCGCCCGCGCCGAGGCCTTCCTCGCGGAACGCGGGGGGCGGATCGGGCCGGACGAGGCGCGGGCGCTTGCGACGCGCATTCTCGACGATCTGGGCGATTTTATCGCGTTCACGCTGGACCCGGCTTTTGGAACGGTGCGCTACGCGGAGCGCCTGGCTTCGAGCCGCGCCGATTTCGGCGAGGTTCGCGCCGCTCTCGACTCCTCGTGGCTCATGAAGGAATTTTACGCCCCGATGCTCGAAGAATTCTGGGGAGCGCGGAGGCGAGAAGAGGCGTCTGCCGCACGCGCGGCCGACAAAGCCTCTGAAATCATAGACATCATCCTTGTAACGATACCATTTCCGGGGTGCTTGCTGGGCGCTCTCGCGTGCGCCCGAGCAGCGCGAGAAATTTTCGACGGAAGCGGCAGCGCGGGGGCGCGCAGGCCGCGCATTATCTTCGGCGGAGGCTATGTTTCAACGGAGCTGCGCGGCCTGCGCGACGCGGGCATCTTCGATTTCTGCGACTACCTGTCGTTCGACGCCGGATATGGAAGCCTCGCCTCGATAATGGATCGCGAGGCAAGAACTGCGAGCAAGGATGTCGCGCTGTATCGAACCATGACGCGAGGGGAAGACGGTTCGCTGATCGTCGAAGGCTTTCCCGAACGCGATTCCGCACGCTTCGAATCGAGCCCGAAGCGCATTCTTAAAAACGATGGCGAAGACGCGGCATACAGGCAATTGGAGCGCGAAACTGTAGCCCGCGTTTTCCCGGATTATCGAAATGCCGATTTCGGGGCTTACCTCAGGATCGTGGATTCCGAAAATCCCATGCACCGTCTGTGGTCGGATACGCCATGGCTTAAATATAGCCTGGCGCACGGCTGTTATTGGCGCCGCTGCTCTTTTTGCGACACCGAGCTCGAATATGTCGCCGATTTCATGAAATCGAAAAGCGAAGCTCTGCTTTCGGCCGCAAGCGAAGCGTGCCTCCGTTCGCGGCTATACGGAATCCACTTTGTCGACGAGGCTATGCCCATGGCCTCGCTGCTCGACTTCGCGCGCGGGAATCGCGCGCGGGCTTCGGCGGGAATTCGGCCTTTCTCCTTCTGGGGAAATGTGCGTTTCGACGCTTCTTGGACCGAAGGGCGTTGCGAATTGCTCGCCGCTTCCGGCTTGGTCGCCGTTTCGGGCGGAATCGAGATCGCGACCGAGCGAGGCTTGAAGATGACGGACAAAGGTTTCGACCTGGCAAGCCTCGTGCGCACGCTCGTCGCGATGCGTCGTGCTGGAATTCTTGTTCATGCCTATCTGATCTACGGATTTCCCGGACAGCCAGCGTCGGATATTATCGATTCGGCCGAATTTTGCCGCCAGCTTTTCGTCTCGGGGCTCATCGATTCAGCTTTTTGGCATCGCTTCGTGCTCACGAGGCATTCGCGCATGTATGGGGAATGGAGAAAGGGCGCGAACCCTGAGCTTCAGCCTATCGACAGGCCCTGGAGTTTCGCCAACAACGACCTCTCCTTCGTGGGCGAAAAAGACTACGATCCGTTCGACGGCCCGCTCGCGGCCTCGCTGGCTTCCTGGATGGAAGGGCGAGATTTGGAGAGACCCTTGTCGGCGTGGTTTGGACGAAAAGCATCCAAACCATCGATCGCGGGCGATCTCGTCGAGTCGCTCATCGCTTTGGCCGAGGCTAAGCTGGATGCAACACAAGCTGACCCAAAAGCGCGAGCCTATTGGATCGCAGGCGCACCGATAATTCAACCTTTCGGTGTGAAGTCTTCTGATTCAAAAAAAACGCTGTTCTCATGGGCGTATCGGGGCGAGCTTAAATCCGTGGAGCTCGATAGTCCTGCGGCGATTGCGGCTTTAGCTATCCTGAATTCCCCTCAACTTCGCATCGATGGAATACCATTCGCCGAATTGGAGCAGCGACTCGCGGTGCCGCCTGTCGCGATGGCTGAACTCCTTTCCGCCGGGCTCGTCCTAGCCTAGCCAAACAACCCGAACAAAAAAGCATCGTGCTTCACCGCGCGGCGCAACCGGGGATTTCGTGCGAACGCGCACGCGCCAAGAAAAATCCGCGCACCGAGAGAAAAGAAATCCTCGGGATGCGCGGATTGTAGAGTGTCGCGGCATTGCCGCCGCGATTTCAATGCGCTTTTTTCGAATTGTCGCCGCTTGAGGCAGAACCTTCGGGTTTATGAGTGAGCGGCAGCACACCTGCCATGTCGCCAATGACATTGACAAGTTCGCGGTCGGCGGGCAGGACGATCTTGGCGTTGCCGCGCAGCGATTCCTCGACAGCCTGGAGGCGCCGCAGGAGCTGGGCGTTTCCGACAAAGTACTTGTCGGCTGCCTCGTTGACGAGCTTGATCGCCTGAGACTCGCCTTCAGCCTTGAGAATTTCGGCCTGCTTGATGCCCTCGGCCTTCTTGATCTCGGCGCGCTTCTGGCCATCCGCGGTGGTTTCGGCCGCCGTGGCAAAGTCGACCGCGGCGATCTTCTCGTTCTCCGCCTTGACGACCTTGTTCATGGTCTCCTGGACGTCCTTGGGCGGATCGATCTCCTTGAGCTCGGTGCGCACCACCGAGATGCCCCAATTTTCGGTTTCCTTGAGCAGGGTGAGGAGAAGCTCCGTGTTGATCTTCGAGCGCTCGCTGTTCGCGCTCTTCAGCGTCATCGTGCCGATGATGTTTCTGAGCGTCGTGCGCGCGAGACTCACGATCTGAAGCTGGTAATTGTTGACGTTGTATTGCGAGGCCTTCACGTTCTTCTCGTCGGGCAGCACCCTGAAATACACCTGCGCATCCACCTGCGCGTTCAGATTGTCGTTCGTAATGATTTCCTGGGGTTCGGCGTTGACCATCTGCTCGGTCGTATTCACCCGGTACATCTTCATCACGATGGGCAGAATCCAGTGAAAGCCCGATTCCGCGAAACCGTGGTACTTGCCGAACACCTCGATGAGTCCGCGGTGCGTAGGCCTCACAATTCGCACGCCGCTCAAAAAGAACAGAATCACAAGCGCGATAATGATTAGAATGCCATATGTCATGGCGCTACCTCCGTGTGGAACATATTCAACACTCGGGAAGATACTGATAATTGGAATCGAGGTAAATGAAAGGGCCAGCGCGCCCAACTTCGTCGATTGACCCCGGCGTTTTTGGCGATCAATAATGATGGCGCACGACCGCGGTGACAAAAAAACGGAGGAGCGCCATGAATCCAAAGGTTGACGAGCTGCTGAACGCTACAAAGAAATGGAAGGAAGAGTTCACCGCGCTGCGGAAGATCATCCTGGACTGCGGCGACTGCGGTCTCGAAGAAGAGCTCAAGTGGGGACAGCCCTGTTACAGCTTCAAGGCCAAAAATGTCGTCCTCATCCACGGCTTCAAGGAGTACTGCGCCCTGCTGTTCTTCAAGGGGGCGCTTCTGCCCGATCCGCGAAACATCCTCGTCATCCAAAGCGACAACGTGCAGGCCTCGCGCCAGATCCGCTTCACCGGCCTCGCGGAAATTCTCGAACTCGCGCCTACTCTCAAAGAGTATATCCGCCAGGCTGTCGAGGTCGAAAAGTCCGGCCAGAAAGTCGAATTCAAGAAGACCTCGGAGTTCGAGATGGCTCTAGAATTCCAGCGCAGGCTGGACGCCGATCCCGTGCTCAAAGCGGCCTTCGAAGCCCTCACCCCCGGGCGACAGCGCGCGTATCTCCTTTTCTTCGCCGCGCCCAAACAGTCAAGTACCCGCGAATCCCGGATCGAAAAGAGCATCCCGAGGATTCTCGACGGCATGGGGCTGAACGATTGAGCGCGCGGCCAGCGAAAATGTGGCAAAGGCCGCGCTTTTCGGCGTTGATGGCGTAGTTTTCGAGAATTAATGTTCCGCCGGACACTCAGGCAGCCGCGCGCGCGCCGCGCTCGCGAATTTGCCCACCTCGATCTTGGCGGAGTTGAGCGCCGCGAGCGTGCCCGGCCCGCCGACGCAGCCGCCTGGGCAGGCCATTCCTTCCACAAGCTCAGCCTCGATTTTCCCATTCTTGATGTCGGTGAGCATCGCGCGGCAATTCCGCAGCGTGTCGGCTTTGGCGACCGCGAGGTCGCGCACGCCGTACTTTTTCTCGGCGGTCTCCGCGATGGCGCCCGCTACGCCGCCCGCCACCGCGTAGCCTCGGCCGAGCGCGCTCGCGCCCTTCGGAAACTGGTCGGGCGGAATCGCCGCGAGGTCGATGTCCTTCGCGACAAAGATGGCGGCGAGCTCCTCGAAGGTCAGCACATGGTCGACAAATGGCCGAACCTCAGGCTCGAGCGCCTCGCCCTTCTTCGCGATGCAGGGCCCGATGAACACAACTTTCGCGTCGGGTTCTCTCTTCTTGATGAGCCGAGCCGTCTCGACCATGGGGGTGAAGCTCTCGGCGATGTTCTCCGCGAAGGCGGGGAAGTGGCGGCGCGCGGTCCGCACCCAGGAGGGGCAGCAGGAGGTGCCGAGGAAGCGGGCTGAGGGTTTTCCGGTGCCCCCGGATTGCTTCGACTCCGCGCGCCGCAATTCGGCGAGATCGCGCGCGAGCTTGTCCGCGAGGAGGAGCGTGTCACAGTCGGCGCCGTAGGCTACCTCTTCGACATTGCGGAAGCCTGCCATCTTGATGGCCGCGAAGATCGCGCCAGGCTGCGCGAGCCGCCCGAACTGTCCCACGAAGGACGGCGCGATGATCGCGTAAGGCCGTTGCTCCTCCGGCCCCATGAGCTGATGGAGAATCTGCACGAGCTCGGTCTTGTCCGCAATGGCCGCGAAGGGGCATGACACCGTGCAGAGCCCACAGTTGACGCATTTCGCCTGGTTGATCTCCGCGTAGCCGTACTCATCGGAGTGGATCGCGTCCACCCCGCAGGCGGCGGCGCATGGCCTCACCATCCGCGTGATGGAAGTGTAGGGACAGGCTTTGACGCACTTCATGCACTTTACGCACGTGGTCTGGTCGATGAAGGCCTGGCCGCCGTTCGGGAAGGAAATCGCGCCCACCGGGCAGACGATCGAGCAGGGGTGCGCCATGCACTTCTGGCACATGTCGGTTACGATCACCTGGTCTTCGGGGCACTTTTCGCAGGCCGCCCGTATTACATTGACGATCGGCGCCGCGAGCACCTTTTTCTCGGTGAAGGCCTCTTCGATGCCCGCCGAAACCGGCATATTATCGAATTCCTCGATGAGGGGAAGCCCGAAGGCGAGCCTGATCCGCTGGCGCACGATCGAGAGCTCGCGGTACGAGCAGCAGCGGTAGGTCGGTTTACGCATGTCGATGATGCTGAAGGGCAGTTTTTCGATATCTTCCGGTTTCTTGCGCTCGAGCACAAAGCGCGTAATGCCGACGAAAATCTTTCTCCGGATATCGGTGCAGGGCGTGTAGAGCCCGCGCATTCGCTCGAACACTTCAGGCATGGCGTGCCTCGCTCCGCGGGGTGCCCTTCGGCGTCCCCGCTGTCCCTTCCCGCGTGCCCGAAGCTGTCCCCGATGTCGTCCCCGTAATGGCGCCTGTCACCATCTCCTCGATTTTCTCGATGATCGACTCCGGCGTCGCGCGCATCATCCTGTGTCCGCCAACCTCCACTACCGGAGAGCCGCGCCCGCCCTCGCAGGTCTTCTCCAAACAGGGTACGCATTGGACATCGATGAACTCCGCGAGGTCTGCATCATCCTCGAGCATTTCGACAATCGTCTCCGCCCCCGCGAAATGGCAGTGCGTCGCCATGCACACTTTCACCTCGATGCGATGCATTCGTGGCCTCCTTCGAAGTCAAAGAAAAGAAAATCAATGCGAAAATTCATCATTGAATTTCGCTAGACTCTTCATGACAATCTGGAAGCTTTTCGAAGTATTGCGGTCGATAGAGAGTTTCGATGCCATTCTCCTTGCGCCCGAGACCTTTTGGAAGCTTGGCACAAGTTTTCTAATTTCAGCTGAAGGCTGCCGTACCGAATCCGGATCCCTGTAAATCGCCCTAGCTCCGATTGAGCTTAGTCGAGCATCGCCGAAAGCTTCTGCCATCGCATCTGGATCTCCGATGTACCAAGATTCAAGTTCCTGACAAGCGACCCGCACAAGAGAATCAGGCCGTCCGCTATCAGCGCAAAGGTTTTTCAGCTTGAGTTTCAGAGCGAGGCAATCTCCGCCATCATTGTCGCGGAGTATTATAAATTTGACTCCGGGCTCATGCCATGCCCTCAATTTTTTCGGTATGCTCTTCTCAAGGTCCTGCTTTCCCTCGTGCGAAATACATAAAAATTGAAGTTTAGGATACAGCCTAGGAATTAATCCCTCAAGAAAGACATTCATAGAAAATTCTTCCAGCAAGAAGACGATACGGCTCATCGCGACGCAGCTCCCTCAAATAGGCCCTGCTTCCACAGCGTACCAGGCAAGTCACCTTCGGCGATGAGATCTCGCAGCATTTCAAATTCGGAAGCTCTGCGGACTGTAGTAAAGCCATCTTTCTTGACGAGCCAGAATATTTCATCGAGCTCAACACCATTCAAGAAATCTGGCGAATGGGTAGATACGAACACCTGACCGCCACGCCGCGAGTAGTCGCGAAATTCTTCAACGAGTTCGTGGAGCAACTCAGGATAAAGCTGGTTTTCGGGCTCTTCTATCGCAAGAAGAGGATGCGGCTTAGGATCATATAATAGAACCAAGTATGCGAACATCTTGATTGTTCCATCGGAGACATACCTGGCGATGAATGGGTCCTTGAAACTTCCATCGTGGAATCGCAGCACAAGTCGTCCATCGACAGTCGGCTGCGCCTCAACCCGGCTTATGCCAGGTACACGCTGGCGCATAATTTCGAGTATCCGATCAAATTGGCTCGGCTTATTCTCAAATAGGTATTTCGCGACTTGCGCGACATTATCGCCGCGCGACGAAAGGTGCTCAGCGAATCCGGCTTCAGGGCTCTGTCGGGCATCATTGATGTGGAAATCGGAAATTTGCCAATCTTCGATAAGCCCCCGAAAATCGGCTACTACCTTGAATTCCTTGAATTGGCCAAGGCCTTTTATCGCGAGTATGCTTGGATCATCGAGAATATACTCTTTTCGCTCTGCCTCTGCTCCTTCCACTCCATACGCTGTTTCATTGGTGATGGCAGCACCTTTTCCCCGCGAAAAGTTTACAAAATGCCACGGTTGTCCATATTGACCGCGGCGAAATTTAAGGACTTCATGCTCTACTACGGGTTTCCCGCCATCATTGGCGATCTCCAAGCTATAGGTTGCGAGACGGCCACCGCCTTCGCGGAACTTCACCGTAATGCGTATCGTTCCCTCTTCGCCACGGCTGACAAGTTCATTGAAACCACCGCGCCTTGATACCGCTTGGGCGACATTTTGGGTGAGAGATTCTTTTAAAAAGCTGAAAACGTCAAAAAGTGTCGATTTGCCTGAGCCATTGGCGCCAACCACAACCATCATGCGTGGCAGATTGGTAATTTTCACATCGCGGAAAAGTCTATAATTTTTGATTTCGATGGCTTCTATTCGCATGAGCCGCTCCTCATAATTCTCTATTAGAATAGTATGATGAAAGCTGTTTTGTTACCATCTCCTACCTCGTATCATTAACTTCAGTCAATTGATTGCTTA
>Ga0172369_10010108_pt1 | contig 10328 bp, 13 predicted proteins | sample LakKiv25m_FD_114539 | JGI IMG/M metagenome (GOLD analysis project Ga0172369, IMG submission 114539) | Freshwater microbial communities from Kabuno Bay, South-Kivu, Congo - kab_022012_11.25m | ecosystem: Environmental > Aquatic > Freshwater > Lake | place: Democratic Republic of the Congo...
ATATCGTCAATCTTGCCTTCTCCGTTCTTTAGTTTAATCAGATACTCGATTACCTTGATTACGGTTTCTGAATCCAGGATCCGCTTATCTAAAGATACGCCCATATTTAGTTTTCGGTTAAGGATAAACCTACCCGCCCTCTCTAGATCGTATCTAGCCGGGTCGAAAAATAACCTATAGAATAATGCCTCAGCTGAATCCTTAGCCACCGGTTCAGTAGGCCGCATCTTCCGGTAAAAATCTAAATAAGCCTCTTCTTTGTTTTTAGTGTAGTCTTTTTTGAAGGTATTGTTGATTTCCGTGTATTCTTTTCCAAAAGCAGCGACAATCTCTTCGTTCGTAGAAAAACCTAGAATCCTTAAGATCTGGGTGGCGGGAAAATTTCTTCTTCTATCAACATAGGCGAGAATGGTTTCCGTCAAATCATATTTAAATTCCAGCCAAGCACCGCGGTAAGGAATGATCCGGCCGTAGAAAATCTTTTTGCCGGTAGGATGGCTTTCCTCTTCAAAAGAAACGCCCGGTGAACGCTGCAGCTGACTGACTACTACCCTTTCATCACCGTTAATGATAAAAGTCCCGGTTTCAGTCATTAAAGGGATCTCTCCGAAATAAGCATCCTGCTCTTTAGTTTCTTTGGGGGTAGTCAGCCTAAATTTTACTTTTAACGGAGCAGCATAGGTCAGAGACCTTCTTTTAGATTCGGCAATATCATACTTAGGCTTACCCAAAGAGTAGCTGATAAATTCCAGTTTTAAAGAACGGTTGGCGTTCTCAATAGGAAAAACCTCCAAAAATACCTCCTGTAAGCCTTGGGGGTTCCTTTCCTGGGCAGAAATATGCATTTGCAGGAATTCGTTGTAAGCTTCAAGCTGTACGTCTAATAGATTTGGCAGATCATAAATCTCTTTTAATTTGGCAAAATTTTTTCGTTTTATCATAGTTTGGTTAATCGGTTAATTGGTTAATGGGTTAATTTACTATTCCCGTAAATTAACCACTCACAAATCAACCATTCACTGATTATTTAAGTTCGACGGTTGCTCCGGCTGCGATGAGTTTTTTCTTCATCTCTTCAGCCTCTTCCTTAGGAACGCCTTCCTTTATCGGCTTAGGCGCGGCATCAACTAAATCCTTGGCTTCTTTTAAGCCCAGGTTAGTCATGGTCCTCACTTCCTTGATTACGGCGATCTTATTGCTGCCTGCGCTGGCCAGAACTACGGTAAAGGTACTTTTCTCCTCCTGGGCCGGGGCTGCTCCCTGGGCACCTGCGACTGCCATCGGTGCTGCCGCAAACGCCATATTCGCCTGTACCCCAAACTTCTCTTCGAGGGCTTTAACCAAATCCGAGAGCTCCAAAACCGTCATTGTTTCGATCGATTTGATTAGTTCCTCTAATTTTGCTGTAGCCATTGCATTCCTCCTTCGCTAATTTGGTTTTTTGTTTTTGATCTGGTCTAAACACACCACTATTTTTCTTAAAGCCTGGTTTAACGTTATTACTAATCCGGATATCGGCGATTTTAAGCTAAAGACCAACTGGGCCCTTAAACCTTGCTGGGTAGGCAGTTTTGCTAATCTTTCGATATCCTTGGCTTCTAAAATTTTATCCTCCAAGAATCCGGCTTCCAGTTTTAACTTTTCGTGCTCCTTGGCAAAACTGTACAACAGCTTTGAGGTATTCACGGGGTCATCTTTGGCAAAAACCATCCCGCAAGGCCCTTCTATTGCCTTAAGCAGGGTTTCTAGGCCGGAACCTTGCAAAGCGCGCCTGGCAACGCTGTTTTTTACCACAAAAAGCCTGGCGCTGATTTGCTTCAAAGATTGCCGCAAGCTGCATAAGTCCGGGCTGGATACCCCGGAATATTTTATAATGAATACGCCTCCGGGTGAGCCCAGGCTCTCTTTGATCTGTTTTTCCGAAGTTTCCTTAATCACTAAACCGATCTTTTTCATTTTTAGGTAGTTATACGTAATCCCGGATTCATTGTGGTAGCTATCGAGAAGCTCCTGACGAATTTTCCCTTGACTGTCAATGGTTTAGCCTCGTTTAATGCCTCAATAACCTTAGAGGCGTTATCAAATAACTTATCTTCGCTGAATGAAATCTTACCCACGCTTAAATGTATCCCGGCCTGCTTATCAACCCTGAATTCCACCTTTCCCTTTTTTACATCCTCGATCGCTTTGACAATATCGTTGGTGACCGTACCTGTTTTAGGGCTGGGCATCAGGCCGCGCGGGCCAAGCACCTTACCTAATTTACTGAGGTCTTTCATCATTTCCGGAGTGGCGATCGCGCAGTCAAAATCCAGGAAGCCTCCGGCTACTTTTTCAATCAGATCATTTGCGCCTACATAATCCGCTCCTGCCTCTCGGGCTAATTTTTCATGCTCCCCCTTACAAAATACGGCTGTCCTTATTTTTTTACCCGTGCCATGAGGTAGTACGACGGTGCCGCGCACCATCTGATCGGATTTTTTCGTATCGACATTTAAAAAGAAATGCAGATCAACCGACTCGTCAAATTTAGGCTGAACCATCTTCTTTAAGATGGCGATTGCCTCTTTAAGCTGATAATTCTTCTCCTTATCGATTTGTTTGGCAGATACTTTATACCTTTTACTATGCGTTTTCATCTCTATTTTATCCTTCGACCTGAATGCCCATACTCCTTGCAGTGCCGCAGATAACCTTAACCGCCTGTTCCAGATCAGAGGTATTAAGGTCCTTCATTTTTAATTTAGCGATTTCTTCTACCTGTTGTTTAGTCACCTTGCCGATTATTTCCTTACCGGAGATCCCGGAGGCTTTGGCTAGATTCGCCGCGCGTTTTAATAATATAGAGGAAGGAGGGCTCTTGATAATAAAGGAAAAAGTCCTGTCTTCGTAAACGCTGATTACCACCGGCAGGATTAATCCGTCCCTATCCTTGGTCTGGTCATTGAATTGCTTGCAAAACTGCATAATATTGACTCCGTGCTGGCCAAGGGCCGGGCCGACCGGAGGAGCGGGATTTGCCTGCGCTGCTGGTACGTGTAATTTAATCTGTGCGGTGATTTTCTTTGCCATAGCTTAGATCTTTTCTACCTGCCAATATTCCAGTTCGACCGGGGTGGCCCTGCCAAAGATAGAAACGCTTACCTTTAATTTGCCTTTTTCCGGATGGATTTCTTCGATCGTACCGTTAAAGTTTTCGAATGGACCTTCAGTAACCCGGACCGCTTCCCCTTTTTCAAAGACAATCTTCGGGCTGGGCTTGACCTGCGTTGATTCAGTCCTCTTAAGTATGCTATTTACTTCCTCCTGCGGTAAGGGCATTGGCTTCTTGCCTAAGCCGATAAACCCGGTTACCCCGGGGATTGATTTAATAAATAGATAGGTTTGTTCATTGAGGTCCATCTCTACCAAAAGATACCCGGGGAAAAACTTTCTTTGCGATATCTTCTTTTTTCCCTGGCGCACTTCAGAGACCTGTTCGGTAGGAATGATCACCCTGTTTACCGCTTCCTGCAAGCCTTCGGAAGCGATTTTATTCTCTAGGGCTGTTTTCACCTTATCCTCTAAACCGGTTTGCGTATGGACCACGTACCAATTTTTCATCTCTATTTAAATAACATGCTTAAGACCTTGGAAAGCGACAAATCGATTATCCCGATAAAAACAGTAGTGAGCGCGGTAATCGTAATTACCACAAAAGTTGCCCCGATTAACTCCTGGCGGCTGGACCAGGCTACCTTGGATAACTCCTGCTTTACTTCGCTGATAAAATTAACCGGCCGCTTCAATATATTCACTGCGCTCGTTGCCTTTCTTGGTTAAAATTGCCAGTAACTTCTAATATCTTTTCTTAATTCTGCACCCTGTATATATTACAGGGGCGGAGGGACTTGAACCCCCAGTCCTGGTTTTGGAGACCAGTGGTTTGCCAGTTAACCGACACCCCTAAACACCTCTATATTAAAATTATAAAAGTGCGGGATTGGATACCGTAAGGCACGCGCTTACCTACTTGATTTCCTTATGCGGCGTGTGTTTATGGCAGAACTTACAGTATTTCTTTACCTCAAGCCTGTCCTGATGCTTTTTTTTATTCTTGGTGTCCGTATAATTCCGGTTTTTACAAACCGTGCACTCTAAAGTAATTATTTCGCGCATCTTTAACCTTTACTTGCTTAAAATATAAAAAGATCAAAGCTGGAGACGGGAATTGAACCCGTGACCCCGTCCTTACCAAGGACGTGCTCTGCCGACTGAGCTACTCCAGCAGCCGGATGTGCCCGTCGGGCAAATAGTTAAATCAAACCTACCAGTAAAAAATAAAAAAAAATCCCATCAAGAATCTTTAAAAATTCTTTTCATATTTTCCTTAAAAGCCTCTATTAAAGGAAAAAATTAGCTTTGGTTTGAACCGGAACGCATATTATACACAGAATCGTAGCGTTGTCAATGCTTTTTTTAAGTATTTTCGTAAATCAAGACCCGGTCTTAAGATTAGCACATAGCTTCATAAGACCGGGTCTTGTAAGCTCGTAAGGCTTTAATCTTAGGTACGTTGCTGCGTATAAGTTAGCACAAAAAAGCGCAGATTTTTACAAAACGCGGCTTTAACCACGCAACAAACCCGTTATAATCCTTACCAAACAGCAACAATTTTAGGCGTTGCGCAAGGCAATAGAATAGGCTTAACGCCTTATATTTAATTAATTTATATGCCGGAATCTTAAAATGATTACTGGTTAGAATTACCTTATCTAACCTCTCCACTTCCATTACTTTACTTACTATTCTATCTGCGGGCACACAACTAAAGGATGTCTTATTATCCCCTTTTTCTAGAAAATAAATCTCTTTTCCGATCCTGAACTTACCGACTATCCTGTGGCAGATATATTTAATTTTATCTTTGATAATTACTATATCTCCGATCCTGATCTCTCGGTGCTCAACCGGAGTACTCTTAACCTTAAAACCGGTCTCTACTGTGGGTAACATGCTTTTTCCCACTAAAAAGTTATATTCGCTGCCGTCAAATCTAGGCATTGAAAAAGCGACTGTCTCGTAGGGTCTTTAAAAATTTCTCTAAATCTTTTTTGGCTACTTCTTTAGAAGGAGCATCAAATTCTTCTACAACTGCGTTAACTATATCTTCCTGAGAGTGTTTGCCATCGCATAATTTCCAGATAAACACGCCGGTATGATTTAATATTTTGATTGCGTAGGAATCAGGATTGAATAAGAATATCCCGCCCTCCTCTTCTCTAAGAACAATATCCTTAGCGGGTTTAAGTTTGTCGTTCATTTATCCTCCTTGATTAAAAATCCTGGTTTTAGGAAAGAGACCATTCTCGTATGCTTCTTGGCACATAAAGAAAGGCGCGGTTAAAGACCGCGAGTCATGATAAGCCGAAGCGCGGCATTTTCCCAGGCAGAGCCTTTTAAATATGCACTTGCCGCAGACACCCTCTAATTTAGAAGGTATATTCTCGCGTATGAATTTTACCATCGGGTTATTTTCCCAGACATCCTTTAGCCTGTTAGTCTTGATATTTCCCATATTAAGCTCATCGATGGTAGTTCCGATGCCGCAGAGTGAAATCGTGCCGTCGGAAAGCACGCCGATTATCCCTAAAATACCGCATGCGCTACGGCTCGCCCTTATAGAGCTTATTTTCTTGAATGCTAAAGGGATATCCAAGATAATGGATATTTTTGTTTTTGGTTGTAAGCCACTCTGAATATGATTCTCCAGCCCAATTAATTCCTCGATACTTAACAATTCATTATTTGCAGAAAATTCTTCCGCCCTTCCTGTGCGCATTATAGGATTGAGCTTTAAGTTTAAAGCCCCGATCTCTTTTACAAAAAAAGCCAATCTTTCAATATCGCAAATGTTTTTGCGATAAATTGAGGCGATTACCTGTGGAAAGAACCCCGCCTTTTTAAGCGTCTTTACTCCTTTTACTGCCGAATCCCAGGCTCCATTTAACCCCCTGAATTCATCGTGAAACCCGGCATCCGGGCTGTCAAGGCTCACAGATATAAAAGCTATTCCTAACCTCTTAAGCTCATTGGCTTCGTAATCTCCGATGAGGGTTCCGTTTGTTTCTAGGATTATATTTATATTTTTCTTTCTTATATACTCTATAATCTGGAGTATGTCTTTTCTATAAAAAGGTTCCCCGCCGGTAATTTTAATCGTCTTTGCCCCGGCTTCTTCTGTTTGGTCAATTACTTCTTTCATCCCCTCAAGAGTTAAATCATTTCCGTCTGAATCCGGTTTTATCCAACAGTGCCGGCAGCTTAAGTTGCATCCTCCGCAAACATATAAATAAACCGAATTCAATTTAAATATCCCTTTGTCCATATTAAGTGAGGATGCAGTTTATCTTTTCCGGGGTTATGTTTTGGGAATAATAATATGGCTGGCATCGGTGGCCTTGATAACAAAGCCGTTTATACCTACAACCAACACACTTGGGATGATTTTTCAGCGAGTATTCCAGAGGTTCGCGGAAACCCTGCATTACCTTTGAATTCTGCCAGATATCCAGGAAACTGGTTTTCCTGATATTGCCTGCCTTTACGTCCCAGATCAATTCGCAGGGAGTAACCCAGCCATCCGCTGTAATGCAGCATCTCTTCATTGCCGCACCACAGGGATGAATAGTCAGCGAATCTGTCCCTTGGAAAGACCCCTGATTCAGGGATTCTAAGATTTCTATCTCCTGCAGGTAGGAGCCGCTGACAAAAACTCCCAGTTCTTGGTGAATATCCTCGATTAAACCCAGGGTTTGCCTATGTTCTTCGCGCGAGAGCATAATCTCTTCTACGTTGCAACCAGCATTTCCACCAAAGAACACAGAATTATATCTTATGCCTCTTGCGCCGATTTTTTTGCCGAAATAAGCCATCTCTTTTATTCTTTGAAAGTTAAGCTTATTTACGGTGACCGAAAGAACCACGCTCAATTTTCCTGTCGCCAGTATGTTTTCTATGCCGTCAACTGCTTTTTTAAAGGCTCCTTCGCCTCTTATTGCGTCCATAACTTCCGGCTTATCGCCATCAAAGCTTACGGTAAGGCTTTTTATTTTTTTATAGCCCGCTAATCTGTTTGCAATCTCCTTGGTAATCAGGGTAGCATTGGTATTCATAGAAACAGAAAAAGGCCTACTGTGGATATAATCAATGATTTCAAATAAATCGCTTCGGCAAAGCGGCTCTCCGCCAAAGATGCATAAAGAAAAGACCTTGGCTCTCATTAATTCATCAACCAGCCGAAATAACTCTTCTTTAGTCAGATCGTTACCGGCATTAAGACTGTTTCCGACCAAGCAGTGCTTACAGGAAAAATTACATTTACTGGTTACTGCCAATACTACATTAAATGGAGCGGATAAGGCTTTAGGCATTTTATTTACTAGTTCTACCCTCCAGTTTGTCTATGACCTTCCAAAAACTAATGCTCTTCTTAAAGTAGAGCTTATGATGTGGTATTGACCGCAATATATCCATTAGGAAATTAAAGATATATTTTGACTTCCATATTTTCTTACAGCGGAGAGCACGCCTGAATTCAACTACGGTATCAGTGAGCATAAAATGCAATGCCTTGGCTGTAGAAATGTTTTTTAGGCGATTAGCTTTGGCTTGGGAGATAAAAAAAACCCGGTTGATTTTATGCAAGCTTTTGTTATTCGGTCCACACATATAAACCTTGCCATTTTTCTTGGCAAGATGAATTTTATCCTCATGGATTACTCTGGCGCCCTTTGAGAGATCGCAAATAGTGCTTTTTCCGGCACCATCACGGCCAAAAAATAGATAGCCTTGCCTATTGCGCATAATCCCCGCAGCATGAAATGATATAGTTTTAGCCATTAGGAGGCATGCCCACCGGCGTAGCATATGTTAAGATCCGGCGCGCTACCTGATATGCAACACCCCCGCTCTAGCGTAATACAAGTGCCAAATGGGCAATCACAAGCGAGGGGGCCCGCTTGACACGTATCTGCTTCATTGCCAACACTACATCCTGCACCATAGGGTTCAGCTCCTGGACAACAAGAGGGGGTAGTTCCTTTTGTACAGTCAACTATCCCAATAAGAGCACTATTAACCAGGTCATCCGCAGAAGGGCTAACATAGGGACGTTTCTTTTTCTTTATGTTGTTAAGCATAAGCTCAACTCCTTCCTATTTAGATTACAAGTAGCTTAACTTAATAATTTATAGATTGGCTTAAGTAAGCGCTTTAGATATAAAGAATAAGAAGATTTCTTAACAGGCCGGCCATACAATACTTCTACTTCTGCCATAGGTAGAAATATTTTTTTTCCGATGCTGCTTAAGATTTGCGCCAAATCCTGCGTAACCAGGCAATTACTAATCAGGTAACGCCAGATATAACTTGCTGCTACTTTTTCCCGGCGCAATAATATATTATCATCCTTAATCCAAAAACTCAATATCTTTCTTTTGATAAAAGGAGGTTTTAATTTGTTCAAAAATTCCCCGGGTATTTCGCTATTAAAAAAGCCCTTTGAAAGTTTTAGGGCAAACCAAAGATAAGCTTCAAGCCGTAACCTAACGGCTTTTTCTAATACGGCTTCCCAGTTTAATCTTGTTTTAAACTGCGCTATCAGTTGATGGATGTCGTAGATATAGCGTAATTCTATAAAATCAAAGGTGGAGATACTGATCAGGCTTAAATATAATAGCAGGCTCTCTTCAGTAGGCAAGTGAACTAAATGGCCGCCTATATCTACCTCTCTTACATCCTGCCAGAAATATTCTAAAAACGTATCAGAGAAAAACCCGCGTAAATCGCAGTGCAGATCTATGTTTACCTTGCCAAGCTCCTTGCTTGTTTTAGCAAAATGCAGTTGACGGCCGTACTTTAATTTGACAAAACGCAGGAGGCTACTTGAATCTTCTTCCAATAAGGCATACCCCATATTTTTTAATGCTTTCTCGGCACGCTCCATAATCTGCGGCCTTATCAGAAAATCCAAATCACAGGGACTTTGCCTTAATCCCGCATCATTGTATAACAGCCTGGCTAAAACCGGGCCTTTTAAGGGAACGGTAAGAATATCGGTTTGCCTAAACTGCTCAAGGATTCTCCAAGCTTCCTGCTCGAGGATAAGGTTTCTTTTTAAGTGCCGGTAGTATTTAGCCTTAAACCGGGACCCTAACTCAGCCGCTAGATTCAGCTTAGATATCTGATGGTAAAAAATCGGCAATAAACCGCTGGTATCTACGAATGAAACTAACCTATCCCAATCAGGCCTATCCAGATGTTTAATCTTTTGATTAAGGTCAGTATCATGGTTATTAATTATGCTAAAAAATAATTCCCGGATAAGCCGATGATATTCCATTAGTTCTAAATATTACCCGCTACCTTGCTTTTATTATAACCTATGCGGTATGGTTATCAAAATAGTTATTTTTTGTTATCGTAGAATACACTAATGCATTGACAAGCTTACTAAAAAGCGGGTGGCCCGCCACAAAGTTTGGCGGAGAGAGCCCGCTGCTGAATTAAGTATTAGACAGGCCGATAAAATCATCTAAGGAAAGCATCTGCGGTCTTATATTATTATCAAGGGAGCGATTTTCTAAATAATGCTCTAATTTAGATTTAGGGATTATTCCCTTTAAACTATTACGCAGAGTTTTTCTTCTCTGGTTAAATGCTGTCCGGATAATCTTAAATAACCGTCTCTCTTTGCCAGGGCCCATTCGCTTATTCGTCTTTAACAAAATTCGTACGAATGCCGAATCGACTCTCGGGGCGGGGAAAAAACAGTTTTTTTTAATATAGAATAAGATTTCAGGAACTGCGTGATATTGCACAAAACAACTTAATGAGCCGTAATCGGCTCCACCTGGGAGCGCTGTTAACCTCCTGGCATACTCTTTCTGTACTGTAAGGAAGATTGCATCAACCCTGTGACGATACCTTAAAAGATGCTCAATAATCGGGGTAGATATATAATAAGGTATATTTCCGATTACTTTTAGTTTTTTTCCGCACTTAATTCCCAGCCCGGACAAATCTAATTTCAATATATCGCAGTTAATAATCGTGACATTTGGATACGCTATAAGATTATTTTTTAAGGTTTCTATAAGACTGCTATCGATCTCGACGGTAAAAACTGACCCGGCATTTTCCGCAATCAGTTTGGTTAACTCGCCTCTTCCAGCACCTATTTCTAAAACCGTATCTTTTTGGCTTAATCCGCAGCTAGCGATAATTTTTCTTTTGATGTTCGGGTCAATCAGGAAGCTTTGGCCTAATCTTTTTTTAGGTTTGATCTG
>Ga0172369_10010109_pt1 | contig 10327 bp, 10 predicted proteins | sample LakKiv25m_FD_114539 | JGI IMG/M metagenome (GOLD analysis project Ga0172369, IMG submission 114539) | Freshwater microbial communities from Kabuno Bay, South-Kivu, Congo - kab_022012_11.25m | ecosystem: Environmental > Aquatic > Freshwater > Lake | place: Democratic Republic of the Congo...
AAGAAGCACAGTCGGCATAAGCAATCCCCCCAAAGAGACCATCATTGCAACCTGTTGGGTTTTAGCAAGAGTTGAAATCAATATGCCAAGCGATAATGAGGTCATCAAATAAACCAGCATCTCTAAAAGAAATAGTACGAAACTCCCCTTGAAAGGAACTCCGAATATCGCAAGCCCTAATCCAAGTACCGTTAACGAAATCAAAAACGAGAGAATTATATAAGGGATTACCTTACCGATAATAATAATTACCGGATTCAGAGGAGAAACCAAAAGAATCTCCATGTTTCCCATTTCTTTTTCACGTGTAATTGTTATTGAAGTCATCATCGCACTGATTAACATTAAGATTAATGCCAACAAACCCGGAACAAACATATTCACGCTCTTGAGTTCGGGATTATACAGCATTTTAACTTCAGGAGTTATCAAAAGGAATGAAGAAAGATTTTTCTGATTCAAATTCTTCTGATAATCCATTATAATTGAAGAAGTGTAGTTATTAACCAAAGTAGCAAGGTTAGGATTGGTAGCGTCAAGAATTAGCTGTATGTCTGCTTTTCCTTCTTTTGTAAGTTTACGGCTGAAATCCGCATGAAAAATGATAACTTCTTTTACTGCTCCTTTTTGAAATTCACTCTCGATAACCTCTGCCGAGGGATAATATCCTTTGAGCTTGAAATAATGCGAAGAAAGGACTTTGTTCGTAATTTCCTGAGTGATATAATCTTTCGAATTATCGACAATTCCGATATCAACAAAATTAATTTCGGTTCTGATTGCATAACCAAACAAGACTAATTCAATAGCAGGCAAACCAAACATTACGGCAAGAGTTCTGAAATCTCTCAGGATATGGTAAAATTCTTTTCTTACGAATTCTAAAAGTGACCTCATTGTTCAACCCCTTGCCAGCTTGATAAAAACATCGTTCATATTTTCAGATTCATATTGTTGTTTTAGAGCAGAAGGTGAGCCCAATGCTTCGATTCTGCCGGCAACCATAATTGAAACTCTGTCGCAATACTCGGCTTCATCCATATAATGCGTTGTAACAAACACAGTGCAGCCGCTTGCGGAAGTTTCGTAAATCATATCCCAGAACTGCCTTCGGGTAACAGGGTCCACCCCACTCGTCGGTTCATCCAGAAATACAATTTTCGGTTCATGCACGTGAGCTATAGAAAAGGCAAGTTTCTGCTTCCATCCTAATGGCAATGAACCAATAAGAGATTTACCAACATCAGTTAAATTAAGTTTTTCAAGAAGCATTTCGGATTTGCTTTTTATTACTTTTTTCGTTAATCCGTAAATTCCACCATAAAATTCTATATTTTCGAGTACAGTAAGGTCATCGTACAAAGAAAATTTCTGACTCATGTAGCCAATGCTTTTTTTAATTTTTTCCTGTTCTTTGAAGATATCATATCCTGCTACGATAGATTTTCCGGACGATGGTTTCCAAAGACCTGTCAGCATCTTCATTGCAGTCGTTTTGCCGGCACCGTTAGCCCCAAGAAAGCCGAAAATTTCACCTTTACGTACATCGAAAGTAATTTTATCCACGGCGACAAACTTACCGAATTTCTTGGTCAGGTTTTCCGTTGATATGATAATTTCATCGCTCATGGTTTTCTTTTCAGCATTAAATCCATGAAAACATCTTCAATATCCGCAGGAATTTCGCTAATTTCTATTTGTTCCAATCCTTTATTTTTCAAATAACTGCCTATCATATCCAAGTCAAGCTTGCCTAACTTGTCAATATAATGTAATGACTCTCCGAATGGATAGACTGAATGACAGTTCTCGTATTCTCTTACTGCATTCAGAAGAGCGTATTTATTGGATGATTTGATGGAATACAATGGATAAGCAAAAGATTTTACAACATTGACCGGAGTATCAATATTCAAGATATGACCTTCCTGAAACAGAGCAACCCTGTCGCAAAGTCCGGCTTCATCCATATAGGGGGTGGAAACAACAATGGTAATACCTTCATTTTTCAACTGCTTGAGCATTTCCCAGAATTCCTTTCGCGAAACAGCATCAACGCCGGTTGTCGGTTCGTCAAGAATCAGAATTTCAGGTTTATGAATCAATGCACACGAGAGTGCAAGTTTCTGCTTCATACCACCGGAGAGCTTACCAGCCCTTCTTTTCTTAAAAGGTTCGATTTGGGAATAAATATCTTTAACCAAATGATAGTTTTCGGTGATTGTAGTCTTAAAAATTGAGGCAAAGAACCTAAGATTTTCTTCAACTGTCAAGTCCTGATAGAGTGAAAATCTACCAGGCATATAACCAAGTTTTTTCCTGAGTTTTTTAAAGTCTTTTGTCGCATCGAGTCCAGCAACTATGGCTTTACCACTATCGGGTATAAGTAAAGTTGTAAGAATTCTGAATAGTGTAGTTTTTCCGGCTCCGTCGGGACCGATGAAGCCAAAAAGTTCATTTTCGGAAACATCAAAAGAAATATCTTTTAATGCCTGAACATTGCCAAATGATTTACATATCCTGCTAACATTTATGGCTTGCATTCCACGAAAATTTAATTTTTATTTACATTGGCACCAGATTCCTTTAAAGGGACCCCGGAACCTCCTTTGGGCGGATTAGCAGTGTCAAGATGACCTTGAGTAGGTTGATATCCTTTTTCAAAAGGAAGTAAATTGTCCAACAAAGGTGATTTGTCATCCTCAATTGTTCTACCATTATTTTTATCGTTATATGTCATATTAACTTCCTAAGTTGTAAAAAATTCAATAGCTTCGAAATCTTTTGCCGAAATCATTATTCCATTGGAATCTGCTATCGGACTAACAAATTCACCATTTTCTCCGAGTTTCCAAACTTCTTCAATATATATCTGTTCTTCAGCTGGAAACGATGATGTGAACGAATTAGTGTCATATCTGCCTCCAATTCTTCTACCATCTTTTGATGGACAATAACCCAATAAGTTTCTCTTTTAGAAAATACCCAATCCCAAGGTTTTAAATATGGATTGACAATGCGTTTTCTGAAAAAGGACATTTTTATTATCCACAGATAAAGGTTAGGAAGTACTATCGGAACTACCAAAATAATTAAAATTAGAAATAAATAGTAAAGTAACTGGTTTTTAGCTTGAAAATCATTTGAATTGATAAAAATCCAAAGCCAGAATGTAATTGCAAAATTCAAGCAACTGAAGCTTATAGCTTCCATCAAAGACTTTGAAAAATCTCTTCTTTCGGAAGGTATCAAAAGGTCATAAACCTTCATTGAAACAAAACCAGGAACAAAAAAAATAAAAATCAATTTTATTGCATCAAGTGTAAACGGATTCATACAGCCTCAATAAGTATGATGTATTCAAAAATTTCTATTCTAATTCATATACAATTTAGCAATTTTTGTAAAATAATACTCCTTTTTTGTCTATTTTATTTTTCTGTTTTCTACTCATCAAGAAAAACTTCGGCTCGCCGGTTTTCTTCCTGCTTATCAGAAATCGGCTGAGTTTTACCTTTGCCGATTATTTTTATATTTTTTAGGTTAAATCCTAATTCATCCAGGAACTTGCCTGTTTTTTCCGCTCTGCGTATTGATAGCTGCATGTTATCGGCATCACTCCCCACTTCGTCGGTATGACCAATAATTCGAAGTTTAGTTTCTTTTGGGGTAAATACCTTGTTTACGATAAATGATAACTTAGCTTTTTCATCAGGAGCCAGTTCATCAATATTAGTAGCAAAATGAACAGTTTCAAGAAGCTCACCCTGTTTTTTCTGTTTTAAAATAACGTCGTAATTAATATATTTTATTAAATTAAGATTCCTTGTACTGATTGAAAAGCTTACATCCTCAAAATCGGGACAAGAGGCAAAAATATTATATTGGTTTCCACCGGGCAGTGTAAAATAAAATTGTGTTTTTTCAGGGTTGGAATAGTAATAATCAATATCCGGATTTAAGTCATTGTTTACTTCAAATCTCACCTTTTCCTTCAAATTTCCAGGTGTATTCTGTTTAATTCCATAAATGTTACCAGTTACAATAACGTAAGGTTCCGATCTGAGTGAATCAGGAATACATACAAAGTATATCCCGTCACGCCTGACAGTTGTATCGCTTGACACAACATAAGCACCATCCGACATGACAGTTAGCCAAATTCCAGTATCATCGCTTTTGGAATTTATCCGCTTCCCCAAATTTACAGGTTTGCTCCATTTTTTCCAGGAATCATCAAGCCTTCTTGTCATAAAAAGGTCTTGTTTACCAAATCCTTTGTGACCGTTAGAAGAAAAATAGAGAGTTTTGTTGTCATAAGCCAAGAAAGGAGAGCCTTCGATTCCGGGAGTATTAACTGTTTCTCCAAGATTCACAGGTTCGGAAAATGAATACCCGCTATCTGTCCTGAATGACACATACAAATCAAGATTTCCAAAACCGTCCTTCCTGCTGATAGCCATTAAAAGTATTCTACCGTCGGCTGAGAGATTAGCAAAAAAATTACTCGTATCATTGTAAAAATTTTTAATTTTCAAAGGGACAGGTTTCATCCATTTTCCCGCAGACTTACTCGTAATTGAAAATCCGGGTGACTTTTGACCGATATTATCACTATAATTTCCATAAACAAGATATTTGCTTTCGTCAGGAGATATGGAAAACAGTACATCCGAATCGGGAGTATTAACCGGACTACCGATATTAACCGGTTCAGACCAGACATTAGTACTTAATCTTCGCGATAACCAAATTTCATCTTTATCTCTTATTCCTGCAGTGTTCTCGGGATGAATTTTTCTGTCGAAGTAAAGCTCTGAGCCGTCTATCGTCACAACGGGTATAATTGTGGGCTGATATCTATTCACCGCATCCGGCAGCCTCGATTTACAAGAATCGTAATAATCCCTGATTTCAATTTCGCTTTTTTTATAGACGTTCATTATTGAGTATGCCCCCCTGTCCGCCCTTAAGGTGTCGCTCGAAGTTACTTTTTGTGTTACGTTTTGCGAAATAGCTGATGAACACACTATTAGCATAAGAAATGCTGTACGATGAAAATACTTTAAAAAAATTTGCTCCATAAAATTAAAGGAAATAGTCAACAATCTTATAATTAATCACCTGTATTTTACAAAATTCCGCTCAATCAAACATGAGTAATTTACCAATACGGATGTAATGTTAACGATTTAATTCAATTTAGATTTTTTTGTTCAATTATGAAAATTCATTCATTAAGTTAACAACTGATATTTTATTTTTTTTTATATTTGTTGTTTTTCTTATTGTAAATTTAATATAATAAAGTAAATTTTAGGGTTTGGCATCTGTTCGATGAATAAAAACATGACGACTCAGAACAGATTGAACTTACTGATTGATGCATAATGATTTCTATTGAAGATAAAATATTCGGTTCTGAGGAATTTTACAAGGTCATTTTTCGCAATGAAAAAGTGAATCTTTCTGAAAAATCAATAAATAAAATCGAAAAAACTTTTAACTTTTTAAATGATTTTCTTGAAGGGAAGGTCATTTACGGTATTAATACCGGCTTGGGTCCTATGGCTCAATATAAAGTGAGCAGCGACAAAACCGAAGAACTTCAGAAAAATCTGATTCGAAGCCATTCAAACGGTTCAGGAGATTCAATTCAATCCATTTACGTCAAAGCTATAATGCTTTCCAGGCTAATTTCATTATCAAAAGGATATTCCGGAATACACTTGTCGGCAGTCGAATTACTTGCAGATATGATTAATCTTGAAATATGTCCTGTAATTTTCGAACACGGCGGTGTAGGTGCAAGCGGTGACCTCGTGCAGCTTGCTCATCTGGCATTATCAATGCTCGGCGAAGGAAAAGTAAGCTATCAAAATGAAATTCAAAACTCAAAAAATGTCCTTGCTCAACTCAATTTGGAACCTTTGGTTCCTTATATTAGGGAAGGATTGGCTCTTATAAACGGAACCTCTGCTATGTCGGGTATTGGGATGGTGAATCTGTTTCATGCAAGAAACTTGTTGGATTGGTCTATTGTTGCATCGGCGATGATAAATGAAATAGTAGAATCTTATAACGACCATTTTTCGACTGAATTAAATAAATTGAAGCATCACAAAGGTCAGATAAAAGTTGCCAAAATAATCCGGAAAATTTTGAAAGGCAGTAAGCTTGTCCGAAACAGAGCTGACCATTTTTACAATAACGGACATAACGGCGATTCGAGAATGTTCAGGGAGCGGGTGCAGGAATATTATTCCATCAGGTGCATTCCTCAGATACTGGGTCCTGTTTCGGACACGATTGAATTTGCTGAAGAAATTTTGATTGATGAAGTCAATTCGGTTAACGATAATCCGATTATTGACATGGCTAGCAATAATGTATTTCACGGTGGGAATTTCCATGGGGATTATGTTTCATTGGAGATGGATAAACTGAAGATTGCCATTACAAAGCTTTCGATGTTAACCGAACGACAGCTTAACTTTTTGATGAATGATAAAATCAACGGCAAACTTCCGCCATTCCTGAATCTTGGGACATTAGGATTAAATTTCGGTCTGCAGGGGATGCAGTTTACTGCTGTTTCGACCGTTGCGGAAAATCAGACATTGTCTTTCCCAATGTACATACACAGCATTCCAAACAACAATGACAATCAGGATGTTGTGAGCATGGGCACGAACTCCGCACTGCTCACGAAAAGAGTTATCGAAAATTCTTTCCAGGTGATGGCTATTGAAATGATTGCCCTTGCACAGGCAATTGATTTTCTTGGTATAACGGAGAAATTGTCACCCTTTTCTCAGGGCATATATTCTCAAATCAGGGGAATTGTTCCTAAATTTGAGGATGATAAACCAAGATATGAAGAAATTGATGCTTTGAAGACAAAATTAACAGAAACCAGATTAAATTTAATAAATCTTATAAATTAAAATATGAAAACAGCACTCGTAACCGGAGGCTCAAGGGGAATAGGAAGGTCAATCTGCATGAAACTGGCAGAAGACGGTTTTCATGTTTTAATCAATTATCTTTCGAATGATGCAGAAGCTGAAACTACATTGAAAATGCTCATTGACGCTTCCGGTTCTGCTGAATTAATTAAATTCGATGTTTCATCCGAGGAAGAGACCGAAAAAGCAATCACCGGATGGCATGAGAAAAATGCAGGCGAGACCATTTCAGTTTTGGTGAACAATGCAGGCATCAGAAAGGATAATCTTCTTGTGTTTATGGCATCCGAAGAGTGGAACAAAGTTATCAATACAAATCTTAACAGCTTCTATTTTGTGACAAAGCAGCTTCTGAAAAACATGCTTTTGAATAAATACGGCAGAATTATTAATATCGTTTCATTATCCGGAATAAAAGGTCTCCCCGGTCAGGTAAATTATTCCGCAGCTAAAGCCGCCTTGATAGGAGCTACAAAAGCTCTTGCCCAGGAAGTCGGGAAAAAGAAGGTTACGGTTAATGCCGTTGCTCCCGGGTATATCAGGACCGATATGATAAAAGACCTTGACGAGAAAGAACTGAAGCAGCTAATTCCATTAAATAGATTCGGAAATCCTGAAGAAGTGGCAGAACTTGTTTCATTCCTCGCATCGGAAAAATCGTCTTACATTACAGGTGAAGTAATTTCAATTAACGGCGGATTGTACACCTGATATGAATAGAGTAGTAATCACCGGATTGGGAATTTATTCCTGCATTGGGAAAAACCTGGAAGAAGTCAGGGATTCTCTTTATCATGGGAAATCAGGAATTACGATTGATTCTCCCAGAAAGGAATTCGGTTTCCGTTCGGCATTAACAGGAATGGTCGAAAGACCAAACTTGAAAGGTAAATTAGACCGAAGGATGCGAGTCGGTATGGCTGCCGAAGGTGAATACTCCTATATGTCCACCCTCGAAGCTCTTAAACAAGCCCGGATTGATGAAGATTACCTGACTCAAAATGAAGTTGGAATCCTTTTCGGAAATGACAGCACCGCCGAAGCTGTGGTAGAATCAACCGAAACAATGAAAAGAATGAAAGATACCACATTGTTAGGTTCGGGAGCCATTTTCAAATCAATGAACTCTACAGTAACGATGAATCTTTCTGTCATCTTCAAACTAAAGGGTATCAATTTCACAATCAGCGGAGCATGTGCAAGCGGTTCACATTCCATTGGTCTTGGTTATTTCTTCATTAAACACGGCTATCAGCACATGGTTATTTGCGGAGGAGCTCAGGAAATAAACGCAGTTTCGATGGGAAGCTTTGATGGATTGAGTGCTTTTTCAGTTCGGGAAGACGAACCCACAAAAGCATCAAGACCATTTGACAGGGACAGGGACGGATTAGTACCGAGCGGTGGTGCTGCCACAGTGATTATCGAGAGTCTCGACTCAGCCGTCAAAAGAGGCGTACCGATTCTTGGTGAAATAGTCGGGTATGGTTTTTCGTCTAATGGTGAACATATTTCACAGCCAAATGTTGACGGTGCTACTCGTTCTTTGGAAATGGCTATGAGAGAGTCAGGATTAAGAACTTCGGAAATTGATTATATCAATGCTCATGCAACTTCTACTCCAATCGGTGACATGAGTGAGGCTATTGCTCTCGATGCCGTTTTTGGTAATGCCAAACCTATCGTTACATCAACAAAATCAATGACCGGACATGAATGCTGGATGGCAGGTGCAAGTGAAATTGTTTATTCGATGATTATGATGGAAAATTCCTTTATCGCACCGAACATTAATTTCGAAAATCCTGATGAATATTCGGTAAAATTGAATATATCAAGCAAAACGATAGATAGAAATTTAGAAAATATCCTTTCGAATTCGTTTGGTTTCGGTGGGACAAATTCAACTTTGATTTTAAAAAAATATAAATAAAAGGCACTCGCATGTTAAAAGAAGAAGTGATACAAAAAATTAACGAATTTCTGAATGACGAGTTTGAGGTTGAAGAAAGCAAACTCTTTCCTGACGCTAATTTGAAAAAAGACTTGGGAATAGACAGCCTCGATTTTGTTGATATTGCTGTTATAGTAGAGCAAAACTTCGGTTTGAAAATCAAGGGTGAAGAAATGGGTGAAGTCAGAACCCTTCAAAATTTCTACGATTACATCACCATTAAAATGAATTTGGAATAATTATGTATGCCACCACTTTCTCTCAGGAGTTCTGACCATGTCGGGATGGGAAGGAAAAACGAGGGGAGGTGTGTTCGGGCATAAGTTTTTTGTCTTTCTTGTCCGTTTTTTCGGATTATCACCTGCCTACATTTTACTCAAAATAATAGCATTTTACTTTCTTTTCTTCTCCGAAAAAGAAAACATTTTCTTTTATTTTCATAAAATTCACAAGTTTGGCAGCCTGAAATCATTTTTTATGATTTACCGGAATTACATCTCACTCGGTCAGGTATTAGTTGATAAATTAGCTCTGCTTGCCGGTTTCACCAATAATTTTACTTATAATTTTGACGGTGAAAATTATTTGCGAGAAATGAAAAACGGCGGCATACTAATCAGCGCCCACCTTGGCAATTGGGAAATCGCAGGTCAGCTGCTCGAAAGACTCGATACAAAATTCAACATCGTTATGTTCGATGCAGAACATGAGAAAATAAAACATTATCTTGACGATGTCCTGGTCAAGAAAAATTTCAATATTATTGTTATGAAAGATGACTTATCTCACATCTTTGAACTCAAAAAAGCATTGGACAACAATGAACTCGTCTGCTTTCATGGCGATAGATACGTGCATGGGACAAAAACGGTTTTATGTGATTTTCTTGGTTATAAGGCACATTTCCCGGCAGGTCCTTTCTATCTTGTTTCAAGGTTTAATGTCCCGGTGACTTTTGTTTTTGCCTTTAAAGAAACATCCGCCCATTATCATTTTTTTGCAACACCTGTAAAATCATATAAATTCTCAAATTCGATTAATGATCGTACCAAGAACACAGAAATGGTCTTGAAGGATTACACTGAAGAATTCGAAAAAAAGGTTAGGATGTTTCCTCTTCAATGGTTTAATTATCATCAATTTTGGGAAACATCATGTTAAATATAAATAAAAAAATACTACTCGTCTCTGCAAATATATTTGTAGTGCCGTATCCGGTGTATCCTCTCGGAATATCTTATATAGCAACATACCTTAAACCGAAGATGCCGGATTGCGAAATCATGGTATTCGATTTCAATATGGACAATCAGGAAGAGTTCATCAAGCTTTTGCATGAGTTTCAGCCTGACCATATCGGCGTTTCCATGCGTAACGTGGATGATGTCAATTCTTACTTTAAGCA
>Ga0172369_10010110_pt1 | contig 10327 bp, 13 predicted proteins | sample LakKiv25m_FD_114539 | JGI IMG/M metagenome (GOLD analysis project Ga0172369, IMG submission 114539) | Freshwater microbial communities from Kabuno Bay, South-Kivu, Congo - kab_022012_11.25m | ecosystem: Environmental > Aquatic > Freshwater > Lake | place: Democratic Republic of the Congo...
ATGCTTTGAGGATTAGGATAGGCGCAACTCCATATTGGATTATGTGCACAAGTTCGACTCCCAGCTAAGTTTTTTTATTTATTTTTTTTTTCTTTCTTTAAGCAACTAAAAGGAGGAGGAGGGTGAAAAAATGAAAGTAACTTTGAATGTGTCAGAAAGATTGCACCTTATACCGGTGCTACCGCAAGAAAATAATTACGCCACACTACGCGTAATAAGGGAGCTTATTGGCAAGTTGGGGCTTAGTGCGGCCGAATTTGAGGAGTTTGACGTCAAGCAAGAAGGCAACAAGATGTTTTGGGATGAGAAGAAAGACACAGGGAAGGAATTCGATTTTGGGTTAACCGAGACGGAAATCATAGTAGCGGCCCTTAAAGAGGCCGACGCCAATAAGAAACTTCTCGCCGCGCATCTGCCGCTTTACGAAAAGTTCGTAAAGTAACGGAGCAAAGAATATATAAATGGGAATTATGCTCATCTTCTAAGAGGTGGGCGTAATGACCAATTATAATCTTATAGAGAAACTTTTTTGTGGTAGACCTATTGCTGCGGGAAACGTGTGTTTGGCTAGTAATGAAACTTTGGGTGCAACTATTACTAGTCTTCAGATTGACGTTGTAAATTTAGAAAAGGAAAAACGGGAAATTGTAACGAGCGCGGGCCTAACTAAGAAAGAATGCTTGGAACAGATCGATACGCTTAATGCGCAAATTAGCACACTCACCGGCGATTTGTCGGCGTGCAATGCCTCGCTGAACCAATCGCTTCCTTCCGACCTGCAGAACCATTCCGCCAATTTCTACAAGCTGCCGCAGGCTACACAAGTCTTGGCGAACGCATATTGTTCCAAGTATCCAGAAGCTTATGTCAAATATAATGGACGCTCGTTTGGAAAAAACAAGACTCGTTATTCACTTGATGTAAAAGCTTGGCTTCTTCAGGGAAAAAATGACTGGGAGATAGTATCTAAAGTAAAGGCTTGCCGTGGGATGGTTTCTGATATTATTGCAGACAACCCTGGCATCTCTTTCCACAAAGCATGTGACCGTGCATATATGCGCGTGACTCACGCACTTGGAGATAATGTGACTTATGGTTACGACCAAAATACCTGGGGCGAGCAAGAGTTTTGGAACTTTGCGAGTGAGAGCAAGACAATCGGTGAAAACGGCGGAGGAATTGATTGCGAAGATAAAACCGTATACGATTATATTGGATGTTCAATAGCAGGAATACCTGATGAACTCCTGAGACTTGGAGCTGGAGTAACTTGGAGTGATGAGGGGCATTGCAGCAACTTTTACATGGCAAGCGATTTAAAATTTCATCACAGAAACAGCACAACAAACTACTCGGCAGATAAGGATGTTCTTTCGCTTCCTCTCACTGGAGATGAAAGCGAAAATTTGAACTTCAAGAACTTTTGGTTCTCGGCAAACGCACAACACACCTGGAACTGGTTTGCTACGTCTGCAGACAAGAAAGAGGCAATGACTTTAAAGGATGATTTATTCCTAAAGTTCATAGAGATATTTGGCATGGACGGAAAGCGTGTGATTTAGTAAACTACCACCGTCTAAAGACGGTGGCTTTCCATAAGAGTTAATGTATCATGCACGGCAATGACACAACAAAAACAAAATGGAGATGATAAAATGAATGTCGCAGAATTTGAAGCAAAACTTGTGAAACCGCCACTCGTGCCGAAATCAATGTCGGTATTTCAGACGTTAACACACCAGATTGAATACCCCCCGGACGACTTTATTACATATATCGACCAGGGAAGCAACAACGCCTATGCGGTAAATAAACAGAAAATCGGGGCCAGTACATACAAGTATTCCATTATTTCTCTTACGGGTGGATATATTTTCACAACCGTATCAGACCAAACACAAACAGGCGCGGGCCTATTCGGCTTTTTAACGCGCTTTTTCTAGTCTTGTCGGAAACCTCCAAAGGCAGGCGGGGCGTCTGACAAGACATCATCACACTCCGCTCCGCTTGCTATTAATTCTCTCAGAGGGACTGCTGCATTTATAAGGTTATCTATATCTAATATAGGTTGTGTATATGCCCCCGAGGGAAAAAATGAATATTTATTATCTGCGATTAGAAAACCGGGTAGTTCCAGGCTTAAACCCGGCAATTCATAATCAATGGGAAGATATTCGCCCAGTTATCGAACAGCAGTGCCAAAGCGGTAGGCGCCCCATTATTTTGCTTGCTGAAGGCAATGGATTAGAACTTGCTTGTCAAAATGTTATTTATAGTGGCAGTTCTAAGGAGTTTCATATTTATGCCCCTCCTAACAAGAAATGGGTTATTTTTCCAGTTCACCCGAGTATTTTATTTAAAGAGGCAATACTAAGAGCGGTTCCAATTAAGGTTTTTCTTACAAGATATTATAAGGGAAAGCTAACTCCCGATTGGAGATTGGCAGTGGTTTTAATTCGTAAAAAGCCCGTTCCATTATATAAAATGAAAGGAGAGATACTTAATCTTGGCCCTGCCGCATTTAACGATATGCGGTTTATGGATGGAGAAAAACTTACTGCGATTTTAATTGAATCTATAGGGGTATCTAAACCTCTAAAACAAAAAAGGCAGTATAGAAAAATAATGGGGGCAGAAGCGGAGACGCTTCCTCTTCCAACAAAAATACCAGATTAGGGAGATGAAACTATGACAAACGAAAAAATACAATATACGACCATTCGGGTTTCGATACGAAATTGCGACCGAATAAAAAAGTATGGGGCCATGGGTGATAACATGGACCAAGTAATCGAGAAAGTTTTAAGTAAAATAGAGGGATAACTATGGCAAAAACAGAAAAGGCGCGCGAAATAAAAAAGGAAACCCAACCGATAGTGGAAACGGCGGATATTTTTTCAAAACCTTCTCCGGATCCGGAACCAATACAGGAGCCGGATAAAACCACTATTGATATGGAAAAAGACGATACCCCGCACGATTTAATAGATTCTATCCAACCGGACGTTCCAACTGCAGAAATTATAAATTCTGTTGTAACGCGTGGAGTAATTAAGCGGGCAGAGGCGTTTGTTTCATCCAAAGGGGAGTCCCGCGTTTTCATATACGCAGAAGGAGGGGTGATTCTTAAATTTGTTGGCCACTTTAAAGTGAGCCGAAATTAGGCAAAGAGTTATAAAGAATCTGGTATAGATATTAACGCAGCAATTAGAGGCTGAGTGTGATGCCTCTTTTTTTTAGCGTTCCTAGAGGGGTTAATATGCGATTCCAAGAACTACATGAAAAGGTGTTTATGCCTTATTGGATCAGCTCGGTTCATAAAAACGACGAACAGGCATTGGCTATGCATTTTGTGTTTTTAAGCCAAATACTGGGAACTGTTCCTATTTCTACCCCCAAGGCGCACTGGAAAGCTGTTCGTAGTCATGATGCCATGCGTGTAGTTTTTAATGGAAAACTGCTTCATCCTAAACTGCATTTCTTTATTATTGGCGGGTCTGGATCGGGTAAAGGAGCAGGGCAAAAATCTTTGGAGTTTTTATTTACTGTTTTTAATATTCATGAATTTGCAAAACGTTATGGGGTTGCAGAGCCCATTGAAGAAAATATTTGGCAGGCTTTGGAAAAACACACAGGAGAATTGCGCAAGGCCAAATGGGAAAGAAAACGTATACGCAAAAAAATAGGGGAAGGCCAGGAAATCGAGGATTTATCGCAAGAAGCCAACCCATTAGATGACATGCTAACTATCTCGGAAAGAAAAAACGAGCTTGAAGAAGCCATGAGCGAGCCGCCGAATGAAGAAGAAAAGGACACTCCGTTTGTCGCAAAAACTAGAATGCCTGTAGTAATGCCGTATAAAATGACAGAAAGCGAAAAACGCGAAATTAAAGAGGCTTTCCGTAAAAAATCCGGAGAGCAATGGGATCAATTTACAACAAAGAACTATCAAGTGTGGCCAACAACTATAAAAAAGAACACCTCAACAACCGCGGATTTGATCGGGGGGTTTGAACCCGATAAGGCCGCAGATGATGGAAAAAACAGTAAAATGGTGTGGACTCCAGGGTATTTCCAAACACATGCGCTTTTGGGATATGACGAAGCAAGGAGTATTCTTGCAAATAGCGATTCCGATGCCTATGGCCTTTTTTGTGGGGCGCTTGATGACGAGGGGGCAGTAGAAACGAAGGCTAGAAAGGATAGAGATGAATATGGTAATGCCATTTCTTACCAAACGTGCAGTTCTATGATTGCTGGTACAACCGAATTTGGTGACCTTTCTTCTTTTGTTGCAATGGGAGGATTTTTACAGCGGTTCATAATACAGTATAGACACGTTACCATCTCCGATATGATAGATACCGCTGATAAGTTAGCGCATAATAAGAGTTTGCCAAGCGATAGATGGAACTTGGCCCGCGAGTATTATAAAAATCTTATGTCTATGAATATTGCATATAAAGATATAAACGCCACCGACTCCGCGCGCGACTACGCGACCGCGATTATAAAAGAGGATTACGCGTATTTCGGAAAAACGCTCGGCTATGGCACACACGCATATAACATGGCTGCAACGTTCTTGAACAGAAGAATTGGGTTTTACTTTAAGGCTGCGGCCATTATGGCAGCTATTGAAGGAAAGACAAGCAGTGAAGTTGAGCATTTCAAGTATGTGCATGAAAACCTTGGGAAACCGTGGTCGCAATCCATTGCGAATTATTTGGAGAACTGTTTTTCGGCTTCGGAAATGGCGGAGTCGGAAAGAAAGTCGCTTCTCTTAAATGGAATACTGCGGGCTAGAATGGATGCGCTTAGAGTGAGAGTTGGCGGGGATTATATCCCGGTGGAACGACTGGCCAAAGACATCTCCATGGGCGTCGTGGTTCAATCGTCTTATAGATATGCGAACGATTGGATAAGCGAAAACAGGACATATGATGCCATTAGAATGAAAATTTTGGAATGGGCCGACAATCACCCCGACACGGTATCATTAAAGCGCGAAGTAAGGTTCGCCAACAGCAAGCCTTATGATTACGCCGAAGTTAAACTCATAAACTTACCTCAAGAATTGATCGATCGCGACACCGCGATTAAACGCGACGATCGCGACAAGCTTGTTGCCGATCAAGGAGGGGTTGTATCCAACTGGAATGAAATATTGCCTTCGTCGGTTCAGGTTAATACTGACGACGATGATAATGCCGGTATATCGGATACAGCATTAAAGGAAATTCGTAAAAAGAAAAAGCAAGGTGTGATATGAAATACGCAGAATTGTTATTCAGGCAGTGTTGCGATAAAGGAGATGCCGAACACTATAGGAAACGGCTATTTAAGTGCCAAAGACTGAGTTGCAGTTTCCAGATAAAGGGTGGAAGCGGAAAACCCTTTTGCAGGACACCACTGTTTGACAGCATACAACAGAACAAAAAAATAGTTATGTAATACATGGCAAGCAAACGGACACAACCTTTGGCTTCCTGAGGGATGGGCTACCCTATGACACAACAAAATGGAGATGATAAAATGGGTAAATGCGCGTGTATAATATGTCAATACCATAAACGCGATATGCCAACGCCCCCGGCAAAAATTTGGATGGATGGCGAGGTTATAGATGAGCTTTGCCAAGAGCACGGGGAGAGTGCAAAACAGTTTTTGGAGTCGATTGAATTGTTGGAAAACCACGTATCAATAAGCAGAAAACGGAGTGATGTGAGTGATCAACCGGGCGAATAAAGGCAGAAACAACGAGCTGGCTGTAATTTGTATGATGAAAGAGCAAGGGTATAAAGTAGCCTTTCGTTCCATTCGTACGAGGTTTCAGGCAATCGATTATCTCGGTTTGTTCGATGTCGTCGGTGTAATGGCCAGGGACGAGTCGGGTGAAGGGCACACGTGGTATGTAAGCTCGAAAACAAACCGCAGCTATTCGTCGGAGCACCTTAATGCTTTAATAGCTTTTCGGTTGCTATATACACATCCGAGTGACCGGGTAGAGCTTTGGGATTGGCATGATGCGGAATGGAAATTGGTAAAAGGAACGAACAAGAAATTTCTGCAGCCAAGAACACTTCGAATAAAAACATTCAACGAAAACGATATAATAGACGAAACAATAGTGTGTTAGGGGTAAACGTGGAAGAGCTAAAACTTGAGTTATCTTCGGAAGAGATCGAGGCACTCAAGGATTTTATACATTTGGGGATTCAGCTTGGTGCCGGTATGAATAAAAACACGGGCGTTTTAAGAAAACTGCTCTATGGTGTTTTAGCCAGAGTTCCGGAAAATTCAAAGTTATACCTCGGTTCTCGACGAGAGAATACAGAGATTAACGCATACGTGTATATCACGCATGCAGAAAAGGTGGAAAACCCACCGGAGTGAAAATATGACCGATGAAATGCCAGACGTAAGCGGAGTAGTTGAAAGTGTTACAGCCAGTAACATTACTACAAAAGCAGGAAGGAGCCTTAATAAGTTCGTTATTACTATTGGAGGGACTGGCTATAGTGGAATAGGCCTTACCCCAAAAGTTGCATCGGGCGACACTGTAACGCTCAAATTGAAGCAAAATGGGAATTTTGTTAATTTGGTGGACGTCTTAAAGGGAGGAATAAGTCTCATGGCAAAACCAAGCGGGTTTAGTCGTGGGCCAAGCGGGCCGTCAACGAAGGTGTTGATGGTGCAGACTGCGGTGGCAATAGCCATCCACAATAGCGGTGGTAAGCCAATAACCCCGGCCGATATCCAGAGCTTGATGCCAGAGCTGCTCAAGATGGCAGGCGAGTAAGCGCGTAATTAAAATACGTCCCTAGCATCTGCGCTAGGGCGTTAATTTTTTGTGATCATATGGCCCAGATAACAACAATAGAGGTAACAGACACGGAATACCGTATTTACAATACTTACTATGATAGGCGTTGGGTAGAGGTTGTAAAAACGTTGCCTAACAGAAGTTGGCAAAAACCGTACTGGGTCTTAGCTAAACATTCATCTACGATAGAGGAACTACAGGCCCTGTTTGCGCCCTTTGGGCGCGTTATGGTGTCGGAAGTATTAACTCCCGAAATTACAGAGGCGTCTATAAAGACCCGATATCCGTTTCTATATCCTTTTCAAGTTCGCGCAGTAGCTAAAGCGGCTACAAAGGGAACATTTTTATTTGCTCACGCTTTAGGGACCGGGAAGTCGATTTCTTCATTTGCCGCTGCATTGGAACTCAAGCGTAATGATCCTACAGTGAACACAATTCTCATAGTATGCCCAGTTTCTGTTCAGGCACAGTGGCAAAAAGAAATAAGCAAATGGTATGGTAAGGACTCAAAACTAATCAAGGGTCCGGCTTTAAAACGTCAGGAGTTATGGCATCTTCCTGATGAAGTGAAAATAGTGAGTTTTGAGACCTTACGCCAAGATTTGCCCAACCTCGACAATGCCACTATAATTCTTGCCGATGAAATAAGCAAAATCAAAAACCGATCAAAACTGCACAAAGTATTTGCCGAGCTTGGAAAAAAGGTCAAATATAAACTGGCCTGCTCGGGTACGCCGGTCAGTGGGCGGTTGGAACATTATAAAAATATAATGGATTTTATTTCGCCGTCGTGGATGAGTTATAAATTCTTTGATAGCAAATACACTGTAAAGGATATGATAACGGTCCGTGGTGGGGAGCAGCGGCTTATAACCGTCGGTTATAAAAACCTCGAGGATTTTGTTGCAAGGCTAAATGGATTTGTAGATAGGGTTACAATGGCCGAAGTAGCTCCCGACCTGCCACCTTTGACATTCGAGTGGCGTGTAATCGAAATGACGCCTGTACAAAAAACGCTTGTCGATGAGCTTTTGAAATATGCAAAAGAAAGAGAAGACGGCGTACTTCCTATTTGGCAGCTTTTACATTGTGCCGCCGATGGTACTGATGTTGTTCACGAGTCTCAAAGCGAGGTTCTTAGCGCTCTTCCAATGAATGTAATACCGGCCGAGGCATCGCCAAAAATCAAAGAAATTAGCGGCGTTCTCGAAGAAATACCCGAAACCGAAAAGGTTATAATTTTCACTCAGTTCGCTCGTTTTGCAAAACGCATACAGACGCACTTTGGAGCGGCACTAATTACCGGCGATATGGCTGGGGAAGAACGAGCTGAAATTATTTTGAAGTTTCGCACCGACTCGGCAACGCGTGTTTTAGTTGCCACGGATTGTATGTCGGTTGGAGTTTCTTTCTCTGATATAAATTATATGATAATGGCAGATATTCCCGCGGACATTTCTGTATTTCAGCAGAGAGCCGGCCGTATCCATCGCATCGACTCGAAACGCCCAAAGGTGGTTATTTGCCTTGTAAGCGAGGGGTTGGAGCAGGACATCCAATCCATTCTTGAAGAAAAAGCAGAATTAACTGAAAAATTGCTTGAAAGCAATTTTGACCCGATCGGCATTCGTAATAAAATTGAGGAGAAATACGGGCTCAAACAGAGGTCTTTATAAATTGATGAGTACATAAGATAATGGAGGCGTATAAAATGCAAAACCTTGGAGAAATGGGGCACCCGGATTTGGGGGTTTTATCAACTGCTTTTAACGAAAGCCCAGAGGAAGTGAAGAGAATCTACGATGGAATTATCGCCAAAAGATTAGCAGATTTCCCATCTATAGGAAATGATTTGCTAGAGAAACAGGCTTATTCGGCAACGATATCCGTTTTGCACAGAAAACGTCATAGCAAGGTTCGTGTATTTGAAGGTATGTTTTTATCCTGTAACGGTAAAATAAAAGATTACGATAAGCGCGAGTATAATCGTATATGCCGTGAGGTTGCTCGTATAGGTGCCGACCAGGCTCAAAAAGCCGGGTTGCTTAATGCCCGCGGGGAACCTATTTACGGGCCTACTGCAAAATTCAATGCAGGTAAACCCATACAAAATCGGGCGTATTTTGAAATCGGCGGAATAGTGTTGGAGAAAACAGATGAGGGTAAAATGGCAACAAAGCCGTTCAGAATGTTTGTTGATAGTGTGGGGCTTTTGCCAGAAGTGATTCTTAATCAACCCGTTTGTTTTAAAGCTGAAGTTGGCCGGGCAAGCAATGACGATGTTTATACGTTAAATGATACCCCGGAAACGTTTTTTGAATATCCGGTAAGGGAAAACGTTAATCCAAATATAGCAATGGATACAGCGGCCGCAATATATCCAGGGCGGCCCGTTGCAGAGATACTGTCGTTGGTTAAAATAGAAAAAACAAAGCTCGCCGATGGTACCGAGGAATCTGTGCCTAACGTAGATAAACGAAGATATTTGTTTAAGGATTTGATTTTGACTGGGGTTTATAAGTCAAGATTGGATAATAGTACAACACTAGAATTTACTCACCCCGCTCTTTTGAAATGGACAATCTATGTTACCATGGAGTTTGTTAAAACCGCAACCGAGCCGGTTAGAGATTATACAGCAAATGTACTTGCACAAATGTATAAAATTGACGAGGCAAATAAAGAAATCCATCTTAATGGATTTGGCGTTTGGCAAGACTCTGCGATTAGGCCAAAGGTACCGATGGGGGAATTAAAACCCGAAAACGTTAAAATGAAATTCGAGCTTTAAGGTGATTTTGATGGGATGGGGAAACAGTGAAGGATCAGAGATTGTCCAGGTCGCGGAACCAGAGGTCAAACAAGCAGTTGCAGCAACCGCTACAGCGTTAGCGGCCTCGCCCGAACACATCGAGACAATCCTAATGTATGGCAAGGCCAAAATTGGAAAAACCTATGCGGCCTGTAGTGTAATAGAAGATGCGCTTGCCAAAAACCCAAAAACAACTATTTATTATGTGTGTACCGACAACGGGTTTGACCTGTCATTCCAGGCTTATTTCAAGGAAAAGTCGGAGGATGTAAAGCGCCATTTGGTGATGTATCCTGCCTATACGTTTAAGAAGAACGTGGTAGTGCCGCTTTTTTCGCAAGTAGCTACAATGTTCCACGAAATAGGGCAAAAAGCAAAGAAAACGGATTGGCTTATAGTAGATCTGGCCGATAATTTTTACGCATGGGCCATGGATGTTTGGATGGAACAGTCGTCCCCGCAGAATAGTGTCACAACTTACATGTCGGACGCGGCCAAGGATTTGAAGAAGTATGTTGAATATAACCGCAACCAGTGGACATTTATTAAAAGACTGGATAACATAGCAACTAACAACATTCTTGAGTTCCCACCATGCAATCTTCTCTATATTTTTGGAGAAAAAATCCTGGAAGTTGGGGAGGACGCCCCAGACGAGCAAGCCAAGGAAACATCAGATGCCTTTGAGC
>Ga0172369_10010111_pt1 | contig 10327 bp, 6 predicted proteins | sample LakKiv25m_FD_114539 | JGI IMG/M metagenome (GOLD analysis project Ga0172369, IMG submission 114539) | Freshwater microbial communities from Kabuno Bay, South-Kivu, Congo - kab_022012_11.25m | ecosystem: Environmental > Aquatic > Freshwater > Lake | place: Democratic Republic of the Congo...
CACTGGTCCGTGGTGCACAGGTCCCCGTCGTCGCAGCCGCGCACGGGCCCGCTCTGGCACGCGCCGGCGTTGCACGCGTCCGACACGGTGCAGAGATCGCCGTCCTCGCAGGCGCTCCCGCTCGGCGCTGGCACGATGACACACAGGCCCGCGACGGGCTCGCAGGTGGCCGCCTGACAGCTCGGAAGCGAGCCGACGAGGGTGGCACATTCGCTGCTGGAGCGGCACTGCGGCGCAGTGGACGACGTGTCCGGCGCGCTCACCGGAACGCTCGGCTCCCCCGCGCAGCCGACGGTGCAGAGGAGTGCACAAAGAGCCAAATTGCGAACGCGTTGTTCGCGCACCGCCACGCTCCTATCCAAGGGTGGTACCGGCGTGGGGATGGCCGGGGACGGCCCACGCCGCATAGAGAATCTTGCGCTCGGCGGCGCAGCCAGTCGAGGCCCAAACGGCCCTGTCCGCCGGGAAGATTTGTGTAGGACGCGCGCCGCAAGTGCCCTGCTCAGGCCAGCCAGCGCGCCTCCCACTGCCGCATCATGAGGATCGCCCACAGGAGCTTGCGGTGGTCGGCCCGGCCGCCGAGGTGCGCCTGCACCAGCGCGCGCACGGCCGGCGGATGCCACAGGCCGGAGCGGGCGAGGGCGCGCTCATCGAGCAGCCCCTCCATCCAGGGGCGCAGGGGGCCCTTCAGCCACGCCGCGACGGGGACGCCGAAGCCCTTCTTCGGGCGGCGCGCGATTACCCGCGGGAGGCGCCGCGCCGCGAGGTGACGCAGGATCCGCTTGAGGGTAAGGCCGCGCTGCTTGAGGCGGGGTGCGAGCGCGAGCGCGAAGTCCACCACGCCCGGGTCCAGGAAGGGGGCCCGCGCCTCGAGCGCGTGCGCCATCGTCGCGCGATCGACCTTCACGAGGATGTCCTCGCCGAGATACAGGCGCAGGTAGAGCCACGTCAGCGTGTCGATGGGGCCGCGCGCGCTCGGCTGGACCTCCGCGGCGAAGCGCGCCACCGTGGCGGCGGGATCGAAGGTCGAGCGCTCCCGCAGATCGGGCGCGATCAGCGTCTGACCAAGCGCAGGTGGGCCCGCGCCGAGCCACACGAAGTGACGTGTGAGGCGATCCCAGCGCAGGCCCGACGTGAAGCGCTTCGCCTGGAAGTCGAGCGAGACGTTCCGCGTCGACGTGGGCAGCCGCGCCGCGAACCCCTCGAACAGCGGAGCGATGCGGGACAGTCCAGTATAATCAAATATACACGCGACATTGTCGGCAATAAAAGTAGGATATCCTAGAAAAAGCTCGTCACCCCCGTCACCCCCAAGAGCCACCGTCACATGCTCCCTCGCGAACGCCGCGAGCTGGGAGGTCGGCACGAGCGACGGGTCGTTGATCGGCTCGTCGGCCATCTCCGCGAGATTCGGCACGATCTCGAGCATCGTGCGGGGGTCGAGGCGCCGCTCGTGGTGGTCGGTGCCGAGGGCGCGGGCGACGGCGCGCGCATGCTGGGACTCGTCGAAGCTCGGGTCGTCCACGCCTATCGCGAACGTGGGCACCTCGCGCGAGGGCCGCAGATCGCACATCAACGCCGTGAGCAGCGACGAGTCGATGCCGCCCGAAAGGAACACGCCGAGCGGCACATCCGCCACGAGCCGCCGCGCGACCGAGGCCCGCAGCCGCTCCGCGAGCAGGTCGGACGCGGCCTCGAGCGTGTCCGGCACGGGCGCCAGGGCCCGAAATCGCGGCCGCCACAGCACGCGCAGATCCGGCTCGCCACCCGACCACAGCAGTCGCGAGCCGGGCTCGAGCTTGCGCACGCCCGCGAGGATCGTATCGGGCGAGGGCACGTAGTCGAAGAAGAGGTATGCCCGCAGCGCCGCCGGATCGACCCGCGTGAGGACCTCCGGATGGCAGAGCAACGCTTTGATCTCACTTGCGAAGATGAGGGTCTCTCCCCCGTCCACGCGGGTCCAGTACAGCGGCTTCTTCCCGAAGCGATCCCGCGCGAGCACCACGCGCCCGGCCCGCGCGTCCCACAGCGCGAGCGCAAACATGCCCGTCAGGTCGTCGAGCGCCGCCTCGCCCCGGCGCGCGAGCAGCGCGAGCAACGTCTCCGTGTCCGATCGCGTCCGGAAGACCTCACCTTCGCGCTCGAGCGCGCCGCGCCGATCCAGGTGATCGTAGATCTCACCGTTGAAGACGAGCGCCGCCGCGCCGTCGGGGCGCACCATCGGCTGGTGCCCGTGCGCGAGATCGAGGATGGACAGGCGCCGAAAACCAAGTATACACCCAATGTTACGCTGCTCGCGTGGCGGGTCGACGTGGATCCCCTCGTCATCGGGCCCGCGATGCACGAGCGCGCGCGTCATCTCGGCCACCACGCGCCGTCCCGCGCCATCGAAGCGCGCCGGCCGGGTCGAGACGAGCCCGACGAGGCCGCACACCTAGGCGCTCCGTTCGAGGTTGTGCGTCTCGCGTATGACGTAGGTCGGCTTGCGTTGGCTCTCGTAGTAGGTCCGCATGGTCATCTCCGCGAGCAGCCCGATGAGCAGCATCTGCAAACCCGCGATCGCCGAGAAGATGGCGACGAGGAAGAGGGGCTGGTCCTTGACGAAGACGTCCTGGCCGAGCTTGCGCCAGGCGACCCAACCGAGCGCGAGGAACGCGGCCGTGAAGAGCCAGAGCGCGAGTCGGCCGAAGAAGTACAGCGGCTTGGTCGCATAGGCCGCGAGGAAGCGCACGGTCATGAGGTCGAGCAGCACCCGAAAAGCCTTCGAGAGCGTGTACTTGGACCTGCCGAAGCGGCGCGCGTGGTGCGTGACCGGCAGCTCCGCGATGCGCGCGCCCGCGAGGTGCGCGAACACGGGCAGGAAGCGATGCATCTCGCCGTAGAGGTGGACCTCTTGCAGGATCTGGCTGCGGATCGCCTTGAGCGTGCAGCCGTAGTCGTGCAGGTGTACGCCCGTCACGTGCGAGATCAGCCGGTTGCCGAGGCGGGAGGGGAGCGTCTTCGTGAGGTAGGCGTCCTTGCGCTCCCTGCGCCAGCCGGCGACCAGGTCGCAGCCCTCGTCCAGGCGCGCGAGCATCCGGCCGATGTCTTCGGGATCGTTTTGCAGGTCGCCGTCCATCGGGACGACCACCGCGCCACTCGCGTGGTCGAAGCCGGCCGCCATCGCCGCGGTCTGGCCGAAGTTGCGCCGAAAACGGACGACCTTGACGCGCGGATCCTCGGCGGCGAAGCGTGCCAGGAGCTCGGGGGTCGCGTCGCGCGAGCCGTCGTCGACGAATATCACCTCCCAGCTCCGTCCCACGCGGTCGAGCGCGCCGACGAGCGCATCGCGGAGCGCAGGGAGGCTCTCCTCCTCGTCGAGGACGGGCACGACGACGCTCAGCTCGGTCTGCATGCACGGCTCCACGCCCCCTGGGGCGGTCCCGACTGTAGCCCGGCGTACGGTCTGCGTCCAACACGCCTTGATTCCTGCCCCAGTTCTGCTACCGTGCTCCGCGATCGGCTTCACCCGGGGCCGAATCCAGCGAGCGCCCACGTCAACCGCTTTGGCCGGCCTCGCACGCGAGATACGGGCGTCCGGTGCGCTGCACATGCCCGCGTGGAAACGCGGGTGCCCAGTGCGCCTGCCCGCTCAAGCGCGACTCTCCGAAAAAAGCCGGTTGCGGGCTGTGTCCCCTGCCGGTACGCACCCGAGCCCCGGGACCGACCGATCCCCGTTTGCACAACGCGAACATGCGACACGCCAGCCTCCACCCTGATGACGGTGAACGGGAGCGTGCAGCGATCTACAGTAAATCAAGGAGTGATTCGTGCTTCCTGCCCTCGTCGACCTTCATGTCCGATCCTCAGCCACCGCCGGATGCGACCTCGACCCCGAACTGCTCATCGTCCAAGCCAAACCCCGCGGTCTCGACGCCATTTGCCTGACCGACGTCGACGCCGTGCCCGACGTGGAGGCGCTCGCCGCCATCGCCCGGGCGGCGGACTTGACGGTCTTTTTCGGCGTCGAGTTGCCGACCGAGCTCGGCCACCTCGTCGCGTTCGTGCCGACCCTCGACCCGTGGTACCACGGGGCGGGCTGGCGCGGCCTCGCCCGCCACGAAGACGGGGAGCTCTACTCGGCCGAGGCGATCGTCGCGGGCTTCGAGGCACGCGGCGGCGCGGTCATCGCGGCGCACCCCTTCGACCGGGACCTCGGGTTCAAGACGCCCGGTGACGCGGTAGGCCTCCTCAAGGGCCTCGCGGGCGTGATCGTCGTGTCGGACCCGCGCCACACGACCTCCAACGAGCTGGCGCTCAAGACCGTCGGCGCGATGGGCGTCGGCTATGCCGGCGGTTCGGCGTCGGGACCGGACGTGAGCCGTTTCGGCAAGGCGGCGACCCTGTTCTCGATCCTGCCCGCTTCGCAGGAGGCCTTCGTCCACGCGCTGCGCGAGCGCCGCTTCTGGCTCGTGGAGCTGCGCGATCCGGAGCGCCGCCCGGCGCGGGAGGCCGATGCGCCCGAGGCCCGTCAGGCAGACAAGCCCGCTCGGCAGCCCCGCGCGGCGCGTGGCGGCGGGGAGCTGCGCTTCGACATCCGCGGCGAGGCGCGCCAGTCCCCGATCCCAGCAGGACAGGCCGCGCGTGCACCGAGGGACGAGCCCGCGCGCGCGCGACCCGTGCAGAGCGGCACCAACGGCAGCAACGGCGGCGGCCGCCCGCAGCGGGGCCGGGACGAATGGGACAACCGCGGTAACCGGGCGCCCGGCTTCGAGCGCCGCCGCGGCGGGGGCAACCAGCCGAACTGGGACGAGCAGCAGCCCGCCTACGATCCGGTCGCGCGCATGTACGACGCGTCGGGTGGCCTCCACGATCGCACGAAGCACCTCACGGACGACGAGATCGACCGCATCGCGGGCAACCGCGCCGATGGACCGGACCGCAACACGATGTTGGATCCCTTCCACGACGTGCCGGGGCAGAACAACAACCGCGGCGGCGGCCGGCAGGCCTTCTGGGCCGAGTACGAGCCCCAGCGCGACAGGGGCTTCCAGGATCATCCGACCTCCGGCGGCGGCGATCGTCGCTTCGGCGGCGGCGGTGGCGGCGGTCGTCGGTTCGGCCGGCGCTAGGCGTCTGTTGCGCATGGACCGAGGTTGAGCCCGGCGAGCCGCCGCGCGGGCAATCCGAGGCGCCGGAGCGCAGCACTACTAGAAGTAATTCAAGCGACAGTAACGCCGGAATGCGATGCGCGCCGGCCGCTCGGGCGACCCGAGCCAATCGACAACAGGCTCCAAGGTCCGCGCCACGGCCTGCGGCGCCGCGTCAAGGATCCGCCCATGCCGGTCAAGCTCGTCTGTCCCCGCTGTCGCACGACCGAGGGCGCCGCGCCGCTCGAAGCGGGCGAGCCCCAGGCCGGGCGGGCGTGGACCTGTCCCCGCTGCGGTGCGCGCTACCCCATCCTCCACGATATTGCCCTCCTGAGTCGCGACGCCGGCGCGCTGCTCGAGCACGATCTCGAGGGATGGCTCGGCGGCGGTGAGACGGCACCGGAGAGCCTCGATCCGGGGCTCGGCCTCGCGCTCGCGTGGCTCGGCGGCGAGCGGCGACGGCGCTCGATGGGGGCGCGCGTGCTGGCGGCCTCGGCCTATGGCGACGGAGGCGCGGCGCTGCGCGGTTGGGTGCGGGCGATGCTCGCGGCGCACCACGCCGCCGGAGCCGGCGAGGGCCTGGATCTCGGCTGCGGTGCCGGCGCGGCGGCCTGCGAGCTGTCGGTGCGGCTCGACCGCGCGTGGGCGCTCGACACCTCCGGGACGGCGCTGCGCCTCGGTCGCGCGATAGCATGCGGCGAGACCCGGTGGCTCGATGTGCCGGCGCTCGGCACGGTGACGCGGCGGGCACGCGTCGATCCGGTCGAGGGAGCGCGGCCCGATCGGATCGTGTGGCTCGGCGCCGACGCGCACGATCCGCCGATCGAAGGTGGGGCCTTCGACGTGGTCGTGGCGCTGAACCTCGTCGACACGGTCCGGGATCCCTGGCTGGTCGTGCAGCAGGCGATCGCCGCGACGCGCTCCGGCGGTCTGCTCCTCGTCGCGTGTCCGTTCTCGTGGCGCGACGATCTCACGGAGGCCGATCGCTGGCTCGGCGACGACGCGCGCCGGTCGGCCGAGGACGGCCCGGCAGCGCTGGAAGGGCTCCTCGCCGAGGCGGGGGCGCTGCTCGATCGCAGGGAGCTCGATTGGAGCCTGTCGCACGACGCGCGGGCGACCATGCTGCGTCGCGCGCTGGCGCTGGCCGTGCGCGTGCGCTGAGGTCCCGGTCGGGGCGCTCCGACCGAACGGCCTGCGCTTGATCTCCGCGATCTCGAAGGAGGATAATGCGCCCCTTCGATCCCTCGGGAGGGCCCAATGCGCACGATCCGTTCAGCCTCGCTCCTCGTCTCGGCCGCGGTCTGCCTCACGGCCTCGGCGGCGGTCCACGCAGCGCCCATCATGGGCGCACAGGGCGTGCTGCGCACCTCGGGTGGCGCGCCGGTCGCGGATGGGAAATACGGCCTGGTCTTCAAGCTCTACGACAGCGGCACGGCGGTGAAGGAGGCGTGGAAGGAGCTGCAAGCCTCGGTGACCGTCACGGGGGGCCTGTTCGCCGTGACGCTCGGCACCGCCGACGAGGGAACGCCCATCCCGGCGGATTTCTTCGAGAAGAATGCAAACGCCTACCTCGGCGTGCAGGTCATCCCAGACGATGAGCTGCCGCGCGTGCCGCTGCAGACCGTCGCCTACGCCTTCCACGCGCAGTCCGCCACCACGGCGGCCAAGGCAGCGCTCGCGGCGGACCTCGACTGTGTGGGCTGCGTCAAGGCTTCGAGCGTCGACTTCGCGTACGCGGGCTCCACGTCCAAGGGCGGCGCGGCCATTGACCTCTCCTGCACGGGCTGCGTCGACGGCGTCGAGATAGCGCCCGGCGCGGTGGGCACCGACCACCTGGCGGACGGCGTCGTGACCGCCGCGAAGTCGGGCTTCACCTGGGCGGCCTCCGACGTCAAGGGCGGCGACGCGCTCAAGGCCAAGGAGGCCGCGCTCGCGGCGCTCGCCACCCTCGCCACGCTTGCTACGGAGGCCGACATGGCCAAAGACGTGCAGTGCAGCGCGTGCATCGGCGACGGCGAGCTCGATCCCACGCTCGTGGCCAAGCTCCTGCCCACCGCGAGCGACACGACGCTCGGCGGCGTCAAGGTGGGCGCGCACCTCGCGATCGACGGCGCCGGCGTGCTCTCGGTGAAGGAGGATTTCCTGGCTATCAAGGCTCCGGGTGTCGTCGGCGCGCTCACCGTGGACGGCGCGCTCACGCTAAACAAGAATGAAATCAAAGCATTCCGTCTGGAGAACGCCGACAAGCCCGCCACGTGCGACTCCTCGCTCGCCGGCGCGGCCTACTACGACACCACCCAGAAGTCCTTCTTCGGCTGCGACGGTGCGGCCTGGGGCCCGCTCGCCAAGGCGGCGCTCGGCACGCCCGCGAACCCCGCGGCCTCGTGCGAGGCCATCCTGGACGGCGGCGCGTCGATCGGCGACGGCGTCTACGCGGTCAAGCCCGACGCGAACGGCCCCACGTTCAACACCTACTGCGACATGACGACCGCGGGCGGCGGTTGGACGATGATCATGAGCCTCGTGCAGGGCGACTACCAGCTCGGCAGCGACGACTGGCAGCAGAAGTGGGAGCAGTCGGGCTTCAACCGCTGGGCCGACAAGTCCGTGTTCGGCAACCTCGCGAACGCGACGCAGTACGGCCTCGGCGACTACAAGAACCCGGCATGGTACAGCCTCAAGGGCTCCGACATGCTCTTCATGCACGTGCCCGACGGCACCGCGATCGAAGGCTGGCGCGAGTCGTCCGTCTACACGTACCACTCGACCAGCGGCTTCCTCACGAGCAAGGGGCCGACCGTCTACGATCTCTACAAGACGACCTGCCCGCTCACGACGGGCGGCGGCTACCACGTCTGCCTCGTGGTCCCCATCGTCTACGACGCCGGCAGCGCCACGGCCTTCGCCAACGAGCAGTGCCCGAACAACCGCGGCGAGTCCGAGCGCGGCTTCGTCACGTTCGGCGCGTGGGCCGGCGAGGGCACGCCCTACGCCTTCTGTCCCGTCAAGCAGAACGGCGCGAACGGCGAACACAGCTGCGTCGGCGGCAACGGCTACGCCTGCGGTCGCGGGTGCGGCGGCTGGGGCAACCAGCGCGAGTGGGTCTATGACGGCAACTGGTGCATGTCGGTCAAGTTGCGGACCGCGGCGCTCATGATGTTCGTGCGCTAGCAGGTCGTCGCCGGGACCTCATCGCGGTTGCCGCGACGTCGCGGGGCGTGGCGGGTGACTTGACCGGCCGAGAGCCCGGACCTAAAACGAGCGGCGCCGCGGGGAGACTCGCGCCGGAGGCACACATGCGAGTCAACCGATCGGCGCCCACCGCGCACGCGCTGCTCGTCGTGGCGGCGATCGCCTCTTGCGGCAAGTCGGCCCCCGCGCCTGCGGAGGCGCCTGCGAAGGAGGCCGCCAAGGTGGGCGAGCCGCCCGCACCGCCGCCCGGGAAGATGGGCGACCACGTCGCGTCGCAGATGGGTGGGGCGGGTGGGCCGATCGCACCGGCTCAGGCGGCGCCGGTCCCGGATTCGGCCGCGGAGCTCCCCTCGCCCGCGGGTGCGCCCGCCGCACCGAGCAACGTCGGCACGGCCTACTTCGGCGTCGAGCGGCAGGGCATCGTGCAGCTCGCGGGCAAGGCCTGGAAGAAGGTCGAGGCGAAAGAGGTCATGTTCCACAACGCGGTCGTCGACCCGAAGGGTGTGCTCTACGTCAGCACGACGGGCGGCGTGTTCCGCGTGGAAGCGGGCAAGTCGACCCAGATCGGCGACTACCAGAACCCCGGCTCGGTCGATCGCATCGCGCTCGCGCCGGACGGGACGCTGTGGGCCGTGAGCTTCACCGGGGTCGCGCACTGGGACGGCAAGACCTGGACGAAGGAGGACAAGAAGGTGCTTGGCGGCGACGACAAGCTGCTGCTGCAGCGCGTGCTCGTGGACAGCAAGGGGGTGGTCTACGTGCTGTCGTCGAACGCGCTCTTCGCCCGCAAGGACGGCGCGTGGAGCCGCCTCGCACCCGCCGGAAAGGCGACTTATTTCAGCGAGATGGCCATCGATGCCGGGGGCGTGGTGTGGCTCACCTACACGGGCGGCATCTTCCGCCTGGTCGGCTCCGAGTTCGTCCCGTTCAAGACGGGCGACAGCTTCCAAAGCTACTATCTCATCGCGACAGGACCGGACGGCGCGCTGTGGGTATCCATGTTCGACAAGGTCGCGCGCTGGAACAAGGACGGCAAGAAGCAGGTCTTCGGCGCCAAGCAGGGCGCGTTCAAGGGCAAGCAGGTCAAGGCGCTCGCGGTCGACGGATCGGGTCGCGCCTGGATCGCGACCGACTTCGAGCTCGCGGTCATCGACGCCGAGGGCCGCGCCGTCACCTTCCCGCAAGGCAGCGTCTCCGAGATCGCAGGCACCGTGAGCGCCATCGCGCTCGTCGGCGGCGGGCCGGAGTTGCCGGGCGTGGGCACGGTCCAGACCGGGTCGGTCACGGGCAAGCTGCTGCGCACGGGCGAGGCCGTGGCCGACGCCACCGTCGAGCTCTGCAAGAGCCCCGCGATGATCTACCAGAAGACGCCCTGCACCGGCGCACCCTTCCACGGCAAGGCGCAGACCGGCGCGGACGGCGTGTTTGCGGTCTCCGACGTGCCGGTCGGCACCTACCGACTCGCCATCAAAAGCGGCGCGAAGTGGTCCTCCACGATGTTCGAGTGCTGCGCCGGCATGAAGCCCGGCAAGACCTTCGACATCGGCGCAATCCAGCTCAAGGCGGGCGAATAGGTCCGCGCGTCCGGCCTCACCACCCCACGCCGAGCGCCGGATCGAACGTCCAATCGGCCGTGTAGAACCCCGCCACGCGCAGGCCGTCGGTGCTCCAGACGACATAGTCCGGCATGCCGGCGCGAGACGAGAAGGGCACGAGCGCGTAGAGCAGCGAGACCTGGCCCTTGGGGGCGGTGAGCCAGGCGTTGAGGCGCTCGCCCGTGTCGAAGACCGTCATGAGCGCCGCGCCCGAGAAGCCGTTCGTGTTCGTCTCGACGCCCCAGTCGGCGGCGCTGAAGGGCAGCTCGGAGGCCACGTCCAGGGATCCGCGGTCGCGGCCCAAGTGAATGAGATTATATGCTTTTTCTATGGCCGGCGTGAGCTTCGACGCGGGCAGCGCGCCCGAGAGGCCGTTGCCGATGAACGCCCAGGTCGTCACAAGGTACGCCG
>Ga0172369_10010113_pt1 | contig 10325 bp, 8 predicted proteins | sample LakKiv25m_FD_114539 | JGI IMG/M metagenome (GOLD analysis project Ga0172369, IMG submission 114539) | Freshwater microbial communities from Kabuno Bay, South-Kivu, Congo - kab_022012_11.25m | ecosystem: Environmental > Aquatic > Freshwater > Lake | place: Democratic Republic of the Congo...
CCCGGCCACCGGCCTGTGTTTTTTCATTCGAGCGAGTTCTCCGGCAATTATGGGTTCAATGATCAAGCCTGGTCCTGTGGATTTTCATCCCCGGTCCCAGGCTCGCCCTCAAATCCATTGCGCAGTTCGCCTTTATTATAAGCATTCAACCAGGCGGTTGCCTGTTCCAGCCGGTCGGCAGGGACGCATACTTCGATTTTTCCCATCGGCCCGCTGACGGGGTAAAGATAATGCGAGATGCCTTCCTGGAACAGCTGGGCTGGGATGCCCTGTGCCTCAAGAGCTTCTTTCAGGATTTCCGCCTCGAGGCGGTCGTACACTTCCATTAGATAAACCCATTCATTTTCGGGCATATTTATCTCCATGTGATAACAAATAGAATGGTGAAGAGTGTGCTGATCAGTAGTTGACGAATGCCAATTTTAGTGGGTTTGGCGTTTATGGCAGGGTTTATGGCACCCCAAATTGATTCCAGCGCCTGGACAAGAAAAGGGATCCAGACCAGAACCGGCACAAACCTGATGCCGCTCAGAAAGATGGCCAGGATCAGGTTTAAGAAAGTATATGTGATTGCCCACCGGGCTGCCTTGAAACGTTCACCCGGGCTTGGAACGACTTTCCAATCGCGTTGTCTCAATCTTAAATAAGCATAAAGGATGCTTGCCGCTGATTGGAACCAGGTCAGGACCCATATGGCCCAGCCGGCGTTTTGGTAAGCGCCTCTGCCAATCCAGAAAGCGGCGGGGGCGGCAAGAGCCAGAACTCCCGTGGCAAGTATTTCGATTCCAGCCTGCCGGCGTTCTCCCCGGTGGCTGACAAGCCACAGATGCCAGGCGAAAACCGGTATGGCAGGGATGCCCAGGATGAGAATATACGCCTGACCAAGCACAACCAACTCGGCTACCGAAAGAAGGATGATCGTACCATAGACGATCATCCAGAAGCGGGCGGCTGGTAGATCGCTGCGTGGGCGACGGCCCGAGTAAGCCTTGATGGCCGACGTGATCGGCTGCCGGATCAGGAAAGCGGTCATCGCGGTGATTACCAGCAGCATGGATACGGCAGAAAATTGACCGCCGGCAAAGAGACCAATGATCAGCGGGCTTAGAATGAAAACCCACGAACCGTGATCCTGGGGCAGGGCGATAACACTTCGAAAGATGGATGTGGTTTCCGTCATGGTATGTAGTCCTCTTTCATTATATACAAAATACATTCCAAATTCAGGATCATCCGCATCATCATTATTTCACATATTGTCATTTATAAAATTACCACAAATACTACCCAAATTGTGGTACACTGCTAAATATATTGATTGCAGGAGGTTGGTGATCATGGTCCATCTGACAAGACAGGCAGTCTCAATTGATGTCGGCAATCGTTTGCGCCAACTACGCGAGGCTCGAAAAGTATCAATGCGCACTCTGGCAACCATGAGCGGTCTTTCTGCTAATGCTCTCAGTATGATCGAGCGTGGTAAAACTTCCCCCTCTGTTTCAACTCTTTATCGTATTGCGGATGCCCTTACTGTGCCGGTCACAGATTTTTTTGGACCGGATGAAGCCCGCAAAAAAATAGATCTTCTAAAAGCGGATGAGCGCACCCGCCTGCCTTTTCTGCGCGGACTGTGGGAAGGCTTGGGCGGCGAGCAGTTTACCGGGCGCGCAATGCCGTTCATGCTAACGCTTGAAAGCGGAGCGAGCAGTGGGCCAAATCACATGCTGCACAGTGGGCATGAATTTGTTTACTGTCTGCGTGGTCACCTGGAATACCAGGTGGAAGGCCAGCTTTACAATATGGAAGACGGGGATAGTCTCCTATTCGCCGCCAATTTAAAACATCGCTGGCGTAATCCTGGTGGAACAGTAACCAATGCATTGGTCATCATTTCGGATTATTCAGATGGTGATCAGCCCATGCCTCATATTGAAAAGAATGAAACATCACCAGCCTCATAAGAAGAGGGCGCCATATCGGCGCCCTCTTCTTATTACAAATTGATCCAGTGGGCGGCTTGTTTCGGTAGGTCATTCAAACTCGCCTGGCGGGTTGTGCAGTTTGGCAGGCTTTCAATAAACAGCCGCCCATACTGTTTTGATATAACCCGCTTATCGAGGATGGCAACAATCCCCCGATCAGAAGCCGAACGGATCAGGCGCCCAAACCCCTGGCGGAACTTCAAAATGGCCTCCGGAACCTGGTATTCATTGAAGGGATCCTCAAATGTCTCTGAGCGAGCGGCGACGAGCGGATCTGAAGGCACTTCGAAGGGGATCCTGGTGATGAACACTACCGACAGGGAATCGCCTGGAACATCTACGCCTTCCCAAAAGGAACGCGTTCCGAGCAATACCGCCCGATCGCTGCTTTTAAACGCTTCCAACAGTGCAGCCGGGCTGGCGCCTTCGCCCTGTTCATAAACCTGGATTTCATTCTGTCCGAGCGGACGGGCAATAGCCTGGGATGAGCGCTTTAATTGCGCATAACTGGTAAACAAAACCAGCATTTTCCCGCCGGTGGCAATCGCAGTCTGGATGATGGCACGGTTGACGGCTCCTTCATAACCCGGAGCGTTCGGTTCAGGAATATCGTTCACCAGGTATAGTAGCGCGGAATTCTCATAATCGAATGGGGAACCAAGCGTCAGTTCATCGGCTTCGTCAGCCAGTAAAAGATTTCTCAAGTAGGTAAAATCCCCGGCGGCTGTAAGGGTGGCTGAGGTCAGTACAACACACGATTTTTCATGCCACAGGTATTTTTCTATCATCGGACCAACACGCAATGGAGCCGTGTTGAGGGTGAGACGGTTATTCATTGGTTGTACTTCGATCCAATATATTGTGTCGTTTGATGGTTTGTGGATCATGCCGCCAATCGCTGCCTCGGCTTCTGTCAGCCTTCTCAGTAAATTGCTCATGCTGCCCATCGGGTCTTCCAGTTCTTCCACGCCAGCCGAATATAATTCGGCCGCGGTTTTGTAGAGTTCGCTAATCCCATTGATAAGCAGGACCATCGTTTCGCCGGCAGTTCCCCAGTTGATCTCGACATTGTCCCAGCCAGGCAAACTGCGGCTGGACGGCAGGATGCGTTCCTGGTAAGCATATTGACTGGCTGGTTTTCCCTGGCGTTGGATGTCTATAAATTCGGCCAGCGCGTAGAAAAAATCTCTTGCGTAGCTGTCCAGCCTGAAGGCTGTTTCACTTGTTCGACTTACCATTTGTCCCAGTTGTGCATGGTCGGTTGGGCGGATCACATCGCGTGTTACAGTCAGCATGTGACCGAGCACACCGCCTGAAGTTCCACCAACCTCTTTTATCATTCGTTCAAAGTCGTTCTGGGATAATCGAAAGGACAACGCGCCCGTGGTGGCGGCTTCAAGATGATGAGCCTCATCCACAACCAGGTATTGGTATTCAGGAAGTACCTTGCTCCCAGTGGCAACGTCAGAGAGCAGCAAGGCATGGTTGACAATCAGGATGTGAGAGCTCTGTGCGGCTTGTTTTGCCTTGTAAAACGGGCAGGCGCCGCCCATACGCCCAGCGCAGTTCTCAGATGAACAGGCATCGTCTTCGGCTGATAGTCGCACCCAGGCGTCTTTCTCGGCGGGACGGTTTAGATTGAGATCGTTGCGATCTCCGCTGGCCCCATTCCAACTCCAGACAAGGATCTTGGATAAAACTCGCAATTCATCGATTGTGTTTGGCCCGCCGCGTCGCATGATCTCGAGCCGTCTTGGGCAAAGGTAGTTTGCCCGCCCTTTGAGCACAGCTGCACGCAGATCGATCCCAAGCGCCTCGCGCACACTGGGGATATCCTTTTGGATCAATTGATCCTGCAGGTTGATTGTGTTGGTGGAGATCACCACGCGGGTGTTATTTTGAATGGCGAAAAGTGCGGCGGGGACAAGATAAGCAAAGGATTTTCCAACACCCGTACCGGCTTCCACCATCAGGTGCCCATTAAAAGAGAGCGCATTCGTCACCGCTCGCAGCATTTCAACCTGTTCCGGTCTTTGCTCATAAGATTCAAAATATCGCGAAAAAGGTCCGCCATACTCGAGAATGGAGGCGACTTCATCCGGGTCAAGTGCGATTGGTGCCGTCACAGGGGTCAGTGTTGGTATTTTTCCTGCGCGTTCCGGTTCGCCGAAAAGGGGACCCTCATCGCCTTGTTGTTTGGCTGCTTTTCCTTTGACTTGCTCCCGGGCGCGCTGACGCATGGCGCTTTGGAAGGAAAAATTACCATCCCAATCCAACGGTTCTCCGTTGCGGACAATTTCAGCCAGCAGGTCAAGCGGCAGCTGCAAGGCTATTTCATAAAGGCGTACATAAACACCATGGGTAACTCTTGCATCATCCAGGGCGCGGTGTGTGGCAGGCAGTGGAATTCCCAACAATTGGCCCAGCGCGCCGAGATTATACCGGCTGGCGCTTGGAAGTAGGACGGATGCCATTTCATAAGTGTCGAGAACTTTATTTTGAAGGAGTATCCGTTGCTTTTGTAGAAAACCCAGGTCAAAACGAACGTTTTGACCAAGGACGGGCGAATCGCTCACAAAATCAGCCAGGTCCTGGATCACATCCTGCAGGCGCGGAGCCTGGCGCACCATCGCGTCATCAATACCTGTCAGGTGGGTGATATTTTCCGGGATATGGCGGTTGGGATTGATCAATGTTGACCATTCATCTTCCACGCGGTGACCGTTAAATCGAACAGCGCCTATTTCGATGATGCTGTCCCTGGCATTATCAAGACCAGTTGTCTCAATGTCGATGGATACGATGGAGGTCATAGTATGGTCCAATTTTCCGTTATGGTGTGTAAGGTTACTGGCTGAAACCCGGCTGGGAAGAATGATCAACCGGCAAAAAATATTACATGCTCGGATTTGTAAATCCGTTGAATTTTTGTGTGACTGCGAAGTTTACCATGAAACAGGTGTTCGAGAAAACGAGGTTATCACTCATGATGTCCTCGTGATCGAAATGATTTTGATGTTTTACCTCCCAGCAATGAAATATTACCCATGCCGGGCAGCCATTGCTGTTAAGTTCATTTTAGGAATAGAACCCCACTCGCAGTGGAGTGGGGTTCTATTCATTTGGTCTGGTAAATTTCATCCGCGACTTCGTTATCAGAAGATTACCTGTTTTATGGAGCAATATTCACGAGCCACTTTTTCTCCAATTTTTCGATGCTTCCATCAGCCTTCAGTGCAGCCAACCCATCGTTGATTTGTTTTAATAAATCAGCCTGGTTTCTACATAAAGCGATCCCATATTCCACACTTCCGAATGGCTCCCCAACAATCTTGAGATTGTTGGGTTTTATCTTGACGTAATTATCAGCCCGTGGTTTATCGGCGATGACGGCATCAATATTTCCGTTGATGAGATCTTCAAAAGCCAGGAAAAACGTTTCGTAATATTTTGGTTGCGCTGCCGGAATATTTTCAACCTCATCCTGACTGGGCGTGCCGGCTTCTGTGCCAACGACCATGCCAGATAAGGTATCAAGACCGGAGATCTTGATGTTCCCCTTTTTCACAACGAGCACATGTGTTGAGGAATAATAAGGATCTGAAATTTCCATCCTTTTTTTGATGCTGTCCGAAATGGGAATGGCCGAGATCCCGCCGTCAAGTTCACAATTTTCCACCATTGCCAAAACCTGGTTCAAACCGGCATTGCTCTTAACCAATTCAATTTGAACTTGAGCCCTGGTGCCGGCCGCTTTGATCACATCGATGTCAAATCCAACTATTTTGCCCGCAGGATCGATTGTCTCAAAATTCGCCAGGTTTGGATCAACGCCGATCTTGATCAAGGTTGGTATGGATCCAGGAACCGAGCCTGGGTTGTTCGTTGGCGTATTTTGGCCACTGCATGAATATAAGAAAATGCTGATGAAAAAGATTGTGCCAAAAAAGAGCGGATATTTTTTCAAATCCATTCTCCAGGATAATTTTTTCTGGTCGATTAGGTGCTCGAACAGGAAGCAACTGTTAATTAAATTATTCGGTTTTATCTTCCCAACGTGAAGCTTTTACTTTACATCAATCACATATGAGATTTGTCGCACATTGTTTTCGGAGATGAATTCAAACCAAACCTTATACCTACCTGGTTTATCAAAAAATACCGAATATTGCAGGTCATTTCGATTGATGAAATCAGGTCTGATCAGGGTTGTGGCTCCTTCATCGATTATATAAAGATTGACCATGCTGCCTGATTGCAGGCTGATTTCTTGTGAATGAAGTTTGCCCTGAGCGTCACGAACCTCAAATTTGATGTAATTATATTGCCCGGCTCTAAGCTCACCCTCGAGTTTCATGGTAACGGTCATGTTACCCGCTAACCGGTCGAACACAGTATCGGGTGTAAGCTCTGCGGCCTGGGTTGACCCTGCCCCCACCTTAATCGGGTAACTTAGAACGACATTATCGCCGCCTCGCGGCCAAAACTCGATGAAAGCAATATACTCTCCATCTGTTGGGAAAATGATTTTGGGTTCTATCGCTTTATCTTCAAAGGAAGGCTGCTTGCCTGTCCCTGACGAGCTATTACCACCACCACTCATTCCTCCGCCCATCCCGCCAGACCCGCCTGCCGAGGCGTTATCCTTTCTGTATGGGTCAAGCATCAACGGAGTAGCGATCAATGATGATAGATTACGTGGAATGATCGCAAGATGGGCATAATAGATCGATTTGTAGTAATTATCTAATTCGAAATCAGTAAAACGGTTGCCAAACTGGTCAAGGACTTGGACATCGAGCGTTGTGGTTTTGCCGGCGATGATCGGTTTGGTCTGATCGATAAAGACCCTGTACGTTGTAAGGTTTTGGTCAGTTCTTTTGTTATTGCTTGCCTGAACTGGTTGGAGCCAGCCAACCGAAAGCGCTATCAGGAAAATCAGGGCAGCTGCCGGGAGAGCCAGGTGAGGAGCAAGCTCTGCCAGTTGGGTCCACAGTGGTTTGGGTGGTTGAATGTTTTGGAATTTATAGCCCCGCAGCCGTAAACTGTTTGTTACCACAAATATTGAACTGAACGCCATCGCTCCTGCCGCAATCATTGGCATCAGCAATCCAAAAGCGGCGATTGGGATCAGGAAAATATTGTAGAAGAAAGCCCAGAACAGGTTCTGTAAAATGGTCTGCAAGGTTCCACGTGAGAGCGATATGGCATTCCCCACGCCTCGCAAGTTACCGCCAATTAATGTAACGCCTGCAGCCGCCATAGCCACATCGGTGCCAGTGCCAATGGCAATCCCCACATCAGCCTGCGCGAGAGCAGGCGCATCATTGATACCATCTCCCACCATCGCGACAACCCGGCTGGTGCGGGATTTTGCTGGCACACCCAAACCTGCCAGGCTGAAGAATTTCTTATTCTCCATTTTGGCATCATTGTTCTGCAATTTTTTTACTTCGGCGGCTTTGTCGCGCGGCAGTACTTCTGCCAGGACCCGGGTAATTCCCACTTGCCTGGCAATTGCTTCGGCAGTGCTGCGGTTATCACCTGTGATCATGATCACATCCAGACCCAGTTTCCGTAAATCTGCAATTGCCTGGCGCGAATCCGGCTTGACGGTATCGGCGACAGCAACCAGACCGATCGGAACGGCTGGTTCTTCGCTGTTGGCTGCCCGTTCCGCCACGATCATGACCGTTTTTCCTTCATCCTGCAGCCTTGTGATGTTCCTTTGCAGATTCTCGATAGGTATATTTTCATTCTGCATCATGCGCGGGTTGCCGATGATCACGGCTGTATTACCCACTGTGGCACGAATACCAAAACCACTGACAGCCTTGAAGTTGACCGGTTCAATCAGGTTAAGAACTTTCTCCCGACCTGCCTGCACAATGGCGCGCCCAAGGGGGTGTTCAGAGCCGTGTTCTGCACTGGCTGCCAGGTAAAGTACATGGTTGATTTCTTGGCCAGCAATGGCAATGACATCAGTGACGGAAGGTTCCCCGCTTGTGATGGTGCCAGTTTTATCGAGAACTACAATTTCCACCCTCCCGGCGCGTTCCAGGGTTTCACTGTTTTTAAAAAGGATACCGTTTTCTGCACCTCTGGTTGTCCCAACCATGATCGCCGTCGGTGTAGCCAGCCCCAGTGCGCATGGACAGGCGATTACCAATACCGCTACGGCATTGATCAAAGCGCCGGTCCATTCTGCATTAGCAATAGCCAGCCAGCAGATAAAAGTGAGGATGGCGATGCCAACGACTGCGGGCACAAAATAAGAGCTTATCTGGTCGGTCAGTTTTTGGATCGGAGCCTTGCTGCCCTGGGCTTCCTGCACCAGGCGCACGATTTGTGCCAGGGTAGTATTTTTCCCCACCTTGGTGGCCTCGAATTTTAAAAGACCTTCTTTGTTAATCGTCGCGCCGATGATTTCATCGCCGGGACCCTTGCTGACTGGCATGGATTCCCCGGTTAGCATCGATTCATCCAGCGCCGATTTCCCCTCACTGATGATGCCGTCGACGGGCACCTTCTCACCCGGTCTAACCAGAATTGTATCTCCAACCACCACTTTTTCTATGTCAATTTCGGTCTCGATACCATCCCTCATCACCTTGGCAGTTTTGGCTCGTAGACCCATCAAGGCCTTCAAGGCTTCGGAAGTTTTTCCTTTGGCGCGGGCTTCCAGGAATTTGCCGAGCATGATCAGTGTGATGATCACTGCTGATGTCTCAAAATAGACATTGGGGCTGTAGATGAGGCCCAATGTAACACCCAGGCTGAAGAAGTAAGCCACCGAAGATCCGAGGGCGATCAGCACATCCATATTGGAGCCGCCAGCGCGCAGGCTTTTATAAGCCCCAACATAATACTGCCAGCCAACATAAAACTGCACAATTGTGGCCGGGATGAGCATCGCAAATTGCTCGTATTTGAAGCCCACAAGTCCAAAATCGCGCGACATGCTGAAGACCATCAATGGTATGGTTAGTATCAAGCCAACGATCAACAGTCGTCTCTGGTGGTCGGTTTCTCCCTTGCGGATCTTGGTTTCCACATCCTCAAGCTCTTCGGCATCGCTCAATTGCACCAGGTCGTAACCCGCCTTGCGTATCAGTCCGGCGAGTTCGGAGATGCTGTTCATTCCGGGGATGTAGCTAAGGGTGATACGTTCCGTTCCATAACTTACACCTGCTTCAAGCACGCCATTTTGCTTCGCAAGCAATTTCTCCAGCGCAACAGCGTCGGAATTATCCCGTAGACCAGTTACTGGCAGTTCGGCTTTCCCAATTGCAACCCCATAACCAATTTTTTCGATTTTTTCGATGATACCGTGTTCGTTGAGCTGAGCCGGGTCAAAAGCAACGGTCAGTTTCTCGCTGGCCAGGTTGACGTTAGCCACACTGATCCCTGGCAGCTTGCGCACATTGCGTTCAATCGCTGTGGCGCAGTTGGCACATGTCATACCTGTCACAGGCATGGTAATGTTTCTTACATCGGCCATAATTTACCTGTTCTTTTTTTGATGGAGCAATCAGGATGTTACAGGTTCGGGGTGATAACCAATCGCGTTCGCGGCTGCGATTATTTGTTGGATTGAAAGCTTATTCTCATCGAACTCCACTTCCATTATTAGTTTTTTGTAGCTGGCGTTGATCTGTTTCACACCGGGAAGGTCGTCTTCCAGCCCCTCCAGATGCATTGCACAGTTTGGACATTCCATATCCGGGACGCGAAAGATCTTTTTCATAGCAAACTCACCTTTGTTATTGTGTTGTTAGTCCACTTCGGAAACCGGTTTACGGGATCCGGTCATCCCGGATGGGATTATCGACCGGCTGAATATTTTCATATCCTATAACCAGTAATCCCTCCACCAGTGGCGGGAATATTTGGTATTGCCGATATTTTTCATGCAACCATCGGATCGTCTCTTTTCCCGGCTTGGCGGGTAAACCAAGAGATCAGACTATTTCAACCAATTTGATTATATATAACTGGATAAAATACCAATAGTGATGGATGTCATGGATTTGGTATAGTCTTATAATGGGTGACGGATTAATTATTACACCATCCGGGGATGAGCCTTGGATTAGCCTCGATGTACTGACGCCGATAAAAATAATTGACACTTTTACAATATAGCTTCAGCCAACCAGGCTGAAGCTATATTGTATGAATGTGTGCAGGTCATATAGAATTGGTTGAATCTAAATTTATTCCTTGCGTAACTCCACCGAAACTGTTTTTTCACCGGATTTTTCAAATTTCAATATCAGGTCAATTTTATTATCGGGAACGAATTTGTCGTTCTTCATAATGCACATGATATGGAGACCGCCC
>Ga0172369_10010114_pt1 | contig 10325 bp, 6 predicted proteins | sample LakKiv25m_FD_114539 | JGI IMG/M metagenome (GOLD analysis project Ga0172369, IMG submission 114539) | Freshwater microbial communities from Kabuno Bay, South-Kivu, Congo - kab_022012_11.25m | ecosystem: Environmental > Aquatic > Freshwater > Lake | place: Democratic Republic of the Congo...
CATCGGGCCACCCATTGCTGCACATCGACATGAACGTCGAATACGAGGAGATTCCTTGTCTCAAAGCCCACGTCATCGGGCCACCCATTGCTGCCTGCCTTCGCCGAATTCGCATCTACACCACTTTCGTGTCTCAAAGCCCACGTCATCGGGCCACCCATTGCTGCGGCCGACCAAGTGGATGAAGGTCAACAAGCCCGTATCGTCTCAAAGCCCACGTCATCGGGCCACCCATTGCTGCGCGGCAAGCTCCTGAGCGACAAGCAACGCAAAGCCATCGTCTCAAAGCCCACGTCATCGGGCCACCCATTGCTGCTCCCATGAAGACGCTGATGATTTGTTTGGCCGCGTGTCTCAAAGCCCACGTCATCGGGCCACCCATTGCTGCGAGGAATGCGATGATGAATCGGATCTTGAAAGTGATTGTCTCAAAGCCCACGTCATCGGGCCACCCATTGCTGCTTATGCCGCAGAATTCCCGTGTCGTCAAGGCCACTTGGATTGGGCGTTAGGCAAGGCCCGGGCAGGATGACGGGATGGGCTCGTGCGGCGGTGCGGTCGTGGCGGTTTTCCGTTCTCGGATCGGCTGGTTCCGAGGATCAAGGCCCTGACGACGCTCTCACGTGCGCGGGGCCTTGCGGGTCGGTCGGTGGCTAGCGGGGCGGCCGAGGGCTCGTGCTGCCGGACTTGGGCGCCGTTCGACGCGGGCGCGGGGTCGCGAGGGGGCCGTCCCTCTGGACGTCGTGGATGGCCACTTCGATGACGTCCTCTCGTGTTGCCGTGCGGTTCCAGTACCACTCCGGATCGGCACCTCGGATGATCGCGGTGCGAATGGCTCGGCCCTGTGCCCGGAGCGCCATGCGCCAGGAGTCCGAAGGCGCGGAGGCGCCGGCTTGCAGGCCGAACGCGGCTGCGCCTCGGCTCGGGGCGCTGATCCAGGCCTCCCAGCGCTGCAGGAAGCGCCTGCGGGCCTCGTCGGTCAGGAGCACGCCGCTTTCCGGGCCGGCCTCGAAGTCGTCCGCATCGAGCTCGCGGCGGCCGAAGAGGCGGGCCACGAAGACGACGGCCACCGGCGCGCGGTAGGGCTCGAGCACGTCGAAGACGAGGGAGTCTCGCCCGGACCGGAGGCCGTGGAGCAGGCCGATGCCGAGGTCGAGGCCGGCCGCCGCGAGCGGGCCGCCCGTCTGCGTGCCGAGGAGAGCGAACGCGAAGGACAACGCAGCGTTGACGGGGTCAGGCGCGGGGTGCATCCGACGGGCATGGAAGCCGGCTTCGGAAGGGAGCACTCGGCGCAAGCCGTCGAAGAACCCGACTGCCGCGGCACCTTCCACGCCCCGCAGGTGATCGATGGGGTCCACGTCGGGAGGCGCCGACGCCGAGGCCCGAGGCAGGTGCTCGGCTTCGAAGCGCGCGATGAGCCCGTCGAGGTCCCGCCGCACGTCGGTGGCGCCCGAGGCTCGCGCGCTCTCCCGCCATAGCCGCAACACCGCGAGACACGACGTGAGCTTCTCGCCTACGACCGACCGCGCAAAACGCTCGCGATAGGCCGCGTCGCGAAGGCGGTCCACCTGCGCTATCCGCGTCAGCACGTTGGAGGGGACGTCGGGCTCGATGGACGCAACCACGCGCGCTCCGCCCAGCAGGCACACCCGAACCCCTCGCGTGACACAGGCTGCGATGGCCTGCGTCGAGAGCTGAACGGAGGTGCTTACGCAGAGGAGTTCGAGGTCGTTCATGCGCACCGAGGCCAGGGGCCGGCCCTCCTTTTCGACGACCAACCGCTCGGCCGACTTGTGCACGTGCGCTCCGGACTCGACGACGTAGAGCGTGCTCATGGGCTCTCTCCGACATCCACGGAGTAGCGAACCGAGCCGTCTTCGCCGGCCAGGCGGCGCAGCGCCCCAATGCGGGTGGAGAGGCTCGCACCTCCGTTCGAGGCGAACAGCGCTTCGAGGTGCGCCCTCGCGCAGTCGAGCGCGCGGCGCGCCTCGGCATAGGCGGCGAGGGCCTGGTCGACCTCGTGTGCGTCCACTTGCTTTGGCCCGGATTCCGGGTCGCAAGCGACAGGTCCAGGCACGGACTCGGCTTTTGTGGCGGGGCGCGAGTCGGACGTGGCGGCCGGGGCGCTGCGGACCTCTCCGGAACGCTTGCGTACGGCCTCCTGCCTCCGCGACTCAGTGAACCCGGGCACCTCGGAAGCCGTGAGGGCGTGCAGGATGGGAGAAGGGTACGCACCGCGGGTCAGGCGCAGGTGGCAATCGCACGGCACGAGGCGCGTGAGTTGCGGGTACCGCTCTCGGATGCGCGGGCACGATATCGGGGAGGGTGCGGGGCGCTTGAGCCATCGGTCCGTCTCGGCAGGCTTGTAGTTGTACGTCAGCCGCATGACCGCGTGCACGGCATCTGCCGCCTCGCCGCCGAGGTGACCGAAGGTCATGAGGACGAGCAAGCGCTCGGCATGGTCGAGGTAGCGCGTCGCCCGGGCCTTCTCCACGACGTGGGCGAGCAGCGCGCATCCACGCAGGACGCGAGCCGTCAAGCTCAGTTCCTCGAGCGAAGGCCTCTCCGTCCGCCCCCCGTCGGCTGCGCCGGCAGGCCGTGGCTCACTCGGCGGAGCGAGGAAGGCTGCGAGAGCGCCGCGGGGCGTTGGTTGCCAGGAGACGAGCGTGCGTACCTGGTCCGGCAGCGGAGAGCCTTCTTCGCCTACGAACAGGCACCGCCTGTGCGTGCGTCCGTGTAGGCCCCACGGCAGCTTCACGAGCGGGCCATCGATGCCAGGGCGCAATCGCGTCCGGTCCGGAAAGCGTTCGCGGCGCACGCCTTCGGGAGGCGGGCCCACGGCATCCTCGGCGGCAAATGCGAGGGCAAGGGCCAGGTCGGCGCGCACGGGGGCGTCGAAGCGCACCCAGACGTGACGGCCCTTGTAGCCCGAGTCCTCGATCAGCGCTGGTGCCCCCAGCTTCTCGAGCGCAGAGGCCAGCGCCCACGCATCCAAGTGGGCTAGGTGCACGAGGTCTTGGACGTCCGCCGCGGGTGCATCGAGCGCCGACCGGGTGGCGTCGACGTCGAGGCAGAGCCAGCGCACGGTCTCGTCCGCCCGGAATACGTAAGCACCGAGCGAGCTTCGGCCCCCAACGTGGCGGCGGATCCGGTCGGCATCCAGGTCGCCGAGGACGTGAATGTAGCGCCGGTGTCCGTCCGCCCCCATGACCTCCTTCGCGTGGCACCCTTCCCGCCCCGCGAAGCAGCGGAGAAAAAACGCGATCGCCTCGTCTGTGAGCGTGAGTGAAAACCGCTCCGCGTCCCTTCGCGCCTGCCGCTCGTCCTCGACGCGGGCCACCTCGTCAGCACCATCCCACAGCCGCGCCGGGGCAGCGGAGGGAGCGGTCGATGGCGCACGTGCGAGCCAATCGGCCGCCTCCAGCCCGCCATCGAGCGTGAGCCGCTCGATGAGTGGCCCGCGGTATGGCCCAATCGGGCCATAGAAGGCCTCGAAGCCGCGGCGCGCCCCATCACGGGCCTCGGCCGGAAGCACGCGCAGGCGCACCGCGAGCGCGTCAAGTACCGGGGCCGGAGGACCGTGGCCGGCTGACGTGAACGCAAGCCCGACAAAGACGAAGCCGCGCTCTGCCGTACCGACGTGGGTCTTGTCCGGGTGGAGTCGGAGCCCGAGCGCGTCGAGGGCCCGCCCGGCCACGTCGAGCGCCGCGAGGGCGGCGCGTTCGTGGGCTGCGAGCAGCACGAAGTCGTCGCAGTAGCGAACGAGCACGGTGTCGGACAGGGCGCCGAGGGCGCGGTCGAAGGGTGACAGGTACACGTTGGACAGGAGCGGCGAGAGCGGCGAGCCCTGGGCGATTCCCGTTTCGGGATCGAAGAGGCGTTCGCCATCGAAGACCCCGGACGCAAGGAGCAGCCGCACGATCTCCAGCAGGCGCGTGTCCTGCACGTGCTTGCCCAGGGCCGCGAGCAGCCGGCCGCGATCGATTCGGTCGAAGAACTTCTCCACGTCGCCGCGCGCGACGTGATGAAGGCCCGAAGCGATGGCGGCGTCCACGGCCGCCGCAGCCGTGTGGGCCGAACGTCCACGCCGAAACGCGTGGCTCGACTCCTGCATCTCCGGCTCGAGGAGAGGCGCCAGCATGTCCGCGATGGCGCGCTGCACGACGCGATCCCGCACGTTCGGCACGACGAGCGGTCGATTCGGCTCGCTCGCCCGCTGAACGCGCAGGCCGGGGCCCGGGCGCCACGTTCCCGAGAGCAGCTCCGAACGCAGGCCTGCAAGCTGTGCCTCGGCGTCCGAACAGAAGTCCTCCAGCCTCACGCCGTCGGAGCCCGGCATTCCGCCCTTTCGGGCCACGCGGGCGAGGGCTGCGCGAAGGGCGCCCGTGTGGGCCACCTTCTCCAGGAGACGTTTTGTGTCATGCGCTTTCATCGTGACCTCATGCGATCGTGCTGCGGGAAGCCGGCAGGTGCGCCGGCGCGGCGCCGCGCGCGCGCGACGTACGGCGGCACGACTCGCAGACCGTGTAGATTCGGACGCTTTCGGAGCCAGCGGCGTCGAGCAGTGGCTCGAGCGCGTTCAATACGCGGCGGACCCCCTCCTCGTCGAGCCGGGCCTCGAATACGCTCTTTTGGACCCGCTCGCCGATGCCTTCGAGGTACCGCGCCGCGCGTGCTCGGTCGCGGTTGGACTCGATGTCGTACGTCACGACACGCAAGACGGGCGTGGTGGCCGATGGTCCTGCAGCAGGCGGAGCGAGGCGCGTCATGAAGGCTCCTTCGGGGTCGCAGACAGAACTTGCCAAGCCACGCGCTGGTCCGCAACTCCTGACCGTCTGCGGCACGAGGCTCCCCATCCAATCGACCGTCGAGCCAAACACCGGGCCGCCGGCACCAGACTGTGTCTGTGCGGCGCTCCGCGATACCCCGTCCGTGATTCGAGCCGGGTCTTGACGGTTGAGCCTCGCGGTGCAAGCCTTTCAGGCATGGATCCCGGCGCCTCACCTCTGGTCGGCCTGCCCGTGCTTTGGATGCGCCTGTGCGCCGTCGCGACCGGACCGATCCAGACTGGCTTCGCGCTCGACCAACACGTGTCGCGGACCTTGAAGTCCGGCGTCCGGTCAGCCGTGTGCACGCTGCAGAGCCAGGCTCCGTGCTCCGCCTGTCCAGTCACGGAGGAATGCCCCTACTTCGAGGTCTTCGAGGCCGCCGACGTCCCTCGCCCGTGTTGGGTCCGCGTGCCGCTCGAAGAGGGCAGGCTCGTTGAGGGAGAGAGGTTCGCCTTCGATGTGTTCCTGGTCGGCCCCTTCATCGATGCCGCGCCTGCGGTCGTCGCCAGCTTCGCGGGGGCCGAGTCTCGCGGGATCGGCCGGCGCACGTCCACGTTCAACCTGGGGGAGGTCCAGAGCCTCGATCAGGACGGCCTGCCCCTCGCCGCCGTGCCGCACCGCGAGGTCCTGTCCGGCGCGGCGGAACTGCCCTGGTTCCAGATTTCACCCCTCACCAGCGAAGTGCCAGCGAACCAGTCCACCTCGGCTGAGGTCGGCGTCCGCTTCCTCACTCCGACCGCCATCAAGCACAGCGGCCACATCGACCGCGTGCCGTCCTTCCCCGCGCTCATCGACGCCATCGGCTCGCGCTTTCGGAACCTCGTCGAGCGCTGGGGCCCCGCCGACCTGCCCAGGCCTGGTTGGCCTCGCGCCGCCGAGCGCGTGTCCCTGGCGTCGAGCATGGGCACGTGGGAGGAGCGGCGCATCGCGAGCGCACACCAACCGGGCACCGAGTACCTGCTCGACGGCTTCGTGGGCGAGGCGCGCTACCATGGCCCGGTCGCGGGCTTCCTCCCGTGGCTGCGCCTCGGCGAGCTCCTGCACGTCGGGCGCAAGACCAATTTCGGCTGCGGCTGGCTCTACCTCCTCGATGGGGACCTCGAGCGCTTCCGCCGCGTGGCTTGGCTCGACAGCCGCCCGTTGCCACCCGCACCGCTGCGCTCGGCCGGCCTTCGCTCGACGCCGTCCGAGCGGGGCTATTTGCGTGAGCAGGGCGGCCGTAACCCAGCGATGATGGATGAGAAGGGATCGGTTTTGCCATTTGGCACCAAGCATGCCGCGCCGCGCGCGACACGCCGAAAGGAGCAAATGTTGGCCGCCAAGACCCACCCCGTCTACGAGACCGCGCACCTCGTCGTGATCGTCCCGCTGCGCGACATCGACACCACGGACGAGACCTACCGCCAGCGCGCGAGCCTCGACAACCCGGAGCTCGAGCGCTCACTGCGCGAGCAGGGGCAGAAAGTGCCGGTCTTTCTCCAGCGAAGCGCCCCCGGCCAACGGCTGCGCATCGTGGCGGGCTTCTGCCGCATCCACGCGCTCTCGGCCCTCGCGCGCGGCCACGTACAGGCCGTCGTGCTCGAGGCAGATGACCCCGACGCGACGCGAATCGCCTGGGCCGAGAACGCCGGACGTCGCTCGCTCAAGGAGGTGGACCTCGTCTACCTCGTGTGGCGGCTCCAGCACGATGGACGCAACCTCGCAGAGATTGCCTCGACGCTCGGCGTCTCGACGTCTCAGGTACGTCGCCTAGAGGCCATCGGCGCCATGCCGGAGCGCGTGCGGGAGCTCGTCGACGCGTCGCAGCTCCCCTTCACCCACGCGGCCGTTCTGGGCCAGCACCTCAAGCGGCACCCGCGTCACGACCCGGAGTCCGTCCTCGCGGCCTGGAAGCGCACCCCTTGGGAGGCCGGCCGCTTTGCGACCGAGCTCGAGCGCGCCGTGGGGGCCATCGGGCGCGGTCGCCGCCCCGGCGGCGTGCGGGTGCGCGGCGAAATCGTCCAGGTCGACCGCCGCCACTTCGACCCTACCGCCCTCGACGCCAAGCGCCAGCGCGAGCTGCGGGAGTTCGCGCGATGGCTGATGGAGCGGCTGGGGGACGAGTGAGAGGGGCGAACAGGGTAGCGAACTGAACGGCAGAAGAGGCGGAGGCGAGATGGACAGCGAGCAGGCCAGATGCGAACTCGAGACGCTATGGAGTGATGTGTTCGGTGACGTGTTGGGAGAGAGCAAACCGGACCCGATTGTTCTGGGCGGCTGTTGGCGGCAGTGGGACGACCGCGCTGCGGCGCACCTGCCACTGACGCTCGCGTTGCTCGACCGGCCTGGGGGCGCGGACAGCCCCAAGGGGAAGCGCTACGTGCTGTTGCTTGCCGGCTACAGCGCGGAGCAACTGGCCTTGTGCGCGGGGGTGCACCTGAGCGTCGAAACCACGACGGTGATCGTGCCGGTCTCGAGCAAACTGGCGTGGAAGGCGGTTGAGGAGAGCGTGCGCCAACATCGCTCCGAACTGGGCTTCCTCAAGCCGGCGATCGATCCGCTCGTCGAAGTCGATCCAAGCAGCCCCGCCGACGTGTTTCGGAAGCTCCTCGGATGGCTCCGGGGACACCCCGGTGTCGCCGTCACGATCGACTCGACCGGCGGCAAGAAGCCGATGGACGCAGGAGCCATCCACGCCGCGAGCTGGTTCGACAAACAGGCTTGGTACCTCGACTTCGAGCACTACGACGATGTCGCCCGGCGCCCGAGGCCGTGGACGTGCCACTACCGCCGACTCGAGCTGCCGGACGCAGTCTTCAGCCTCCGGCGACGCAAGGCCATCGCCGAGGCGGCCAATGCGTACCGCTACGACGCCGCACTGGGGCTCGCAACGGATCTGCTCGCTGGCATGACGGAGCGGCGGGAGTACTTCGACAAGGCTGACATCGATGGCGTCGAGCGCGCGCGGGATACGCTGGATCGAGCCGCCAAGTGGGTCGCTGGCGACTACGCGGGCATCGCGGGTCACGCCATTGAAGGGGTCTTCCGGGCGCAACCGGGGGAGTCCGTGAAGGACTTCGCCCATCGCGCGCGCAACCTGCCGCCCTTCGGAATGGACCTCGTGACGTACGTGGTCGATGAGTACTGGCGGGTCTGGCTGCTCCGCGAGACGGGGCAGCGCCGCGAGGCGATCATTGGGGCGGTGGGGCTCGCGGAGCGGATCGTGGATGCGCTCGTTGAGCAACGACTCGCAGGGGGCTCCCCGGTGCTCGCTGCCGGCACCGCTCTCCTACGAGGAGAATCGGCGCACGTGGCGGAGGGCAAGCCGTTCCTTCCGGGCTGGCTCCCGAACGCAAACGTCAACCAGAAGACCAAGCTCTTGCGCAAGGGTGAGGCAAAGTTTCATCTGTGCCTGACCCCATCGAAGGACGGAAGGCCCCCATCTCTCGACGTGAGCTGGAACAAGACCAGCCTCGAGGCCACGTTGGTTGTGCGGTGTGCCGCCTTGGCGAACGGGCTATCGAACAGGCTCTGGGAAGATCACTGGGGCAACGGAAGCAACGGAAAGTGGTTCGAGATCCGGCACGCCGTTGCCCACACCCGCGCGGCCCTGCCGCCCGCGACGGCTGGCGACGAGATCGACGCCGCCATCGACACTTACCTGCCCCGGTTCGTCGAGTTGCTCGTCCGCGTCGTTGGAGGTACGGCGCTGGACCTGGGCCGGAGCGCCGATGAGACCTGGGTCACCTTCAAGACCACAACGTCCAGGCGGCGTGAAGACTGCATGCCATGGGACACGGGCGTCGCACGTCGAATGCTCCGGCAACAACTCGGCGTCGAGGCCTGAACGCGAGGGAAGGAGAAGGCATGGGAACGCGCCATCTGGTGATGACGGACGTGGACGGCATTCAGGCCTACCTCACGGCCTCGGTACGCCTGAGGGAGATCGTCGGCGCGAGCGCCATCGTCGCCCAACACGACGAGGCCGCCCGAAAGCTCTGCACCGACCGCGGCGGTGCGGCCTTGCAGTCCGCCGGCGGCGCGGGGCTCTTCGACTTCGCCGATGACGGCAAGGCAAGGGATTTCGCGGAGGCCGCTGCCAAGGACCTCGCAACGGCCTCGGCCGGCGGCGCTCACCTGTCGGTGAGCGGACTCGAGGCCTATGACGACAGCACACCATCGGGCTTCGACGACGCCCGCAAGAGGGCCGCGAAGAGCCTGGAGCGGCACAAACGCGCCGGCTTCGTGCAGTCGGAGCCCTTCGGCCTCGGCCTCGCCCGGCGGTGCGAGAGCTGCGGCGATGAGCCCGCGACACACAAGCACGGCGAGGACTGGTTGGGCGCCCAGTGCGCCGCCAAGCGTACGGCGGCAACATCGAGCCGGTGGGTGAAGGACGTCCGAGCGCGTTCCGGCGTGAGCTCGCTGAGCCACGAACACTTGGGCTTCGACTCGAACAAGCTGGCAGGCGACGGCCGGCTCTGCCTCGTTGTCGCCGACGGCAACGGGATCGGCTCGCGGATCAAGAAGTTATCCGGTCGCGCCAAATTCCAGGCGTTCTCTATGGCGCTCTCGGAGCTCGTCTGCGAGGCCACGCTCGACGCCATCGTGAAGGTCAGCGAACCGGAGCTCGCGAAGGTCGGCCGCGGCGACAAGGACGTCCTCCTGCCCGTCAGGCCCCTCTATCTCGGAGGCGACGACGTGGAGCTCCTGTGTCGGGCCGACGTGGTGCTCGATCTCGTGCAGGCGCTCGTGGCGGCCGTCCAGACGCGGTCCGAGACGGAAGCTGCGAAGACGGCCCTCGCTGGCGCGGTGAGCCTGTCGATCGTGGCCCTCGTGACTGGGCCGTCCTTCCCCTTCCGCATGGCCCATCACATCGCCCACGACCTGCTCGGCGCGGCCAAGGGCGAACTGCGCCGGCATTCGGACTGGAGCCAGGGCGCCTTCGACTACGCCATCGTGACCGAGTCCATGGCCAGCGCCGAGGCGATCCTCTTCGACCGTGGATTCGACAAGGGCACGAAAGGCGTGCGCTGGACGGCGCGGCCGCTCCACGCAGCACCGTCAGGCCCGCGCTCGCTCGGCAGCCTCGTCACGGTCGTCGAAGCCTTGCAGAAGGCCCACTTCCCACGGAACAAGCTCTACGAGCTGCGCCAGTGGTGCTCGCGGGGAGAGCAAGTCGAGCCGCGCGCCACGCCCGCCATCGACGACCTCGCCAGCAGGGCAGACGAGACCCTGCGAGCCTGGGAGGCTCGGATCGCCCGCTCGACCGAACACGCGAAGGCCTGGCAAGCGGCGCGCAAGGCACTCGGTCTGCCGGACGAGGGCGCATGGATCACGGGGGGCCATGAGCGCTGGGCGCCAATCGGCGACCTCGCCGACCTGCTCGAGCTCGTGGAGGTAGACCCATGATCCGCATCCACGTCACCCTCGATGTTCGCTCCGACTTCCACATTGGGACCGGCCATGGCCGCGGCCGCGTGGTGGACGCCACCTGCGCGCGCGACGCGAACGGTGTTC
>Ga0172369_10010115_pt1 | contig 10321 bp, 6 predicted proteins | sample LakKiv25m_FD_114539 | JGI IMG/M metagenome (GOLD analysis project Ga0172369, IMG submission 114539) | Freshwater microbial communities from Kabuno Bay, South-Kivu, Congo - kab_022012_11.25m | ecosystem: Environmental > Aquatic > Freshwater > Lake | place: Democratic Republic of the Congo...
GGCGTTGCAATAATTAATCCATCGGCAGAAAAGGTGGTAACGTATTCATCTTCTACCGAAACGGTAAGTTCAATCATTTTAGGCCAGCCACCTTTATCAATTACTAAATCATTCACGGCAAATAATTCATCACGAGAAACATTTTTGCAGGTTCCTACAAGCACGATTCTTTTTTCGATAGAATAGTGTGAATTTTTTATATCATTAAAAAGCTGTTCAATGCCTTTAATATCAACTTCGGCTAAAAAACCAAGTTTACCCAAATTAATTCCGAGTACAGGCTTATCAAATTGGTGAGCGATATATGCGGTTGAAAGCATGGTTCCATCGCCGCCAAGCGAAATTAAAATATCGCAGACTTCGGCAACTTTTTCTGCCGGCGCAAAATAACTTGAGCCGCCTGATGCAAAGTGAAATGCCGATTGCAATGAATCGTTGACGAGATAATCATAGTTATTTTCGTTAAGCCTGTCAACCACAATTTGCAAAGTTGATGAAAGTTCGTCTTTTGTAGTATTGCCGAAAATTCCAAATTTCATTTATGCTTCCGAAGGTTTTGCGTCTTCGCTTGTTGCCGCCGGCGGAACAGGTTCTTCTTTTTTATCTTTCCCTACTTCTTCAACGTAATTTAATTTTAGTTCGCGCAAAACTTCGCTGATAAATTTGCCTTCGTATTCGCCAAGATTTCCTTTTGTTTTTGCGGCAAGCATATCAAGCGTATCAATAGCATATTTTGCCATCTCGAGGTTTCGTTCAATTTTATCGCTCATCGGATTTTTTAATTTGCCCATAGACATCATTGCCCATTGCTGTTGCTGCATAATAAGCTGCATAAAGAGGACTTCGTAATTTGTTGTTTCAGCCATAATTTATTTCTCCTTTTGTTGATTGAGTTCCCAGAGTTTTGCGTATTTAGTAAAAACATAATGCGATGAAAAGACGGCGAGCAGAAATCCGTGAAAGCCGTCTAAAATTCCTAAACGAAAAATATACATTTTTAGAAAGATAAATAAGGGGCGAAGCAAAACATCTGTTTTCTTAAAAACTTTTTTTCTCTTTGATAATTCCTTTGCGGCAAGCGATGTGTAGCTGTTGAACTTAGTAAAATAGTGCGCAATGGTTGGGTCTGTAAAATGATCAATATCGGCGGTAAACTCTCCGACTGTTTCATTAACGATTAAATGCTCGTGAACATCATTTTCGCTAAACCTGATTTTGTTTTTCAGAAATAACCGCGTTACTCTTCCGGGATACCAGCCGGAATGTTTTATCCATTTTCCCAAAAAGAACGCGCGCCTTGGAAATGAATAGGCGTTAAACTTGGGAACTTCATTTTTAAAATGAAGTATTTCGCTTGATAATTTTTCTGTGAGAGCTTCATCCGCATCAATCCAAAGAATCCACTTGTAGGATGCGAATGAGAGACCGAGTTGTTTAGTTTTAGAAAATCCTTGCCAAGTAACTTTTTCGCAGCGTACTTGCGGAAATGAGCGCACGGTTGCCTCTGTTCCATCGGTTGTCGCATCATCAAGTAAAACGATTATTTCATCAACGCAGGCAAGCTGACTTTTGACACACCGCGCAATGTTTTGTTCTTCATCTTTTGCAATAACAAGCGAAGATATCCGAATACGTTCTAGATTTTCCATTTTGATTATGCTATAACTTTATAAAAAAATCACCAAGAAATATAAGATTTTTTACTTAACTCTACCTGCTTTCTACATGGTTATTCCTGTTTGCATCAAATAGCTGTTTTTTTAGCCAACGGATTTTTCTATTTTTTCGTGTTCGTTTTACAAAAACCTCAACCGGAGACTGTTATGAAAATTAGTTCCCTATCAAAAATACTATCGCTTCTACTCGTTATTACCTCTAATCTGTTTTCGCAGACAGTTCCGGTAACTTTTCATTTTAAACCGGACTATACGCAGTTCAAAGCAGTACGAGTAGTCGGGAGTTTTAATAATTGGAATAACGCAGACGATAATTTCAAGATGACAGACATAAATGGTGATGGCGAATTTGAGTTGACTGTACCTCTTGCGGAAGGCGTTACCCACAATTACAAATTTGTTATGGATGCAAGCTGGGATTTTGCCTACGGCGATCCCGATAATCCCGCAATCAATACTGCCGATAACAACAACTCAATGCTTGATGTTAAAGACCCAATGATAACGTATCTTCTTCCGCGCGGAATGAATTCAAAGAATGAGTTTTTTATTGATACCACAACCGCCGGTCTTCCCATACGTGCCGTCTTTGCCTTCAAACCGGAAAACCCACTTACTCTTGCAACATTAAAAGTTACCATTGACGGAATTGATGTCGTAAATCCGCAACAATATTATGACGCTGCCAAACAAGAATTTTTGTATCAGCCTGTTCAGGTTTTAAGTTCCGGTAATCATACGGTCGTCGTTTCTGTCTCATCAGCAATTGGTTCTGTTTCAAAATCCTCAACTTTTACGCGGCTGCCGGGTTATGTGGTTTATCAAGTTCCAACGGATTTTTATTACGATAAGAACAGTTCTAAAGGATATCTTACACAAGATGTAACAGCCGTTTCCGTTGTTGGAGAATTTAACAACTGGAATCAGGCGATGAATCCAATGAACGATTCCGATAACGATGGGTTGTGGGAAACCACCGCTTTATTAAAAGAAGGTTCTTTTCAATATAAAATGAAAATCAATAGTCAGTTTTGGCTGAATGACCCCGACGAACCGAAATTTGATAACGTGCCGAACAATAATATGGTTACGGTTAAAGCAGATTCTTTAGCAAAGATAAAACTTATTTCGCCTCTTGATGAATCGGTCTATACCACTGATAACTCACAAATACTATTTAAAGCGTTTCTGCGCCCCGGAGCAAAATCGAAAGGAGTTAATCAAGCAACGATTCAAATAAAATTAGATGATGTTTTGGTAACTTCTGCTTTTCAAAACGATAGCTCAATTGTAAGCGCTGCTTTTACCCTTGCCGGTGAAGGACGCCATACGGTTGCTGTTTCTTTTGCAAACAAAGAAGGCGTAACCGCGGCAGAAAACTATTCCTACGGAATTTACTTAGGCAAAACCGGAAAGTACTTTGTTGATGCCGGCAAAGACGAACCGTACAAATATCCGGCAACGGTAAAAGATGGTTCTTGCGATATTCTTTCGGTAAAAATTGACGAAACTCCTCAACACGATTCTCTAAAATTTGTTGTTACAATGCGAGAGGTTTCCGATAGAACAAGATTGGGATTAATTATTTCTAACCCGACAAAAACATTAGCGAACGATCCGATTGGTTTGGATATCAAAACTTACGACTGGCAAGGGAATGGCGTCTTCGCTGCAATCGGCGCACCCGGAAATGCTTTTGAAAGCAAGACAAAAGAAAATAAATTTATGACTAACCGCGACCCATACACCGCAAGCAATGAATTAATAAAACTTAACGACGATGTTTTAACAAAAAAAGAATTTGTCTTTAACGTAAGTCTTCAATTTTTAGACAGCCTTTTAACCGGTTGGATGCAGACAAGACAGATTTATCTCTTCTCCTATCTTTCTAAAGAAGATACCAGCGGAAGCGCGTATGAAGTTTCAATAAATGACGGCGGCACCTACCTGGATGAAGACCCCGATATTTATGATGCCGCTTTTGTGAGAAGCGGAATGTGGCAAAAACGAATGTTCGCAAATTATATTCCGACCGGCTCGCCAAACGGTCCGGCTTACCTGGCACTTGATGGACAAGGAAGAGGAATTTTATCTCTTAAAGCAACAGACATTTCGGATAGCCTTGCTACTTACGGACCTGTGGTAACAATGCTTACGCCCGGCGTTGAATATTGGTATAGAGATATTATTTTTCATGGTAAGTTAAGCGACACTACCATTCAATCAATTTCATTTTTCTTTAACGGAGTTGAAAGCGCTCAGCCGGTTGTAAACGGAAAATTTGATGTTCCGATTAAACTTATTGACGGCGCTAACAAAGTTTACGTTCGCGCGGTAGATACGAGAGGTTTTGCAACCGTATCAAAAGAAATTACGCTCACGATTAATCCCGATTACACTCCTGATTTATGGGTGAACGGAACTTCTGCCGGAAGAGTAGTAACGTTGTGGGTAAATGGTTCTTCACCTAAAGGATTGGCTTTATCTTACTTGTGGTCGCAAGAAGCCACAAATCCGGCATCTTCATTTGGAATTGTAACAGATACCATCGTTACGTTTACTATGCCAACTCAGCAAGGTGAATATTATTATAACGTGCGAGTAAAAGATTCACAAAACAGAATTAAGAATGCAAGAATTCTTGTTAAAGTTGAAGGCGATTCTGTAAGGGTTGCGGATAGTAACGAACACGCTGCATGGATTGATAAAGCCATCGTTTATGAAATTTATCCGCGAGCTTTTTCGGATCAAGGCGGATTTTTAGGAATCATCGCTAAAATTCCTGATATGAAAGACCTTGGCGTTAATACGCTCTGGCTTATGCCAATTTACAAAGGACCAACAACCCACGGTTATGAAATTACCGATTACTATGGTTTTGAAGAAGATTACGGAACGGAAGCTGACTTCATCAAAATGCTTGCCGAGTTAAAAAAAGTTGGAATAAAAGTTATCCTCGATTTTGTTGTTAATCATACCTCAATTCAACATCCGTTTATGCAGAATGTTTTTGAATACCGCGGCTATTCCCCTTGGGCGGACTGGTACAATTGGAGCGGAGAGCCGGGCAATTCAAATTTCCAATTTTTATTCGATTGGGCATCGCTTCCTAATTTAAACCATAACAACGCAGAAGTACGCAATTACTTTGCAAAAGTCGCCGAGTATTGGGTGAAAAGATACGGCATTGACGGCTACCGCTGCGATGTCGCATGGGGAGTTGAACAACGCAATTCACAGTTTTGGCAAGAATGGAGAAGAAAAGTGAAGAACATTAAGCCGGAGGTTTTTTTAGAAGCTGAAGCTACTTCTTCCAATTCAATTTTTTATGAAAAAAGATTTGACTCTGCTAATGATTGGGATTTGCGAACGCTGCTTCTTGGCGCAATCAGCGGAACAAAAACGATAAATGATTTGCATACCGAAGTTATGCGCCCTTACAAATACGGAAGACCTTTCCGTTTTGTAGAAAACCATGACGAAGCCCGCGTTACTTATTCTTTTGACAGCAGAAGAAATAAACTTGCTCATGCTATTTTGCTTACCTTAAACGGCGTTCCGCTTATTTATTCCGGCGGAGAAGTAGGCGAACGAACCAACCGCGATAAAATTAATTGGAGCGACCCGGATAATAGCAGACCTTACTTCAAAAAAATTATTGCTGCCCGGAACAAGTACCTTGTTAACCCAAAGATTTCAAGACTGCCGAACACAGCCCCTACAAAAGTTTATAGTTACGCCGCAAGCAGCGATACGAACATTGTGATAACAGCGGCAAATCTTAAAAACGAAATTCTCAACACCGATATTGATTTAAGCGGTCTTAACTGGGATGGCACAAGTAATTATTATTTAACAGACCTGATAAACGGGAACGTTTATACCGTTACACCTCAGCAACACACGGCATTTCAGATTGCGTTAAATGAATTTGAAGCTAAACTTTTCTACTTCAGCAAATATACGGTTGCCGTTGGCGTTGAAGATAAAGAGCAGTTAACCATTACGGAATTTAAACTGCATCAAAATTACCCAAACCCCTTCAACCCAAGCACAACTATAAGTTACCAATTACCAAAAGCTGGATTTGTAACTCTAAAAATTTACGATGTACTCGGTAATGAAATAAAAACATTGGTAAACGAAATGAAGGAACCGGGTAGATATACTGTTCAATTTGATGCGTCAACTTTTGCAAGCGGGATGTATGTGTACCGGCTGCAAGTGGGAGAGTTTGTGCATGCACGCAAGATGATAGTGCTAAAATGAGAAGTAAGTAGTCAGAAGTCAGAATAAGAAGTCAGCGGCAGTGGTTTGGATTTGGTTTTAACATTTGAGTAAAATTAGCACCCCCTTTGTGCCTCATTGGCAAGAAGGTTATTGGAGATTTTGTTTTTCATGCGGCAATGCAAAGCACAGTTCAATCAAGAATATGCTGCTGTTGAAGTAAAAAGTCAATCCGCAGCCGCCTCTTCTCAATTCATAATCATATTCTTGATCATAATCTTCATCTGTTTCCCGTATTTTGTGCACCTGCGGATCAATCCTCACCATTCTTACTTCTGAATTCTGTCTCAATCTTTCAACGTTTAACTCAATCTAAAAACATTCACCGCTTCATCTGCAACAAGCACCGTTTCATTTAACATCTTCATCGTTTCTTTCAACACGCCAAGCGAACGCTGACTAAGTAAATCTATTTTGATCAATCCGATATCTTCAAGAGAATACATATCGGGCTGTGTAACAATCAATCCAAGTCCTTTGTTTTTTGCATATTCCAGGGCGATGTGCTCGGTTATTTTATTCTTTGTAATAATTATTCCGCTCGGGTGGATGCTGATATGTCTTGGAAACTCAGCAAGCTTTGAGGCAATAGTAACAATGCTCTTCCACGGTTCGTGTATAAAATCGAGCGACCGCGTCTCCGGAAATTTTTCCGCAATATTAGGTAAACTTTGCGCCGTTGACCAGGGGATAAACTTACTGTACTTTGAAATTTCGGAATTGGAAATACCAAAAGCCTTCGCAACTTCGCGGAACGCCGATCTTGCTCTGAATGTTACCGTAGTTGAGATCATGGCAACTTTATCATATCCGTATCTTTCAAAAACATATTTGATAATCGCATCGCGTTCCTTCCACGAAAAATCAAGGTCAACATCGGGTGGTGAAGTTCTTCCTCTGTTCAAAAACCTTTCGAAATATAAATTCTGCTCTATTGGATCAACCTCTGTAAAACCAAGGCAGAAGGAGACAAGACTATTTGCTGCGGAACCTCTGCCGATATGGATTATTCCCCGTTTTTTTGCTTCGCTGATGATATCCCACACAATCAAAAAGTAATCGCTGAATCCAAGCTCATCAATCACTTCAAGCTCATATTGAAGCCGCTTAATTGCCTGCTCGGTGATAGGTCGATACCGGTTGGATAATCCCGCAAACGCGATTTTCCATAAATAGGAAAACGCGCTTTCGTCCGGCGGCAAAGCATAAGTTGGAAATTTATATTCACCAAACTTCAAATCAACATTACACGATTGAGCGATGCGGTCTGCGTTCCAAATTGCTTCCGGTAGCGCTTTCCATGTTCGCGCAAATTCATCGGGAGTAATTAAATACGCCTCTTCATCGGCGGTGGCATCTTCCTGCAAATTTGCAATCCCGGAATTCAACTTAATTGCTGTTACTACTTTGTGAAGTAGAAAATCTTCACGCTTTAAAAAATATGCAGGATGCGAAGCAACTATTTGAAGATTATTCGTTTTTGCAAATTTGTATAGCTCCCGCGTGTTTCTTTTCGCTTTAGCGGTAACAACCAATTCAACAAAAAAATTTTGCCTTAACGGCAGAGTAAAGTGAAGTTCTTTCAGCAGAAGAAGGGAAGAGGTAAGAATGTATAGATCATCGAGTGGCTCTTTTAAAAGATCGGGTAAAGAAAAATCTTCTTTCAGCTTTCTTGAAGTGATGATGCGGCATAGATGAGAATATCCCGCGTTATTCTTTGCAAGAAAAACGGCGGAGAGATTTTTGTCCTTCGGATCGTCAATAAAACTTCCGAGTACCGGTTTAATATTTTGCTCCAAACATTCTTTTGCAAACTTGATTAATCCGTACATAGCGTTGGTGTCAGTTAAAGCTACGTAAGCACTTCCGGCTTTTTTGGCAAAAGCCACCAGCTCCGGTATCCGGATGGTTCCGTTAAGTAAAGAATAGTTTGAATGTGCGTGCAGTGTAAACATGATAAAAATTCAAAAATTAAAAGTCAAATCGCAAATTCCAAAGCTCAATCCGCCGGTGGCGGATCAAATTCCAAATCACATTTCGTATTCTCTTTTTCGCTCTTGATTCTGTTCCAGTTAGTTAATATATTAGTGCGCAAATGTTCACCTATAATATGGCAATTAAAATGGAATCAAGCAAGGAAAAACTTATTAGTCTGGCAGATTATCGCCCGCCCGGCAGGCGGCAAGTCTCTCAACTCTATCCTTCGGTAGAAAGGGAAATAAAAAGCACCGGCTTTGATCTTTTCAATTATAAAAAAGTTTTTGCTGATGAAGCCACCCGCAAATTAATACGCGAAGGAAGAACGATTGGCTGTTTTTATATTGAAAGTCCGGGGATGAGATCGCTGTTGAAAAAAACCACATGCGATACGTTTGAAATGCTAACGGCGGTTTCGTCTATTATTCGTCCCGGCGTGGCGGAAAGCGGAATGATGAAAGAGTTTATCGAACGCCACAAAAACCCGCAGCAGAGGAAATATCTTATCCCGAAAATGAAAGAAATTTTGGGCGAAACCTACGGCTTGATGATCTATCAGGAAGATGTCATCAAAGTTGCGCACCACGTTGTTGGCTTAACGCTTGAAGAAGCCGACCTGCTGAGACGGGCGATGAGCGGAAAGATGCGCTCGCACAAAGCCATGCAGCTTATTTTCGACCGCTTTTTTGACTGCTGCAAAGAGAAAGGGTATCCCGAAACAGTATCTCGCGCATTATGGAAACAGATTGAATCCTTTGCAGGATACGCGTTTTGTAAAGCGCACAGCGCTTCATTTGCGTTGCTTTCGTTTCAAGTTGCTTATTTAAAAGCTCATCATCCGGCTGAGTTTCTGGCGGGAGTATTGAACAACGGCGGCGGATATTATTCCACAGCGGTTTATATTACCGAAGCGCAGCGGATCGGGTTAACGTTATTGCTTCCAGATGTGAATGAAAGCATGTACGGATATGTAGGGAAGAAGAACCACATACGCGTCGGGTTTATTGCAATCAGAAATTTTGAAGAAAGCTCTGCGGAAATAATTGTTCGTGAAAGAAATGAAAAGGGAATGTTCGTCTCGCTTGTTGATTTTCTTTCGCGCACTCACGTTGGGTACGAACGGGCAGAGTCGTTAATAAAATGCGGCGCAACGGATTGTTTCGGATTAACGAGACCAACGCTGCTACGCCTGCTTGATCTCTACTTCAAAAATAAAAACATGCTCAAAACTTACAGCACCGATCTTTTTGCCCACGAAACGGGTGAGTTGGAACATGAAATTATCACACAAAACGATTTCTCACCGGAAGAAAAAAGTCTGTGCGAATATGAACTCTTCGGGTATATGATTTCGCGCCATCCGCTGCAATTATTTGACGCCGCTGTTAGCGCAAAAGAGATTGTAAAATCTGGCGACATGGTTAACCACCGCAGCCGGAGAATCAAAATGATCGGCTGGTATATGGCTTCCAAACGGGTAAAGACGAGAAAAGGGGAGATAATGAAATTCCTTTCGCTTGAAGATCTTTCGGGAACCTTTGAAGCGGTAATTTTTCCCGAAGCGTATTCCCGGTATGCTGAACTCACCATGTCGATGGGTCCTTATGTAATAGAAGGAAAGGTTGATGCGGAAGGCGGCAATACGATTATTGTTGAAATGCTTTCGGTGCTTACTGCCGAAAAAGCAAAATCAATTACGCAGAAAGATAGAAATGAAACGGACTTTTTTGGTGAGAATGAAAAACCGGCAACTGATGATGAAGTTCTGTTGGTAAACACACTCGGCAAAGAAAAATTAATGACCGCCTATCTTGCGTAACCGTTACGGAAACGAACGTTTTATAAAGCGGAACTTTGCTTCACTTTTATTTTTTCTTTTGTTGGAATTAGCTGCTGTCTTACGCATTGGGACACAAAAACACTAAGAAGCACAAATTAATAGGTTTAGCAAATGAGTAAAATTAGGCCCATTTGTGCCTCTATTTTTACCGCAGTGTTATGTTGTTCCTTAGGTCTTTTTTCAATCAGATTTGTTGCCCTCAAACAGAAATTGTTTTTTTAAGGACTGACTATTTAAGTAAAGTTAATTTCTTCGTTTCAACAAATTCTCCCGCTTGCATTCTGTAAAAATATATTCCGCTCGGGAACTTACTTCCGTCAAATTCAATACTATAATTTCCAACACTTCTTTCTCCATTCACTAAAGTCTCAATTTCCTTCCCTAAAACATCGTAAACTTTAATAATAACTAAGCCAGCTTTGGAAACTGAGTAGTTTATTGTAGTGCTTGGATTGAAAGGATTAGGATAATTTTGATTTACTTTAAATACCCGCGGCGGCATTCCGTCTCCATCAACATCCGTTAAAGAAGTTAAGATAGA
>Ga0172369_10010119_pt1 | contig 10320 bp, 15 predicted proteins | sample LakKiv25m_FD_114539 | JGI IMG/M metagenome (GOLD analysis project Ga0172369, IMG submission 114539) | Freshwater microbial communities from Kabuno Bay, South-Kivu, Congo - kab_022012_11.25m | ecosystem: Environmental > Aquatic > Freshwater > Lake | place: Democratic Republic of the Congo...
AACTTTGATCTTGATTTGTTTAATAGGGTGCATGGTGGGCTAACAAGAAATCAGTATTGGTACATTTTCCACAACGAGACAAAATTCGATAAAGAAAAAATGGATGAAACGTATAAGTTGGCAATGACAAATGGTAAAGAATTAAACTGCACCGATGAGGAGTTTAAAAGAATAGGGGAAAAGATGGATAGATATTGTCAGATGTCGGTTCATCAAGCAGGTAATTTAATAGCAATGATGAAAGATATATTGAAAGGGTAAATATGAAAATACATGGAAAAGAATATACAGAAGTGAAAGATAGAATTATTGAGTTTAATAAATTATATAAAAATGGGGCAATCGAAACTAAGATTATTGAGCAGACACCAGATACTATCACAATGAAAGCGTTTGTTGTTCCAGATATAGAAAAGCAAAACCGATATTTTACAGGCCACGCACAAGAATGGAAAGATAACCCACAAAGTGCAGTAAATAAATACTCTTTTGTTGAGAACTGCGAAACTTCAGCAATTGGACGCGCATTGGCCATGATGGGAATTGGTGTTACTGATAGCATAGCAAGTTTAGAAGAAGTAAAGATTGCTGAAAACAAGGAAAAAAGGTTATTAACTCCAAAACAAAAAGAGTTATTGATTAAACTCTACAAAGAAAAGATGGGTGATGTAAGTCCTGGGGTGATACAAAAAATTAACAGTTTATCAACCAGTGAAGCACATAACAAAATTGAGGAATACACCAAAATGTCTAAACGAGAAGAAATTAAAGAAGAATCAGTTACAGAAGAAACACCAAAATCACAAGAGCCAACTAATTAACAAACCCGCGCGGTTAATATATTTTTGGGAGGCATGTCAAAAGACATGAAAAAATACCTACTACAGCGGTTGGTAAGGATAAGTCTTTACATTCCCGCACAAGCATTTGAGGGTTTAAGAACTCACCCTCCTTACCTCAAATGCTTATGTGGGAATTTAACAAGGAGGGTCTATGAAAACGAGAATTATTTATACAAAAATTTGGAAGGATGAATATTTTGCATCCTTAACACAAAAAGAAAAATTGTTTTTTATGTATCTACTGACAAATGAAAGAGTTAATATTTGTGGTATTTACGAATTGAGTGATAGAGAAATGATGTTTGATACTGGATACCCCATCGATACAGTATCGTCAATGAAGGATAGACTATCTAAAGACGGGAAATTTTATTTCTATAAAGGTTGGGTAAAGATTGTTAATTACGACAAATACAATGGATATTCAGGAGAAAAGACTAATGTCTGCAAAGAAAAAGACTTAGAATTAGCTCCTAATGAAATTAAAGAAATGGATACCCCATCGATACACGATCAATACCCCATCGATACCCCCAATAATAATATATATATAAATAATAATAAATTAATAATAAATAATATTAATAATAAACAAGAGATAATAAAGTTCTTTAATGCAGTAATAGAAGAAAACGAATATTATCAAGAGATATTAGAGAGTTTAAAAGAGAAAATACCTAAAGAAATATTGAAAATTGAATTGAAGAAATTTTGTAACTATTGGACAGAGAAAAATCAATCAGGCACAAAAGAACGATGGCAATTAGAAAAGACATTTGAGGTTAAAAAGAGATTAACAACTTGGTTTAACAACATAAAATCATATCAAAAAGTAGGAGGGAACTATGACCGAGACTTCGATAGACAAAATTAAAAATATAATCTTGATGAGAAATGAAATAGAAATTTGGGTTGACGAAGAGAAAGCTGAAATGATTGGCCAATCATTAATCCAGCAACCGAAAGGTCTATTCAAATGTGAAAACAGATTTCTCAATGGAGCGGATGTATTGGGAATATTCAGGCTAGAAGATTTGGAAGATATGAGACTAAGACAAAAAGGTTGGTGGCAATGTAGAAAGGGATATTGGCACGCTAAAAACGAAGATTGTAACGGTCATAGAGAGATTATTAATCACATAGATCAACGATCAGAAGAACCAGTAGATCATGAGAAGGTAAGAGCTGCAATAGATGACTGTCGCAAACAATTAGTTCATAAAAATGTTATTTAAGGAGGCTATATGAGCTTGAGTCTAAGAGATCAATTACAAGCATGGATTAAAAAAGAAGGTTATGTCAGTTATAACTCAGTAAAATATGCAGTTGAAAATGGTCTTTTGGGTAGATTATATCGCATTACTACTGCCGAACGTGAACTTAGACCATCACATAGCCCCATGATTGAGGCAATCGAGAAAAACGGCTACATTGTGGGGTATAAATATAATTCAGAAAATGAATCATTAAGCGAACTAAAGGAGGGTTTTTATGTTGGAGAAAATGATCAAAATCAAATTTTTCAAGAAGATTGCGGTTTGGTTCATAAAACTATACTACTGTCCTTATTTTGATCAATGCAATTGGTTTGATGATGAATGTACCTATTGCAAATATGAATTTGAAAACTGCGGTAAATATAAAGATTTTTTACAAATGGAGGCGCATAAAAAATATAAGATTAACCAAAGGAGATTATATAAGTATCAAAAATTTCATTAAGGCACTATTATTATCGCTACTGATTGCCTTAATTTACATGATTATATGGAAATACTTTAACCCCGATGAGGAAATAAAATGGCATAGTCAAAAAAAGGTTGAGATTAGTAATGTGGTAGATAACTACATTACAAAACCAAAGATTATGCTAACAAACATTACACAAAATGTTCCTAAACAAATTACATTCGAAACATCACAAAGAGAAGTAATCAGTCGTGAAAGATCTAATAAATTTACCATACTTGAAATTAAAAATATGGCAAAAACAATGGTTGATCAAAATCAATGGGAGTGTCTGAATGAATTGATTGAAAAAGAATCGGGTTGGAATTATAAAGCAACCCATAGGTCATCTGGAGCTTATGGATTAGGTCAAGCACTCCCAGCATCAAAAATGAGTTCGGCTGGGGATGATTGGAAGATAAACCCTGAAACTCAACTTAAATGGTTAATTAATGATTATTTGCCTAATCGCTACGGAAATGCCTGTAATGCTTGGAAGTTTTGGCAAAGAGCACACTGGTATTAATAATATTATTTTGGTGGGTGAGGTTCAGTTAAGACTGAAAAATCTTAAATAGGATAGGGCTGGCCACCATCAATCATCTAACTAAATGCAATTATGTTAGATTTCCGACTCTTAAATACTAAATAATCCATTAGAGCCAAAATAATATCTCTTATTCTCTGGGCAGATGAGAAATCATCTAGTTAAAGCACCGCAGATAAGATTAGTTGTCGACCACTAATTTCTTATCTGCTTAGGGAATAATATAACGGAGGGAATATGACTTATAAAAAGTATTTTAAAAAGTTTATTAAACAACTAGACATTAAGCTAAAAAGAGGCGAAAAAGAATATGGCGATAATTCTTTTTATCGGTCTAATAGCGAATTACTAGGTGAGCTTGAACAAGAATGTATTGATTTAGCTGGCTGGGGACTAATACTTTACTCAAAATTACAAGAAATAAAAAATAGGAGGAATTATGGGTCATAATAAAAAGTCTGGTGGTGATCATCCAGAAAAGATAAAAAATACTGCTAAAAACAAAATCAGACGTATTGAAAGAGAATTGAAAAAAGCAGGTGGGAATCAAAAACAAACATTGCTAGAACGACTAATGTTTTGGAAACAAAAAATATGAGGATTGAAATTGACAAACTGCCGCCAAGTGTAAATTCTATGTATAGGATGTCAAAATATGGGTGCTTATATCTTACGTCAGATGCTAAAAAATTTAAGGAGGAGTTGGGCTGGATAGCAAAGAACAAAAAAAAAGATTATAAAAATAAAAAAATAAAGATAGAGTTAGTATTTAAGATCAATGATAACCGTAAACGAGATTTAGATAATCTATTTAAGGCAACATTGGATAGTTTAAAAGGTATCATATTTGACGACGACGATCAGATATTAAGGATAGATGCTTTAAAAATGAAGGGATTAAAAAATAAGACAATTATTAATATATCAAATTTGTTAAGTTTAGATGATTAACAACTTTGGTTAGTAAGGTGGAAGAGATATAATACCATTTAGACTAAACACTGGGTTCATTCCAGTTATATATCTAAATGGTATGGGAAGTTATCAAAGAGGTCAAATGGGGCTGACTGTAAATCAGTTGCTTCGGCTACGGAGGTTCGAATCCTTCACTTCCCACCAATAACTTACCTTTGAGAGAATAATATATTAAAATATTTATTTAATATGTTTCAAAAGAGTAAAAACCCAAACTCTAATATTTTTGAGCTTAAATCATACGAAAGAAAAAAAATCATAAAGAAAGCAATATGATAAGCTAATCAGAAACAATCTGATTTAATTAAGGAATATAATAAAAAATTTGGGATTAAATAATGATTAGACCACTATTTAAATGTTTATTATGTAACAAATCGTTTTTCCCAACAAGCCATTATATTTGTCTTAATTGTGAGGAAACTATAAAAGGTCAAAAGTGGATTGAAGAAAATGAAGTTCTGAGATGGCATTCAGTTATGTTGTTGAAAAGTGAGTTAAATAAAATTAAGGAGGAGTATGGCGAAACAGCTGAAGCTACAAGAAATCTATGAACGCAGAGAAAAAGTACATAAGGAATTATTAGAATGTGATATTGAGTTAGATAAATTGTTTAAAAAAGAAAAGAAATTTACGGATTATATTCGGATATGGAAGAAAAATCATAATGGATTAAGATTTGGTCAATTTTTAATTAACAAATTAAGGGGGAGATGGGAAACATCAGAGCAAACTCAAGATTTATTATATTACATGGAAGATAATACAGTGGCAGACGCTTTGGAGAGCAAGAATGAATAATATTTTACAAATTCCAGCTGTAATCCCAAACTGTGGTATTAAAACAATGTCAGACCGTGGAATTAGGATTTGGATTGACACAATAGAATTAAGCCCAGAAGAGATGGCTTTAGTTTTCAAAATGGCTGGTAAAAGTATTTTTGTTGCAATTTCAGAAACCGATATTAACCCAGAGGATTTAGATATAGAAGATATAAAGGCGGAGTTTAAAACTGATAAAAGCCCATCTCAAAGATTAAGGAGTGTTACCTATCGATATTGGGAATTGTGTACTAACCAGACAGAAAAATTTGATGAGTTTTATAAAAAGCAAATAGAAAAAATAATAGTAATGATTAAAGAGAAGTTACCAAACAGCTAGGATTTTAATGAATGAAATAGTTAAGAATAACAATTCAGAAAAGTTCATTTTTACACCTAAGCAAGTTAGTTATATTAATTGGCTTGCTAATCCAAATAGAAAAGGAACGAAAGAAGCTATAGCAAAATCAAAATTTAATTATTCATATCGAGCATTAAGAAAATGGGAGCAACTACCTGGATTTTGGGACTTAGTTTGGGATAGATTTGTTAATTATTATTTGCAGGGGGAATTGCCAGAAGTAAACCAGATATTAATAAGAAAAGCTAAGGATGGGGACATGCAGGCAATTAATAAAGTATATGAGATAGCAGGAAAAATATTAGAAAATCAAACATCTCAACAGGTCAATAACTATTTTGTGCAGATTATTAATAACTTTAAGGATGAAGATGGATCAAGCAATAAAATTGATGGAAAAAATCCGTAAAGACCCAGTATGGTTTAGCGAGGAAGTAATTAAAAAACATCTTTGGGATAAAGAGCGAGAGATTTTAGAGTCAGTTCGTGACCATCGGGAAACAGCAGTTAGAAGCTGCAATGCATCTGGTAAGTCATTTACAGCGGCTAGAGTTGCGCATTGGTGGTTATTAAGCAATCCATTTTCTGTTGTCATAACAACTGCTCCTACATGGAGACAAGTTAAAGAAATATTATGGCGCGAAATTAAGTCTGCTGCTGATCCACTCATTAACCCTGGATTCTATCAATCGGATTGGATACTGGAGACTAAAATAAATATTCATGATAAATGGTATGCTCTGGGATTAGCTACTGATAGAGTTGACCAATTTCAGGGATTTCACTCGCCATACCTACTAGTTATTGAGGATGAGGCCAGTGGTATACGCGAGGAAATACATGAGGCAATAGATGGTCTGAAACCAACTAGAATATTAATGCTTGGTAACCCTCTCCGTAATTCAGGCCGCTTCGCACAGGCATTTAAAGACCCCAAGGTAAATAAAATTCATATTTCGGCCTTTGATACCCCAAACGTTAAAGAATGCCGCACAATCATTCCTGGGCTGGTTACGGTTGAGGACATAGAGCGATACAAGGAAAAATATGGCGAAGATAGCGATGTGTTTAGAGTTAGAGTGCTGGGTGAGTTTCCAAAAAGTGATTCTGACGCGCTTATTAGCGTTGATGAGGTTGAACAAGCTATCCAACGAGAATCCATAGAAGTAGCAGATCAACAACAGATTATTGGTCTTGATGTGGCAAGATATGGTGATGATAGATCTATATTTGTTATGCGTACTGGCGGCAATGCCAAAATATTAAATAAAATCAGCAAAAAAGATTTAATGGAAATTAGTGGATTGGCTACAATCGAACTATGCAAATATCCCAGAGCTATAATGAATATTGATGTAGTAGGAATCGGCGCTGGAGTCTATGATCGCCTGCGTGAAAATTTGGAGTTTAAAAATAGAGTGTTTGCAATTAATGTTGGTAGCAAATCAAAAGATTCAGAACATTTTAAAAACCTGCGTGCCGAATTGTATCAAAACACCAAGGAATGGTTAAAAAATGGGTCGATAGACAAAGATGATGATTGGTATCAATTGGCTAATATTCGTTATCAATATACCAGTCTCGGTCAATTACAAATTGAGTCTAAAGAAGATATGAAAAAGCGCGGCATATCTAGCCCCGATGTTGCCGATGCTTTGATGCTAACGTTAATTAATAATAAACCAAGGGGCAATTTTTTTATATTAGATAATGAGGGTGAGAGTCACCCGCTAACAGCGGGTTTACTAGGGAGGGAGTTTTAATATGATCCAAGAAATTAGATGCCCACATTGTCAGACTATGTTCGGTAATTTTATCAACCATAATTGGATACATCAATTATCCAATAAAAAATCAATATCACATGCCGTAGTTGCTATAAATGGAGTCATGATAGAGGAAATGAATAGTATGACTCATGGTATATTTTGTTTTAATTGCAATAGAGAATTTTATATTAATGAGAATCTAACAACAAATATACTTGAGTAAAATAATAGAATTGTTGGCAAGTTAATCTGTTAGTTGACAGAAATTAATGTAGACTTATAATTAAGTTAGAATCCGTTAAAAAACCGTTGATCGGTTCGGGTTCAACCTTATAGAGTTGTGGATAACTCATTTTGAGTATCTATAACATCGGTAAGGCTGAACTTGAACCGATTTTTTTATATCCTTATTTCTTTGCAGGAGTCTTTAATTTAAGGGCTTATAAAACATTATCCAAATTTATGGATCAATATAGCCAACAGGGGATGAACTCCCAACCATAACACAATTTGGTTGTTAAATACCCCTGTTAAGAAATAAGCACTAAGGGATTAAATATGAAACTAGGCAAAATTGAAGTTAAACTAGCGGAAGATAAAAATAATAAACCAATTCTTGATGAGATTGGCGCAACTGGCACTAATATTTTTAGTGGATTTATTACAGAAGAATATAATCCTAAATTGAAAGGCTCTAAGGCTATAGATATATACGAACGAATGAGAAAAAGCGACACTCAAGTTCGAGCAAGTTTAAAAATTTGTGAATTACCTATTAGATCGGCTGAAGCGACAATTCAATGTGGCACGGAAAATCCCACTCCTCAAGAGGAGGAGCAACGAGTTTTTATTGAAGATGCTTTATTTAATCGTATGACCATTACTTGGGATGATTTCCTTCGTCAAGCATTATTGATGTTGACATTTGGTTTTATGACATTTGAAAAGGTTTTTAAACTGGAAGATGGAAAAATTTATTGGAAAAAGTTTGCTCCAAGACTACCTAAAACAATTAAAAAGTGGGTACAAAATGAAAATAGTATCACTGGAGTTGAACAGCAAGCAGTCAAAGATAGCCGATATATAACAGTTAATATTCCTATTGAAAAGCTATTAATTTTTACTAACGACAAAGAAGGTGACAATTTTGAAGGCACAAGTATATTGCGCAGTGCATATAAAAATTGGTGGTTTAAGGAATCACTTGAACAAATTGATGCGATTGGCATTGAACGCCAAGGAGTAGGAGTCCCTCACTTTCAATTACCACCAGACGCTTCTGAAGAAGAGATTAGCAAAGCCGAAATTATTGGTGAGAGTCTAAGAGCGAATGAAAAAGCATTTTTAATAACCCCAAATACTTGGAAGGTAGAAATTCTTGGTATGGCAGGTAATACCGTTCGTGATGCTGGCCAATCAATTGAAAGGCATAATCGCGCTATTATGCAGAATATATTGGCGCAGTTTATGGAATTAGGTAAAGAAACTGGGAGTTATGCACTGAGTCAAGACCAATCAGGGCTATTCCTATCAGCATTGCAGTCAGTTGCTAAGTATATCGAAGACACAATTAATAATTACGCTATTAAACAGCTTATTAACTATAACTTTAGTAATGTTAGAAATTATCCAGTTTTAAGGTTCAGTAAGCTTGGAGATATTGATTACTCAAAGATTGCTGATGCTATAAGTAAACTTTCGCCGCAAGGTTTTATTAAATCTGACCAGGAAATGGAAAACTATTTACGCCGAATTATGAGATTACCCAAAGTTAATCCTGAAGCGCAAGAGGCAAAGCAAAGCGACCAATCAGATGAAATACAACAACCAGACGAATCAAATAATAATGAAGGTTTAAAAGATAAAACTATTTCAGGTAGTGATAAAAAAAAAATTGAAATGGTTGAAAAAATGGCTTGGAGACGTGATTTAACAACTTGGGAAAAGACATTAAACTTAGCTGATATTAATGATACTTTTGATACTTTTGAAAATAAGTTTTTAAATGCCGCTAATACTGTTGCTAGCTTGCAACTAGAAAAACTAATGCGTGATTTAAAAGACATAATTAATAACGATAAACTGGGTGAATTATATAAATTAACAATTAAAGATAAGGGTAAACATGCCGAGATTATGAAAAAATATCTTGAGCAGTTATACAATTATGGATCGGAACAAGCTGCTGACCAAATCGGAGTTAAGGCTGCTGTAATATCTGAAATTGTGAAAAAACAAATTACAGCGCAGGCCAATATGGCAGCAGAAATTCAAGCAGATGATCTTAAAAAAACAGCAATGCTGACAGTTTATGGGGGGATAACTAATGGATCGCTTAACCCTACACAGATTTTAGAGGGAGTGAGGGCTGCAATTGAAAGTAAAATGGGTGATTTGATCAAAACTACTGGTTCGGTGATGATTCAGCCAGCTATCACTCGCGGTATGGGCATGACCTATGATAAATACCTAGACGATATTTATGCTTACCAGATTTCTGAAATATTGGATGATAAGACCTGCGATGAATGTGCATCGGTTGATGGCTCAATTATCCCAGTAGAAGAACGGAATATTTGGGAAGAAGAACCACACCCAAATTGTCGTAGAATCTTAGTCGCTATTAAAAAAGATGAAGCAGAATTGCCAGAAATAACTGGAATGCCAGAAGATGCTGCTCCTCCATTTAGTCTGCAGCAGATGATAAAAGCACAAAATAAGCATATCCAGGACATAATAAATGATTAGGAGTTTATATGCCATATTCACCAAACGATTTGCCAGAAAGAATTAAAGGCTTACCAGCACATGCTCAAGATATTTGGATTAGTGCATTTAATTCTGCTTTTGAAAACACACCAGAAGGGCAAGACCAAGAAGAATATGCTAATAAAGTTGCTTGGTCGGCCATAGAGAAAGCTGGTTATAGTAAAAATCCACAAGGCGATTGGATAAAGACCAGCGAAGATATGTCAATGCATAAATTGCAAGCAATGCATAATAAACTTCATGGTGAATATGTTGATGCGCGTTTTACTCGAAAGCTAAAAAGTGAAATAGAAACACAACATGCAGAATTAGTTAAAAAAATTAAGGATATGGGCGGAAGGCATAATATGAATGACAAATTAGATAAAACTTTGCCAGAAGATATGATGATGAACGAATTTAGATATTTAGGTGAATTATCAGAGATTAAATTAAGCGAGAATGATCAATTACCTACTTCAGAAATTCAAATAATGCGCACTGGTAAATTTACTCACAACGAATACG
>Ga0172369_10010125_pt1 | contig 10314 bp, 16 predicted proteins | sample LakKiv25m_FD_114539 | JGI IMG/M metagenome (GOLD analysis project Ga0172369, IMG submission 114539) | Freshwater microbial communities from Kabuno Bay, South-Kivu, Congo - kab_022012_11.25m | ecosystem: Environmental > Aquatic > Freshwater > Lake | place: Democratic Republic of the Congo...
GTTGGATGTGTGCTACGCTGCGCGTTTTCTGGGCGGATCGTTTGCTGCATGGGAAGACTCCTTTCTGCCAAGGAGCTTACCAAAAGCGATCCGCCAGCACAAGCCCTGCATAGTATCTAACGGTCGGCTTCACCTGCGCCGCAGCACCCGAGCTGTTCGCGACGCACCCAACCGCCGCCGCTGCGGCGTCAGGTGGAAGCCGGTGTTAGGCGCCGACCTGGCCGAAAACACAACCGACGGCCCAACTAGAGCCGTCGGTTATGTCTGATGCGCCTCCATGTATGCTCGTAACAGCGCATTGATTCGCGTCTGATACCCCTCGCCCTGGGCACGAAACCACTTCAGCACATCATCATCCAGGCGGATGGTGATCTGCTGCTTGGTTGGCGGTGGCTTCAGGCCGCGCCGCACCACCGCCCTGGCGAACATCTCCGGCGTGATTTCGGGAACATCGGACAGATCGATGTCCTCATCCTGGAGGGCATCGAGCCGTTTCCAGTCAGTCAGCGATTCTTTGGAAGTAGATTCTTTGCTCATACTTAGTCGCCTTGCGGGCCGAGATGATGCGCGTCACACCGCCTTGCTCCGTGTGCACCACGACGATCACTCGCCCCTGGAGTAGTCCAAGTGAGACGAATCGGCGTTCGTCGTAGTCGAAACGATCATCCTCCATCAAGACCGTATCGCCCTCAAAGACTTCGACAGCATCTCGAAAGTCAATGCCGTGCTTACGGGCGTTGCTGAAGCGTTTCTGCTCATCCCACTCGTATTGCATGACCCAAGTATAACTACAATCTGTAGTTACTGCAAGTCGGCGCGCTCGGGGATTTGACGATGCCTAACGCCACGCGGTTCAGCCGCGCCGCCCCGCCGTCGCTGGCAAGGCACGCCTGAAAGGCGGACCCCTTCGCAGGCGAAACCACGTTGTTAAAGCTGCAAGGGGCGGCGTCGGCTGCAACCAGTGTTGGGCGGCGACCGCTACGAATCAGGTACTGTGCATCACTGACACTATAGCCAGTTCCGCAAAACCAACGGCAGGTAGATTTTGAATTGTGCCCCTGCCCCATACCAGTAGCCCAGGCCGACCCCGTAGTTCGTGCTAGAGGACGTGCCGATGGCGGACTGGCCGACGGTGAAGTTGACGGCGTAGTTGGTGGAACTAGCCGGCCCCCCCCCGCCGCCGGTCGCTGGCGTAAACCAATCCAGCCAGTAGTTGGTAGAGCGCATCGCCAACGCGCTGCCGGCCAGCAGGAAGAAGGCGAGCAGGACCAGGAAAATCGTTGTTCGTTTCATCGTGCGCCTCCACTAATAGTCGTGCTCTATGGTAAAGCGCACCGCCCCGATCTCGACGTAGTTGGTATTGTCAACGAAGTGCAGGCTGAGGTGAAGGGCGACAATGCCCACCCCGGAGAGGACGTTGTTGGGGTCGGGCACCGCCAGGTCGTACGTGGTAGCTGTGTTACTCGTTCGATCTCCATAGTTCTCAACGAGAACCACGTAGGTATCAACAAGGGTTTGCTTATACAGAAAGGTACTATCAATGTAGTTCTTCGTCCCGTCCTGGCACTGGTAGAAGATCGTCACGCTGGTCACCTTCATCGGCTGACCATAGAGGACGCTGGGGAGCGTGATCGGGAAGTAGACGGTCTTGTCGCTCGCGGTGCCGCCGCGGTAGATCCTGACGGCGCCGCTGGGCCGCATATCCCAACGTGTGCTATCGCCGCTCTCGTTCTTGACCATCGCCGTGCCGGGCACAAAGACGTACGAGTCGGCGCCCTTGACGATCGCCCCCGGTCGCACAGTCCAGGCGTAGGGCACCGCGTAGATCGGCTGGCGGGGGGTCATCTCCGGGTCAGTCCCTACCTTGATGCCCAGGTAAAGTTGATCGCCGTTGATGTTGCTGGCCGTGCAATGGTCCATGTTCATGCTGAACAACCCGTTGGTCACGGCCACGGTGTCCGTGTCCGTGCAGCGCGCAACGCCGCCCGCCGCAACGTCGTAGATGCTGGCTATGATGCTGTAATTGCCGTTGAGAGGGTTGCCGCTGGCGTCGGTCAGCCGGCCCTGGATGGGAACAACGTCGTCAAGCACGCTTGCCTCTACTTCGACCCCTTCCGGCTGCACCCCTCCTTCCGGCGGTGGGGGTTCCTGGGCCAGGCTCAGCCCTACGCCTGTTGCGAGGGCAAGGGCCAGGCCGACAAAGAGAACCAGTGGGATAAGCTTCTTGGTTTTCATTTTGCTCCTCCTTACTCGATTTTGGACAAATTGCGCCTCGTATATGCGCGTTGCAGCTCCACTTGCGCCGCCCAACGGCGTAGATAAGCTGCCCCTCCCTGACCCGCCCCGATCGCTCAAGGTTCATCCGGGCACGTCCCTGCTGAACCACACCAGGTTGTGCGGGTCAGCTTGATCGCAGTGTTCGCACGCCGCCAATGGATCAACGCACGCTGCCTGGGCTACAGCGAGTCTCTATGTCATAAGATGCGGCGCGCGAACGGTTTGCGTTAGCGGTGGGCGGGTATTCAGACTGTCCGCTAGACGCTGTGTTAGCCCGCTTTTGCTGGTTATCGCTCTTCGGAGTATTCAGTAATGAGCCAACTTCCTTGACCTTTCTGTACAACAACACGAACTGGTATCTTGGCGGCTGCACCGCCGTTGACTACTTCCACACTCGTAACTTCGACTACAAAGCCAGTAATTGCATACCTGTCGGAACCTTGCTTTGCCAGAGTGGTTATTTCGATTCGATCGGGCCAGGGACTTGAAACGATCCGCCCTGGTGCCGTAGAGACATCGCTCATCCACATTTCAAGCAGAGCGGGAGATACGAATTCAGAGTACTGCTTCTGCATCTCTTGCGCAGCGTTGGGGGACAGAAGCGAGACGGTCTGAAGTCTCTTCCCGAAGTTCTCCACCAAATCTCTGATCTCGGCTTCTTCAACCGCATTGTTGGCGGTCGTTTGCGTTGGGGTGACCGTCGGTGTTGTGCGGGTGACAATTGGAACAGTAGTCGTATTGCCGGTTGTTTGCACCGACGCGGCCAGCGGTATTGAACAAGCGGCAAGTGAAACAGTAACCAGTAATGTCATTATTATATGCTTCATCTTGGATTCCATTCAGACTTGGGAATAGCCCGACTATGACGACCAGCGGGCTAACGACCAGGGTTCAGCGGCGGGCCGATTACCCCGGACCTTACTTAACGGGCAGCGCGGCCCGTCCGCTGGAACCCGTGGTTAGGTCCCCCCCAAGCACCCACCCCACCAAACGAGAGCCGCTGCCCACGATGGCGAGACCACCTACTGCTGCAACAGAGCCCTACGCAAACGCCGCCACTGCGACCGGGCGCTCTTGCGCCCACGCCCGCCGGTGCAGCTTGATGCGTTCGATCTCCTGCAAGGTCTCGGCGGTCAAGTAACTCTCGCCGCAGTTGGGGCAACTGACGATCGGTATGTTCTCGATGACGAGCAGACTCGCCCCGCGCCCATAGCTGCGCGAAACCCGCCGTACACGTGCGCCGCCCTTACCACAAATGTCGCATACCATCATCTCACCTGCTACTCACGAAAGACCGTAATCAGCACCAATTTGCCGGTCGCACCGAACTTGGTCACGACGATCACGGCTGTGCCATCCTGGGCCTGGCCACTGACCAGATACTTCCATTCATCGGGCTGACGGTCGCGTTGGCGCTCAGTGATTTGACCAGTCAGGATGACGCTTTCGATGTCGAAGATCGTCAAATCATCGGCATCCATTTCTTCTTCAGCATGCAGAGTCATCACGTACTGGCGAGTGCGGATCAACTCGCGCATCCGCTTCAGTTCGGCATCATACATGAACGGCTCCCACGCGCGTCGTTTGGTAGGGCTATTGTATCACAGTTTCGAGGTAGAAGAAGGGCTGATCGACTGGCTCTAGCGGCGAGTCGTGCATCTTTGTGGCGGTTAACCTCGTTCTTGCATTGCTGGCCTAACGACCCGCGGTTCAGCCGCCGCCGGGTGGCCGTACACCATCGGTTTGACGGCGAAAGATGGTTGACCGCCGAGCTCCGGCGGTCGGCTGGAAGCGATGGTTAGGCACCGCCCCTGACCGCCCTGCCGACCGCAGCAGGGCGTTTCTCGGTAGACACTGTTGCATTCTCGGCTAGCATCACTGTGAGCCTCCACTTTCATCGTTTCTAGCATTCGGCGGTTCTGAATCGGGGAGCTTCTGTAGACCTTCGAGCAGGTGCATCGTCTCCTCCTCCAGATAGATCCGCCCCATCGCGTCGAATGATTCCTTAAGTATCCCACTACGGGATTCTGCGATGGTGTCAGCCATAGTTTTGCAGATAGCAACGAGTCCAAAAGTGAGGCCATCCAGTTGCGTCAGCACGTTGTAGATCAGCGAGCGCAGCTTCGTTTCTACGGTCATTATACTGCCGGGGACCCGTGGCAACTCTTGACCGGTTTGCTGCCTGAAGGCTTTCTCGTGCAGCTTGCCCAGATCATCGTATACTTTGGACAACTTAGTCACACGGTCGTTGATGTTGCTTGGCTTCAATGTGTGTGCGACTTCATTTCTGGCGCGATTCAGTTCATTGATTGCAGGCCACAAGAAGCTATCCCACCACGCTTTACCAAAATACTGCTGACATATGGCTTGGGCCAACAAGGCCTTTCTGGCAAACGTTAGATCGAGCTTCTTGGTGAACCGTTCATCTCCAAAGTGTATATTGATCAGGTTTTCGAGCTTGTCCTCGATGAGTAGGTGTCCTTTTAGAAAAAGGAATAGGGTTTCGTCGCTTTCAGACGGGAACCTGTGCTTCTGCCAGTTCTGCAGAGTGGACTTAGCCAGCTCGCGTCCAAGTTTTTCTAGAAACTCGTCCATTCGTTGCTCTCATGGTCAAACTGATTCTTAAGGGGGGCTACGGGTCGGCCTAACGACCCGCGTAAGCTGCGGCTGCGCCACACACAACCCACAATCGCGCGAACCCGACCGGCGCAGCCGTCAGCTGCAACCAGTGTTAGGCCAGGCCCAAGCACCAAACCCGCAAAACGGGACCCGCTATCTGTGGTGACAAACCGTGGTGACCGTTTCATCCGTTAAGCGTGTACGGCGCGTGTGAATGCCTCAGCAGCCCACTGATTAATGCTTTTACCGCTGACTTCCGCGGCTGCAGCAACCGCAGCATGAATTTCGGGCGAGACGCGCAACATGAGCCTGCCAGAATAAGGTTTCTGCGGCGCACGATTCAGCTTTTCACAGGTCAGCAGATAGTCCTCGACCGCTTCCTCAAACGCGGTGCGCAGTTCGGCCACCGACTCGCCGTGAAACCCGACCACGTCATTGATGCCGGCGATATGGCCGATGAAGCATTGATCTTCATCGCTGTATTCGATACGCGCTGCATATCCTTTGTAAGTCATCGTGTTCATGGTTTGATCCCTGCCTGCTCCAAGAAACGCCGCGCATCGCGCACCTGATAGGGTTTCGCTTCTTTCTCCGGGTGGGGCCGATGGAACGTCGCCACGACCCCCTTCAACTCGAAGCGCACCCGTGACCCACTGCCTTCCACCGTTCGTGCGCCGACCGCCAGAAAGAGCGCCTCGATGTCGCGCCATTCCAACGAGGCGGGTACGGGCGTTTGGAAGATCTTGTCCAAAGTGTCGCGATGGCGTCTGTTCACGGCTAAATGATAGCATATTCTGCTATCGCATGCAAGCAGAGAGATGCTGATTGAGGAAACTGCTTCGGCCTGTACAATGGCAAACGGCGTTCGATGGACTGGACGCCTAACGACCAGGCTTCACCTGCACCTGCGGCACACGTACTCCCGCGACCCCTGACCCCACCGCCGCAGGCGTCAGGTGGAAGCAGTGTTAGGCAACGCTCAAAGCGCCAGACCCGCAAAACGACCCACGCCGCCCCTGCCGGCGCACCGTGCCGGTGACCCGCTGCACATCAAGCTGTTCAAGTTATCGTTGTGAAATCATCGGCAAGTAAACAGCATAGCAGGCGTATAAGCGAACATAGTCGATTTTGTAGGTTTCAGTCGGTTGAGCACTCAGTCGGATTTTGAGCGGAGCATTCGGGACAGCCTGACCTGTATAGGAGGTCTGTCCTTCCTGGCCATTACCGCTTACTTGTAGTGTAACGTTTTCTGAACACCAACTGAGCGCGAAGGACACCGTGTTGCCTGCTCGAATCGTATCCCAATTCGAGATTGGTGGATACGCTTGATACAGTGGGTCGCCGGAGCAATCACCGTTTACGTCAGGCTGAGGACGCAAGAGGGCCAGATGCCCGCTGGCCTTGAAAAGGATCCCATAGTGACATCGCCCGTTGCTACCAGTCCAGTGCTCAAAGCCAAAGCTCGAATCGGTAAACTGACCTTGCTGTGACTTCCAATCAGACGACCAGATCACGCCCTGCAATCTCCCGCCACGGAATACGGATTTGCTCTGAATATCTGCGTCTGAGAGAGTTAACCATCCCTCTCCGACTACGAGAGCGCCTGGGAAAACCTCCCACTTGTCTCGGTCTAGCTCATTTCCATCAAACTCATCGCTGAACAGTACAGGTGAACCGCTGTCGGCATCAAGAAATGAACAAGGCTTGGAGGCAAATGAAGAAGGGGTTGGCAGTACGATAGAACCTTGGGTGGCAGAGATCTCGCTGCTTTGCGTGGTAATCACTATCAAACACGGCAATAGTAGCCATGGCAGCGTCCTGGCGCTTTTCTTTGACACACTCATTTCGGCCACCTCGCGATGGGTGACAGAATCACTCACCCGCAGTTTTGACGGCGCGTCATACATGATCCTGCCGGTTAACCCACACTGTTGCATTGCTGGCCTAACGGTAAGGTTCAGCGGCGGGCCGGTTGCCCCTGATCTTGCATAACGGGCAGCGCGGCCCGTCAGCTGCAACCAGTGTTAGGCAAGGCCCAAGCACCAGACCCGCAATACGAGATCCGCCGCTGATGACGACGAACCGTGCCGACGACCCGCCGCGGCATTGTTTCAGGGGCTTGCTTTTACGAGTTCAATGCCATGCACCTGTGCGGAGCCATCCTCCACATACTCAAAGATCTCAGTTGTCGTTTTGTAGCCGTCCTTCGCGGCCGTAATCTCTAATCGTCTTCGCAGATGGATAGTTATCGAGGACTGGCTATCAGATGCTATATCAAATTCCGAGACCGGAGCTTCTCCGACTATTCGAATGTGAAGGAGACAGTTAGAGAGCATTGTCTTGGTCACGGAGTCAACACAAGAAAACCGCACGTTCAAAGACGCTTGCGGATTGGAGGTTCCTACGTTGTATGATGCTGTGCTGATGCTTTGTTGTAGTTTGCCAATCTGAGACAGCACGTTTCCATTGATGGTGGACGTCATCGCACCAATGCTCTGCTGTAGTTCATCGATCCTCGACGTTACATTTCCATTGATGGAGCTGGTCACTCGATAGGCTACGAATACAGAAATGACTACGGATAGAGATATAAACGTGATGCCGAGAATGGATAGCAATTCCAATGTTAAAGGAAGAACCGTCCTTCTCTTTCGCCTATACTCGTCGTCCCATTCAGGAAGCGGCAACGGCTTGCCACAATGTGGACATGTCCATTCTGCCATGGTGATTCTCTTTCGTAGAGCACGTTGTTCCACACACAACGCACAACCGTCGTGTAAAACATGCCGGACTCACGCGCACTTGGATGGCGCGTCGTGCATCATCTTGGTGGTCAACCCACAGCCTTGCATTGCCCGCCTAACGGTCAGGGTTCACCTGCCAGGCGGGCAAGTCAACCCTCGTGATTCACAATCCGGGCCGCCCGCCTGGTCAGGTGCAACCGCTGGTTAGGCGGACGGGCGAGCGAAAGCAGAAACGACGGTATGCTGAGCCGTCCATACAGCCTGCTCCCGCAACTCCTCGTTTTGCCTGCACAACTCACACACCATTGCAATCAACGCGTCTTCCAGCGTGAACAGTAGGGGCCTTGCTAGGTGCTGCGATAGACAGGCATTGACGATGACGTTGTTGTGCCCAAGCTCAATGATGTTGTTGAGATTCTTGCGCCGCTGCGTAGCAAGCTCGGCCTGAATCGTATTCAGGTTATCGAGTTCCTGGTCTGTCATGGCCCTGGCTGGCATTTCTCATATCCTCGGCGGTAGTCCGCCTAACGGCGTAGCTAAGCTGCCCCTGCCGTGACTGGCTCTACCGGCCAACCAGGTTCCGAGCACGGACCTGCGCGACCGGCCACTGTGATCGGGTCAGCTTTAGCGCAGTGTTCGCGCGCCGCCCACCTTGAGCAGCGTCACCTTACGCGCTCCCGTGATCCTGGGCGACCGGCGCGGCGCGCGAACGGTCAGGTTCAGCTGCGGCCACCGCCAAGTCAACGTTGCTCGCGGCGAAACCGACCGGCGGTGGCCGTCAGCTGGAACCAGTGTTAGGCAACCGCCCAGGACACCCCCCGCCCTACGCGAGACCTACCCACAACGGCGAACCGTACGCCACCCCGCGCCGATGAACCGCACGCCCGTCAGACTCTGACGGCTGCCTTGCTAGCTCCAATTGGTTCCGTGTGTGGGACAGCGATACCCCAGGCCATTGCAGTTGGGACAAGGTTTCTCAGAGTATCCACTCATAAGCGTTCCACTGTAAATCGTGCCCTTGCCATTGCATCTGGGGCATTTGACTACCTTTGCCCTGCATTTTTTGCAGTTTGGTGCTTCCTCAGCCATATCTCAATCCCCCTTTTGTGATTCGGCCGCTTCCACTTCGGATACTTCAGCGAGACTCTCACCAACGGCGTATTTCCTTAGATACCAGTCGGTCACCTTCTCGGGAACCCACCCATAAATCCAGTAGGGCAGCACGACAATCGACAGCCTTATGATCCCCACCCAACCAGGGAGGCGATCTTCCGTGATAGCTCTTCGCCACTTCTCATCCAGTTGCGTTATGAAATCGGAGCGAAGGATCAACATGTAGAGCGCGCCACCGAAGGCCACAATTGCCGAAAAACCAAACACCGATAAGATGCCGATTGTCTTATCTTGCGTACTGGCCCAAATTCCCATTGCGCCAAATATGCAGAAGTTCCAGATGAAGGCCGCTACCGCATATGTCGCAATGGGATTGCCTGCGAACCACCACGCAACCCTCTGCACGGTCGCGGAACTTTCGTTTTGCATCGCTATTGCAACTTCTTTATAGCGGTTAAGCTCCTCCACTCTTGCGGTGTCTGCTGTTTGTGCGAGGATCATCAGGGCGTTATCGAGGCATTTTACTGCCTCTTTCGGTTCCTTCATCACGTAGAGTAGAACCCAACCCTTCAATGCCCACGCGTCAGCATAGCCAACATCTGCGTTCAGGGATTTGTCTAGAGAGGCTATCGTTTCTTCACACTTGTCTAATCCAAGCAACGGACGAGCTCTTTCACACCACACCTCCGCGCTATTCGTCCGTCCAACAAGTGTTAGTGCTTGATCGAAGCAAGCCAGCGCATCTTCCCATTTCTGCAATCGACATAGCGCTTGCCCCTTGTGGAGCCATGCGCCAACTAGCTTCGGATTTTCAGCTAGTGCCTCATTGAGAAGATTGATGGAGGATGTCGCCGCGTCTTCGTTATCGAAACCGATGGCTACAGCCTGCATATATGAGTCAGGTAGAGATGCTAAGTCGAAAGCCGTGCGAATGCTATCGGTTGCTTCATTGAGTCTACCGAGATACCCAAGAATGTGTCCCTTATAGATCCAGCCGTCGGCATCCTCCGGGTGGAGATCAAGATACTTCTCGCAGTACTCGAGCTTCAACTGAGGCTCCATGGTCGTGAGTGCCAGACCAAGCCAGTCTTCGATCTCAGTGAGGTGGTTCTTAGAATCTTTGGCCTTTGAAATAATTGAAGTGGTCTGATCGGCCGCTTGGGGAATCTTTTTTTGCTCGCGACGGCGTTTTGTAGAGCTAATCCAGCGAACCAACGCTGCTACACAAGCGGAGATGGCTCCAATTCCGAGACCTTGTAGTATAGCTTGCGTTGGAGTAACATAGGGATGGTCTTCAGGTACCAGAGCCAGTCCAATTGCCATACCTATGCCCAATTGTTTTTGATAAACTAAAAGGGAACCACTGGGCTGCACTTTGATAATCGAAAAGGGAACCACCTGAGCCAATCTCCGCTATCATGGAGGTCAGAATCCATGATGCGGAGGGAAGGATGATCAGCGTGGAAGACCGCGAAAAGATCCGGCGTGCCTACTTCATCGAGCAGAAAAGCCTGCGGCAGATTGCGCGGGAGCTGCATGTTTCCCGCAAGACCATCGCGAA
>Ga0172369_10010127_pt1 | contig 10312 bp, 5 predicted proteins | sample LakKiv25m_FD_114539 | JGI IMG/M metagenome (GOLD analysis project Ga0172369, IMG submission 114539) | Freshwater microbial communities from Kabuno Bay, South-Kivu, Congo - kab_022012_11.25m | ecosystem: Environmental > Aquatic > Freshwater > Lake | place: Democratic Republic of the Congo...
CCCGTCCCAGCGCCGGGTCGAAGACGGGAAAAACCACATGGACGCTGGGAGAAACATACTTCTCGTCCACGGCGTTGATCTTATACCAGTGCTCGCCGAGTTGCGTGGGCGTCAGGGTCACCTGCGTTCCCCTGATTACCGGCGCCGCTTCCTTGCCCGGCAGACCGAGCGGCTTCACCTCCAGCCGCACCGGATTGCCGGTGGTGGAAGCGGCGGCGGGGAAGTCCAGTGTCAGCGATTTGCCGGCGTTGCACCATTCGGGGTAGTCAGGCTGCTCGATGCCTACCTGCGGCGTCGTGCGCGGGGTGGGCGGCTCGGCGAACGACAGGCGGGCTCGCGCCAGGGAAATGCCGTTATTCTTCGTCCAGATAGCCGGCACCCCATCGTCCAGCGGATGCTCGTCGGTATAGCTGAGCACGGGCTGGCCATCGAAGAGGAATTGGACCGTGTTGTTCCGCTTGCGCAGCTCGAACCTGAACCAGTAATTGTGCCCGCGGTCCTTCAACGGCAGCGGAAGATTGACGGCCGCCACCTCCACGCCGTTGCGCAACAGCACCGTGCGGCGATTGGGCGTTCCCTGCGCGTCGGGCGCTCCCACGATGCCGGTATAGCCGGTGCGCGGATCGCGTCCGTCGCTGCAGAGGCTGATGGCCAGATCGCGAAACCGATTATCGTAGAAATCGCGGTAGTGCGGATACTCCATCTTCACGCCCAGGTAGACTTCGAGGGAGTGATCGCCGTGAAACTCGCATTTATGCCAGAGCACCGCCAGTCCGTCGCTCCAGCCGCTGAAGAACGACCACTTGGGATCGCATGCCCAACGGACGGTCGGCGCCCAGGTGCCCTCGCCAATCCAATCGACCGGTGCTTCCGTGAAGGTATAATCGAGAACGTTGCTGCCGCCGGTAATCGGATCGCGCACTGTCAAGGCGCCGCTCGACCAGTAAAAGGGCAGCAGGCCGGTCATCGGGGTGCGGTCCACCTTGGAGACGACGGTCTCGCCGTCCACCTCCAGCCAGATTCGTCCACCCGCGCGGTGGAACCGCAGGCGATATTCTTCACCCGGCTGCAACGGCGCTCCGGTTGCGCCGGCCAGCAGCGTGGTGTCGCGCATCAGCAGGTAATCGGTCTGCTGCTTACCGGCCACACGCTTCACCACGGCGCGATATCCGCGCGCCAGTGTTTGTCCGTCGCCGTTCAAACCCAACCCGATCTCGCCGTCGCCCGCCGGGCCCGGTACCAACGTCACCGCCAGTTGATGATCGCCGAAGAATTCACGCGTGCATAACCGCGTGGCCGGCTGTCCGGGGAAGACTGTCCAATCTCCGGCCCAACGCTGCATGATCGGATCGCTCATCATGCGCTGGCTCAACTGGTGCTGTTGCTCTTCGCGGAGCAGTGCCGTATTCACCTGCCGGCCATACACCGTCAAATCGTCGAACACGGCGCCAGACGCGCCCTCGGCATACAGGCCGACGCCGCCGCGCCAGTTGAGGCTGTCCTTCTGCGCCAGCCGTTCCACGCCGTCGATCAGCACGCGCACCCCATCCGGCGAGGACGCGACGCTGAGCTGGTACCACTGCCCGGGCAAGTAGCCGCCGGCGCTGTGGGCCAGCTCGATTTGTTTCCTCCCGGCCAGCCGGAACAGCGTCAACTGATTCCCGCGGGCGGAGCGATCGTTCGCCGGACTCCAGCGGACAAGCAATCCGTTCTCCCGATCGGCCAGGTTGACCAGGACGCCGGCTGCACCCACGACGGGCGGACAGAGCGCCACCACCAGCGTATAATCCTCCCAGAATGGCTTCCCCACCGTGCAGATGGCCGCGCCATCGGGGTTGCACCCCACCCAGGCGAAAGGATTCTGCGCGTAGGATTGATACGCGAAGCGCCCGCTGCGGCCGTTCGATTCGATGTCCCACGCGGACTGCAGCGCCCATTGGCCACTCACGGTGGCCCAGGCGCCCGGCTCGTCCCGCGTCCGCATGAAATTGTCGGCAAACACCACCGGCTCCAACGCCTGCACGCGCATTGCGTCGACGGACCAGCCTTTGCCGATCGTGATGCCGGCCAGCGCCCCACCCGCCCGCGGCACCTCGCTCCGGTAAATCAGCGCGGTGTTCAGCGCCAGGCCCAGCATTCCGCCGCGACGCATGATGGTGAGAGTGAAAGGGGTATCCACCGGCAAAGTCGCGTTTACCGGCAATCGCTTGACTGCCTGTTTCTCGCGGGAAGTGGTGAGCGTAATCCCTTTTGCAGTGAGCGTCACCGCGGTGTGATTCGCGCTGTCGCGCCATTCCAGCCATACCGTCAACGCGCTCGCCGGCGCCATGCCCTGCTGCTGCCGCGCGGTGATCACGCAATCATACGATTCGCCGTCCAGCCCGTCGCCGAATTCACCGGGAACCGGCTCGGCCGTGGCGGCGAGGGCCATAAAGAGCAAGAGGAGGAGCAGTATTCGCATCTTTCCATCCTGTGAGCAATTTAGTGTTCCTTATCCAGTATAGCATAGAAACCGGTGAATACAGGGGTAAAATCCTGGGATCGCAGGCGTCCCGCGCCTACATCTGGGTGTTGGGAATAACAGCCAGATAATGATCGGCCAACCCCAAATGCTTCCTGATCATCACGCACTTTCCTTACAGCATCCCGACCGCCTGGCGGGGAGAGTGATTATAGCATATGTAACAACTCGCATCACACTGCAGATACTGCATCATGTTGACCGGTTGCCGTGCTCGGTGAGAATCTGGCTGACCAGCCGGACATCCATGGCGAAGCCGGCGTCCCGCACGCCTCTGCTGGAGTATGAGTCAGGGTTAGAAACATACCCCGTTACAAGAATGGAAGGGAGCGGCGGGAGCAACGCAAAGCCGCCATGCCGTCTCGGATACCGATCAGGAACGCTCCGGATCTTGCGTGATGCCATATTCGGCCCATACCCGACGGGTTCTGACGGTTTCCTGACGAATCGCATGATTGGCATCAACACTGGCGGGCGTTCGATAACCGTGCCCATGATACAGGTGCAGGCAGATCGCATGGTAGCGAATCTGCAGCGAGCGCAGACCGGCATTCAACAGGCGCAAGCCGAACTCCCGATCCAATCCGCCGTGGCGCATGCGCTCGTCGAAACCGTTGAGCCGAAGGGCATCCTCGCGCCAGACCGAGGAATTCATGCCGTTGAACGTCGCCGGCGTAGTAGTGAAGCGGCAGCAAAAGGCCGCCACCCGCGCGGACAGGTGAAACTTGAGTAGACGAGGATGAAAGGGAACACCGGCCTTCAGCAACCAGCGCGCATCGAAGACGGCATTGGCGCGGATATCCTCCGGAGTGATAGCCCGGCTAACCTTCAGCGGCAGCTTATAATACCCGCCGGAAAGGAAGCACCCGGGCTGTGCCAGGCGGCGATGCGCCTGTACCAGATCGCGCCGGGGGATGCAGTCGCCGTCGGTGAAGATCAGGTAGTCGGCAGCGGAAACCCGGATGGCGCGGTTCACAATGGCACACTTGCGGAATCCCCGGTCTTCGTGCCACAGGTGCGTGATCGGCAGGCCCGTCGCCCCGCGCAGGACATCGATGCGCTCTTTCGTCTCCGCGGATGAGCCGTCGTCCGCAATGATGATGTCGAAGTCGCGCTCGGTTTGCGCTGCATATCCCCAGAGCGCTTTCTCCAGCCAATCCGGGTTATTATAGGTAGAGATGATCACCGAAATGCGCATAAGCATTTCATTGGCAATCGGCATTTCGCAACCTTCGTCAGGAATCGGACGGCATCAACCGTTGTCGGGAAAACTGAACACTTCACTGAGGAAATTTTAAAACCGGTTGCTCCGACCCTCCACGATCGGTAATTGGGATTGAGGGGTTGTGCCGATTCCCACACAACCTGGAACACCTGATTCACTCGCCGTCTGGTGTAATAACTTCATGGTGAAAAACGTGCATATCATTTCCTGGCTGCAAAAGCGCTGGTGGCTCATGTTTCCCCTGTTGCTGCTGTCACTGGTCGCACTGATGGCGCGCGGGCGCACGGCGGGAGTGGAGCTTGGCCAGACCATCGAAGGCGCGGGCAGCGCGAATTTCGCCTGGCTGCGCTATCCGGGGATGAAATATGGGGTGGCGTTCCGCTCGCCGCGGACGGGCACGCTGACGGAGATCACCCTGCCGTGGAAAAGCACGGGGAATTACGGCTCCGGCACGCTCGGTATATTCGACTTCGCGCTGCACGCGGATGGGGTACAGCACTTTCCCGCGCAGACGGCGATCGGCAGCGCCCGGCGGATCATCCCGGCGGAGGCGACGGACGGCGCGCTCGACGGCGCGCTGCATTTCCCCATCACCGCCGCGTTGAAGAAGGATGAAATATACCACCTGATCGTCGCCAATGTAGATCCCGATCCCGCGCAAAACTGGTCGTCTCCCAATACGCTGATGACGCGCGTCATCCCATGGGACGGCATGGGGTGCCGGGCGGAGTTCTACGCGGATGGCGTCTGGCATCCCTGGTCGGCGAAGGAAAATCCCTTCAATCAACGGAAGGTCAACAATGTGAACGGCGCCCGCTGCCCGTTGATGCTGCGCTGGGGGGACGGCAAGGTGACCGGCGATCCGTATTACTCCGCCGCGCAGCGCCAGGGCGCCCAGTTCTTCGGAAACCACCAGGCAGGCGAGCTAATCGTCTGGAAAGGACCGCCGGCGAGCATTGCGCGGGTCGGCATCTCCGTGTGGAAACGCGGCACGCCGGGCGCGCTCGTGTATCACCTGGAAGAAGAGGATGGGAAGGAGCTGGCCTTCGGCGCCCTCCCCGGCGCGCAGGAGATCGGCCCCATCGCCGGCTGGGTTTATGCGACACTGCCCGCGCCCGTCGAACTGAAACCGGGCCGGACATACCGCCTGTGGTTTGCCTCGCCGGCCAGCCTGGACGAGCGGAACTGCTATTTTCAGTGCGTGCCCTACGGCGACAACCGGCCTGCCGCATGGCTGGAAGGCGGCTGGGGCGGCGCCGCCAGCCACTACATCCATGGCGACGGCAACGGCTGGACCGATGAAGAGAGCATGGATTTGACATTCAGCCTGATGAGTGGGTGAATGGAGGAATAGAAGAATGGAAGAATGGAAGGTTGAAAGATTGAATGAATGGATGAATGGATGTATGAGGGGAGGAAAGGGGCATGGGCGTCGTGAACGGTAACAAGTATTTTAAGAATTTGCTCAGAAGGGGGCACGAGAAGCGACTGGAATAGTAAATGTGTAAACGCCGTCTTGCCATCCATCCGCAGCAGGTGCATCAAGGTAGAATCGTCGATCTGATATGAATAACAAGGCTGAAGTTAATGTCGTCGTGGTCAACGCGGGCACGAAATACCATAATACTTATGTAGACCGGATGTATAGCATGGTGAAGCGGCACCTTAGCTATCCCTTTGTCTTCACCTGCGTGACAGACCGTCCTCGGCGCCTGCACTCCGATATACGGCAGCTCGACTGCTCCGGGTGGGGGTTGGACGGTTGGTTCGTCAAACTCAAGCTCTTCGATGGTCGCTCCATCCCGTTTGACAGCCTGTTATTCCTGGACATCACCATGGTCGTGCGGGAAAGCCTTGATCCGCTGGTTGATATGGCGCGAGGGCATAATATGGTGGCGCTGCGCGACTGGCATTACGACTGCATCAACTCATGCATCATGTGGGTGGAAAAAGGTTCGATCACCCAGGCGATCTGGGACGAATACGCGCGCGGGACGCGCTTTCCCGATACCGTGCTCCACGGCGATCAGGACTTCACGGATGCCGTGTTGCGGATGAATCACCAGAAAGATCGGATCACCTATTTCCCGCAGGAGTGGATTGCCTCGTACAAAGACCTGTTGAAAATCCATCGAACAGACCCGGAAGAGGCCTGCCGTTTATACACCGCAGCCCGCCTCATCAAATTTCACGGCCACCCGCGCCAGCATGAATTGCTGAATCCCGTGCTGTGCGTTCAATACCTTGCCTTGCGCTACCCCCGATACGCCTGGCGGGATTGGGGATTCTTGAGTAAAGACATACGACAGTTGTGGCAATAAAAAGTGGAATTTCGGTATAATAGCGCCAATACCCTGAGAAGGAGAGCGATTATGCGCCTGTTCCGTCCCTTGCTATGCGTGTTGCTGTTCGGCATCGCCCTTATGGGCCATGCGGTGCCGGTAAATATACTCGCCACCGGCGACATGCACGGGTGGCTGGAGCCGCAGCAGGCGGATGGGCAGACGCTGGGCGGCGCGGCGGAGCTGCTGGCTTACTGGAAGCGCGCCGAGGGGTATACGCCGAAGCAGTTTCTGCTGCTCAGTTGCGGCGACACAGCCACCGGGCCGGTGCTGGACACCATTTTCAAAAACGAGCCGATGATTGCGGTGATGAATCTGATGGGCTACGACGCCAGCGCGCTGGGCAATCACGAATTCGACTGCGGCGCGGCGGCGATGACGCGCTGGCGCCAGGAGGCGAAGTTTCCCTTCATCTCCGCCAATCTGGCGAACGCGAACGGCACGCCTTACGATCTACCGCCGTATGTCATGAACGACGAGCAGGGCGTGAAGGTGGGCATCATCGGGTTGACCACCACCGAACTGGCAGGGATTGCCAATACCGGCGGGATATCCGCCACCGCCTATGCCGCCGCGCTGCGCAAGTGGGTGCCGGAGGTGCGGGCGAAGGGCGCGCAGGTCGTCATCGTGGTGGCGCACGTGCCGCAGGACGAGCTCATCACACTGGCCGGGCAGGTGGCCGATCTGAAGATTCCCCTCATGCTGGGCGGGCATAGCCACGAGCTCGATCAGAAGAGAATCGGCGAAACCTGGGTGGTCAACACCGGCCAATGGTGGGATTCCTACAGCCGCATCAACCTGGATTACAACCCGAAGACCGGCAACACGGTGGTGATTGCCGCCGATCAGGTGTGGCTGCAGCAGGCGAAGGCACCCGCCGACCGCGCGGTGAAAGCGGAGATCGCGCGCTGGAAAGCGCAACTGGACAAGGAATACAGCATCGTCATCGGCTATACGGCCACCGGTCTTAAGCGTCCGGACGCGGTGTATAACTTCATCACCGACTGCTGGCTGGCGCAGACGCCGGACGCGGAGATCGCGCTTTCCAACGAAGGCGGCTTCCGGCAGGACATTCCGGCCGGCCCCATCACCAAGGCCACCATCGTCGGCGTGATGCCGTTCAGCAACACGCTGGTGCGCGTGACACTGACCGGCGCGCAGTTGCTGGCCTACCTGCCGCAGGGCGGCGGCTTCATCGGCATGGCCGGCCTGCGATATGCCGGCGGGCAGTATCTGCTGAAGACCGGCCAGCCGGTAGACCCAACGGCGACATACCGCGTGGTGATGAACAATTACATGTATGACAGCAATGCCGCGCTCAAGGCCGCCGACTCCACGCCCGTCTTCGCCGCGGCCGACTGGCGCCTGCCGGTTTATGACTGGCTCGCCGCCCATCCCACCAGCCAGGAGCAGCCGTTGGAGGGGGTAGTGGATGCGAAGGCGCGGGTAGTGAAGTGATAAGTGGTTAATTGGGACATGGGAGGGCGAGCGTCCTCGCGAGCCCCGCGCGAGGGATCCGTGGATGATTCCAGATCCGGTATTTTACGTGGGACGGGATTCGCCAGGCATTATTGCGCGAAAGCGAGCCTCGCGCGAGGGACCCGTGGATGATTCCAGATCCGGTTTTTTACGTGGGACAGGATTCGCCAGGCATTATTGCGCGAAAGCGAGCCTCGCGCGAGGGATCCGTGGATGATTCTAGATCGGTATTTTACGGGAGACGGGATTCGCCAGGCATATTTGTGCGATAACGGGCGCATGATCGTGGCTCGCGGGGACGCTCGCCCTCCCTTGCGATAGGCCTTCCTTGGGTTGTAAATTGAACGGTGGAGAAGAGGCAATGGCATTGACGAACACGGCGACGGCGTGCCGGCATTACCGGACGGGCGAGTTATTCATGCTGGAGGGTGGCGCCTTGCGCGCGCCGGCGGTGGGAGAGCGGGCGGAGACGGACCTGCTGCTGGCGCCGGCGCTGGTAGATATCCAGATAAACGGGTATAAGGGCATCTCCTTTTATTCAGGCGAGTTGACGCCGGAGGAAGTGAAGACCGTTTTCGATGAGATCGCGGAGACCGGCACCGGATATTTCTGCCCGACGGTAACGACGAACAGTCCGGAGCACATGCTGCAGGGGCTGCGCACCATCGAGGAGGCATGCCGGCGCTACCCGGAAGTGGCGCGGATGAACGCCGGCTACCACCTGGAAGGGCCGTGGATTTCGGCAGAAGAGGGTCCGCGCGGCGCGCACCCGAAAGAATGGGCGCGCGACCCGCGCTGGGAGGAGTTTCAGGCGCTGCAGGAGGCGGCAAATGGGCGGGTGAAGATCGTTTCGCTGGCGCCCGAGCGAGAAGGGGCCATCTCCTTTATCGAGCGGCTGGCGGCGGCAGGCGTGACGGCCGCCATCGGCCACGCGGCGCCAACCACGGAGCAGACGAAAGCCGCCGCCGATGCGGGCGCGACGCTGGCCACCCACCTGGGCAACGGCTCCCATGCCATGCTGCCCCGCCACCCGAACTACATCTGGGATCAACTGGCGGAGGATCGACTGTATGCCAGCATCATCGCCGACGGCTTCCACCTGCCGCCGAACGTGGTGAAGGTGATGGCGCGGGCGAAGGGACAGGCGCGCACCATCCTTATCAGTGACATATTCCAGTACAGCGGCATGCCACCCGGCCTGTACCCGCTGGACGAGAACCGCACGGTAGAGGTGGCGCAGAATCGCCGCATCGGCTTGCATAATACGCCCTTCCTGTGCGGCGCGAACGCCACGGTGGACGAATGCGTGGGCAATATCGTCCGCTTCGCCGGCATCTCGCTGGCCGACGCCATCGACATGGCCTCCGTCAATGCCTGGCGCCTGCTGGGCGAAACACCCCCCACCCTGTCCCCCGGCGCGGACCTGCACGGCGCCATGCTTTGCCGCATGCAGGGCGACAAGCTGAAAGTGGAAGAAATCATCTGGTAGGGATTGAACCACAAAGGCGCGAAGGCACACCGCGACAGAGCCGCAACCCAAATAGGCTTGCCACGCGGTGGTTTCGATACGGCACAAGAGTTATGGAAAGAACCAATCAGCTTACCTGCCTACTCAACCACCGGACTCACCTTGCCTATTTTGGCATTGCATCAACATAGGTAAAGTGAGTCCGGTGGTTGAGTAGGCAGGTAAGCTGATTGGTTCTTTCCATAACTCTTGTGCCGTATCGAAACCACCGCATGGCAGCCTATTTGGTAGCGGTTCTGCCGCGCTGTGCCTCTGTGCCTCTGTGGTTCAATCACCTATAATAGCAGCATGCTCGATCAGATGTGTTTTACAGCGGAAAACGCCGGGGAGCGGCTGGACGCATTTACGGCGGCAGCGGCGCCGGGGGTATCGCGCGCGCGGGTGCAGGGGTTGATTCGGGACGGAAAAATTTTCGTGAATGGACGGCGGGAGAAGGCTAGCTACCGCGTGCAGGCGGGCGACGTGGTGACGGTGGAGATTCCTCCCCCCGTCGAGCCGGAAGGCGCGCGGCCCGAGAATATTCCGCTGGACATCGTGTGCCAGGACGCCGACCTGGCGGTGATCGACAAGCCTGCGGGCCTGGTGGTGCACCCGGGCGCCGGCAACTGGACGGGGACGCTGGTGAACGCGCTGCTGTATCACCTTCACGATCTGTCCGGCATCGGCGGCGAACTGCGGCCCGGCATCGTGCACCGGCTGGATAAGGACACCTCGGGGCTGCTGATCGTGGCGAAAAACGACGCAGCACACCGCGCGCTGGCGGCGATGATCGAGCGGCGAGAGGTGAAGCGCGAATACCTGGCGCTGGCGTGGGGCACGATCGCCGAAGACACCTTCACCGTGGACGCTCCGATAGGCCGCCATCCCTCCGAACGGCAGCGCATGGCAGTGCTGGCCGACGAGCGCCAGTCCGGCACGCGGCGGCAGGCGGTGACCCACTTCACCGTGGAGGAGCGCATGCCGCACGCCACCGCGCTCTCCGCGCGGCTGGAGACAGGCCGCACCCACCAGATTCGCGTGCACCTGCACTACCTCGGTTACCCGGTGGTGGGCGACCCGGTCTACGGCGCGCGGACCGCCCGCCAGCTGCTGCCGTTGCTGCCCCCTGCCGCCCGCGCCGCGGTGGAGGCGCTGCCCGGCCAGGCGCTGCACGCCTTCCGCCTGACCTTCCCCCTCCCGCGCACCGGCGAGATGCTTGCCTTTACCGCGGAGGCGCC
>Ga0172369_10010129_pt1 | contig 10312 bp, 7 predicted proteins | sample LakKiv25m_FD_114539 | JGI IMG/M metagenome (GOLD analysis project Ga0172369, IMG submission 114539) | Freshwater microbial communities from Kabuno Bay, South-Kivu, Congo - kab_022012_11.25m | ecosystem: Environmental > Aquatic > Freshwater > Lake | place: Democratic Republic of the Congo...
GTCCCTACGATTTCGTTTCTGAGCGTAAAATGTGAAGACGGGCGCTGTTTTTACAGGCCGGGACAGTCCCCAACGATTTATGGATAAACGCCAGCGTAAAATCGAGCTATGGACTAAAATCACAGGGGCGGCGGTCGCCTTCCTGCTCTGCGCCGTGCTGGTGGTGATGAGCGCGCGGGGGGCGCGGGAGCGGGCGAAGCTTTACCAGCAGTCGAAGAGCGCCGGCGCGGTGGCGGAGATCGACCCTGCGCTGATTGAATATCAGGAAATTCAACGGATCGAAACCGGCTTGAAGGAGGCGCGCGGGATAGCCGTTGGAGCGGACGGACTGTATGCCGCCGGCGACCGCGCGGTTATCCGGTTCGACGCGGTGGGAAAGCGGCAGGCACAGTGGGCGATGGACGCGCCGCCGGAATGCCTGGCGGTGGCCGACGACGGAACTATACTGGCAGGCTCGCGCAAGTCTATTACCGTTTATACGAAGGACGGCGAACACAAAGCGCGTTGGACGGCGCCGGGGAAGCAAGCTTACCTCACATCGCTTGCCATTAGCGGAGACGACGTCTGGGCGGCCGACGCAGGCGCGCGGGTGGTGTATCATTACGATCGCTCCGGCAAGTTGCTGGGCCGCCTGGGCGAGAAGGACGCGAACCGGGGCATCTCCGGCCTGCTGGCGCCCAGCCCGCACCTGGATGTGGCCGCCGCAAAGGACGGCACGGTGTGGGTCGCCGACCCGGGCCGGCATCGGCTGGAGCATTACGCAAGGGACGGCCGGTTGCTCTCCACGTGGGGGAAGGCCGGCATGGGCATCGAGGGGTTCAGCGGATGCTGCAATCCGGCGGATTTCGCCTTGCTGCCCGATGGTCGCATCGTCACCGCGGAAAAAGGTCTGCGACGGGTGAAAGTCTACCGCGCCGACGGCGCCTTTGATTGCGTCATCGCCGGTCCGGACGCCTTCAGCGCCGGCAGCGAAGCGCTGGACGTGGTGGCGGATGGGCAGGGACGGGTGTATGTGCTGGACCGGGTAGACGGGGCGGTGCATATCTTTGGAGCGCGGACCTCAGAGTCCGCCCGTGATAATTGACACGTGCGGACTCAGAGGTCCGCGCTCCCAGGGTTAATTATGGCTGATTTCGACCAATCCAGGCGCGGGTTTTTACGCGGCATCGGCCGCGCGGTGGTGCTGGCGCTGCTTGCCGGCGGCACGGCGCTGCTGGTGTTCCGCCGCGGCAGCGAAACGTGCGTGAACTCGGGCATCTGCCGCGGCTGTACCGAGTTCGGCGATTGCGGGCTGCCGCAGGCCCTGTCGGCAAAGCGGGCGGGGGTAAACGAGGCGACATGGCAAAAGAACCGGAAAAACTGACCCGGCGCGACATCCTCGGCTTCGGGCTGCGCGGGTTGGGCGCGCTGGCGGCGGCCGGTGGGCTGGGCGCGCTGGCCCTGCGTGGGAAGGCGGCGGCCACCGAAACGGTCTGGCAGATCGATCCGGACAAATGCACCCAATGCGAGCTGTGCGCCACCAAGTGCGTGATCACCCCGTCCGCCGTTAAGGTCGTGCACGCTTACGCCCGCTGCGGCTATTGCGAGCTGTGCTTCGGCTTTTTCGAGGATGACCCCAACAACCTGGACACCGCCGCCGAGAACCAGCGCTGCCCCACCGGCGCCATCAAGCGCAGCTACGTGGAGGACCCCTACTACGAATACGTCATCGACGAACCGCTGTGCATCGGTTGCGCGAAGTGTGTGAAGGGCTGTACCGAGTTCGGCAACGGCTCGCTCTTCCTGCAGGTGCGCCATGACCGCTGCGTGAATTGCAACCAGTGCGCTATCGCCACCGCCTGCCCGGCGCAGGCCTTCGTGCGCGTGCCCATCGACCAGCCGTATCTTCTGAAGGACGGGGAGCAGGCCGGGTGAAGCGTCTTCATGCCCTTTATTATTGGCTGCTGCTGATCCTGCCGTCGCTCGTCCTCGGCGAGGAGCGCTTTCCGCCGCCTGAATTCGAGACCGACTACAGCCAGCCCCTCGCGCAGCATCCGGCGGCGCGGGCGGAGTGGCTGTCCTACCTGGATATCGCCGTGCTGGCGGCGGCGCTGGCGCTGGCGGGCTACCTGTCGCTGCGGCGGCGCTCGCGGCGCGGGCTGTTCGCGCTGGCGGCCTTCTCCATCGCCTATTTCGGCTTCTTCCGCCAGGGGTGCGCCTGTCCGGTGGGGTCGATTCAGAATGTGGCGCTCTCCGTCGGCAGGCCGGAATACGCGCTGCCGATTGTAGTGGCGGCGTTCTTCCTGCTTCCGCTGGTCGCCGCGCTGTTCGTCGGGCGGGCGTTCTGCGCCGGGGTGTGCCCGCTGGGAGCGGCGCAGGACGTGGTGCTGCTCAAGCCGCTTAAGGTACCCGCCTGGCTCGAGCACGCGTTGGGGGTGCTGCCATATATCTACCTGGGGGCGGCAATGCTTTTCGCCGCCACCGGCAGCGCGTTTCTCATCTGCCAATACGATCCCTTCATCTCGCTGTATCGGATGAGTGGGACGCCGTTGCTGCTGGGCATCACCGCCGGGATGCTGGCCATCGGCACGGTGGTCGGGCGGCCCTACTGCCGGTTCCTGTGTCCCTACGGGGTGCTGCTGCGCTGGCTGGCGCCCCTGGCGCGCTGGCGGGTGAGCATCGCGCCCAGGGAATGCGTGCAGTGCCACCTCTGCAAGGATTCCTGCCCCTTCGGCGCCATCCGCACCCCCACCCTGGCGGAAAACCCGGGCGGGCGGCGCGAGGGGAAGAGCCGGCTGGCGCTGTATCTGCTGCTGCTGCCCGTCCTGCTTGCCGCCGGCGGCGCGCTGGGATACCTTGGCGGCGCCGCCCTCTCCGGGCAGCACGCCACCGTGCGCCAGGCGAACCGCGTGTGGCTGGAGGCGCATGGCAAGGTGGAGGGCACCACGCTGGAAAGTGAAGCGTTTTACCGGCACGGGCAACCGCAAGAAGATCTGCTGCTGGCCGCGTCGGCGATTCGCCGGCAGTTCAACCTCGGCGGCCTGCTGCTGGGCGCCTGGATCGGGCTGGTGATCGGCTTGAAGCTGGTGTTCCTCGCGATCCGCCGGCGCCGGACGGACTACCAGGCTGACCCCGCCGCCTGCCTGGCGTGCGGTCGCTGCTACCGCTTCTGCCCGGAGGAGCACGCCCCCGCCGGGGTGCTGGAGAAGATCGGATGAGCCACGAACCGCATGCCTGGTATCTGGCGGCACTCCGTATCGCGATCATCGCGGGCGTCTTCTCCGCGCTCGTCGCCGCCCTCCTTGCCGCCAACGGATTGCGCAGCCTGCGGGTAAGCGCGCTGCTGGACGGTGAAATCACCACTATGAAGGCGGAGTTGCGTAAAACTCCCGACGACGCGGCGCTGAAGGAGCGATTGCGCCAGGTCGATTTGCAATACCGCGCGGAGTTCTTCCGCCGGCGCGCGGTCGCCCAATACGGCGCGTTTCTGCTGCTGGGCGGGCTGGCGCTCTTCCTGCTGGCGGCGAAGTTCGCCAAGCAATACCGGTTCCGCGCCCCCCGTCCGGAAGGCGAAGTGCCCGACCAGCGCCCCATTGCCGCCCGTGGGCGGTATGCGGTCGCGCTGGCCGGCGTCATGTTCGCCGGGGTGCTGGCCGGCTTCGCCGTCGTTGCCCGGCAGGAGATATCCGCCGAGTATCCGGTCACCGTCGCTGCCGTTTCCCCGTCTCTCCAGGGTAACAATCCCCCGCCGGACAATGGAACGACAGGTCAGTCACCGGTGAATGCCGCGAGCACCGCCGTCAACCTGACGCTGACCGGCCAGCCGACGAACGGCACGGCGCAACAGCCGGCGGACGGGCAAACACCCACGCTCGATGGGACTCCCCCGCCCGCGGTCGATGCGGCGAAGCAATGGCCCGTCTTCCGTGGCGTGGGCGGAAACGGCGTAGCGCGGGGCGCGGATTATCCGTCTTCCTGGGATGGCGCGAAAGGCACGAATATCCTGTGGAAGACCGGCGTGCCGCTGCCTGGCGAGAACTCCCCGGTGGTGTGGGGCGACGCCGTGTTCCTCGCCGGCGCGGACGAGCACCAGCGCGAAGTATATTGCTTCGATGCGAACACCGGCAAGCTGCGCTGGAAGCAACCGGTGACCGACCTCTCCTGCGCCGATAAAAGCCCGCTGGAGGTGATGGAAGACACCGGCTACACCGCGCCGACCATGGCCACCGACGGCGCGCATGTCGCCGTGATGTTCGCCAACGGCGACCTGGCCTGCTTCGACTTCACCGGCAAGCGGCTGTGGGCGAAGAACATGGGCAAGCCGGACAACATGTATGGCCACGCCACTTCGCTCACCGTGCACAAGAACCGGCTGATCCTGCAGTTTGACCAGGGCAGTTCGGCGGAAGATGACAAATCCGCACTCCTCGCCCTCGACATGGCCACCGGACGGCAGGCCTGGCGGACCAGGCGCGAGCTGCCCGCTTCCTGGAGCACCCCCATCGTCATTCGGGCGGGCGGGCGCGAGGAGCTTATCACCTGCGGGAACCCGTGGGTCATCGCCTATAACCCGGAGAACGGCAAAGAGCTGTGGCGCGCGGAGGTGCTGGGCGGCGACGTAGCCCCCTCGCCGGTCTTCGCCGGCGGGCTGGTATTCGCCGTCAATTCGGGATCCAATCTCGCCGCCATCCGCCCCGGCGGCAACGGCGACGTCACGAAGACCCACGTCGCCTGGACCTTCACCGAAGACCTGCCGGACATCGTCAGCCCGCTGAGCAACGGCGAGATCGTCCTCACCGCCTATACTTACGGCACGCTCACCTGCGTGGACGCGAAGACCGGCAAGCTGCTGTGGAGCCAGGATTTCGACGCCGATTTCAAATCTTCCCCCACTCTGGTCGGCGACCGCATCTACCTGTTGGATGCGAAAGGCGTCATGCATATCTTCGCCGCGGGCCGCGCCTACAAAGAGCTGGGCAAAGCGGCGCTGGGCGAACCCGCCCACGCCTCCCCCGCCTTCGTGGACGGGCGGATCTACATCCGCGGGAAGCACAACCTGTATTGCATCGGGAAGAAGGGATAACTGGGAGCGCGGACCTCCGAGTCCGCGCGTGACGACAGTATATGGCAACTACCACTCAACACGAGCTTCATATCGACGCCTTCCCGGATCTTTCCGTCGTGGCGGCCATCGTCGCCGAGCATGGCCGCGGGTTGGAGGCGCTCATCCCCATCCTGCAGGCGATCCAGCACCATTACCACTACCTGCCGGAGACGGCGTTGCGGCGGCTGTGCGAGATCTCCGAGATAACCCCCGCGCAGGTGGCCGGCGTCGCCACCTTTTACACGCAGTTCCGCCACCAGCCGGTAGGCCGCCACCTGGTCAGCCTCTGCAACGGCACCGCCTGCCACGTGAAGGGGGCGGAGCTGGTCTACGAGGCATTGCGACGCCACTTGTCGTTGAATGACGGTGAGGATACCGACGCGGAGGGCGTCTTCACCGTGCAGAAGGTGGCGTGCCTGGGGTGCTGCACGCTGGCGCCGGTGGTGCAGATCGACGGTGTTACGTATGGGCACCAGACCCCGGACACCATCCCCGGCACGATGCGTGATTTCCTCGAGCTTGAACGGCGCGGGTTGGTGAAACGACGGCAGGGAGAGACGCGGGAGAAAACCGACGGCCTGGCGGAGATCCGCATCGGCGTCGGTTCCTGCTGCGTGGCCGGGGGCAGCCTGGAGGTGAGCGCCGCGCTCGAGCGCGCCATCCGCGAGATCGGCGCCCCGGCGGTGGTGAAGCCGGTGGGCTGCGTGGGGATGTGTCACCAGACGCCGCTGGTGGAGATCATCCCGCCGGTAGGCGAGCCGGCCTTCTACGCTCGCGCCCGCGCCGAGGATGCGGAAGGCATCATCCGCCGGCACTTCAAGCCGCGCGGCTTGCGCGCCATCACCACAGCCATTTCCAGCACGCTGGATAAGCTGCTCACCGATGAAACCTGGCAGCCGGTCACGCGGTATGCCCTCGACACCCGCGACGCGCCGGTGTGCGCCTTCCTGGGTCGGCAGCAGCACATCGCCACCGAACACTGCGGCGATCTGGACCCTCTCGACCTTGACGAATACCTGGCGCACGAGGGCTTTCAGGCGTTGAAGCGGTGCCGGGACATGTCTCCCGACGAGATCATCCGGACGGTAGCCGCGTCCGGCCTGCGTGGCCGCGGCGGCGCCGGCTTCCCCACCGGGCGGAAATGGGCGCTGACCGCAAAGGCGCCGGGCGAGATAAAATACGTAATCTGCAACGGCGACGAAGGCGACCCGGGCGCCTTCATGGACCGAATGATCCTCGAATCCTACCCCTACCGCGTGCTGGAGGGGATGGCCATCGCCGCGCGGGCGGTGGGGGCGCGGGAGGGCATTCTCTACATCCGCGCCGAATACCCGCTGGCCGTGCGACGCATTCGGGAGGCGATTGCGCGCGGCGCGGCGCGCGGCCTGTTCGGCGACCTGCGCATGCGCCTGATGGAAGGCGCGGGGGCGTTCGTGTGCGGCGAGGAGACGGCACTGCTCGCCAGCCTGGAAGGCCGCCGCGGGATGCCGTCCTTGCGCCCGCCCTTTCCCGCGGAAAAAGGCCTGCACGGCCTGCCCACGCTGATCAACAACGTGGAGACCTTCGCCACCGTGCCGTGGATCATCCGCCAGGGCGCGGAGAAATATGCCGCGCTGGGCACGGTGGAGAGCAAGGGGACGAAAGTATTCGCGCTGGCGGGCAAGATCGCGCGCGGCGGGCTGATCGAGGTGCCGATGGGCATCACCCTCCGCGAGATCGTCGAGGAAATCGGCGGCGGGGTGGCCGGCGGGCGGCGCTTCAAGGCAGTGCAGATCGGCGGGCCGTCAGGCGGGTGCATCCCGGCGGAGCTGGCGGACACGCCCGTCAGTTACGAGTCGCTCACCGAGCTGGGCGCCATTATGGGCTCCGGCGGGCTGGTGGTGATCGACGACGGCGACTGCATGGTGGACATCGCCCGCTACTTCCTGGAATTCACCCAGCACCAGTCCTGCGGTAAGTGTACCTTCTGCCGCATCGGCACGCGTCGCATGCTCGACATCCTGGAGCGCCTGTGCACCGGGCACGCGCATCACGGCGACCTGGAGAAACTGGAGGAATTGGCGGTAATGGTGGGCCGCGCTAGCCTCTGCGGCCTGGGACGCACGGCGCCCAACCCGGTCCTCTCCACGCTGCGCTTCTTCCGCGAAGAATACGAAGCGCACCTGCAGGGCCGCTGCCCGGCCGGCAAGTGCCGCGCCCTGATCCACTATCGCGTCACCGACGACTGCATCGGCTGCACCCGCTGCGCGCAGGCTTGCCCCGTCGACGCCATTCCGCTGGCGCCGTATGAGAAGCATGTGATCGACGATGTGAAGTGCACGCGGTGCGATACCTGCAAACGTATTTGCCCGGTAGGGGCGATTGCGGTAGAATAGTTATAGGTCTTTCGCTCGGTACCGGATGGATTCGATATGTTGTAATATTGGTGCTCAAAAAAATAATCGGACCGATCAGACCGATCAGACCGATCGGACGAATCCAATGCGGTTCATAAATCCGCTATCGTCTTCAGGACAGCCTGTGATAAGTCCGATCGGTCCGATCGGTCTGATCGGTCCGATTATTTTGAGTACAAGCCAAAATATTATTTCATATCATGCGAAAGGCATGTTAAGATCAGTGATTATTACAGTCCTCATGCGCCTTTGTGAGAAACATCAAGGTTCTATATGCCATCCATCACTATCGATAATCGAAAAATCGAAGTTCCCCCCGGAACAACCATCCTCGACGCCGCCAGTCGGCTTGGCATCGAGATACCCACCCTCTGCCACCTGGAAGGATTGCCTCCCCAGACCTCCTGCTTCGCCTGCGTGGTGAAGGTCAACGGCAACGACCGCTTGCTTCCTTCCTGTGCCACTGTCGTCTCTGACGGCATGGTGGTCGTAAGCGAGACCGAGGAGGTGCGCGCCGCCCGCCGCATGGCGCTGGAGCTGCTCCTCGGCGACCACCTCGGCGACTGTATCGGCCCCTGCCAGGGCGCCTGTCCCGCGCATATCGATATCCCGGGCACGATCCGGCTGGTGGGGGAGGGCAGGCTTCACGAAGCGGCGGCACTGGTGAAGGAGCGCCTACCCTTCCCCGCCGTGCTGGGACGCATCTGTGCCGCCTTCTGCGAGCGGGGCTGCCGGCGCGCGCAGCACGACGCGACGGTCTCCATCGCCGCGCTGGAGCGGCTGATCGGTGACATCGATTTAGCTTCCGGCAGACCTTATTCGCCTCCCTGCAAGCCGGCCTCCGGCAAACGCGTGGCCGTCATCGGCGCCGATCCGGCAGGTTTGACGGCGGCTTATTACCTGCGGCAGGAGGGGCACGCCTGCACCCTCTACGACATGCGGGAGCAGCCCGGCGGCGCCTGGCGCGACATCCCGGAGGACCGCCTGCCCCGCGCCGTGCTGGATGCCGAGATCGCCCGCGTCCTTGCCCTGGGCGCGGAATTCCGCCCCGGCGTGAAGGCGTCGCCGGATGATCTGCATAACGAATATGACGCCATTCTCATCGCCGCCGGAGAAGGCAGCTCCTTCCCCGGAGTGGAGATGGGCGAAAAAGGCATTCAAGCCGACCGAAACACACTGCAGACAAGCCATCCCGGCGTCTTTGCGGCCGGTCCCGCGATTATCCCTTTGCATCAATCCGTGCGCGCGGTGGCGGATGGCCGTGTCGCCGCGTATTCTATCGCGCAATACCTTGCCGGGGAGTCTGTAACCGATGTTGAGCGGCGGCCCTTCAGCACGCACATGGGACGCCTGCATGCGGACGAGCTGGCCTTGCTGCTCGAACAGGCCAGCCCCAATGCGCAGACGACGCCGGCCTGCGCCGGCCTGACACCCGAGGAAGCCGTGCGGGAATGCGCGCGCTGCCTGCATTGTGACTGCCGCAAACTGCGCGAATGCAAACTGCGCAACCACTCCATCGCATATGGCGCCAATACACTCGCTTACAAAGGCGAGCGCCGTCCTTTCAGGTGGGATACCAGCCATCCGGAGGTTATCTATGAGTCCGGCAAGTGCATCGACTGCGGCATCTGCATCCGCATTGCCGAATCCCGCCGCGACGCTCTCGGCCTCTCCTTCATAGGCCGCGGCTTCGACGTGCGGCCGGCGGTGCCCTTCGGGGAAGCGCTTGCAGAAGGTCTGCGGGAAGCGGCGGAAGAGTGCGTCAATTCCTGCCCCACCGGCGCGCTGGCCTGGAAAAGCGAAAAGCGCTGATGCTCAGGGACTGTCCCGCGCCCGTATGACCAGCGCCTGTCCTTGAATATAAAGCTCGGAAATAAGACCACGGGACTGTCCCCCCGCATGTATAGGCTTGCCTCTCGCACGAGGGGGGACAGTCCCGTGGTTATTAAAGGGGATATGGAGGAAGGCGAACGATACCGGTTATCCTGGCGCGGGACAGTCCCTGAGCGGACTATATTTACATCACTCAGCGCCCTTCCAGGGCGATGTTAAGAGAAAAGAAAACAGTGTAAAGTGAATTAATGTCCTGGCGAGCGAATAACACACCGGAAGCCTATGTCGCCGTTCCGAGTCCCGGGATAGAGCCTGTTCCGGTGGGCCGCGCGGAAGTACCTGGGATTGACATCGTCCCAGGAGCCGCCGCGCAACACGCGGGCATCTCCTTCCTGTGGGCCTTTCGGATTATCGGCAGGCGATTGCCGATAATATTTTCCGTTAAACCAATCCGCGCACCATTCCCAGACATTGCCGGACATCTCCTCGCACCCATACGGACTGCGCCCACCAGGAAAACAGCCGACGGCGCTGGTCGCATGTATGCCGGCCTCCCAACCGTTCGCGCGGGTGGCGTCCCACTCCGGTCCCCAGGGATATTTACGCGCCTGTGTGCCGCGCGTCGCCTTCTCCCATTCCGCCTCGCTGGGTAAACCGACGATCCATGGCTGGCCGGCGAAAGCCGGGAAGAGCGGCTCGGATTGCACTTCATATTCATGCAGCACCCGGTTCAACCAGGCGCAATAGTCCATCGCTTCCTGCCAGGATACCAGAACGACGGGATGATTGGCCGTGCCTTGTAAACAATCTGCATCGCCGACCGCATAGTGTTCGGCTTCGACGAAGGCGCGGAACTGCGCCGCCGTCACCGGGAAGCGCGCCATATAATAGGCCGGCAGCGTCACCTCATGCCGGGGCGCTTCATCGGAATTGGCATCAGGATCGTCGGCTTCATCGTTCCCCATGGGGAATGGCCCGGCGGGGATTTCGAGGAAGCCGA
>Ga0172369_10010130_pt1 | contig 10311 bp, 8 predicted proteins | sample LakKiv25m_FD_114539 | JGI IMG/M metagenome (GOLD analysis project Ga0172369, IMG submission 114539) | Freshwater microbial communities from Kabuno Bay, South-Kivu, Congo - kab_022012_11.25m | ecosystem: Environmental > Aquatic > Freshwater > Lake | place: Democratic Republic of the Congo...
CAATGTTTATATTTCTCTGCAATAAAGAAGCTGAGGCAATACCTTTACTAATTACTAAATTTTTTGCTTTTATATATAGATCATAATCACTTCTTATATTTATTTTACTTTCTGTGCAATTAGCCTGGCAGCAAGCGCTAATTTTTTTAAGCTCTTTTAAAATTTCACCCAAAGTTTTTTCATTTTTTTTAAAATTATTTGTAGCCATATTTTTTTGGTATATTAATTATTTCTTCTAAATTTTTTATCCCCTTAGATTCATAATATAATTTACATTTAAAAAAAATTTTTTATTTTATATTTAATATTTTTTCAATCTGTTCTTTGGTTCCAATAAATTTTACACCACGCGGATCATGAGTCCAGCGACCACATAAGCACTTAATCTGCTTTTTGCCTTCATTATTTCTAGTTTTATAAATAGAATAGGTACAAGAATATTTTCCATTCTTTCGTGGAATCCAACATTTACATCGCTTGCATTGAATACGCAACATATTATTTTATTATTTTTTATTCTTCCTAATAGTTATTTTTATCTCTTCTTCTAATGGAGCTAATTTAATGATTTTATTTTTTATTTCATCTTCTATTAATTCACTCTCCAGTAATTGTTCTATTTTAGTGCTATTGATTGAAGAAATTTCTTCCCAGTATTTAGAATGTTTCAATAAATTTTCTAACTCATTATATCTTTCCTTATTTGTAGATTTAGCTGGAAAGGAATAATTTAATGATTTATTGATAACTACCGAAGAGCCCCCGGCCTGTAATGCTTCTATTTTATGCTTTGCTGCATATTTTAAAATTGCCTCTTCTATTTTTATCATCTCTCTCTCAATTTCCATTATTTCTGACTTTACTTGCTTATTTATGCTTGATTTTTTACTCACTAATTCAATATATTCTTTAGCTAATTTTACACCGCTATCTTTTAAATACTTATTTTTAGGTAATTTAGCTATTTTATATAAATGCTTCTTTTTCGGACAATGTTTCCAAAATCCACACCAATCGCATTTATTTTCAATAGCTGGAAAATTGTCTTCATCTTCTGCCTTATTAATTTCTTTTATTAAATATAGAATATTATTTTTTAATTCTTTTAATTCCTTGTCCGTTCTCTTAGATACAACATCTTCGCCAAATTGAACATAATGCCATATTAATTTAACTTCATTAGCTTGTTTAAATTTTTCTTTAACCGCTATAGAATAAAGGGCTAATTGCCTGTCTTTATCCGCATATGCCTGCTCCATCATGGAGCCGGTTTTATAATCATGGATAGAATAGACTCCTCTTTTTTCTCTAGCTAGCCGGTCAATATAGCCAGTAATCTCATATTCTCCCCATTTCATATTAATATTCTTTTCAATACCTAGGGTCTGGTCATGATCAAAGGGAGAATACTGCTCATAATAATTTCTAATGCATTTTTTACCTAAATCATAATAATGCTTTTTATTAAAATTCTTATTATTAATTAAAATTGAGTCCTTCCAATCAACTCTCCATACTTCATCATAAAATAATAATAAATCTTCTAAAGTATTTAACTTAGTCTTTAATAAATCCCTATAGAGTAATTCTAATGTTTTATGAACGCAGCTGCCTACAAAGGCATCAATTGTACTTTCAACCTCCGGCTTTAATTTCATTAAATACTGAAACTTATACTGCAACGGACATCTTTCATAGGTATTTAGTTTTGAATGGGAGAATTGTTTCATTAATTTAATTTATATATTTGACCAATGATCTTTAATATAACTATTCGCTTCTTTCATTGATAATGGTTGGGATGAAGCTGACGCTCTAATGTAAAACTCTTCTTTCCCTTCATTATTTACATAAGAAGGTTTCCCGCTATTTAATATTTCGACAATACAAATATCTTTACCATTTATTTTTACTATTTTATTAGTAATATAATGATGGAATTCCTTTCCTATATATTTATTAATAATTTGATCAAGCTGTAATTTAAAACCATCTGCATTATGTAATATTTTATAATCATTATTTAATCCTAAAATTTCTCCATTATCATCAACGCCTATAAATAATTTTCCACCATCAGAATTTAAGAATGATGAAATAGTTTTAGCTATTACATATTCCATTAATTTATTTGCTTGATTATTTTTATAATCCCACTTTAATGATGACTTAAATTCAACATAATCATTTTCTCCGCTTTCTATTAATGTAAAATTATTATCTTCATTATTCCTATTAGCGCTGCTAGATATTCCAATATAATAATTTTTTATTTTTTCGGCAATCATCTTTCTTCTTTGTTCTAAAAAATCTTCATAATTATCAATATCCATTTCAAAAATTGTTTTAGGAATACAATGATCTTCCAAATTCGCATGTAATTCCTTTAAATCACTAATATTTCCATATTTTAACTTACTTCCTTTGCATTGTTCATATACCTCACTCATATAATCTGCCGGCGATCTTTTACCTATTTTAATATTTATTTCTGATTGAGCATATGCATAATTAGCTATTTGATTATAATCGCTTCTTGATGAGTATTTTTTTCTTAGATACTTTTTAGGAAAAATATGGTGAATATCACCTCTATGGTTAATTAAACTAGCTACGGTAATATCTGAAGATAAAAATCCTTTACTATTTGATTTAATTTGAGATGCAAAAAATATTTTTATAAATGGATTATTAACTGAGGCTTTATTGAGCTGCCTTACTAGCCCAATTTTCCAAAATGAATCAGAAAGATCAGATTCTTCTATTGATTTTAAATAATTTCCTACTCCTTCTTTATGAATACTTTTTATGTCATAATCATACATAGACTCAGGTGAACCCGAATATCTACCAGTTAAAATAGACATCAAAAACCACCTTTGAATATATTTTTCTATTAAATTATTATCTATTTTTTGATCTCTTAAAGTAAGATATAATACATAAGCAAAATTTAATACATTTTGAGATCTAATTAAATCTTTATTTATAAAACCGCAAGATTTTATAATCATTACAAACCTTTTAAAATGGGTTTCATTCACAAAATCTATAACTCCATTACTTAATTTTTGGAATGACTCATCCATAATAGCTTGCTCAAACTCTCTGGTTTCAAAGTTTCTACCTGAAAGTAAGCTAACTAAGTCGCTCATTCTTCCCCTTTTAAATTGTTTAGTAAAACTTGCTCTTAATACATCAGAATAATCGGGTTCATATAAATCATCATTTTCATTTTTTAACCAAGATATTTTTGAAAAATATTGAGTATTTTTAAACTCATTATCATTTTCACTAATTTGTTTAAAAAAATTTGGTTCTTTAGATAAATGGCAGAAATAATCTATTGTCTTTCTAAGATTTACCCCAAAATTATCCTTTTCATCATATGATGCTATTTTAGACATAGCAAAATCAGCTTGACTTAACACAACGCCTTCTGAATTTATACGTATAAAAATTTCAGTTACTGTTTCAATATCTAAACTAGCATCTAGTTCAATATATCCTACTTGTTTGTGCTTAATTTCTAATAATTTTTCAATATTTTTTTCTACTATCTCACGAGGTATATTTTTATTTTTATTACAATATGATTTTACTGAATTAAATAACCCTGTTTCAACAGACATAAATTTTGAAATATCTGGAATCCATTCTTTATCATTTTTAATTGCCGGGGTTAGAGTCTCAAACTTTTCTTTTACTGGATGAAAAGCTATTTGAACTTTTTGTTCCTTATAATTTTTGTCAATAATTGATTCTCCTAAAATAGCTGCTCTTAAAGCAGTAATTCTTTGCTGTCCATCAATTAAAACTTTTTTTCCACTAGAGAGTGCGCCATCTTTTAGCCTTACGTCTGGATTTTTCCAAACAATTATATAGCCTACAGGATATCCTTGATATAAAGAGTCCATTAAATCTCTAATTTTTATTGTATCCCATACAAAAGGCCTTTGTATTTCTGGAATTGCAATTTCTTTTGATTGAACCCAACTCAAAAGAGTATTTATAGGGTGATCAGTCACTGAGTATTTTTGCATATAATTTAATATAATATTATAAATTATCTTGTATTAATTATAAATAAAAAACTAAAAATATTTGTAAAGCTATTCCCATTAACATTGCAATAGTTAATATAACTATCCAACGAGTAAGTCCTATCATTTTTTCTGTTTGTTTTGAGGAGTTATAATTAAACTTTTCAATAGTTTTTTGTAATTTCCTTAATGTTCGTCTTGTTAATTCATCTGAAGCTAATGGTACTACTTGAAAATTTAAATTATTTATCCAATTTATTAATTCCTCATCAGTTGCATTTTCTAAATTTTTTGAAAAATTTGACATAAAATCATTTTTAAAAATTTTTCTTTTATTCCATTATTTTAAATTATTCATGTTTTATATTTTTTCTATTTCAATTTTCATAATTTAAAAATCAATATTTTGATTAGATCTTAATTATTGGGAAATAAGATCTACAAATCTTATAACCTTATTCTTTTCCCAGTCCATAATTTTAACATACACTCCGTTGTGTTTCATCGGAAGATTATTCTTGCAACCCTCACACTCGTGTTTTTCAACTTTCTCTGGTATTTCTTCAAAAAGTGTCCATGTCCTAGGAATAATTTTAGTCTCATGATGACAACTCATGGGTACAACATACTTTAGTCCATCCATTTGAAAAATGTTCCAGCTAATAATTTTAGCAAATTCTTCTTGTACTTTGAGGGTTGGCTGTTGATCAAATTTTTCCTGGTAGTAATCAATTAAAGTATAGAGCAAATTCTCGCGAGCAAGTAATACATTATCGCCTTGCCACTCAAAGCCATAGCTGGCTTTGAACGCTTCTTTTGCCCAAAATATCCATTCTTTTTTATTGTGACAATACTTTGATACTATTTTTAATTTTTTATCTAAAAATCCAACTCTATTTTCTAATTTAATTAGTTTGCCAACATGTGCAGTAGGATCATAACGACTCACAATAAAAGGAGCTTCACCACATGTAATTTCCAGTTTTAATCCACTCACGTTAGCTTGCCAATTGTTTTTATTAGTCATTTGTTTTTGACCCGATGAATCCACTTCTTTATTAATCTTTTCAATAATTTTCAATGGTGTGAAAACTTCTGCCTTATCTTTAGTACGTCTGCGCTGTTCTTCTAGACTTTTAGCAGAACGTGGTTGAATAAGTTTACAAAATATACCCGTTACTAACTTAGGTTTAATGTGTTCTTTTGAAAAAAATTCTTTACCATATCTTTCATATGAATCGGTTGCCCATTTAATATTTTTTTTTGTTGTATTATCAATTAGCAAAATATCAAGCAAGCTACCCTTCCGACGCAATATACTTTCTTTAATATCAATATTATTCTTAAATGAATTCATATTTATGCCATTGGTTTTACATGAGTCTCAATAAAATTTATTTCTTTTTTATCCAAACCATATTTCATATACAACTGTTTATCTATTTCAGAAATAGATTTTGACCAATCAATGTGTGATTTATTTGTAAAATCTTGAAGTGGTACATTTTTCCAAGTATTTTTTGGATTTCCTTGAGTAACTTTTAGCGTACTCAACATGATACGACAAAACTTGGTTTTAATATATTTAATACAATTCTTAGCCTCAGATTCCTTACTGAAGGAACCGATTTGAAGGAAAGACTCTGTACACCCCGTATTCGGCTCTCCTATAAGAGGCGTGCTAAATATTTCTCCAATTGCACCAGTTCCATTAGCGCTTGGCAAAAATACCTTCCAATTATTTATATTTTGATCTCTTAACATATCTTTTCTGGCATAACGCTCAGACCGCTTATTGCCTTTTTCAAGTCCGATAATTCTAATTGTATGATTTATATTTCGTTTTTTACTAAAAGCATCAGGCAAATCAAAAAATGCGCTCGATCTGAAATAACTTCTTTTTCTACCAAATTTATCTTTATAACGAATAGTCGGGCTACCACCTGCCGCACTAACAATTTTATCAAATCCACCTTCCTTTACTTTTCCAAGAATTATACCAACTTCTTTGTATGCTACAAAGATTCCTCCAAGACCACCATTAGGAGTATTTTTATTCCAAAGTGTTATACATATACCACCTTTTATATCGACATTTGAGAATATCTTTTGTGATTTTGATTCATAGAACATCACGCTTAGGTGTGGATCGTTAAGCATCTGTTTGTTCCATTCTTTAGGTGTAGCACCGGCATTAAACAAAAATCGAGCAGGGTGAATCAAACTAACATAATCAGGATTTAAACTCTTAGCAGCTTCAAAGAATAAATGATAAACAGGTATAGCAAAGTTTGTATTTGTATTTATTTGATATGGTGGATTACCCACAACTGCTTTAAATTTCATATTTTTATCATTAAAATTAAATTTTTCCATTAATTCATCTTTCAAATCATTATTCTTGAAATAATCTTTTTTTTGAAGTTTTTTAACTAAATCCTTAATGTGAATAATATTCGTTTTGGCACCACTATATCCAGCTAATGTTCGAGTAGTAATACTTTTTGCCATAGGACTCTTACAAAGAACAAAAATATTATTTTGTAAAATATTATTCCATACTTGTCTAAATATTTTATCTTCTGGTTTTTTACTTTTTATTTTTTTAAGTTGCCTTGAATATACATTATACGCTGCCAGCAAAGGATAGAGACCAGATTTTGAATTTATCTCCAAAATCTTGGTATCATCTATGGTCCATACACTCGTGTCAACATCAAGGCTTTTCCATTCTGGCTTTCCGGTTTTATCTATTACGCCACTACAAAAATCATGTCCTCCAAACACTTTAGTAAGATGCAAATTTACAACATTCCAAGGTGTTAGTACAGTTTCCTTATCAGGATTCTTAAAGGTTTTAAATATTTCAGTAATCGCCTGTATTCGCTCAGTTGGTAACAAATTATCACAATCAAAAGCTTTGGCGCGAATACTATGAGCAACACCTTTAAACACATCTTCATCATAATATTTAGTAAAATCTCCAAACTTTTCTTTGGTTAAACCAGTTGGCATAAATTCTTGCCACGATTCTATGTCAACAAGATCTATAAATTTTTGCAGAGTTATATTTTCTCGTATTGATACATTTGCTCCATAGATTAACATCGGCATACGTATGCTCACAGCGCGCAATATATTGATAGCAGCTCTTTTTTGTTCGCGAGCTTCTTTAAGTTTTTTCAAAGCTTCTTTTTCTTCTTCTGTTAATTCTTTCTTTAGTTTTTTCATACGTTCAGCATTTTCTGCTTGTTCTGTCTGAAGATCATCCATACCAAGATTATTAATTTCTATCTCATTTATTCGTTCAGCTGTTGATGAGCCAATTATTGCTTTTAGTTCATTAAATTTTGTTATATCTATCTCAGCAAGCTTAAGTAATTCGTCGTTGTATAGTCTTGGATCATCGAACCCGTTACGACTTACACGTTCGATTATGGCTTTCTTGAGTTGAACAAGCATTCTCTCTACATCATAAGGTTTCATTTCTCCACCCTTAGCAGCAAGTATTGGACAAAAATTAAGAAACTGCCGCATTGCATTTTTTTGTTCAGGTGAGTTAGTTTTTCCTGATTTATGATTTAACTCTATGGCCTCAGCAACTAATTTAAGAGTACGATCTGGTGCAAAATCAAATACATACCCATTTGTTTTTAACTTACCATCTATTTTTGCTGGAGTTTGACAACGAAACATTGTTTGCAAATAAGTTGTTGCTGAGTTAGTATCTGACATCATAAAAATAGCAGTCCATTCAGGAATAGAAGCTCCGGTCGTGAGACGTTGACCAGTTAATGTTATTGTATATTCATGATTTTTTATTGCCTTTGTAACCCGATCTTTCGCATCTTTATCTTCCTCGTCATCGTGATTGTTGCCAGAAATATTTACAATACCAAACTGATTGGATCCAAAAATTTGATGATCTTTGAGCAATTTTTCCATAGCCTCAATAATTTTGACGCGATTAGGCAATAGCCAGAGTGAATGCTTATTATATTTGCGATATTCTTTGGTTGCATATGGAAACTTTGTGGGCAAAGTATCATCAACTAATAAACCAAGAAATTTTTTGACCATCGACTCATGAACAAATTCAGCTGTATCATTGCCATCATTATCTTTGTGTACACGAAAAAATTCATGGAATTTAAATGCGCCATCCAAAGAATCATGAAAATTTTCACCCAGAGCACCTATATGGTTAGAAAAAGTATCTATATCATATGTAAATATACTAAGAGCAGGCAACTCCGCATAAGGATTTGGAACTCCTGGATTTCGCTCGTCCCAGTTGAATTTTTCTTCCTGTTCCATAACATAATCCCATGTATATATATCTTCCTCTTCATGTTTATGTAAAATATTGAATGGTGTACCAGAAAGTTGAAGCGTAAATTTAGTTTGTATTTTTGATAAAGTAGTATCACCGAGATTACTCTGCGTTCCCTCATGAGCCTCGTCAACAATCAGCATATCCCAAATGGTACCAAAAACTTCGTAGTTTTTTTTAAATCCCCTAGCTCGAGAACCAGAACATTTATCCTCTACAACAATCTTCGAAAGACGCAGATCTTGCAATGATGCAAAATAAACAAAAGGTTTATTATTTTTAATATGAGTACTAATGTTATCTCCATATTTTTTGGAAGAATATTCATATTTTGTACCACCAAAAACTTTTTTGAAGTCATCATACCAATCAACGCTCACGCTGGGACGATGAGTAACAATAAGAATTTTTTTCATTTCATTATCTAAAGCTACCTGCATAGCCGCAGAAGTTTTGCCAAAACGCATCTTTGCATTCCAAAGAAAATGTTTACGATTTTTTTTGATAGCCTTGGTAGTCTTATCAATAGCATCGTGCTGATTTGGACGAAATGGAAATTCATAAACCTTAGAAGCTCCTTTTTCTTTATTTAAAAGTGCCTTTCGTCCTTCTTTTGTAGCTTGGATTGCTTTTTTAGCAATCTCTAAACTTATCTCAAACCATTCTGATTGTGAATTTTTAATATTTTCTGCTTTTCGTTTATAGCCGGAACGTTTAAGAACTTCATGGACATCATAATCAGAAAAATATACACCATCATTAGTAACTGCAAGTTCTGCATGTTCAAGATTATAAGGAATATCTGCTGTTTTTGTTTGTTGTCCTATACGTTCATGAGCAACTGAATCAATATTTTCTTGTGATGTATTAGTAGAATTTATGGTTGCGCTCCCAATTTTCAAGCGACCTTTATGTATTTCATCCGGAATAGAATATATATAAATTATGCCATATGAAAAAGTTTCATTTATATTATTAAATTTATTTATTTTCATATGATTAAGTAAATATTAAATAAAATTTAAACCGATACTCTAAGCTTTTTTTATTATTTTATTGAGTATAATATAGTATAAAATATACACTTACTTTACAATAATTTATCTAAAAAATCAACAATATCTTTTATTTTACCTTAAATCCTATTTCTTCTATTTTATTACTATTTGTTTCATCAAATTTACATCTCTCGCCTTTTGAAAGGCCGAGCATAGTAAAATGAATAAAAAATTCATTCCAATCGTCTCTACCTTCTGTTTCTCCTACAAGCTCATGATTCACATACTTATTACCTCTATATATTTTATTTTTTTCATCATAGGCAATAATAAGATAACTTACATTCTTATCAACATTATAAACATTATGATATCTCATTAAACATAAATCTCCTTTTTTTTCATATGTGTAAAAATCAGGTTCATAAAGCGCGGAACCCATTATATTTTTACCATCCTTTACCGCAAAACTCGCAAATAGCACATTAAAAGGAAATTTATTTAATTCAGGTTTTCCTGGAATTTCTAGATGTTTCGGAACGTAACTATAGAAAGTTCCTCTTTTCATTGCCTCATCTCTTTTTTTTAAATCTATTTTCATATTTTTTTATTAATTTTTAATGCTTTTATTACTTAAGCGCTTTGCCCATTTCTATTATGCCTTCCATTACTTTATTAACATCTCCTTTGGCACCCCAGACTAAGGCTGATAAAACTTCATTTAATTTAGCCTTAAACATTGTTTCCGTAGCTAAGTTAGCCAATTCTAATTCTTCTTTTGTATAATTTTTCATATGTTTGTTTCTAACCCTTTGGGGTGACTGTATAGTCATTATCAATTCAGATTAAAACTATACAGTCTTTAATATTTTATTCAGCATTCTCTCCATTAAATCCAATTAAATTTTTATCTTCAGTTTTTAAATGAGCATATTCA
>Ga0172369_10010131_pt1 | contig 10310 bp, 10 predicted proteins | sample LakKiv25m_FD_114539 | JGI IMG/M metagenome (GOLD analysis project Ga0172369, IMG submission 114539) | Freshwater microbial communities from Kabuno Bay, South-Kivu, Congo - kab_022012_11.25m | ecosystem: Environmental > Aquatic > Freshwater > Lake | place: Democratic Republic of the Congo...
AAAAGAAATATTCACCGTTTGCATCTGTAGTAGTTGATGAAATAAAACTTCCTGAACAGTTATACAGAGAAACGACAACGCCTTGAACGCCGTTTTCATTTGCATCTTGAATGCCGTTTTTATTTGCGTCATTCCAAACTTTATCGCCTAAAGAAGCTTTCTGAATTTCAATGGGGCATGTGAGATATCCTTCGTCCACGGTTCCATTATCAAAATTTTCATTAATTGCCGTTGCGGCGTCATTTAATTGACTAAAAGTATAATTTGTACTTCCGCCGCTAAGAGCAATATTAACTAACGTCAAAAGCTGGCTGACGGTTTTACCGGAAAATGTTCCGGAGGTAATTACCAAATCGCTTAAATAAGTTGAATTCGTACCAAAAGAATAGGATAAATCAAAAAAGACGTTTAAGGTTAATGCGGCTGCTTGTCCGGCTAAAACTGTTATATGATTATTGGTGGGATTAACATAACTCTGTGTTAAGGCTTCGGCGGCGCTGCCTTGCGGTAGAAAATTTTTAACAGCTTCTGCCGATGTTAAAGTTATGGTTTTTGTTCCTGCGCCGATGATTAATCCGGCTGGAAATATCTGGCTAAAATATTGGTCTCTTATACTTCCGGGCGTGCTGTTGGATGGGCTTCCCCAGCCGCCTTGCGTAAAGGTTATAAATCCGTTTAAATTACAATTATCATTTGATTGAGGAACTGCGTTCCCGAAAAACACAACCAAACTGAGTAACGTTAACAGAAATATTTTTTTCATTTCTTTCCTTTTTAGGTTTAATTAGTTGATTAAATGAAAGTGACTTTCGTGCCAGAATGAAAAAGTTTGTTTTTTAAAGATTTTTGAGGAAGGTTGAGAAAATGAAGAAATTTTTCTGTTTTATAATGAGATTGTGATTACAATTGTCACATTCAAGTGAAAAGAAAACTCGTTTTGTGGATTCTGCCTCCCGGCATTATTCTCTATGTAATAAGAGGTTAGCCAAATTTCACGAAGAACGCTTTTCAAAAGAATCATTTGCTTTGCTGAAACGTTTTTGAGGAGAACTATTCCAAAATGATACATTTTTAGAAAAAAGTGATTTTGCAAATTGATAAAACAAAAAACCCGATATTTCTATCGGGCTTTTTGTAACTACATAACACGGAACACAAAATTTGATTTCGAGGTTTAATCCTTTCCGAAAGCTGAATCATCAACATATCCGATAACGCCCATTTCAGGCATATCCAAGCCGTCAATTTCATCTTTGGCTTCTACTCTAATTCCAAAGAATTTATGCTGAAGTTTGAAGAACGTGTACATCATAGCAAAAACAAAAATGATACATGCCGCTGATCCAATAAGTTGTGCAACTAACTGACCGGCATCGCCATAAAATAAACCTTTCACGGTTCCGGGAACGCCGTTCCAACCGTCGCCGTAAGTGCCATCGGCAAAAAGTCCAAGAGCAATTATTCCCCATAAACCATTTACTCCGTGAACAGCAACAGCGCCAACCGGATCATCAATTTTAAGTTTCTGGTCAATAAAAAATACGGCAAGAATTACTAAAACGCCCGCAATTGCGCCGATAAGAAACGCTGCCCAAGACGGAACAAAAGCGCACGGAGCTGTAATGGCAACAAGTCCCGCAAGTAATCCGTTTGCCATCATACTGGGATCGGGTTTTCCGAATTTCCACATCATATAAAAAGTTGCAAAGAGGGCGCCGGCGCCTGATGCAATTAACGTATTTGTAGCAACAATACTGATGCGTAAATCGTTGCCCGACAATGTAGAACCGGGATTAAATCCAAACCATCCGAAAGCTAAAATAAATGTTCCGATAATTGCCATGGGAATATTATGTCCGGGAATAGCGTGTACGGAACCGTCTTTTCCATACTTCCCAATTCTTGGTCCAATAACAATTGCGCCTGCCAAAGCTGCAACACCGCCAACCATGTGAACTACCGATGAACCGGCAAAATCAACATGTCCGTGCCCCAAACCAAAGTTTACGCCAAGTGTAGCCAGCCATCCGCCGCCCCAAACCCAGTTTCCAAAAATCGGGTAAACGATCATGGAAATAAAGAAGGCGTAAAAGATGAAAGCGCTAAACTTCCAGCGTTCAGCCATTGCGCCGGTTGGTATGGTGGCGGTGGTATCCATAAATACCATTTGGAATAAGAACAAGGTAAATACACCAACGTCGTAAACGCCGTTATTCAAAAAGAAGCCGGATGTTCCGAAAAGTCCAAATGATTTTCCGAACAACGTAATTGCAATTTCACTTGTTAAACCCGGCGTTCCGCCAAGTGCCGCAACTGCGCCAACTCCGCCGAACATTAACGCAAATCCGGAAATCCAGAAACCGATTAATCCGATTGCATAAACCAGGAAGTTCATTCCCATAGTGTGCGCAACGTTTTTAGCCTGAGTAAAACCGGTTTCAACCATGGCAAATCCGGCTTGCATGAACATTACTAAAAATGCGGTTAAAAGTGTCCACATAATATTTGTGGCTATTTTATTATGTCCAACAGCTTCGGCAACTTCTGTTAACGTTGGTTCGCCCGGCTTGGCTGCCGAAACATCTTTTATGGTTCCTGTTTTTGCTCCGGTTGGATCAGCTTGTGCAAACAAATTTGTAGGCGCAAGTGATGTTAAAAGAACAAAGAACATGAAAACTGATAGAAAGTGATTTTTTATTTTCATCATGATTATTTTCTCCAATTTGTTAGATAATAGAATCCCGCAATCATCATCCCGGTTTGAAAAAAGTTCTAATGTATTCTTCAACGTTGATGTGATTGAACTATCCCGAAGAGGATATTCAGAATTCGATTAAAATTATTTTATCAATTAAAAAACAAGACTCATCCCGAATACTAAATAGGTTTTATCAAGTACGGGATTGCTGATGTATGAAACATTTATAGGCAAAGAAAATTTATCGGAAAGAGCAACCGATTTTGAAGCCGTTACTCCAAGATTAATAATCCCACCTTTTGTTGTGCCGTAATAAACGCTTTTTGACGGCGTTAAACCGGCAGTTATTGATAGTGTCGCATCGTCAATCGTAAACGGATAGGATGCTTGAATATACGCCGAATTGTCGGGATCGTTGTGAACATTTGCGTAAACCGATAATGAAATTGGAAATGCTTCCGGACCCGAATAACCAACGCCTGCTTCCATAGTATGCGCTCCGCCGTTCTTTTCATAATCTGAAAATTTTATACCGGCAGATGGAAAATAGTAGTCGGTAAAGAGGAGTGTAAATGTTCCCGATTTTTCCGTCAAAAAAGAATAAGTGGCATAAAGGTCGTTTTCCGCGTAATTAACTGCATTTCCGGGAAAGCTATACGCTCCCCAAGCGCCAACAGTAAATCCGCGGATTGAATAATATAATGTTGGCTGGAATGATGGCGAATCTCCAAAGTCCAAACCTCTCCAAACGTACCTGCTGTATACATCCGAGCCAAATTTTAATTGAGCAAATGAACTAATTGATGATAATACGAGTAATGAGATTATGAGAATATTTTTTTTCATTTTGATTTTCCTTGAGTTATAATTTATAAAGCCGTTGAACCGGATTCTTCGGTGCGAATTCTTATTGTTTCTTCTACGGTAAGAACGAAAATCTTTCCATCGCCAACCTGTCCGGTTTTTGCGTATTTAATAATGATTGAGATAGCTGATTCCAATTTATCGTCATCGCAAACCAATTCTAATTTTAGTTTTGGAACGAATTCAATGTTGTATTCCGAACCGCGATAGATTTCTTTGTGTCCCTTTTGCCTTCCGTAACCACGAATTTCAGAAACGGTCAACCCGCTGAAACCCGCTTCCTGAAGGGCGCTGTGTACCTCGTCGAGTTTGTGAGGTCTGATGATTGCTTCGATTTTTTTCATGTGTACTCCTGTTTACTTAAGGATTTATATTTACTTAATAAGCTATTAATATCGAATTGCCTAAATAAATTAGGTTATCTTGGGCGCAAACTAAGTTTAAATGAGTTTAAAGTCAAGTATCACATTAATAAATAAATTTTTTAATGAAAATAACCGTTATTTCTTCAATAATTTATACAAGAATGCCCGATTTCTGCGTGATTTTTCTTCCGCATATTTGTTAGATTTGTACTCCACTAACAAACAATTTTGGTGTATGGTTTCGGAAAAAATTTTTCAAGCGGGAGTGGTAGGCGCCGGCGGCGCCGGTTTTCCTGCGCACGTAAAGGCAAATTCAAAAGTAGAATTTGTTCTTGCAAACGGCGCGGAATGCGAACCGCTCATTCATAAAGATTATGAATTAATGATCAACTTTCCTGCAGAAATTATAAACGGGATGAACCTTGTGCTGAAAAGTACCTCCGCTAAGAAAGGCTACTTCGGCATAAAAGAAAAAAACATTGAAGCGGTTAACGCTATTCAAAAAGAGATTAAAACAAAACCGATTGAACTGACTCAACTTGGCGATTTTTATCCCGCCGGAGATGAATACGAATTAGTTTATGCCGCAACTAAAAGACTAATTCCACCCGCGGGACTTCCTTTGAACGTCGGCTGTGTGGTTAATAATGTTGAATCTCTTTATAATATCTCAAATGCAAATAAGGGAATTCCGGTTACCGAAAAATTTGTTTGCATTGCCGGTGCGGTAAAAAATCCGTCAACTTTTTTTGCGCCGATTGGAATTTCGTTTCGCGAATTAATCAAACACGCCGGCGGCGCAACTACAAACGATTTTGCCATTTACGTCGGCGGCGTAATGATGGGAAAGCTAACGTTTGATCTTGATGAAACGGTAACAAAAACAACTGCCGGATTGATCATTCTACCTAAAACGCATTATTTAATTAAACGAAAAAATCAACCGGAAGAAAATTGGCATCGCATTGGTAAATCAGCTTGCGACCAGTGCAGTTACTGTACGGAATTTTGTCCCCGCTATTTACTTGGCTATGATGTTCAACCGCATAAAGTGATGCGTTCGCTTCAGTTCTCAAAAACAGGAACTGAAGTTTGGAACCAAATGGCAGAACTTTGCTGCGCTTGCGGATTGTGTACGCTTTATTCTTGCCCCGAAGATTTGTTTCCCAAAGAGGCTTGCGATAATTCAAAAAAAGAAATGAGATTGCAGGGAACCAGGTACGTTCAAACAAAACCGCCCAAAGTACATCCAATGAAAGACGGCAGACGGGTTCCTTTAAAACAATTGATACAAAAACTTCAATTAAAAGAATACGACGCGCACACTCCTTTCAATTCGCAAAAAATTGAAACTGAAAAAGTAAAAATATTGTTAAAACAACATGTTGGTGAAACGGCTGAACCGGTTGTTTCAATTGGCGATTTTGTTAACAAGAATCAACTGATTGCCAAAGTTGCCGCCGGAAAACTTGGAGCCAATATCCACGCCTCAATAAGCGGAACGGTAACTCATGTTGGCGTTGATCATATAAGAATTGGTACGTGAAATTAAAACAACAGAACTGATCCGCCACGGCGGAATGATAACTGATAACTAAAGACTGAAAACTATGATACAAATGAATTCACTCGGATTAATTGAAATGAGCAGCATTGCTGCCGGTATGCAAGCCGCGGATATCATGTTAAAAACATCAAATGTTGAACTGATCTTATCCCGCACCATTTGTTCGGGAAAATATATGACGCTGATCGGCGGAGAAGTGGCTGCGGTTTCAACCGCTGTTGAAGCGGCTGTGGAGACGGTCGGGTTTGGCGTGATTGATCATTTTGTTATCCCGAATGTTCATCGCGATATTTTCCCGGCAATCTCGGGGCACACAAATGTTACCATGCTGGAAGCGCTCGGAATTGTTGAATCATTTTCCGTCGCTTCTTTAATTGAAGCTGCCGATGCGGCGGTAAAATCTGCAAATATCAAATTAATCGAAGTTCGTCTTGCAATGGCGCTTGGCGGAAAAGCTTTTTTTACTTGCACCGGTGAAGTTGCCGCCGTTACAGCCGCTGTTGATGCGGGTGCAAAGGTCGTCGGCGATAGAGGTTTGTTGGTGAACAAAGTTGTTATTGCCCAACCGAGACAAGAACTTCTGAACGAAATGATATAAGAAATAACAAAAAACAAATTCCAAAAAACAAAAGAACAAAAAACAAATTACAACCTCCAAAAAACAAAAAGCAAATTCCAAAAAGAAAAAAAACAAAAATTAGATTTTCGGAAATTGTTAATTGGGATTTGTTCGGTTTATCGCAAAGCGAGTGATCTTTATTTTGAAATAGGATCGACTGTGGAAATAAAACAATATTAAAAAAATGAAATTGATGTGAAAGAGGCTGTGAAGGGAGAAAAAATAACTTTCAACTGCGATGTGCTTGTAAGCCCCTGCGACCAGTGTACCTTATTAAAAGTGTTTAAAAAAATAAAGCTGATTTAGTCATGAGTTAACCAAATCAGCTTACATTAATCCCCAAGTATGTGAAATCATAGTCCCACGCCCCTATATTGTTAATACAAGTTATTTATAATTAACGGAGCAAATAAAAGGAATTTATCCATACAAAAACAGTAGGGAAATCCCTAAAAATGAGTAGGGGAATCCCTAAAAATGAGTAGGGAAATCCCTACTGTTTTTTGCCTTCTTTTTATGGGAATTCCGAAAACCTTTATTTTTATTGAAAAATCTTAGTTATTTTAAAATCACTTAAATAAAGGAGTTCGGTATGGCACAAAATCCAATTGAGTACGGAAGAATAATTTCCGCTACCGAAGGAGAAACGCTTTTCGGAAAAGTAGTATCCTCTTATCAACTTGGTTCAACCGAGCTGCTCGGCTACATACAAAATGCCGGCAATTTAATAATGTTTGCCGAAGAAAATGCCGAACTTTATGTTGCCGGAACCGGAAGAAAAATTCTCTCTTCAAATGTGCAGCCACCATCACCTGATTTAGTTTTTAATGTTTTTAATGTTAGCAAAGTTGACGAACTGTTGGCGCTTGGCGGAAATACACAAACCGATGTGCAAATACGAACCGATGTTTTGGATTTGCGAAACGGAGCGTTTATGCTCGAGTTTGGTACACCTTGTCCACCTTACTGCGGTTAAGGGGAAAAATACGTGCTAAAAGTACTTCCGTTTCTGAACTTACTTTTCCAAGCAATCCTCTTTTTTTCTCTCTTCCCATTCCTATTTAATAAAATTGAAATAGGGTCGGAGAAGAAAAGAATTGTTTACTACATAACTTTTTCTACGGTTGTAGAAATTTATGTACAAACAACGATTTGGGGGAATTTAAATAATATTGTAGGCACTCATTTTTATTATCCATTAGAGTTTTTATTTCTTTTTTTTATGCTACATGAGTGGGAAACTCACTATAAAAAACTATGGCTAATTTCAGGAATGATTGTCTGGAGCATTTTACTGATTGATAATTTTTATCTTACAGATTTTTCGACTTTCCCTTCGTTCAGCGCAAGTCTGCAAAATTTTTATTTATTTTTGTTTTCAGCCCGTGTATTCCTTATCATCACCACTAAAAACTTTATTCCGTTTTATCGAGATGACCGCTTTTATGCCGCCGCCGGAATTTTTGTTTATTCAAGTTTAACAACGTTAATGTTTTTACTTTATAAGGTCCTAAATATTATTCTTCCCTATCACGTAAGCGCGGTGATAGTAATTGGCGAGAATGCTTTGTTTTTAACATCAATGATTGTGCAATACAAACGGCAAAAATTGTTATCACAGGTCTAAATCTATGATAACTATAATTGTTAAATCACTCAATTTATTTAAATTAAATAATAAATAAAAAAATAATTTTAACAGGAGTAGGTCGATGTTTCCGGCTCAAGCACAAATAAGCGAAACCGCTTTTATAATATATTTAGTACTAACCGTGCTCGTTGTTGTTGTGCTGTTATCCATCGTTTTCTACTTATTGGTAAAAGATAGGAAGAGCCGGGATGAAGTGCACGATTTAAAAAATCAACTAAGTTTGCTTAAGCTTCAAAAAGAGATAGATGATGAAGAAAAAAATAGTAATAGCTGAAGACGAGCAGCTCCACCGTTTTTATCTTAAAAAGGATATTGAAAAAGAAAGAGCCGCGGAGTACGAAGTTGTGGGTGAAGCGGCTAACGGACTCGAATTGTTGAAATTGTGGAAAGCTCTTTCCCCCGATATTATTATTTCAGATTTAAAAATGCCTATATTAACCGGAGGAGAAGCGATAAAGGAGATTCGCAGAGTTGACAAAACGGTAAAAATAATGGTGATTACCAGCCGGGAAGAAAAATATTTGTTTGAAGCGTTAAAACCCTATGTTGACGAATACTTGTTCAAGTCCAAAGAAAAACCGGCAGAAGTACTTGAAAAACTTGACGAAGTTGCGGGATTTAGACAGCCTCAAATGAGAAAATATCTTACGTCGCTCCTTTCGGAAGATGAATTTAAATACGTTGAACTTTCACGTCAAATAATTGAAAATTTGAACCAAGGAGCAACAAACAGAGAAATTTCCGCTGAACTCAAGATTTCAGAAAAGTATGTCGAAAAACTTTTATCTGATCTCTACAAAAAATATCATGCTAAAAACCGCACAGAACTGATCCTGAAGATCAATCAACTAAAGGAAGAATAATTTTTTCAGATTCCCCTAACCAACTTTTTTTTAGCGCAATACGTGGGTAAACTCCTGGTTAAACAGGTTTATTTTGACTAATTTTGTTCATGGATTTCATATATTAAAAGTTCAAAGCCGATAAAAAAACAATCAACAACCCATTATGTTTATAGGTACGGCATCCGGAAACTTTTCTTGTTGGAATGTTCATTAAATAATGTTTGGTCGAGTAGAAGAAGTTTTGGAAAAAGTACATACTGAGTACATATCGAGTACATACTTTAAACCCAAAAATCAGCAGGATTCTTTAAAGGCACAGAAATAAAAAACCCCTAAAACAATTTGTTTTAAGGGTTTTCAAGTGCACCCTGCGGGACTCGAACCCGCGACCTGATGATTAAGAGTCATATGCTCTACCAACTGAGCTAAGGATGCGGCGTAAAAATACGGAATTTGTTCAATTTAAAAAAGAGTTGCCCTACAATTTCGCAGGGCAAATTAGGTGAAGAGATCGAAAAAGGTTACGGCAACCGAAGGAATGGATTAGTTTTCATTCTGCAATTTTCTTTTAACAAAATAATCCAGACCATATTTCCCCGAACCTTTAATTACTAAAAGCAGCAAAAAGAGCAAATAATAAAGAGGAATTTCGTAGCCGTTATTTCCGGCTTCAAAACCATTTTGCCAATGCACGGTTTTAATGGCAACAATCATGGTGATGATTAAGGGAATTGAAATTGCGCGTGTCGCAAATCCAAGAAGCAGAAGCAAAACTCCGGCAGCTTCGGTTGACGCAGCAAGGTAAGCGTTAATACCGGGAAAAGGAATTCCCAGTTCACCAAACCATTCCGCAACACCGCTTATATTTTGCCACTTCATCGAGGCGGTAACATAAAAACCGTACGCAAGCACAAGTCTGATTGCAAGAAGCAGAAAATCGTTCAGATGCTCAAAATTTTTTGTAATTCGGTTGTAAAGAAAAACTATGCTATTGTTCATTTTTCAAATCCTATAATAAAATTTTTATGCTTTAGTTCCTTTAGAAAAGGAATGGTGTTTAAAAGTAACGTTGATTTTTCAACTCCAAATAGCTGTTCGGCTTCGTCGAGCAATTTCGAAAGAGACGTTTGTTCGCTAAAAATTTTTCCGATGAGCCAAAAGAAGAAAAAAGAAATATCGATGAACTGAACTGTTCCCGTTTCCGGTGTACGGAAAATGAGCACGTAATATTCTCCTCCATCGGTGCCGGTAATTTCATTCGGATTTTTTAAATGAACCGGATACTTCATCTGCAAAATTTTGTGTTCTGGATTTAGCACAATCCGGTCTATTTCAAAATCTCCATCGCTTACAACTTCTGGGAAAACTTCATCTCCCATCATGTGAATTTCAATTTCCGTCCATTCAAAAAGCAAAAGTTCATCTAAGAAAGGAAAAGTTTTTAAGAGATTTTTTTCTTCGGCAATTACGTATTGATAAAATTCAAACGGCATTTTCCAAAGAGAATAACCGCTGCATTTATGCGCCGCCCAAAATCTGCGGACAGCGCTCTCCCATTCTTCTTCCGAAAATAAATCGAGCGTTAACGGAAAAGCAGAACGAAGCGTATCATCAATAACATTATAAACCAACCGCGGATAATGATGAATCCGTTTTTCATTTATTCCGATGATCGGAAGCTGCTCTCCGGTTCGGCAATAG
>Ga0172369_10010135_pt1 | contig 10309 bp, 10 predicted proteins | sample LakKiv25m_FD_114539 | JGI IMG/M metagenome (GOLD analysis project Ga0172369, IMG submission 114539) | Freshwater microbial communities from Kabuno Bay, South-Kivu, Congo - kab_022012_11.25m | ecosystem: Environmental > Aquatic > Freshwater > Lake | place: Democratic Republic of the Congo...
CTTAAATGGTTATCGTCCACAGTTCTACTTCCGTACTACGGACGTAACTGGTGCGATCCAGCTGAAAGAAGGCGTTGAAATGGTTATGCCAGGTGACAACGTTGAAATGTCAGTAGAATTAATCCACCCAATCGCAATGGACGCTGGTTTACGCTTCGCGATCCGTGAAGGTGGTCGTACTGTAGGTGCTGGTGTTGTTGCTAAAGTAACTGCATAATCACTTCTATAGTGTGAAAAAAGCGTCCCTTTGGGACGCTTTTTTTATCTCTGCAGATTAAATTGTCAGACAATTTAACTGCAAGCTGTCCTAAACTGATATTCGCCTGACCTTAACTGCACTTATCCCCATATCAGAACCACGTAAGATAAAGCTGAAGAAAATAAATAAAAGTTTCAGGTGAGACGCTTCACTTGAAAGGAGTTGAGGTCATGAATGCTAAAGTAAATATTACCAACCGCGCAGGTGCCAGTTTCCCGGTACGTCGTATGGCGTTTGAGTTTGATCAGGTTCCAGAATACTGGATGCAAGGTTCGGCTGGCCTGACGCATTTTATGACTGCTTTATCCGCCTTGTTTCCAGCCGGTGAAAAATTCTTTATTGATAGTGTACGTGCGGTGCGTTATCACCCGGCGATTAAAGATAATCAGGAACTGCAAAAAGAAATTTCAGCCTTTATTGGCCAGGAAGCCATGCATACCCAGGAGCATGTTGGCTTTAATGCCTCAGCACAAAAATATGGCCATGATGTAGAACGTTTAGATCGTTATACCGATAAAGTGATTCAAGGCGCGCGTAAGGTATTTGCCGGTGTTGGTAAACCCTTTGGCATTACCCAAGAAATGGTTGATTTGACCGCAACCACCGCACTGGAACATTTTACCGCCACCATTGCCACCCAGTTGCTGCGTAATTCGCATATTCAGGAACTGATGAGCGATGACACCATGAAAACCATGTGGCTGTGGCATGCGATTGAAGAAAACGAGCATAAAGCGGTAGCTTATGATGTGTTTGAGGGTGTATTCGGCCAAGGCACTAAAGCCTATTTACTGCGCACCAGCTCACTGGTTGCCGCCATGCTGACCTTATTTGTGGTGCAAAACTATTTCCTGTTCCGTCTGTTAAAAGAAGACAAACAGCTAAATCTGGAGGCGTTCAAGGCCATTTATACCTATGCTTATAGTCCCTCTAAGGGCATTATTACCGGTATGGGCCGTGAGATGCTGGCATATTTCCGCCCGGGCTTTCATCCGAACGACTTAGATACCGTCAGTCTGCTGGACACATGGAAAGCCAAATTGGGCTTCTAACGGTGTTGACTCTTGGGGCAATGAAAATTGCCCTTTTTTTTGCTAGATTTTTTATCCAGAGCTCTTATAATGCGAACTTTGTTTTGACCGATGATGAACGAAGATGATTCGTTTAATGCAACACGCTGATATTCATAGTGTATTTAACATTGAGCAACAGGTACAAAGCCATCCCTGGAGCTTGAAACAGTTTGCTGAAGCGGTAGACAGTTATCAATGTACTGTAATCGAGCAGCAAGGACAGCTGGTCGGGTTCTGTATTTTGCAACCGGTGCTGGATGAAGCTAACCTGTTGCTGATGGCGGTTGTGCCTGACCAGCAGGGGAAGGGGCTAGGTTATCAGCTGCTGGAGCATTCGATTGCCCAGTTGAGCAATCAGCCGGTACAGATTTTTCTGGAAGTGCGCGAAAGCAATACCGCGGCCATCCGTCTATATGAAAAAGCTGGCTTTCATCAGATTGATGTACGCAAAAATTATTATCCAAATCCGGATGGCACACGTGAACATGCGGTTATTATGGTTAAAGCCTGTAGTGATGATTTTGCCGCGCTCTTCTCATCACCTTAATTTTTAAAATTATTGGGTTTTATTTGATAATCGAATTATTCCACCCACTGGGCAGGGTGGTCATGAGTGAGTTTCCCAATTGCCTGATTTCTTCGCTGCTTAAGCTGCGATTGAGCCGGCGCCATTGGCCATCAATCAGCAATTCCAGCGGTACATACTGCGATTTATAATTCATTTTATTGGAATGTGGTACCCAATAGCCTAAGTAAACATAATGCAGTCCCAGTTTTTGAGTATGCTCAATCTGCTTTAAAATTGCAAATACGCCCAAGGAGCGGCGGTTTTCATCCGGATCAAAGAAGGTATACACTGCAGACAGGCCATCATCGAGCAGGTCGCAGGTCGAGACCGCAATCAGCCGGTCTTCGTGCCAGAGCTCTAAAAAGAAACTGTCGGTGCAGCTGTGCACCAGAAATTTTTCAAACTGATCCTGACTTGGTGGATACATATCGCCATCGGCATGACGTTCATTAATATAACGCTCATAAAGCGCATAATGCTGTTCATTGGCTTCCTGGGTGGAGCGGATGGTGACGTGCAGGTCCTGATTGCGTTTCCAGGCTTTTTTCTGGGTGCTGTTCATCTGAAATTCGTGTACCGGCACGCGCGAAGACAGACATTGACGGCATAAATGACATTCCGGCCGATAGACAAAGTCACCGCTACGACGAAAGCCCATGCGTGACAGTTCAGACAGGGTCACCACATCAATCCGGTGCGCCGGATCTAAAAACACCATGCGAGCAGATTTATCATCCAGATAACTGCAGTTATGCGGCGGCGTAATATAATATTGTAATTCGTTGAGCAGGGATTTCGGTTGATATGAATTCATGGCAATCCCTCTTTATTTATTCATCCAGTGAGTCGTTTTGCGCTATTGTTTTACTTGAAAATACACCCTCCTGGTATTTTTTCCAATCTATCGCTGGCTGTTTTACAACATCTTGTAACGATTTTAAGTATGCTTGGCGAGTTATTGTACAGGCGCCCAGACTTAACAGATGGTCATTGACCAGCTGACAGTCAATCCAGGGCAGGGCATGGTCGCGGCCAATCAGCATTAAGGTATAAAACGCCATTTTAGAGACATCTGTGCGCTGGCTAAACATCGACTCGCCAAAGCAGCCACGGCCAATGGTGACGCCATACAAACCACCGACCAGCGTATCCTGCTCCCAGACTTCGACACTGTAGCCATAACCGGCTTCAAACAGGTCAATATAGCCCTGAATGATGTCTTCAGAAATCCAGGTGTCATTGGCATAGGCCCGTGGCAGCGAACAACAGCGAATCACCCGTTCAAAGGCCTGATTGATGCTAATCCGGTAATCGCCTTTTTTCATGTTGCGCAGCAGTGACTTGCTTGGATGATAATCCTGAGGGCGGATAATACAGCGCGGTTCAGGACTCCACCAGCAAATCGGATCACCTTCGGAAAACCACGGAAACAGGCCATGGGTATAAGCTTCAAACAGGGTCGAGGGTGACAGGTCTGCACCAATACAAATCAGTCCTTCACCCTGTGGATCAGCTTCATCAGGATGGGGGAAAATAAATTGTGAGGGTGCAAGTGCGGTCATACAGCTACTCTGAATCGAAACTGATCTCTATCATACATAAAAAAGCCGCCCAGATTGGGCGGCTTGTGCTTTAGGCAAAATTATTCACCTAAGGCATCCAGATATTTTTCAGCGTCCAGGGCTGCCATACAGCCTGAACCGGCTGATGTAATTGCTTGACGATAGACGCTGTCTGCCACGTCACCAGCTGCGAATACGCCCGGTACAGAGGTTTGGGTTGCGTTACCGGCAGTACCGCTTTGAACCTGAATATAACCATCACGCAAGTTTAACTGACCTTCAAACATGCCCGTATTTGGCTTGTGACCAATCGCCACGAACATACCAGATACATCTACATTCTGGGTTGAACCATCGACAGTAGATTTCAAACGTACTGCAGTCACGCCAGATTGGGCATCACCCAAGACTTCATCGACCTGGTTGTTCCAGAGAATACTGATTTTGCCTTCTTTTTCTTTGGCAAAAATATGATCTTGCAGGATTTTTTCAGAACGCAGGCTGTCACGGCGGTGTACCAGGGTCACGTGAGAGGCGATATTGGAAAGATACAGCGCTTCTTCAACTGCGGTATTACCACCACCAACAACCATCACATTCTGGTTTTTATAGAAGAAACCATCACAGGTAGCACAGGCACTAACGCCTTGGCCCATGAATTTGGCTTCAGATTCCAGACCGAGGTATTGAGCCGTAGCACCGGTGGCAATAATTAAGGCATCACAGGTGAACTCTTCCATATCGCCTTTAAGCACGAATGGACGCACACTTAAATCGACTTCATTGATATGGTCATAGACAATTTCGGTTCCGAAACGTTCTGCATGGGCCTGCATACGTTCCATGAGCGCTGGTCCTGTCAGACCTTCCGGATCGCCCGGCCAGTTATCTACTTCTGTTGTCGTCGTAAGTTGACCACCGAGTTGTAAACCTGCAATTAAGGTCGGTTTTAAGTTGGCACGTGCAGCATAAACGGCAGCACTATAACCTGCAGGTCCTGAACCTAAAATAATCAAACGTGAATGACGAGCACCCATCTGTAGCATCCTTTTATTATTGAGCAATTTATGGAATTATACGTGAAACTGTATAACAGTTGTGTGAGATTCAGTGGATATTATTGATCATAGAAATCGATTTAAGCTATATAGAAAAAGTTAACAACTGACTTCAATAATCTTGCATCTTTTTTGCTGCAACAGGTGCATAATATCTATTTTATGGCCATGCCAAACTGGCGGGTTGCACAAGAACACTTATGAAAAATTGGTTACAGGACAGTATATGACTGCGGTGTCGGGTGCTTATGCACAGCGCTTAATAATGACATTATTTTTGGTCTCATTCGGGATTTATCTGTTCCTTGCGACAGTCACCTATACCCCTTTTGATCCGGGCTGGATGCATTTGTCTAGTGATACCCAGCAGGTGTCCAATGCCAGCGGGGTTGCTGGCGCATGGATTGCCGATCTGTTGTTCGGCTTTTTGGGCTGGGCCAGTCTGCTGATTCCGCTGTACCTGTTTATTGAAGCCATTCAGGTGTGGTGGCCGCGCAGTTTCCTGAACCGTCCTTTCCGTTATGCGGCGCAGTTTTTTATTTTGCTGGCCACTGCCAGTCTGTTGTACCTGTTCTGGCAAGTGCCAGCCGATACGCTGGACAATGCTTCTGGCGGGATTATTGGGTATGAACTGGGGCAGAGCCTGTCGCAGCTGCTCACTATTTATGGCGCGGCCTTTTTCCTGCTGGTGTTCTGGGGTGTCCTGTTTACACTGGCCTTTGGGATTAAATGGAACCGGACCTGGGTGACCCTAAAAGCCACCCCAGCTTATTTACAAGACCTGTTTTACCGTGATGTGCCTAAGGCCGATCAACCGGCACCAGTCGTTAAAAAAACAGTGGTGGCTGCTGCGCCAGCCGCAGCCGAAGTGGTTACGTCGGCACCAGAACATCGTGAAGTCGAAGAAGCACCAGTGGCACCAGCGGTGTCCCGTCATGAACAGGTGGCCGAGCGTCTGTTTGATGATATGGTCGAGCGTGAACAGCAGCGTTCTGCAGAGCAGGATCTGCTAGATGAAGAAGAGCAGGCCTTTGAGCAGACGGTTGAAAAAGCCCATCGCCTGACCCAGGACAGTCAGCGTGTGGTGGCAACCGGTGAAGTCTGGCGTGCGCTGAATGATGATGCTGACCAGAAGCACAGTCAGGATATTCATGAATTGTTGCGCGCCTCTCAGGACCAGATTCCGCACGCACCGAAAGATCATTTTAATGCAGTGGTCCAGCCCGTGCATGATGCGCTGCCTGTATCGAATACGCCGCAGTCTAATATTGACTGGGATGATGACGAAATCTTTGATGAATTGCTGGCTGTTGTACCGAATGGGAAAGCTGCTCAGGATCTGCACAGTCCGTTTAATAGTCAGTCGCAGCCTGAACCCGCGCCGCACATCCAGCTGGTGCCAGACGTACAAGCGGTTGAAATGCCATCGGCTGCCACAGCGCAGTATGCAAGCCCGAAAAACCGTCTGAGTGATGAAGAATTTGATGGGCTGGATGATTTGCTGGTTGATGATCGGGAACCAGAAGCACCAGCTCCAAGAACTACCAGCAGTTATGCGCAGTCTTCCGCATTTGTACAGGCGCCTATTCAGCATCAGGCGGCGACCGCAGCAGCGGCTGCACCAGTGGTCAATGACGCGGTGAAAGAAGCCTTATCGAAAGAAGAATTCATTGAGGCCTGGCATGAAACTGCCGGCAAACCGCAAGAGGAAGATGAGTTTGACTTTGATGCGCCATTAACCGATGCCATGGGCCGTCCAATGTCGCGTGCCATGCAGGTTGCAGAGAAACGTCGTGATTTATCACCATTGCCGGGTCTGGAGCTACTGGATAAGGTTGATCCAAATAAAAAGGTCAACTTCACCGCAGAGCAGCTGGAGCGTTTATCTGAACTGCTGGAAATCAAGCTGCAGGAATTTAATGTCAAAGCCAAAGTGGTGGAAGCGCAGCCGGGGCCAGTGGTTACACGTTTCGAACTCGATCTGGCACCGGGGGTAAAAGCCTCGAAAGTCACCAATATTTCCCGTGACCTGGCCCGTTCCATGTCGATGGCTTCGGTGCGTGTGGTCGAGGTGATTCCAGGCAAACCGTATATCGGTATTGAAGTGCCAAACAGTACCCGTGAAATGGTGCGTCTGATTGAGCTGGTGCAAACCCCGAAATTTGAAGATCAGGACGGCATCCTGTCGATGGCGATGGGTAAAGATATTTCTGGTAATCCGGTCATTACCGAACTGGGCAAAGCGCCGCATATGCTGGTTGCAGGGACCACCGGTTCGGGTAAATCGGTAGCAGTCAACTCGATGATTCTGTCGATGCTGCTTAAATACAAGCCAGATCAATTACGCCTAATTCTGATTGACCCGAAACAGCTGGAACTGGCCAACTATAACGATATTCCGCATTTGTTGACGCCGGTGGTGACGGATATGAAAGATGCCGTCAGCGCCCTGAACTGGTGTGTTAATGAGATGGAACGCCGTTATAAGCTGATGTCATTCCTGAAAATCCGTAAACTCAGCGACTATAACCGCAAAGTCGAAGAAGCACTGGCCAATGGCGAAGACCTGATTGATCCAACCTGGAAACCGGGCGATTCAGCAACACAGGAACGCGCACCGCGCTTGACGCCGTTACCATCAATTGTGATTGTGGCGGATGAGTTTGCCGACATGATTATGCAGGTTGGTAAAAAAGCCGAAGAAATGATCACCCGTCTGGCGCAGAAATCACGTGCAGCCGGGATTCACTTATTGCTGGCTACCCAGCGTCCATCGGTGGATGTCATTACCGGTCTGATCAAGGCCAACATCCCGACTCGCGTCGCTTTACGTGTGAACTCAAAAATTGACTCACGGACTATTCTGGATGCCGGCGGGGCAGAAGACCTGCTTGGTCATGGTGATATGCTGTTCCTTGGACCGGGTAAAATTGAACCAGAACGTGTACATGGTGCTTTTATTTCCGATGATGAAGTCAACCGGATTTGTGATGCCTGGCGTGAACGGGGTTCACCGGATTATGTCGATGAGATTCTGACTCCATTTGATGAAGAACCGGCGTCACGTGGTTTTGAAGATGGTGGTGATGGCGGCTCCGACCGTGATGCGCTGTATGACCAGTGTGTGGCCTTTGTGCTGGAAACCCGTAAAGTATCGGTATCGTCTTTACAGCGTAAGTTTAGCCTCGGTTATAACCGTGCCGCGCGTATTGTTGATCAGATGCAGGAGCAGGGCATTGTTAGTGAACAGGGTCCGAACGGCAAGCGTGAAATTCTGGTTTAAGCTGTTCTCGGTCTTTATAAACAAAGCCCACCAATAGGTGGGCTTTTTATCGGCAGTGCGACTTAAGCAAATTTTGCCAGTACTGCCAGGAATTCTGCGCTTTGGCGCGGGAATTCTGCAATCACGTCATGAATGCGCTGTCCTTCCGGATTGGTGGCATTTACATCACGGCCATCGGCAACAAACTGGGTCAGTAAGCGCTCATAGTCTGTTGGGCGCATATGTTTAAATGCATGGTAAAGCACATGGAAATCAGCATTCACACCATTCGGAGGAAGCTGATTCAGGTAGGCAAATACACGCTCATCTGACCATTCTTCATTGAATGTTGCTGGTTGAGACAATGCCATCGCAATCTCCTGGAATAGTTTTTCGAAATGAAAAAAAGGCAAAATATGAGTTCGCAAGAGGCAAAGTGTCTTTGTGCACTTTATCTTGAAGCACAGCTTCTCGTCTTGCGGCTGGGCAAATCCTTAAAGCAATGCTTTAAGTTTGCTACTCCAGCCTCATATTCTGCCTTGATTCAATTTGCTTGACTAATCAAAAATCAGATTATCGCTCTTCAGGCAAATTGATATTCATTTCAAGCATTTCAATGTTGGCTTCAGAACGTACCGACATTTGAATGTGCTGTTCATCAACGCCGCGAACATAGCGGTTCACGACCTGCATGATTTCTTTTTTCATCTGGTCAATTTTGTCCTGGCTCAGGCGGCGGCCTAAACCATTTTCAGAAGCAACAATGACTTTTAAACGATCCTTGGCGGTTTGAGCACTTGATGCTTTCTCTTCGCTGCTAAATAATTTACTCCAGAATCCTGCCATAATTACGCTCCAAATAATCGTGCTAACCAGCCTTTAGGTTTAGCAGTAATGTGACGGTATGGACGCTCTTCACCCAAGAAACGTGCCACCAGGTCATCATACGCCTGACCCGCTTCAGTTTCGCTATACAGAATGACTGGCTTACCTTCGTTAGATGCTTGCAGAACGCTTTTACATTCTGGAATTACACCTAAAGTCGGTACACGTAGAATATCTTTTGAAATATCGTCAATGGTGAGCATTTCCTGTTTATCGGCACGTTCCGGATTAAAACGTGTGATACATAAATGCTTACGGATACGTCCTTCGTTTTGTTCTACTTTTTTGGTTTTGCTGTCGAGCATGCCAATAATACGATCCGAGTCACGTACTGAAGAAATTTCAGGGTTGGTCACAATAATCGCTTCATCGGCATGGTACATGGCTAAAATGGCGCCACGCTCAATCCCTGCTGGTGAGTCACAGATAATGTAATCAAACTCTTGAGCAAGCTCATCCATGACACGTGCCACGCCTTCATCGGTCAGGGCATCTTTATCACGGGTTTGAGAAGCAGGTAAAATATAAAGGTTTTCAATATCTTTATCGCGAATTAATGCTTGTTGTAAACGCGCTTCATTATTTAAAACATTCACAAAATCATAAACAACGCGACGTTCACAACCCATGATCAAGTCCAGGTTACGCAAACCCACGTCAAAATCGATAACAACAGTTTTGTGGCCACGTAGGGCTAAACCTGTTGCAAAAGATGCACTCGTTGTAGTTTTACCTACGCCACCTTTGCCTGATGTTACGACAACAATTTTCGCCACCGAATCCACTCCTGTTATGGTTTAAATCCCCCTTTTGTGTATGGGGTTTTTTGGTGTTTATTTATACATTAAAATTCCAGAGCTTCAAATACAAGCTCTTGGTTGTCATTTAGGTAAATATGTACCGGTTTTTTCGTTACGTGCGGGGGAATATCATCCGCCACACAGTAAGTGCCTGCAATAGATACCAATTCCGCTTCCAGGGAATGACAGAAAATTCGTGCTGAACTGTTCCCACCTGCGCCGGCAATGACTCTACCACGAACGCTACCATAAATATGTATATTTCCTGAAGCAATCACTTCCGAACCGCTGTTAATACCAGCTTTCAAGATAATATCGCCCTGGTTCTGTACCAGACATTGACCGGTACGCAGAATTTCATCGTGATAAGAGGTCACATGCGAAATTCGTGCCGGTGCAGCTTCTACCACCGCAGCTTCTGCGGCAGGCGCTTCAGGTTCTGCCGGGGTTTCAATGACCTGTTCCTGGGTGGCTTTGATCTGCTGTAACTGGCGATCTTGCGGAATTACCGGGAACTGGATGGCACGCGCCTGTTCCGACAGAATGCCTTCAACCACGGCCAGTGGCTGTATATTCAGATCAATCAGCAGTTGAATCAGGGCAATTAATTCCTGATCTACCGAACTTTCAATCACCGCCGGAATTTGGGGTGGAAACCCTTTTTGTAACATTGGGCTCAATTGCTGGCGGATCGCATCATGATCATCTGTATCTAAGCTAATGCGAATCGCATTGACCATTCTGCCTTTTATCCGTATGTCAGCCATAATGATTCCTTAAGACTTCTGACCTGTTCATTGTTGTCGAAGTAAATGTTGTAAATAGAGCAAATCCTAGAACAA
>Ga0172369_10010136_pt1 | contig 10308 bp, 5 predicted proteins | sample LakKiv25m_FD_114539 | JGI IMG/M metagenome (GOLD analysis project Ga0172369, IMG submission 114539) | Freshwater microbial communities from Kabuno Bay, South-Kivu, Congo - kab_022012_11.25m | ecosystem: Environmental > Aquatic > Freshwater > Lake | place: Democratic Republic of the Congo...
CCTCCTTTGAGTTCACCAAAACTAAACCTCAGGAATCCGAAAGCAAAGGATACTGTTGGATTTTCTGATTTGAAGAACGAAAGAACATCGCGCGTGGCAAATCCAAGCTGCCAGGTAACATTGTCTTTCCTGACCGGGTAAAACGTAACGCCTAAGGGCACATTGGTGCCAACATTTCCTCCTGTTACAACTCCAAGAGAAAGCTGGACCCATTTGGCCGGATCGTAGTGGACCCCGAGACCCATCATCGCTTTCTCATAACGGCCGGGGATATCCTTGTTCAACGGGATGTAGGAGTCGAGGCCTACCTCCACTTTCTCACTGATCTCATAACTTGCGCCTGCCCGCATATTCATGGCCAGGCTGACCTTTTTCTTTTCCAGACCTTCCCACATGCTGGGATCTCCCGGCTTGTTGTCGGCCACGATCAGCTGACCCTGTGAAAATATATTATAGTTGTCGAGACCGGCAGTTTCGATTTGGTAAACGTTCACATTCCTTCCCTGGTAAACATTTCCATTGTATGTGATCCAGCCAATGTCATTGACTGCCAGGCCTATTTTGATCTTTTGTTTGATTAGGAAAGAGAAACCGATATCAAAACCGAATCCGTCTCCTACACGTTTCAGGCCTGAGCCTGTTATCTGTGAAGGGGTTGGTTCATCATAATCCACCTCAAAAACAGGCGAGAATGCACTGAATGCAGCGACATCCTGTCCGTCCTGGAAGTATTGATATCCTCCGTATGCTGCAATGTACCGTAATGCAAGACCTCCATACCATGTGAAGTCCTCTTTCTCCATGATCTTCCGCCCGTAAGCGAAGTTGTATTCACGATACCAGACAGCATGGAGCTTTGACCCCTCGTAAACGACCCCTGCCATCCGCGGATCAGTGCAATAGCCGGTAACGCTGTCAGTTCCCACATTTGCCGTACTGTCGAAGTATGTTGTATAGTTATACCCCTGGAAGAGGAAGTTAGATGCGGAATCGTTCAGTGTGGTGCTCCATAACATCCGGTCACGGATTGTGAAGGCAAAGCCACCAACCTTTTCATGTTGGTATGAAAAGCCAAACCATGTAATACCGGCCTGTGCCCAAAGCAATTTATTTGAAAAGTCAGCAGCAGCCTGGGCTTTCTGCTCATTATCGAGGGTAATGCTTTCATCGAAAAGATCCCCCCACACCTGTTTGCGCGTCAGGGGTTCGGAATAGATCCCCAAAGCAGTCTCCATAAATCCCAGGTTCATGCTGTTTTTATTCCAAGTCCATCCCAGGTTGGCGGGATTGACTCCTATGCACTGGTAGTCGGTCAGGAACGTTGTGGAATAGCCTCCACCCGTGGCGTTGTAAGCACTGATCTCCATCTGGGAGTATCCGATGCTTACCGAAAGGGAAAAGAGAAAAATTGTTATGATCTTTTTCATGTGCTCTGTTGTTGATTAATTTGAGGTCAAATGTACGAAAGCAAAATCCAAAAATCAAAAAAAAAAAAAAGGCCGTCTCAAAGTGGTGAGACAGCCTCCATTCGGGAAAGTATAGTGAGGGGATTAATTGGACGCCAGTTTCTCATCCTTATAAATGAAATGGTCTCCTTTGGCGCTCACCCATTTCATTATAGTGCGATGGTTTGTTATTGTCAGTTCATCAGCGAATTTCTTGTACTCCAGGGTGAAGTCCCCGGCATGCATGGGTACCAACACCTTAGGCTGGATAGCCTCAAACATGTATTCGATTCCTTTCTTTACATGGGGAGGCAGTCCGAGTCCGCAACCCCTGATGGGTGCGAACAGGATGTCTACAGGAAGTTTATTTGAAGCAACAAGGTCCACTTCCTCTGTGAACGCTTCCATCAATTCTTCCTCCCTGTTGGCCAGATCGCCTGAATGGAAAATCACAAGTCCATCAACTTCTACCAGGAAGGCACCATCAAGGTCGGTTGATTTTACGGTGGAAATTTTCATATCCCTGACAGTCTGCTCTTCATGAATCGGAATAAAGGTGTAATCCGCGTCGGTGTCAGCCGGACGAAAACACATCACGTATTCGATGTCGGGGATCGTTTCCTTCCAGGTGAAGTACTCTTTGCTGTAGTGATCATTATGGCTGTGACTGCTGAAGACAGTGACCTTCAGATCTTTCAGCTCTTCCGGTTTGATGTATCCTGAGGCCAGGCAGGAATCCTGAGGAGCTTTCGTCCGCGGGTTGATAAAGTAGTCGAAGATCAGGAAGTTATTCTTTGTTTTTACAGCCCATCCTGAATGTCCGAGAAACCAAACGGATGCTTCTCCTTGTTGAATGGGTTGCGCCAGAAGGTCAGGGGTATTCACCAGGCTGGCAAGCTGTTTGTCATCAGCGCCATTTGACAAAAGTGTGTACGCGATATCTTTGTGGCCGTAGAACCATGCCAGGTCCAGTGCTGTTTTGCCTTCGTTGTTCTTCAGGGTGACATCTGCCCCGTTTTTCAGCAGGAAACCGACGATTTCGGGACACCCCCTGGTAGCAGCAAGGTGCAGCTCAGTGTTTCCGAGTACGTTGTCCTGCATATTCAGAAAGGCGCCATGGTCAACAAGGTATTTCACGATATCAGGGTTTTTATTGATTATGGCAAAATTGAGAGGGGTATAGCCATCTTCATCCAAACGGTTCACCTGGGCGCCGCTATGCACCAGGTTTTCCACAAGGGCAAGATGTCCTTGCCTTGCAGCGTTGTGGAGAGGAGTGTAAGCGGTCCTCTCTTTCGGATTTATTTCCACCCCGTTTATGATCAGGAACTTGCTCATGGCATCCGGGTTACGGGACCAGGCGCAAACGGTCAGTGCCGACTGCCCGAATTCATTTTGTGCATTGATGTCGGTTCCATGTTTAAGTAGGAGTTCAGCTATGCTCACCGTTCCCCTTCCGGCAACATTTATAAATGCGGTGTTGCCTCCCGTTCCGGTATGGTTCACATCGGCTCCTTGGGAGATCAGAAAAGCAGCAACATCATAACAGTTGGGATTGAGAGCTGCCATCAAAGGTGTTGTCCCGTCATTGGATTCCGCATGGATATCAGCGCCCTTCTCAAACAGCAGTTTTGCAATATCAGTTCTTCCGAACGAAGCTGCGCTGTGCATGGGAGCCCAACCGTTTTCGTTTTTGGCATTCACATCTGCTTTGTTGTCTATCAGGATCTGAACGGTTTCCAGAGGGCCGAATATAACACCATAAAGCATGACCGGCCATTCACGGTTTGTTTTTGATTTGACACTGCCTCCCTTTTCTATCACATGCTTCACCATATTCGGATCCCGGCTCTCAATAGCATAAAAGAGTGGTGTAATTCCTCCGTCATCTTTTATATTGATATCAAATCCTTTCGAGAGCAAAAGATCAAAAAGCTCTGTGTTCCCTCCTTTGGCAGCAATATGAACAGGGAGGGTATTCTCGTTGTCTCCGATTGCTGGATCAGCTCCCAGAATAAGCAGTGCCCGGGCGATTTCAAGCCGGCCCTTTTCGGCGGCTTTCCAGAGCGGGGTTTGCCCCGGAGGGTTTTTCGCGTTGAGCAGGTCCGGATTTTTTTTCAGGATCTGGGTTACCAGACTTTGGTCGTTGTCTTCGATCGCTTTGTAGATGTCCTGTCCGATGAGGACCTGGCAGAAGCAAAAAGCAAAAGCCAGAAATAAAAGTTTTTTCATGATTTCGTCAGTTAGTTAGCAAATGAATCACGAAAATAGATTCCCGGCATGTAATATATGTAACGGGCTTTCCCGATGAAGGATCTGGGATTACGAATTAAGAATTACGAACTACGGATTACGGAAAAAGGAATCCATTCCAGTTCTTACGGATTGGGCAAATATCTCAACCCTTCATCAAGGAAATATTTTTCACAGGCAATAAATTTATCCACAAAAATATACTATGCGTCATTGGAATTTGTAGTTTTGTTATCAAATTAACAATACCTCGGAGTTACGATGAAAAGTACGGAAGAATTGATCTGCGGGCAGTGTCGTGAAGGGTCTAGGCATCTTTTCGACAGGTTGGATCAATCCGATCTTCGTTTCATCAATGAAAATAAGGCTGTTCAATATTATAAAAAAGGACAAACGATTTTTTCCGAGGGCAGCAAGGCACAAGGGGTGTTTTGTCTCCGGGAAGGAAATGTGAAGATTTTTAAGCTTTGCAACGACGGGCGTGAACAAATTACCCGGATCGTTTTTCCCGGAGAGATTATGGGATTAAAGGCTTTTCTAAGCGGGAAGTCCTATTCGGTTTCAGCCACCACGCTTGAAGATTCGGTAGCGTGCTTCGTCAAGCGGGTTGATTTTTTTCAATTGATGCTTAAGTATCCTGACCTGACAAATTCGCTGATTGTTATGTTAAGCAGCCTGATGGAGGAGGCTGAAACCAAGTTGGTCTCTCTCACACATATGCCGGTCAGACAACGACTGGCCGAAACATTGTTGTTTCTTGACCAGTCCTTTCATGACACCTCCCCTGGTGATCCCAGGCCTTTCCTGAATATTAGCCGCACAGACATTGCAAACATCATCGGAAGCGTACCGGAGACAGTGATTCGGTTGCTCTCGGATTTCAAAGAAGCCGGCATTATCGAAACCAGGGGTAGAAAGATCTTCCTGACCGACATACCCCGTCTTGAAATGATAGCAAGTATGCACGATTGAAATCTTCTTCCGTGAACACAAATTTTTTTCTGGGAAACGGAATGGTTTATACCCCATTGCCTGGCGGATTGATCTTCGCGCCGAATGGATCAGAAAACTTTTCTGAAAATATACTGAGTATGAAGCAGTTCATGCGCTTTTTTACTCAATGGTTTGTCAAGAAAAGTCTTGTATAATTCTATCAGCTCAGGGTTTTCATGGGCTTTGCGTATTTCCATCCCCATCTCTTCGGCAAATAAAGCCTGGAGCCGTTTTTTACGGATTTCAGGATTCGTGGGAATTGGCTGGCCTCCTCCCCCCAGGCATCCATCCGGACAAGCCATTATTTCAATGAGGTGATAGTTGAGTGTATTTTCTTTCACTGCCTGCATCAGCGTTTTTGCATTGGCAAGTCCATGGGCAACAGCCATCTTCAGAGTGACCCCTTCCAGGAAGTTCCATTCCGGCAGAGTCCCCTCTATTATCAGCGAGGTTTCCCTGATTCCTTCTTTCCCCTTAACCGGCTTCATGATCAGGTTAAAGAAGGGAATTTCCCTTCCCGTTATTTTTTCATATACTGTACGGATGGTGGCTTCCATTACCCCGCCGGTTGCTCCGAAGATCACTCCGGCTCCGGTCGCCTTGCCCATCAAACTGTCGTAATGATCATTCAGCAGAGACTTGAAGTCAATTCCCGACTGAAGGATCATAATCGCCAGTTCCCGTGTTGTCAGGACATAATCCACGTCCTTGTATCCACTTGTATGCATCTCGGGCCGATCTGCTTCGAATTTCTTTGCAGTACAGGGCATGATTGAAACGGTTACAATGTCTTCAGGATTCAGTCCGGTTCGCTGTGCATAATAGGTTTTGGCAAGAACGCCAAACATTTGCTGCGGCGATTTGCATGTCGAAACGTGATCCAAAAATTCCGGAAACAGATGTTCAACAAACTTGATCCATCCAGGGGAGCAGGATGTAGTCATGGGGAGTTTTACTGATTTATCTCCGTCAAGGAAGCTTCGTCTCAACCTCTCCAGGAACTCCGCTCCCTCCTCAACGGCTGTCAGGTCGGCCGAAAAAGCGGTGTCAAGCACCGAATCAAAACCCAGTCTGCGAAGGGCAGAAACCAGTTTCCCGGTTACCCGTTTGCCAGGTTCAAACCCCAGGTCCTCACCAAGAGCGATCCGGACAGAAGGAGCGGTTTGAACGACCACATGTTTGGACGGGTCCCAGATGGCTTTCCAAACCTCTTCAATATAAGTCCTTTCAATCAACGCACCGGTTGGACAGCGATCAATACATTGTCCGCAGTTGGTACAGATTACTTCATACAGTGGCCGGCCAAAAAAGGTTGAAATCTTTGTGTGACTGCCTTTGAAAGCTACACCCACGGCTCCCACCCCCTGGATATCGGTACAGGTTCTGACACACCGCTGACAATGGATACATTTCGTATCATCTTTTATAATAGCCGGAGAGAGCGAGTCAAACCTGTCCTTCTTTCCGTGCAACAGGTGCATGTATGTAGGGTCAATGATTTTAAATTCTGATGCCAGGAACTGAAGTTCGCATTTTCCGTTTTTATAGCAATTTGTACACTCAGTGTTATGCTCCGTTAAAAGTAACTCTATAACTAACTTTCTGGCAGAACGTACCCTGAGACTGTTTGTCAGAACCTCCATCCCTTCTTCGACCGGAGTGGCACATGAGGCCACGAGTTGTTTTGTGCCGGCTACCTCAACAAGACAAACCCGGCAGTTACCCGCGACTTTTAAATCCTTGTGATAACACAATGTGGGAATATGGATATTTAAGGTGTTTGCAGCATCCAGTACTGAGGTTCCTTCCTCTACTTTTACAGCAAGTCCGTCAATTTTCAACCCGACGGTTTTTGTGCCCGGATCTTTCGTCTCTTTTTGAATGAAAAATTCAAACTTTTCCTCAATTTCATCCTGTGCTAATTGAAGTGTCAAACTGATATAATCATATATTTCCTGCTTCGAGAACCTGCGTTCCTTTTCTGTAAGAAGCTGAGAGGTGATCATGTCATTGAATACAGCAAATGTGGAAGTGATCTCTCTGGAAGTGAACCCGTGCTGATAGCGTGTTTGTGCAATGTCCTGAATATAATTTATCATCAGGCTGCGATCTGCATTCTGAACAGCGGCGGCCAATACATCAAACAGGATGTTTAAAATGATGACGAGTTCATTCGGATCCATTTGCTGGTAGTGGAAAAACAGTTCTGAATTTTCCTGAGTAAGCATCCGGGCTGTGATCCTGGAAAGGACGTTCTCTTTGTTTGCCATCATGTATTCGGAGATCAGCAGGTTTGTCCTGAAGGAGATATGCTTCAAGGCAGTTTCGTTCTTTGCATGCCATTCAACCGGATTACTCTTCATGCGTGCCAGAAGGAAAAGCAACCTTCTTTCTATCTGGTATCGCTGGGAAGGTTCCCAATTCAAGATCCTTCTAGTGTATGTCGAATCTACGTGCAACTTCAGGTCGACATATTTCAGCATCCAGAACCGCTCGAACGGAGGAGGTGTGAGATGGATCTTCCCAAGCAAGATCCTGAATAAAATGCCCGGATAGGCAAGGATCTTCGGGATGAAAACCGGCTTGACAGCTTCACCGAAAAAGTCTTTTGTAGCAATTTCAAATAGGTGACGGTGGGATGTGCTGCCGTCGGGACTAGCTGAATAAATGTCAAAGGGGGGTAAATGGTGGCTTTGGTGAATAATAGTCAACAGCAGTTTGACCAGATCATTGATATGGATGTACGAAACGGCTGATTCACCTTTTCCACCCAGGATCCTCGAGTCATATTTTTTAGAAAGCCAGGTCTCCAGGAACTTGTATAGCGGCGGGTATTCGCACCAGTCGCTGAATACGGCTGCAAAACGTACGATTGAAACAGGGAAATCGGTTATGCTGGCCAGCAGCATCTCTTCTCCCGTTTTTTTGGTTTTTGCATAGGCAAAGTCGGCATCAGGCAAGGATTTCTCAGTAACGGATGAGCCTTTGGGAGGGAAGTTGCAGGCAGCCAGCGAGCTGGCAAAAATGAACCGTTTGATTTTCAGTTGTTTCGAAACCTCAATGATATTCTTTGTCCCTTCAATGTTGGTCAGCTGATAAGCGGCATTGTCAGAGTAATTGAAATCATAGAAAGCTGCCAGGTGCAAGACATAGTCAGCTCCGCCATGGACCTGGATCGTTTTTATCACATTTGGCATCGGGGCGGTTTGGGCAATATCCCACTGGATCCAGCAGATGTTCGGGTGAGCGGGGATATTTGCTTCTTTTGAAGATCTCCGGGCGATGGCGAAGATGATGAAATGCTCCTTGACTTGATCAAGGAAAAATCGGCCAATAAATCCGGATGCTCCGGTAATTATAATGGAAGGGAGAGGTGGTTGCATAGCTGAATGCAGATTTTATCATAGAAAATTATCCGGGAATGGTACCTGACGATTTTCTGTACATGTAATAGAGAATTAAAATAACGACACCCATGAGCAGATCAATAAATCCTGATAATAAAACCCAGACTATTCTTGTCCCGAAAATGAAATAGGAGAAAAGAAATACCGCAGCAGCAAACTTGGTTAAACAGGCAAGAAAAATGAGATCTTTTGAACGATCAAGATTCAACGCAGCCTTTATGTATACGTAACTGATGATCAGATGAAATACACCCCCCTGCGTTGCAAAAAATTTCTGCGAAATGGTGAATCCGAAAAATTCCAAAACACTGCATGGGAAAATGATTAAGGCGAGCCCAAACACTATGGAATGCAGGGCTATCAGCCATAATGTCCAGATTAACAAACGTTTGATTTTCATTTTGGGAAATCGTTTTAAAGAGATCAGGCAGGAAACAATTACATATTTCTTTCTTAAATAGAGTAAACAGTAAATTTACCAAATATTTTGAATACTTTCCGTTTTCCGCCTGATTTTTTCCTGGTTTCCGAACGTGTTTACCGGTACTCTCGCATGCAAGCATCTCTGGTCCACACTGACATTTCACCGGAATGGAAATGTGGTACCATATTGTTATGATTATCAGTGGAGTTGGAAATCTTTCAGAAGGATGTCCATATGGATGCGTTTGGTGTAATTCAAGCTCATTGCAGGACCACCCATACAGGAATCGGGGCATGGAAAATGTAATTCAGGAGATCGAATTCTTGCTGACAAATTACAGGCGAAAGATATTTGTATTCCATGCAATTCTTTCGGATGGTTACCGGTCATTGCGGCCGGGACACAACCTGCAAAGGAGGGTAATACAGGGGCCAGTGATCAATATCTGTGCAAAAATCTCAGCAGGCCTGGCCTGAGAACATTAAAAAAAGAAGCTGCCTCAACTTATGAGACAGCTCCCTGTTCGTTCAGATAACCATTAAAAGAAGTAGAAAAACGCCAGCAGGGTCCTTAAGTTTCCAACTGCATTCGGATCAGATACGGTGCCATCTGTTTGTGTTTTCCCGTAGCCAGCAACAGTGTATTCCAACTCCAGGGCAATCCGGAACTTTTCAATGTTGTATTCCAGCCTTGGGGATACACGCCAGAGGTAATCGATGTCTGCTCCCCTTGCATAATATGGGCCAATTACGGTTTCACCTATGCCCAGGTTTTTACTATAGGCGCCGAAAATCCCAGGACGCCAGTGTTTTCCGTTGGAATGGACTTCGCCCCAGACAGCCATTGAACGGAGGTTGGCATAATCCACAAAACCTTTGGTGGCATCCGTTTTACTTTTCACCGCGTAACCTCCAAGCATCACGAAAGAGGCATTGTCCTGGCCATATTGAGCGGCAAGCTTGATCGTGAGAAGACGGAATTGTATTTTGGTAAAGAAATTAGCGGCAATGCCGCTGATTTTCGTATTGGTCTTGTATGATTGCGTTACGGCATTCACATGGTTCACGATCCCGTTTATTACCGTATCATAGGCAGGCGACACAGTCACTGTGGTCGATAACCGCGGTAGCAGGGTCAGGAAGTCGATTCCCGCACCGATCACAAACTGGGTGTTTTTCTCGGTGTTGGTGGTTTTGTATTGAATCTGGAAATCGAGTTCCGGGATAGCAGAATTCCGTATGTATTGCGTACTCCATCCATCCGGTCCCGGACTGTTAAAATCAACCTGGGAAAGGGCGGAAAGGGAAAGATAGAGTTTTCCTATTCTCTGGGTTATCCTGATCTGTGGATTCCTGGAGAAGACAACGAACGGTGCGCCGGTATTGAAAGAGACTGTGCCCGGGAAGCAGTCGAGGGAGAACATCGGATGCCAGGCCTGCCCGGTCAACAGCTCCGTAGATTTCCAGTTGAGCTTGATCCAGGCCTGCCTCAGACGAAATGTATTGATTGCCGGGTTTATATTGCCGAAAAACTCCGCTTCAATGTAAGCGGAACTTTTCGCCCTCAGAACATCCGGGCCCCAGATGGAGCCGGCTATGCGTGTCTGGATCGAAAGAATGTTAAAACTTGCTTTTGCATTGATGTCCTTGCCATCTGTATCCATTTTTTCATTTTCCGGATATAATAGAAAATGACCCTCCCTGGATGTGACAACCTGTCGGGTGTCGTAGAAAAAGTCGGTTTTGACGAATCCCGAAAACTTGATCCCGAATTTGGGTTTCGTGTC
>Ga0172369_10010142_pt1 | contig 10303 bp, 15 predicted proteins | sample LakKiv25m_FD_114539 | JGI IMG/M metagenome (GOLD analysis project Ga0172369, IMG submission 114539) | Freshwater microbial communities from Kabuno Bay, South-Kivu, Congo - kab_022012_11.25m | ecosystem: Environmental > Aquatic > Freshwater > Lake | place: Democratic Republic of the Congo...
AGCGTGCGGGAAGATCAAGTTATAAAACCGGACGGCAAATTCGGTATTTTTGGAATAATGGAAATGATAGCCGGCATTTCGGTTTTACCGCTCGATGAAGACGGTTTCGTGTATTTAAACGAAGCTTTTCATTATGCCATTGAAAAAAGCGAGGTGGAAACGGTGAGCGGCGGAATTGAGACGAACGAAGACCCGTTAACAACCGCTAAACGTGAATTAAAAGAAGAGCTTGGTATTAGCGCTGACGAATGGATTGATTTGGGAATCGTTAATCCTTTTACTACCATCGTAAAATCACCGGCCTATCTTTATCTTGCCAAAGGTTTGCATTTTTCTCAGGCCTTGTAAGTTGATGAAGGTCTTAAATTAGTAAAAATAAAATTTGAAGAAGCCGTAAAAATGGTCATGAACAGTGAAATAACCCACGGCCCAAGTTGTGTCTTAATTTTGAAGGCCAACGAATATTTAAAGAAATAGAAAAAATTGAAATATAGTTTAATTGATATTTTTATAATCACATGATATAATATTAACTAAGCATAAATTATATTAAAATATGAGCATATTTAGACTATTTTTCCCACAAAAAGACCCAAATTATATCAAAAATAAATATAATATTCCCGATATGATTAAATGGGACATTCAATTAACTGAACATGGATTAATTGCTACGTCCAAAGAATTACCCGGACTAGTCACTAATGCTAAAAATCCTGAAGAACTTTTGGAGATGATAAATGACGCTGTTTTAGAATATTTTGACGTATCTAAATTTGATTCAGATTATATTTTTAATAACCTAAGCCTTGAAGGAAAAGGAACTGTGTATCTAAAAAATACTGAAACAAAAGAACAATACGCGTAATTTATGGGTTACGATTTTACACAAAAACAATGCATTAAAGCATTATTAAAAATAGGATTTACAGATGCAAGTAAAAGAAGATCTAAACATTATAAATATCGACCGCCTGATAATTATCTTGTAAAGCTAGAAAATAATATTCAACCTTTTATAACCATACCCAAACATAAATTCTTCTGCCAAAATGCTATTATTAATGAAATTGGTAAATTATGCGGAGAAGAAATTAAACAAAATTTTATTAAAAATCTATAAAAAATACGGAATAATGTTCTGTATTTTTTATAGATTTTTATCATTCGGAAAGTTTTCTCTTGATAATTTCCGTCAATTTTTCCGGATCGGCTTTGCCTTTTGTTTCTTTCATGGCGAGGCCAACGAAAAACTTTAACAAGGTTTCTTTGCCGGCCTTATATTCGGCGGTTTGCTTGGGATTTTCGGCGATAATTTTAGTAACGGTTGAAGTAAGCAGATCATCGTCGTCCATTTGACCAAGATCCTCTTCTTCCATAATCGCGGTCGGTGAAGCGCCGCTTAAAAACATTTTAGCCAAAACCTGTTGGGCCGATGAACTGTTCATCTTTCTTTGATAAACGAGAGAAATAAATTCGGCAAAATTTTCCGGATTGATTTTAATATCGGTAATTTTTAAATTGGTTTCGTTCATTAATTTAAAAAGTTCGCTTAACAACCAACCGGCAACAAGCTTGCTTAATTTTTTCCTATTCGTCTGCCAGATTTCCTCATTGGTCGCGTCAAATTCGCCCAATGACTCCAGCCAAGCCCTGGCTTCGCTCATTACATTTTCAAAATAATCGGCCAAATGTTCGTCTTCCACAATAATTTTAGCGCTTCCCGAATCCAAATCGTACTCTTCTTCCAAACGTTCCCTTTTGGCTGTTGGCAATTCCGGCAAAGAATTTTTAATTTTTTCTATTTCATCACTCGTTAAAACAAGCGGCGGCAAATCCGGTTCGGGAAAATAACGATAATCGGCAGCGTCTTCTTTAACGCGCTGTAAAACGGTTTTTAAACCTTTTTCATCCCAACCTCTGGTGGACTCTTTTTCCGGCGCGTTCCCCGAAAGCCACAGTTCCGTTTGCCGAGAAATTTCATATTCCAAGGCCCTTTCCACCGAACGGAAAGAATTCAGATTCTTAATTTCGGTTTTGGGATAAAGTTTTGTTTCGCCTTTGGGACGCAAAGAAATATTGGCGTCGCATCGCAAATTGCCTTTTTCCATATCGGCGTCGGAAACTTTCAAATAACGACAAAGCAATCTTAATTCCCGCAAAAAAGTTCCGGCTTGCAGAGGAGAAGTAAATTCCGGCTTAGTAACGATTTCGGCCAAAGGTGTGCCGGCGCGATTAAAATCAACCAAAACCTCTTCAGCTTCGTGAGAATTTTTTGCCGAATCCTCTTCCAGATGCAAGTGTTCCAAACCGATTCTGGTCTTTTTACCGTTCGTATCAACAATCATAAAACCGCCAGTTGCCAAAGGCCGATCAAATTGAGAAATCTGATAACCCTTAGGCAGATCGGGATAAAAATAATTTTTTCTGGCCCAAACGGATGTTTGATTAACGATACAATTTAAAGCCAAAGCCAACTTCACACCTAAATTAACCGCGCCTTCATTCGCCATCGGTAACGTTCCCGGATGCCCTAAGCAAATCGGACAAATCGCGGTATTAGGCGGCTCGCTCTCGCCGTTATTGGAACAACTGCAAAACATCTTTGATTTTGTCTTCAACTGAACATGTATTTCCAAACCAATGATCGTTTCTAGCTCCATACGATAAAAAATTATAAATTTTAAATTATAAATTATAAATTAATATTTATCCGACTTTATAACTTTATAACTTTATAAACTTTATAACTCACATTTTTTCTTTCAAGATTTTTTCCAAACAAGATAAGATCTCGGCATGAACTTCTTCTCTTTCCTGATTGGCATTTACCACTTGCCAACCAAATCTGCCGGCCAACTGCAAATGGTTTGCCCGACAAGCATTAAACAATTCATCTTTGCTTTCGTGCAAATGACCTTGTTCTTTGGCTGCAATAAATCTTTCACCGTCCAATAAAATTTCCGCGTCCGGTTTCAACAATCCGTGATTTATTTCAATCAATTTTTCCAAATCCCCGCCTTTGGTCCAGCCCCAAGCCAATCCCGTACCGATATAATCCTCAGCGACCACATTCACGCCTTCGCTGAGCATTTTGCAAAGTTGCGGTTGATAATCGCGACGATTGTCAGCGTAAATTTTTTGCAGTTCTTCCTCGCTCATTTCCTGTTTTTTGCCGGAACGCAAAATTTCGTTGATTTTGGGACCGGTTGGGGCAAAATCATAAATCGGGTATTTAATGCGCTCTACGGGCAAATCCAGCCCTTTCAGAGCGTCTACCAGCATGTCTACCTGCGTGCTTTTACCGATATTGTTGATACCGTAAATAACAATAAAAACGCCTTCCTGCATAATGACTCTTTAAATTAAATTTCTTCAGTTATACCCATATCATATCAAATTTGGCAATAATTTCAACCGCAAAAACAATTTTACAATCTATAAAACTTACTTTATACTATAAATACGTTTGTAAAATTAAAGCAGTCATTATGAAACAATATTTGAGTTTATTGGAGGAAATCCTGGAAAAAGGCGTTAAAAAAGGCGATCGGACAGGAACTGGCACTATTTCTCTATTCGGCGCGCAAAGAAGATTCAATTTAGCCGAGGGCTTTCCTTTGATGACCACTAAGAAAGTTCATTTAAAATCAATAATCTACGAACTGCTGTGGTTTTTGAAAGGCGATACCAATGTAAAATATTTAAATGATCATGGGGTAACCATTTGGGATGAGTGGGCTGATGAAAATGGCGATCTTGGTCCTATTTATGGAAAACAATGGACGGCTTGGGAAGGGAAAAACGGGGAAAAAATAAATCAGATTAAAGAAGTTATTGATCTAATCAAAAAAGATCCGAATTGTCGCCGATTGATTGTTTCCGGTTGGAATGTGGCCGATTTGCAAAGTTTGATTGCCGGCAAGAAAACCGCTCCTCCTCCCTGTCATACAATGTTTCAATTTTACGTAGCCGACAACAAATTATCCTGTCAGCTTTATCAAAGATCAGCGGATGTTTTTCTTGGCGTGCCGTTCAATATCGCTTCTTACGCTCTCTTAACGATGATGGTGGCGCAAGTTTGCTATTTAAAATTAGGAGATTTTGTTCACACTTACGGCGATGTGCATATATATTTAAATCACTTGGATCAAGTCAAAGAACAGCTTTCTCGAACACCAAAAACATTGCCGACAATGAAAATCAATCCTGAAGTCAAAGATATTTTCGGTTTTAATTATGAAGATTTTACTTTGGAAAACTATAATCCCGATCCGGGGATAAAAGCTCCGATAGCAATTTAAAATATTCAATTTATGAATTTTTCCATAATCGCGGCCGTTGATCAGAACTTAGGAATCGGTATAAATAACCGATTGCCTTGGCATTTGCCTTCTGATTTAAAACATTTCAATGAAATCACGACCGGTAATAAAAAAAATGCCGTTGTTATGGGTTTAAACACTTGGAAATCGCTGCCGGAAAAATTTAGACCGTTGCCAAACAGAATAAACATCATCTTGTCCAAAAATCCGGAAATGAATCTGCCAAACAGAGTTTTAAGTTTTCAATCTCTAGATGCTGCCCTGTCTTTTATTGAAGGAAAAGTTGAAGAAGTTTTTATTATCGGTGGAGGCATGCTTTACGATTCCGCTATTAATCACCCGAATTGCTCAAAATTATATTTGACGGAAATTTCACAAACTTTTGCTTGTGATTCTTTTTTTCCCGAAATTCCCGCTGTTTTTAAAAAAACTTCGCAAAGTCCGGCGCAAACGGAAAATAACATTTCTTTTGTGTTTGCTATTTATAAAAAAATTTAATTTAAAATTTTGACAAATAATTCCGGAAAATATATAATAAAATAACTCATCAACCTCTCTTTGATTAAATCAATTTAATCAAAAACGACAATCAAAAAATAGATAATCGCTTATTTTTCTTGATAGCGGTTTGCGTATTTTTTAATTATTAATCAATAAAACTATAAAATATGAAAAAATATTTAACGCTTTCTTTAATAATAATTTTGGTTTTGGGCGCGGGTTGGCTTTTATTTGCCAAACAAACGACTTTAAAAACTAATCAACAAACCAATATGAATTCAACTAATAATGATCAAACAAAGATTAACGCCGTCAAAAATCCCGTAACCGGCGACGGACAATTTGCGATTGATCCTCAAGCGAGTTCTCTGGCCTGGGAAGGCAAAAAAACCTTTATCAAAGAATGGATTGACGATGGCAACATTGCTTTGCAATCCGGCTCGCTAAACATTCAAAACGGCCAAATCAGCGGCGGCGAATTTATCATTGACATGAATTCCATCAGCGTCAAAAAAACCGGCCGCGGCAACGGCGAATCTCTGCTGACTAGACATTTAGAATCACCGGACTTTTTTGACGCCGCTCAATTTCCAACCAGTGAATTTAAAATCACTCAAGCCGCAAAAGACGAACGCGATTCAAACGGTCTGACTTTCAATGTAACCGGCAATCTGACTATCAAAGGCATTACCAACGTCATCAGTTTTCCGGCGCAAATTTATCAAAGCAACGGTAAAATCTTCGCTCAAGCCACCGTGCTGGTGGACCGCGCCAAATGGAACGTTCGCTACGGCTCCGATAAATTTTTTGACAACCTTGGCGACAATATGATTAACGATATTTTTACTCTGACTCTTAATCTAGTTACCCAATAAAAGAAAATAAATAAAAACCAGCCACAATCGCGAAAACGAAACGGGCCGGTTATAAAACTAAAAACATAAAGTTGAGCTGATTTTGTTTTTTTTAAATTTATTAATAATGATAGTTTTTTCCGGCGATAATCGTAGCCGAACGATACAACTGTTCCAATAAAATGACTCGCGCCAATTCATGAGGCAGTGTTAGACAAGACAACGCCAAACAAAAATTGGCGGCTTTTTTAACTTCTGCGGATAAACCTTGCGTTCCGCCAATTATAAAAATTAGCGGTTTGGTTGATTTTTGCCAAAATTGAGCTAATTTCACCGAAGTAAATTGTTCACCGCGCTCATCACAAACAACAACCAAATAATCCGGCCGCTTTTTTATAAAATTCAAAATCGCCGAATTTTCCAACTCCAACATCGCTTGCTTATTACTGTCGGTAAAACTTTTAGCCGGCAACTCCATCATCGTCAATTTGGCAAAAGCCGTTAAACGTTTGAAATATTCAGCCGCGGCCATTTGCCAATATTCGGTTTTCAACTTACCGACCGCAAGTAAAATAATTGACTGGTTCATTTTACTTTAATTTTAAACCCAATTTATAAATTTTTTCCAGCCATTTTTTTCTACCCTGTTCATTAAATTTAAAAGTCGGACCAAAGACAGTCATTTTTAAAGGCCTGATACCGGCAAATCCCCAAACACACCACTTAGCCGACAAATAATGCAGCCAGACAATTGCCATTTTGCCCAGCCAAAAACTGGCATCAGCCGTAATAATCATCCGACCTCTTTTGCCGGTTAATAATTTTTGCGGTGTTTTTTTGCCTTTGATAAATTTAAAACAAACGCCAGGTAAAATGACCCGATCTATAAAACCCTTGAATATTGCGGGAAATGTTCCCCACCACAAAGGATAAACAAAAACCAAATGATCGGCCCATAAAATATTGTCCTGCGCTTGTTTCAAATCCGGCTCCAGTTCTTGAACCTTCGCGTAACCCTCGTGCAAAATCGGATCAAAAGACATGGTATCTAAAGCTCCGACTCTGACTATCGCGCCTGATTTTTCCGCTCCCCGAACGTATTCCGCAGCCAATAAATGAGCCAAACGATTATGGCTGGGATGGCCGATGATAATATAGATATTCATTGCGATATTTTTAATAATATAGTTATTATATCACGTCTGACTTTAATTAAAATAATCATTAGATTTGGTAAAAAAACACTTTTTTATGATGAATCGTCATAACTTTTTGAGGCGTAAAATCAGGCAAACTAAAAACACAGCTAATAATCCGCGCGCCGCTGCCACATTCTCGTCTGCACTTTGCTGTTAATTTTTCCATAATTGTCCTACCTAAATAACAATAAATCAAATCAACGTCTTTAAAGTCCAGCTTAAAAAGATTTTGCCGCAATATTTTTATTTTACTGCCAAGCAACTTAAATTTAATTTTATCAAACAGACAAACTAAAAATAAGTTTTCCACGCCGATTAAATTCGCTTCCGGAAATTTTTTTTCAAGCAATCTTAAAAACGACGCCTGCCCGCAACCAAGTTCATAAACAGTCGCCCGTTTCGGGATTTCCAGATCGCTGATTATTTTTTTAATTATCCTCTTATCAGTCGCGATAACCGGCGCCCTATTGAAAATAATATTATTAAACTGCGTCAAAAAGAAAACGGCGTAAACAAAGATAATTAATAAAATTATTGCCAGCCAAATCATAATTTACTTTATCAATAACGAATAAAGAATCGCCAGATTTAAAATAATCAACAACGGGATCCCGATTTTAAACGACCATTTCCGCGTTTTGTGGCGAAAAACAAACATGCCGATATAAATACCGATTCCGCCGAAAATAAGCGCCAAGAAAAATAAAAATATTTCCGGAACCCTACTGGCTTTTGAGTTGGTTGATTTTATTTTATCAACCATCATTACCAAAAAAGCGATAAAGTTAATCGCGAATAAAGGAACTAAAATATAAAATGGAAGATTGATGGTCATAATTTATACTAATTCTCTACAAACACTATATACCATTTTTTTCAATGTGTTAAATAAGTTTAAAACAAAAAGTAAGGATCTTACCCTTACTTTTTTAAACGATCTTTTATTTATTGTATTCCTCAACAGTCACTTTTTCCATGATAACTTTTGACAATGGTCTGTCACTGGAATCAGTTGGAACTTTGGAAATCGCGTCGGCTACTTCTTGACCGCTTATGACTTTTCCGAAAATAGTGTAATTATTCGGTAAAGGATAATCGGCGACCATGATAAAAAATTGACTGCCATTGGTATTTGGACCGGCATTGGCCATCGCTACTACGCCCTTTTTATAACCGGCTTGATATGATTCGGTTTGGGAATTAAGTTCATCTTTAAAAGTATAACCGGGACCGCCGGCGCCGGTACCGGTCGGATCTCCGCCTTGAGTCATAAAACCGGGAATAACGCGATGGAAAATTACGCCGTCGTAAAAGCCCTTTTCCGTTAACTTGATAAAATTCTTAACTGTTTCCGGAGCGTCCGCGTCATAGGTGGCAAAACTAATATTCCCCATGTTGGTTTTGATAGTTACGAGATGTTGCATATTTTTTACAATAGAATTATCCGAATTAATTATTTCTTCACTAGTTGTTGCCTGCGAACTTTCAGTGATCGGTTCATTATTAACATTATTATTTAAAACCTGTTCGTCATTGACCGCTTCCGGCTTTTGATTTTCCGCGAAATAATATATTCCGCCAAAAACAATCAAAATGACAACAGTGATGATTATTATAACTACCGGCATTGAAATGCCTTTATTTAAATTTTTCATAAAAAATTCTGGCAGGGGCGCTAGGACCTGTCCAGCCGTTCGCGAACGGCTGGATTAAAACCCAGACAAACGGTTTTGGACCCAGCCGTTCGCGAACGGCTGGGTGGAGACCAAAGTCCTACCACTGAACGCTTTTATTATTATGTCTTATTGGCAGGGGTGGTAGGAATCGAACCCACGTTATTGGTTTTGGAGACCAAAGTCCTACCACTGAACGACACCCCCCTGTCAATAAGACACAAAAACTATTTTAAATTTAATCTTTTTAAAAGTCCGTGATATGAGGAACCGTATTGTTTTAATTTTCTCTCTCTCAATTTAGCTGACGCCTCATCTAAATAGGCTTCATAATAAAACAATCGCGGTTCATCCATACGAGCGGTTGTGTAAACTTTACCAACTTGATGCTCTAATAAACGCCTATTTAAATCAGCAGTGTAACCAATATAAATTTTATTTTGTTTGTCTATTTGTAAATAAACAAAATACATATCGCTAACTTTATTTTCCTGATTGTAAATATTTACTCAAATCAAGCTCTTGAACCAATTGCGGAAATTTTTGCAAAATGGATAAATATCTTTGATGATCATTAACATTGGTTTGGCTGGTGGCTTGATCGGTTGTCACTTGTCCTATTTTCTCGCCGTATTTATCAAAACCGTTAACCGCCAACCATTCGTCAATTTTGCTTTTGCCTTGATCGGTCAAACGGTTTACCAAATCATCAAGTGACTTACCGGTATCGCTGTCATTCCAAAGATTATTCAATTTATCCCAGCCGACTACGCAAACATTTACCGCGCCGCTAAACATTCTTTCCGGCCACGAACCAATTTTAAAAGCTCCAAAATAAAGAGAAACAAACAAGACCCCCATAATCAAAAGAAAAATGAAAGCTCTGGCCATAATTTTATTTTATTAATTTAATTAGCGACGCAAAAATCAAACGCCTCTTACTTGGTTTCTTTGTGTGGCAAGCTTTTTTTACAAAACTTACAGTACTTATTGAGTTCCAAACGAGCCTTGATGACCTTCTTGTTTTTCTTAGTAAAGTGAGTAACGTGATGACAAACGCTACATTCCATTTTTACCAAATTGTCTTGTGACATAAAATATATTGTTTTAAATTAACTAAATTTTGACTACTAATATTTTTCTGACGATGTCCTTCTACGCTAGTAAGCTTCGAAGGACATTCTTCGCATCCAACCTCAAAGGATGGCTATGCCATTCGAAGCTCGGGAGGGCGAAGAATGGAGCCACTCGTCGGACTCGAACCGACGACCTTCGCTTTACAAAAGCGTTGCTCTACCAACTGAGCTAGAGTGGCATGATTTTGATCGTGAAATTAAAATGGCCGCGCCAGCAGTAAAAGAACTTTATTTCATCTATTGACAGCCCTTCTTCGCATGAAGCTACGAAGGGCATTCTTCGCATCTTACTTCAAAGGATGGCCGCGCCATTCGAAGCCCGGGAGGGCGAAGAATGGTGGGCCGGGTAGGATTCGAACCTACGAAGGTAAAACCAGCAGATTTACAGTCTGCCCCAGTTGACCGCTTTGGTACCGACCCATGAATTTAAAAATGTGCGCTAAACAAAAAAGGTGGTCACGGCATCTTAGATTATCAAAAAATGGCCGCGCCACCCGTAGCTCGAAACTAAGTCAAGCTTAACTTGACGAAATGAAGAGCGAAGGGTGGAGCCGTTTCGCGGATTTGAACCGCGGACCTACTCCTTACCATGGAGTTGCTCTACCAACTGAGCTA
>Ga0172369_10010146_pt1 | contig 10301 bp, 7 predicted proteins | sample LakKiv25m_FD_114539 | JGI IMG/M metagenome (GOLD analysis project Ga0172369, IMG submission 114539) | Freshwater microbial communities from Kabuno Bay, South-Kivu, Congo - kab_022012_11.25m | ecosystem: Environmental > Aquatic > Freshwater > Lake | place: Democratic Republic of the Congo...
AGGGCAGACGGTTAAGATCAGCAATACTCCCTAATTGTTTTTCGAGTTTGGCCCGTTCACGTGTTATCTGAAGCCTTTCTCTTTTGGAAATATTGGTAAAAGTCTGGTCGGTGATCATCTTGTCAATTGAGGCCATTTTGCGGACTGCCTTGCGGATTGTTGCAAAGTTGGTAAGCATTCCACCAGGCCAACGCTCGGTAACATAAGGCATTCCAACGGCTTTCATTTTTTCGGATACAATTTCCTTTGCCTGCTTTTTGGTAGCAACAAATAGAACTTTTTTGCCTGATCTGGCAATTTGTTTTAAGGCAGAAGCAGCTTCTTCGATTTTTGCAGCTGTTTTGTAAAGGTCGATGATGTGGATTCCATTGCGTTCCATAAAAATATAAGGAGCCATGTTAGGATTCCATTTTCTTTTGAGATGCCCAAAGTGTACACCGGCATCCAATAATTCTTCAAAACTTGTTCTTGGCATTTAATTTAGATTTTATGTTTACTTTCTGTTTAACGCAATCAGCAAGTAGTTCAGGAAATCCCAAAGTCTTGCCGATTTAGATACTAAACATCTTAATATCCGAAGATTAACGTTTACTGAACTGGAATTTCTTACGGGCTTTTTTCTGTCCGGGTTTCTTACGCTCTACCATTCTTGGATCTCTGCGAAGTAAACCTAACGATTTTAAAAGCGGACGATAAGTTGGGTCCATTTCGATGAGGGCTCTTGAAATACCTAAACGGAGTGCTTCGGCCTGGCCATTTGTTCCACCACCACTAAGCCTTGCATCAACGTCTAATTTGTCGATATTGTTCGTTAAATTCAGCGGTTGACGAACAACGTATTGTAAAGTAGCAACCGGAAAATAACTTTCTACAGTCCTTTTATTAACGGTTATTGTACCATTACCGGGTCTAAGGTAAACACGGGCAATTGCAGTCTTTCTTCTGCCTAAGGCATTAATAATATCCATCGCTTATTTAATTTCTGTTAAGTTTATTTTTCTGGGTTTTTGTGCTTCCTGCTTGTGTTCCGGTCCTTCGTAAACGTAAAGGTTCCCGAAAATCTGGCTGCCGAGCCTGTTTTTTGGCAACATCCCTTTAATTGCTTTTTCAACCATTGCAGTTGGCTTTTTACGCATCATCTGTTTGGCTGTCAACACCGTTTGGCCACCGGGATATTGAGAATGACGGGTGTATTCCTTATCCATTTCTTTATTGCCTGTGAGGCGAACTTTGGCAGCATTGATTACAACAACATTGTCACCGCAATCGACATGGGGTGTGTAGTTGGTTTTTAATTTACCCCTGAGAAGCAATGCTGTTTTTGAAGCCAGCCTTCCCAAAATCTCATTTTCAGCATCAATAAGAACCCAGTCTTTCGTAACGGTTTCTTTATTAGCGCTTATCGTTTTGTAACTTAAGGTATCCATCTTATTATCAGTTATTTCAATTCCAATTATTACACCTCCCCGAAAAAGGGGCTGCAAAAGTAGAATTATTATTTAAGATAAACAAATCTATCAGAAAAATAATTCCCTGGCTTTTAAAGGCGGCAAAAGTAATTTATTTTATGTAAAAATGCGGCTTTACGAAAAGTTAATTTATGATAATATGACCCTGCCTGTAACTTCTCAATTTGGAAATGACAGGGTTATCGATGCGCCGCCTTCGGGAAGGTTTTTTACTTCGATTTTTCCTGAATGTACCTCCATTGAAAGTTTTACGGCTACCAGCCCTAATCCGAAGCCTTCATAAAAATTATTCATTTTGTCTTTAGCGAAGATATCGAAAAGTATTGAAAGGTCTTCATCTGAGAATCCTTTGCCGCTGTTGGTAATAATAAGGTTGGTTACCGAATCGTGTTTTGAGCTTTTGATATTGATGTAACCATTTTGCGGACTGAACTTTACTGCATTACTAACGATTTTTTTAAGTGAATCAAGGATCAAATTGTAATCTCCCCTGATTATTCTGGCATCATCGTCGAATTGTGTGGAAAAGTGTATTTCCTTCTCCCTGATTAGCTCACTAAAATTTTGGATTGTGAGTTTGGTAATCTCAGAAACATCAATGTTTTTAAAATCAATCATATATTTTCCTAACTGGAGTTCAGTTATTAACAGGGCGGTTTCAGAAAAGTTGATAAGCTTTTCGGAAGTATTCATCAGAATTTTTATCGCCTGTTCGTGTTCAGTGGATATTAAAGAAGGATAGAGAATTTCGATAAAGCCATTAATGGCATTGAGTGGTGTGCGCAATTCGTGACTGATAAGGGTAAGAAATTTACTTTTAGCTTTTTCGAGTGTAATGAGTTGTTCGTTGGCTTTTTGAAGTTCGGCGGTTCGTTTTTCTACAATTTCTTCGAGATGTTCGTTCAAACTTTCGAGTTGTTCGTGCTGGATTTTGAGCTCTAACTGGGTTCTGACCCGGGCTAATAATTCTTCGGTTTTAAACGGTTTTGTAAGATAATCGACGGCGCCAAGTTCAAAACCTTTAACAACGCTTTCGATATCTGATTTAGCTGTTAAGAAGATGATGGGGATATCTCTTGTTTTAGCATTGGATTTTATGATTTTGCATACTTCGTAGCCATCCATTCCGGGCATCAGAATATCCAGCAAAACAAGATCGAATTGTTCGTTGTTAAGCAGTGTGAGTGCTTCGGGGCCACTTTGCGAAAATGAAACCTGGTAGTGTTGATCGAAAAGAATGCTTCCTATCACCTGAATGTTTTGGGAAACATCATCCACGACCAGTATTTTGCAATTTTTCTTCTCCTTTATGGTAAACATGATAATTTGGATTAATTGCCTGGTTTAATTATTTGGATAATTTCCGGAAACTTCTTGATTTGTGTCCTCACATTATCAATGTCGAACGATTTTGTGAAGGTAATAATTTCTTCTGTATAGTTCTTTAATGAAATAAGATTTTTTTCGGTCGAAAAAGCATGTAGTTTTTCGGCAAACTCCTGGATTTTATTCATCGAATTTGATTGACAAACCTGCGTCCAGTCCCTCAGGAATTCTTTTTCCAGGGTATTAAAAATATCAGCTGTAATTATGGCTTTGTCCCCATTAAGTATTTTTTCAAATTCAGTTTCAATAGCTGTTACATCAATAATTTTTGATTTGCGGGTATGGGGGATAAATCGTGCAACCTCTTCGTAAAGTTCGTTAACAAAAACTGGTTTTGAAATGAATCCCACGAACAGATTATTATCAAAAATATGATGATCTTCGTAAAGTTGAGAGGCAGTGAAAGCGATAATGGGTACCGCTTTTAATGAATCATCCTGTTTAATCATCTTTGCGGCTTCAAATCCATCTTTGTCGGGCATTTTCAAATCCATCATAACCAGGTTTGGTAGGTGCGTAAGGGTCATTTCAAATGCTTCCTCAGCAGTTTCAGCCTCATAAACCACGACCATTGTATTCTCGAAACATGCCCGAATCAGACTTCTGTTCAACTCTTCATCATCAGCAATGATTATACTTCCTTTGCCAAACTGAATATCGGTTGATTCGCTAAAACTTCCTGAATTATTCCTTTCGCCCGACGCAATTTGAACGATTGGTATATCCTTTAAATGGACCGAAAACTTACTTCCTCTCCCTAAGTCGCTGTTTACCAGAATTTCTCCTCCCATCATTTCGGTGAGGCGCTTTGAAATTGGCAAACCAAGACCCGTTCCCCCAAGTCGTTTCTGAATGTGCATTTTAATTTGCTTAAAGGATTCGAAAATCTCAGCTTGATCCTTTATCGAAATTCCTATCCCGCTATCTTCAATTTCGAAAATAATATCGGTTACAGGTGTTGAACTGATGTAATTATTTTTCTTCTGCTCAACAAATACATGCAGTCTCACAAAACCAGATTCCGTAAATTTAACTGCATTCCCGATAAGGTTAACCAGAACCTGACGCAACCTGACTTCATCAATTACCAATCCTTTAGGAACCGTGGGTTCCAGTTCTACCGAAAAGTTGATTCCTTTTTCTTCAGCTCTTAAAATGAAAAGTTTCCGGATTTCTTCAAGCATAACCGGCAATTCGATGCTTTCTGGTGTAAGGCACATTTTACCGGCCTCCATTTTTGATAAATCAAGGATATCGTTAAGCAATTGCAACAAATTATTGCTACTCACTTCAATTGCATCAATAAAAGTCGAAAGCTTTGCATCGGATATGTTTTTTCGGAGCATCGCATTAAACCCAATAATAATATTGAGTGGAGTGCGGATTTCATGACTCATGTTAGCTAAGAATTGCGATTTAAACTGCAGTGCCGCCTCAATTTGATCTTTTGATAATTTTAAATCGATGTTCAGTTTTTGAAGTTCTGCGGAGCTTTTTCTTAATTTAATATTCACCAGTCGGATTTTATTCGAAAAATACACCATTAATAATGAGGTTATCAGGATTAAAAAGGCAGCCAGAACTATGAGCCTGTTTATCTTTTTTTGCTTCATTGTTTCTAACTTTTCAGAGTGTACCTTCTCACTCAAAATCTGGTTTTCCTGTTCTTTTTTTTCGGTTTCATATTTTGTCTGAAGTTCATCGAAAGCCGTTTTCTTATCGACACTAAACAGCGAATCCTTTACAACATCATATCTTTCGCGGTATTTATATGCCTGGTGATAGTCGCCGATTTCGACATAATAATCGCAAAATACATTATAAATATTTTTTTGAACGTGTAGATAATTATTCGCCAATGCCAGATTAAGGCCTTTTTCCAGATATTTAAATGATTCAGCGGGATTCTTTAAATATATATAACATTCACCAATGTTTTGCATCAACACTGCTCTGTTATAAGCCGACAAATAGGAATCGGCGTATTTTTCGGCATTCAGGTAATATTTTAATGCCTTTTCGTACTGTTTCCGGAAAAGGAAAACGATACCAATGTTGTTGTAAATAGGCGCAAGGATATTCTTTGACTGACTTTTTTCGATTTCGGGGAGCGCCATAATGAAATAAGTGTAAGCCAGGTCGTAATCACCCATATTTTTATAAATGATACCAATATTCATATTGGTAATGGCGATGGTTAGCTCATTATTTTTCAGTTTTTGTTTGATTTCTTTTGCCTTTTTTAAATATTCCAGGGCTTTTTCATTTTCTCCGGAATACATGTTTATTATTCCAAGGTTGTTGAGCGTTTGGGCTATCCGGGCAGTATCGTTGTATTTTTCCGAAATTTTCAGAGCCTCAAAGAAATAGAAAACAGCTTTGTCGAATTCACCTTTTTGGTAATATATTGTTCCAAGGTTTGTTGGAAAAAGGTTCATTTGTGGTGCTTTCTGCATTTTTTCGGCCAACTTGCTACCTGCCTCACAAATAATTACACATGAGTCGAAATTGACATTTTTATAATAATTGGATAAAAGTTCGTATGCAACGAGTCGGGCAGAATCGGGACCGGTTTTGATGATGTTTTTTAAACTATCAACATTGGTGTTTGCACAAAGTAAAGTTGGAAATATCCAAACGAGGAGAAAACAAAATTTTCTTTTCATAAAGTGATATTTGAATATCAATTAATACTGAGGCTATTTTCAGAAATCAATAACAGTAATTTCCTGTTTGCTTAAACGTGTCGGCCTTGCTGTTCAGTCAATGGAAGTGTAAAATGAATTTCGGTTCCTTTTCCTTCTTTACTTTCGATAGTGATTTTCCCGCCATTTCGTTCAATGAAATCTTTGCACAGATTCAGTCCAAGACCGGTACCCTTTTCATTTGCGGTTCCGAAAGTTGAAAAATGCTCATGGGTTGTTAATATCTTTTGAAGGTTTTCATCTTTAATACCTACCCCAAAATCTTTAACAACGATTTCGGCACAATTACCAGACTTAGTGGTTTTAACAATTACCTGGCCATTATTAAATGAAAACTTGATTGCATTTGACAACAAATTCCGAAGAATGGTTTTTAACATATTTTCATCAGCGAAGACAAATGTTTTATCCTGGATTTCGGCTTTAATTGTGATATGTTTCTGTGTGGCGGAACTTTTCAGAAGGTCAATATTTTCCAGAATAATATTATTGAGATTTTGCAAAGTCGGCGAAAATTCAATGGTATTGTTCTGACTTCTCGCCCATTTTAAGAGATTTTGCAATAACTCGAAGGAACGTGTAGCCGATTTTTTTAAATCAAGAAGAATTTCCGATAAAGCTTCCTTATTAAAAGTATCGAGGTTTTCGATCAGAATTTCAAGTGCAGCGCCAAAATTTCCTACCGGACCCCGCAAATCATGTGCAATAATTGAGAAAAGCTTATCCTTCATCGCATTGGATTTTATGAGTTGTTCGGTGGCGAACTTCAAAGATGTATGAGTCTTTACCCGGGCAAGTAACTCGGCTGCTTTAAATGGCTTTGTAAGATAATCGACGGCTCCCAATTCAAAGCCTTTGACCAGGCTTTCAGAGTCGGTTTTTGCAGTAAGAAAGATAATGGGAATATCTTTCGAACCCGGGAATTGTTTTAAAGTTTTGCATACTTCAAAACCATCCATATTCGGCATCATGATATCGAGCAGAATGAGATCGTAAAGGTTCGATTTTGCCATGTTTATTGCATCCTGCCCATTGTCGGTAAATGCAACTTCATAGCCATCCTTGCGTAATACACTTCCAAGAACCTGAATATTGGTAGGTATGTCGTCGACAATTAATATTTTGAAGTTAGATTTCTCCATCTGATCTATCCTTTTTTGAAAGGTTTTTTACCGAATCGATGAGATATGGAAAAGCATTGAGCGTTCTTTTCATGCTATTTACGTCAAAACTTTCAGTCGATTCCAGTAGTTCCTTCCCAAATGAAATAAGTTGTTCAAATGAATATTTATTCCCCAGGTTTATAATTTGATTTCCAAAGTTAGCAATTTCATCGATAAATCCACCACTTTTTACTTTTTTCCATTCATTGTACAGGTCGATATCGAGTATTCTAACTATTTCGTCGATATGTTTAGTGGTTGCAGATGAAATTTGAAAAACCTTAGGTTCTTCAACTACAACATTCTCAGATAGAATTCTGTTGTGGCTTAGGAATTTTGCCATGGCTTCAGATAAGTCGGCATATTTAATGGGTTTCCGTAAGAAATGGTCAAAACCGGTGTTTTTGATTTTTCTTATTTCTTCTTCCATCACCGACGCGGTTAGCGCAATTATCTTTATTGCAGCAGTTTCAGGGTTATTTTTCAGTATTTTGGTAGCTTCAAATCCATCCATAACTGGCATCCGGATGTCCATTAGAATTAAATCAGGATGATCGATACTAGCTAATTCAACGGCTTGTTTGCCATTAATTACCTCCTTAACAATAAGATTTGAACCTTTCAAAAACTCTTTTAATAAGAACCTGTTGTGTTCAACATCATCAACAATTAAAACAGAGGCATGATGGAAATTTATTTCATTAAACCTAAGGCTATTTTTTGCTGCGACTTCAATTTTAGTTTCAGGATGGGTTTCAATAATCTCGATGTCCTTTAATAAAAGAGTAAAAATGCTGCCTTTTCCTTTTATACTCGAAAGCGAGATGCTTCCATTCATCAGGTTGGCTAATTTTTTCGAAATCGATAATCCGAGTCCACTGCCACCGTATTTTTTATTTTGTTTCCCGTCTTGTTGCTGGAAAGCCATAAATATGTCTTCCTGATTCTCTTTTTCTATCCCAATACCCGAATCTTCAACATTAACGATAAGATCGATGATTCCAGCGGGTTTTGAAGATTGGTCCACCTGTGCAGTAACTTTTACAAATCCACTTTCGGTAAATTTAATGGCGTTTCCAATGAGGTTGAAAAGGATCTGACGGAACCTGATTTCGTCGAGAAGTAATGTCTTTGGCATTTCAGCCGGGATATCGAGGATGAAATGGAGATTTTTTTCATTAACCTTATCCGAAAAAATACTTTCAATTTCACTAAATATCTGACGTGGATCGGCCGGCTCATAAAGCATTTTTAACTTGCCGGCTTCTATTTTTGATAAATCGAGGATATCATTAATGAGAACCAACAAATTTTTGGTTCCGGCAGTGATCGCAGCCAGATATTTTATTTGATGTTCATCGGTGATCTGGTTCGAAAGTATTTCGGTAAAACCAAGTACTGTATTCATGGGAGTCCGGATTTCGTGGCTCATATTGGCCAGGAATTCGCTCTTTATCATATTGGCCTGTTCGGCAGTTTCTTTTGCTTTTTTCAGCTTTTCCTGATCCTCACGAATAGCCACATTTTGTTCGCTCAGTTTGATTTGATTGTCGAAATTCCGGTAATAAAGGAAAAAGATGATCAGCAAACTTAAGGTAGCGGCAGCGGTTCGTTTCAGAAATTCGGCCAGATATACAACATAGTAACCGTCGAAGGAATATGAATAGACAAATCCGGAAAAATGTTGCTGCCTGTCGTAGGCCGGGATAAAAATCGCATTATAATAAACCTTGCCAATATTTACCAATTTGCTGAAATAATCATTTCCGGGACTTTTCTTTGCAAATATCCGGTTAAGTTTTTCACTGATTTGATTGCATTCGGATAGTGTGATTTTTTTGAACAGATGACTGTTCAAGGATGCATTGTTGGTGCTTATTTCAAATTTTGAAGCAATTTTATCAGCGGGGAGATAAAAATATTCTTCTTCATAAAGATAGTTAAGCTCTTTAACAATTTCGGGGATTGAGTATGAAATTACAATGGTATCGTATTGGCGATAGTAATTATCCAAAGGAACCACAAAGGCATCCTGGGATGAAACCTGATACGCATTATCAAAATCATCAGCCGGGTTTTCTAAAAGTTTGCCCGAAAGATTAAACCTGAAAGCATTCTGACCCAAATCGAGAGGTTTTTTCGAAATCAGTTTGTGATTGATCTCTATCTGTTTATAAACAGAGGTTAGCAGGAGATAATCGAGCTTAAGTTTAATACTGTCGTTCGGATGAAAATCGAGAACCTGATCCTTAAAATTTGACAGGTATTCGTTATAGTTAATGATGAAATCACCAAGGATTTGCTTGCTTTTAATCAGGTTTTGATAATTCTGAGCCAGGCGGTACGACTTGGCGATTACATAGAATTTTTGTTTATCAACCATCCTGGAATAGAAAAAAACTGTAACCAAAAGCCATAAAAAAACCGGAATTGCATATTTTAAAAACCGGTTCGATAATATGCGATTTTGACTCCTGAGAATGTCTTCCGAAAACCTTTCGTACCGGTCTTTACTTTTACTCTCCAAAATCTGGTGTTGTTTTTAAATATGACATCAGTTGATTGTAGAATTGAAAACTTATAACGCTTAACCTTTCTATAAATCTGGAATTTCAGAATGCTGAAATTATTATTAATCCTAAAATAATTATCGGCACGAAAATAGCAAAAATACAAACATAGTTAATGTTTGCGATTTCTGTTCATCCAATTTCTCCGATGTAGGTTTTTTAATCATAATTTTTATTGAACAAAGTCGATGCGGATTATGTTTTGATGTGAGACATTGGAAATTTTCATTAATTTTGTCCTTTGTTGGAAACCATTGGTAATGAGATTTGTTTCACAATAAGTTACAAATTGTTATGGAAAAAATTGGAATATTTTACGGATCATCAACAGGCAATACCGAAAAGGTTGCTGATTTGATTAAACAGGCATTTGGAGATGATAAAGCTGCTACAATTAATGTTGAGGATGCAGGCCCTAAAGACCTTGATAAATTCCAATACCTGGTTTTTGGGACTTCCACCTGGGGAATCGGAGATATGCAGGATGATTGGGAGGATTTTATAGAAGTAGTAGAAAATAGCGACCTCAAAAATAAAAAAATCGCACTTTTCGGACTGGGCGACCAGGAAATTTACACCGATAGTTTTGCAGATGGTATTGCAAAAATTTACAAAAAAATTGCTGAGAAAACTACTTTAGTCGGCTCGTGGCCACGTGACGGATATGTTTTCGATGAATCGGAAGCTTTGAAGGACGGGAAGTTTATTGGATTAATAATAGATGAAGATAACCAGTCAAAACTCACCGTTCAAAGGGTCATAAATTGGGTTGAGACACTAAAGAAAGAGTTTATCTAAAAGGATAATCTTTTACGAAAAAAAACCGCTTTCATTCAAGCGGTTTTTAGTTGTATAGACCACGTCACTGTAGTTGTTGTATAAATACAGACTTCCTGACCTCTCGCACATTGATTTGTCGCAATATTCGCAAAGACACAGCAATCTTTTAGCCTAACGTCTGATATTCATAAGTTTAAATTTTAAAATATGATAAAATTACGAATCGAG
>Ga0172369_10010153_pt1 | contig 10298 bp, 10 predicted proteins | sample LakKiv25m_FD_114539 | JGI IMG/M metagenome (GOLD analysis project Ga0172369, IMG submission 114539) | Freshwater microbial communities from Kabuno Bay, South-Kivu, Congo - kab_022012_11.25m | ecosystem: Environmental > Aquatic > Freshwater > Lake | place: Democratic Republic of the Congo...
ATAAACGCAAGGGGACGCTGCGCTTTCGCTCCTAACGTCGCTCACCCTCGTATAACACAGTATATCTGGCTCGCTCGTGCCCTCGCTCGACCCATATTTGCTTCCATACTAAAAATTGATAAAATGGAATGGAAGCAAACATCAGATATACCGAAACGTTATCGGAAATTCGAAAAAGATTTTAGTGCATCAAATAAAGTATGGAATTAAATCAAACTATTATTAGGCTTATCTCAATATTAGCGACCGGCGGTAAAAAAGCCGATAGATTTTTGTCCCTTAGTGATAAATCAGCATCTCTGCATCTAAACAAAGAATCTCTTATCGACGTTAATGAGGAATCCATCTTACTATTAGGCAAGGAAGATATAAGCCAGAGGATATTCCCAGTTCCTGAAAACAAGGTTTCTTCTTGTATCGATTTTAATAAACTTGAAAAGTTTTGTTCTGAAATTGATATTGTTAGACTAAATCATCTTGGAATTAGTTATGGTAGCTCAAATATCGAAATGGAGCTTAATCATTTTAAAGGTCTTTTAAGCGGATCGCCATTTAAACTATACGAGGAAAAATCTGATAATTCGAATCAACGATGGTTTTTTATTGGGATTAAAGAAAACTGGGAATATCCTCTTTTTGAATTGGTGTTTACACAAGGCAAGGATAAATTTTCGACGGATTGGATTCCTCATTTTCAAATTGATATCGACACTAATCAGAGTTTTGAAGAATTGAAAGCATTAACTGATAAATACTTAGGGCAGAATTTTTTTGGTTGGGAGTTAGATATTCCTAAAATTGGAGTTGTTTTAGCAATGGGCAAACTTGCTAACATTGACGGGACAAAAATCTATCTCGGTATGGGGACAAATCGACGCAGAACTGAATATCATAGAAAACATATTTTGGTGGAAGTATAACGAAAATCTTTTTCGAACATCCGATAACACGGCATATCTGGCTACACAAAAAGGACTCAAATATTTTTAAAGGAATGTCCTTTTTGTTCCGCCCATATTTTCACCTCTGCCCAGGGTCAATCAAAAGTCTTCCGAAATGAAAAAGAACCTGCTAATATTCTAGTATAGATTAACAAAAACGGCGAAAACATCAGATATACGCAAACGTTAGGTGAAATATATTCGTACTATCTTTATTGCCGTTTTCCAAATATTTTTTCAACCTTTTTGAAGGTTGATTAGCAGGGGAGAGCAAGATTGTCTATAATAGAGGGGAATTATGGTAGAGTTTCATTTACAGCCAGATAGTTCATCTCTTTGGGGGGAATTAAAAGGAAAAGTCAACCCATCCTTTACCAACGTCTTAGAACAACTAGATCAGTATCAGCAAAATGAAGCGATTAGTCCATATTTAGCTGAAACATTTCGTAGAATGATCTTCGATTCAGTAACCGACGACCCAAAATGGCTAAACGACTTAATATTCGAATTACAATCACGGGCTATTTCATTAGATTCAAGATATATCGCTACACGGATCGAGGCCGTTGATGGATTTAGGCTTCGAAAAGCTGCTGAATATGTTGCTGAACGCGCGGGTGGTGCCATAAGTCCTGGAGGAATTTTGGCAGAATATTTTAGGTGGCACAATATGGACGACGAAGAACTAAGATAATATTGGGCTTCAGGCATTCACCCCTTTAGTTCCCCTCTGCCTTTCGCCCAATATGGATTTTGATTTTTGCTCTCCCAGAGAGTTGAAGGTTGATTAGTAGGGGAGAGCAAAATTATCTATAATAGAGGGGAATAAGGAATATTTATATGCATACAACCACTATTTACGATCAATATCACATACCCAATAACTTACGACAGCACATGTTAAGGGTAGCGGCCTTAGCCAGAATCATTCTCGATCATTGGATCGGGCAGAAAATAGACGATCAATCAATCGTAACTTGTGCTATGTATCATGACATCGCTAAGCCCATTAACTTTGACATTGAGAAGCAGCGACAATATGTCGCTACAGAGGAAGAATTTAATGAAGTAAAGCGTACTATTTCCGAGATGATTACTAAGTACGGCACCGAAGAACATGTCGTTGCTATCAAAATATTTCAAGAAATTGGTTGTAGTGCCGAGACAATTCGATTGATCAACAATCTCGAATGGATCTACCTACCCAGGCTCTTGAAAGAAAACGACATTCCCGCTCTACTAGTCAATTACTGCGATATGAGGATAGGCCCCAAAGGAATCCTCCCAATAGGCATGAGATTTGCAGATCTTAGGGAGCGTGCTCCATTCGAAGGCATTGATGAGATCGCCGAGTTGACACCGAAGCTCGAGAGTTTCATTCAATCTAATACCTCCATTGATCTTAATACCATTACAGATGATCAGATCAACAACCAGATAGAAAACTTTGAATAGTATTGGGCTTCAGGCATTCACCCCTTTAGTTCCCCTCTGCCTTTCGCCCAATATGGATTTTGATTTTTGCTCTCCCAGAGAGTTGAAGGTTGAAAAAATATTTGGAAAACGGCTTTTTAAGGAACAAATATACTTCTCCCTCACTTTGTTCGGTCGATCACATTGCACTCTCGCTTGAGGTGATATTGGGGTCACAAGTCTATCACCTCACGCTCGGATCACCTAACTAGCGCATATCTGGTTCACTTCGTTGCACTCGTTCTCCCATATTGCTCGCACGGTTAGGGTACAATGATTGTACCGTGCGGCAACATCAGATATGCTTCACGTTAGCAGAAATTTAAACTTTACTGATTTATAATAAAAGTATACCAACCTTAAAACTCCAACCAACAAAAGATGCTTACGTTTGCGATTGCAAACCGGACGAAACTAATCCCAACGGAAATTCAAAAGCGCTTTATCAAGGCCAATTCAAAGATTGTTTTGATCGCACACTTATCCAATGGGATTTTGACGAATTAAAAAGCGCCAACAAAATAATCAAAGCACAGATTCATATTTACCACAAAAAATTGTGTTTACATGCTGGTGAGAAACATGGCAGATTAGCTTACCTCCCAATTCTTGAGAATTGGGATCAAAACAATATTACTTTCAACATGCTTCCCAAGATTGATGAATCCCAGAAAATTGTTTTTGAATTTCCTGAAAAAGAAGGTTGGCTTATTGTTGATATTATTGAAATAGCACAAAAATGGTCTGATGGATCACTTGAGAATTATGGTCTTTATTGCCATTCTGAGGGAACAAAATCTACATGTGTTAGTAAATTTGTTTCGTCAGAGGGAGTTCCTAAAAAATTAAGACCATTTTTGCTTATAGAATATAAGTAAAGTTTAAACTCTTCGCTTCGCTTCGCTCGCCACGTTGCACTCTCACTTTGTGTGGCAGGAGATTATTTTGCCACACTTCGTTCGGGTCACCTAACTAGTGTCTATCTAGCTCGCCGGCGGACACAGTCCGCCACGATCACATCACCTTGGGTGTTCTCCGAGGTTAAGAGTGTGTTTCCCTTTATTATCTTCTATTAAGACAGTTCGTGGATTCTCTAGGCTCTCTATTTCCTTCCCTTGTTTCTTCTACCAACCCGAGCAAACAAGATAAATGGTCAATAATTGTATTTTTTATTTGATCATAGATTTGTTCAGTTTTTTTTGTTCCGTCTACAAATTCCGGATCCACTAATCCTGTGCTCTCTCCTACAATTTCCGAAAACATGTAAATTTTTATTTCTTGATCGGGAAATAATATTCTAAGAGATGCTCGTGTATTTTCGTCCATTGAAAATATAATAGCTGCCTTTTCTGCATCCCAGGAATTAATACCCGTTGAGCACCGAGAAGCTAAATCGATCATATTCCTTTTCAACCACTCTTTAGAGTAAGCAAATTGAGCAGGATAGTATGAGAGATTTAGATACTTATTGGGAACTGGATCATCTGGAGCAATGCCCTGTGTCCTCCTCGAGAATGCCACGTACCTATCTTGTAAACCAAGCTTAATAAGTTTTTGATTGGTAATTGCGGCGGCAATAGGAGCCCTAGCTATATCGCCTCGATCAACAAAAAATATTAATTTTCTGCTTTTCATTACTAGTATTTGACAAAAAATCTAGATTTTGTAGAATACACACAACTAGGGCATTACTATTCGTCGCATCCCCCGCGAGCGGTAGTAATGCTCTTTTTTTAGTGAAAGTAATGTAATGGTACTTTCTGTTTGTAGCTGATGAGCTTCTTTAGATCTAAACTAAACTCTTTTTTGCCGGTAAGCTTTTTCCCGAAAAAATAATTGGCAATTGTTTTGGCTTTCTTCATTTGCTGTGATTGTAGTTTTCTTCTCAGGAATTGTCAAGTCCTATAGTTATTTTCCTCCCTTTTTCCCGCTATCCTATAGTTGAGGCATAGTATTATAGCTTGTTTTAACAACCTATACTAGTTATCCACTCCCCTGTGGATAAATTCCCTAAAAGAAAAATCCGCCGGAAAAAGGCTAATTGGAAGTTAAAAACTGAATTCGGTTAGGATGGGAAAGTGATCGGATATCCGCCGAGGAAGACGCTCTGAACTAAGTTTTTTGAGATTGCGGTACCAAACGTAGTCCGGTTTTGTCCGCAGGCGAAGGAAGAAAAAATGCCACTCCAAGGTGTAGCGCAGATTGCTAGTGGCCTCTTGATAGCCAAACTCCAGCAACAGCTTCTCTAGTTTTTTTCGGTGATACATGAAGTTGAAGTCGCCAATGAGAATTGAGGGGATGGTGGTTTCTTGGTCCAGAAAGTTCAGCGCCACTCTTAATTGGTTGGTACGCACCTTGTTGGTGCTCTGTAAGGCGGTAAGGTGCAGAGTGCAAACCTTGAACTCCCGACCGTTGGCGAGCAAAGTGAAATTGTTATTCAGGGCGGTACGTTTGTCTCCACCGACTCGAATTAGGGAAAGCATCAGTTCATAAAAGCCCCGAACCAGATCAATGGAAGTGCCGTTCTGATGTTTGACTGTTTGGGGATTGTAGAAAGTGGCAACACTATAGATTTTGAAAAACTTCCAAAAAGAATAAGAGTAATCGGCCAATTGGTAACCCAGGTTTTCCATTCCTAAGATTTGTTCCTGGTTGACATTGAACTCCTGGACACAAACAATATCTGGGGCCGCCTCCACTACCTTCTCTTCAAGCTCACTAAAAGCCCGACTATTGAGGAGGTTGTAACTGAGAACACTTAATTTATTTTTCATTTTGATTAAGGGAGGATTTATGTTGTTTTTGGTAGATATCAATTAGCTCCCGAAGGGTGGTTGCCTCTTTGGGCGACTTGTCGTCACGGAAGTTTTCTAAACGGGGAAACCGGAGGGCATAACCAGCACTATGAGCAGGAGAGTTGCTGATCTCATCGGCTCTAATCTCAACCACTAGCTGCGGTTTTAGCCAAATATCGGAGGCTGAAGATTTGTTTAGGGCATAGATTGGAGGGGGTTCTTTGACCGTGAGCGTGGCGGTTTTCGCTTTAAGCTCCTGCCATTCTAGATCGGTTAACCCAGTGCCAATTTTGGCAACGGTGACAAAGCGTTCGCTCGCTTCGTCGAAAACCCCCACCAAAAACGCTCCCAAACCAAACTGAGTGCGTTTGCCTTTACCCAGATCGTAGCCCATTACTAGGCAATCGATGGTATCGATCAACTTTTGGGAATAACTGTGCTTAACCTTAATCCAATTCCAACCCCGTGCCCCGGCTTCATATTTGCCAGTGAGTTTTTTGGCCATAATTCCCTCTAAACCCGAGAGAACCGCCTTCTCAAACAACTCTTCAATAGTGGCAGTATCGTTTGCTAACCGCCCTTGAGCAAAAATAATTGTTTGGCTGTTCTTGTTAATAATGCGGGAGAGCTCGCGGCGGCGCTCTAGATAAGTAGAGTTTAAATAAGATCCATCCCGATAGAGCAGATCAAAAGCAAACAGTTTGAGAGGAATTTCTTTGGCTTTTTCTTGAATATCGTATTTGCGTTTGCGCTGCACAATTTCTTGGAAAGGAAGAATTTGATTGGTTTTGGGATCGTACCCAACCGCCTCCCCCTCGAGAATAAAACTCTTGGCGGTAATTTCTTTGCTCACGGCGCTCACCAGATCTGGGAACATCGCGACCACGTTATCTAAATTCCGAGAGTAAATTTTTACTTCGCCCGTTTCGAGTTTGTGCACTTGCAAGCGAAAGCCGTCGTATTTTGACTCCACGCTGCAGGGGCCAATTTTTTCGATAATCTCAGAAACCTCCTTTACCCGTTCTGCTTTGGCCATCAGAATTGGCACTCCGGGAGTGGGCTCGATTTTCTCAATTTCGGCAAACTTTCCCTGTTTGACAAGCGCCGCAAGCAATCCTAAATCGGGACGGACATTGAACGCCCGCTCAATTTTTGGGCGCAAACTTTTGTCGCCAACCGCCAGCCAACTTAGGGCGTCGAGAATGGTCATATCGGAAAATCCCAAACGCAGTGAACCAACGACGATGCGCACCAAATAGCGACAAGAGAGAGGATCGAGTTTTTGGAAGAGATCGGAAAGAATGCTCAGTTTGAAATCCTGAGAACCAGTGCCTGACTGACGGGCAAGATCTTGGAGCCGCAAGAAGACTACTTGTAACGGCAGATCGGTTTCTTTTTCAAAGAGACTGACATTGGTTTGGCGATAAGACTCAACCGTTTTTCCCAAGTCGCCCGACTGGCCCAACCGCTTGCGAGCCTCTTTCTCGTTAAGCGAAAAACTACTGACAAAAGCCTTAAAAACCAAGCGCTCTGCCAAACCAAACTCCAGCTTTTCATATTGGGGAACAACACTCCCCTGCAAGAGATAAACAATTTGGGTAATCTCCTCACCCTCGCACTTTTGAAAAAGGGCCACTAAAATCCGCGTCATTTCCAGACGCGCCGGCGTGTTTTCTAAAGCCTCAAGGGACTCAGCCAAACTAACAAACAGCATAGCTAATTATAGCAAGGGAGAGGAATTTTAGCTCCAACCGGGCAATTGGAGAATATCGACGCCGACAATTTTCAGAAAGACCACTGACAGAGTGAGAACTACAAACCCAACCAAGCAGCTGGTTAACGCCTCCTGAGCCTTTTTCATTGCTTCCGGATTGCCTTTGGAGGACATAATCTTTAGCCCGTTTAAAAAGACACAGGCAAAAATTAGCGCTCCCAAAACTCCGGTAAAGGTGCTAAAAAGGATTTTGACTAAACCACCAACGTCGGTTGGCATACAGCCAAGCCCTGTCCAGACTTCTTTGGCAGTTTCACACTTCTGGCACTTCGCCCGGCAACTTATGCCGTTACAATCGGCTGATTCGGGAATAGAGTCGCACAGGGGAATGGTGGTGGTGGTAGCTAAATTGAGAGTCAAAGTACTACTCGTATTATTCTCACCTGGAATAATTAGCTCTTCTCCTTCTCCAACTACTGGCAATAATCGTGAACATAAAAGATTTTTTTCAAGGCTGTTTGAACGAACTTCAAATAAATGGCCGCTCTTGTTAACAGGCAAGTAACCAATGTCAATTTGGGATTCCGGTTCAACTAATCCATTCACCTTAAGATTCTCATTCATAAACAAGCTCGAACTGTAGCCTAAAGAATCTATATCGGTAATCGTTAGGCCAACCTTAGAGTTAGTATCTGCTCCATCAGTAAATCCAGTGAATTCAATCAAACATTTCTTCCCAGTTCTTTCGATAAACTGAAACTTTCTGAAGGCTTCACCAGCCAAATCATAAATAGTCTGCCCTTTATATAAGCGAACCTTAAAGAAAACTCCTTTGGTACTGATAGTCTTACGAAGAAATTTCTCGCTACAGGCAGAAGATAATGCTATATCGAGGGCATAACTCGTAATGAAGTTTCCGTTCGCGTCCTTTATAGGAACAGGATCTAACCAACTACCGAGAACATCACATTCTCCTTCGACATTAACGTTAAAGGCAATATTATCAAAATCTTTATTTCCGGGAATCACATTTAAAACTTTCTCGTCAAGCAAGATAGTCATTTCATACGGAGCTACAACATATTCGTAAGTCGTACTATAACCAGAAGCAACTCTCATTTCTAAAATCTGGCTGCGATCATTATCTTCAGCATACGTTTTTTTTGAATCATAATATAGAGAGTCCGTTTCGGGATCAACTGTGTAGGTTTGCACATTTAGTGAGGCCACATCAAAAGTAAAATTTACCTGATCAATAATACTATCGTTTGTTTCAGTCAGGTCAATTGCCAATGTTGGGGAGGGGCAAAATAAATAGAATGCTATCAATAAAAATAGCATCAATAATTTTTTAATCACTGTAAGTAAGGTATTTGTAATAGATTCCCGCCGATAATTTTGACAATTAAGACTGACATCGTGACTACAATTAGCCCTAAAATTGCCCCATAGACATAGCGCTTGCCCTCGCGCATTGCCTCGGGATCACCTTTAGCAAACATTACTTTGATACCGCCAAAGACCATCGCCAAAAAAGCGATTCCGCCAACAATAGTGGTAAAAAAGTTTAGAAAAAAGTTGGCGAAGCTTGCGGCGCCGCTTTTGGCAACACAATCGGGATCGCTGCTGGTATCACAGGCGGCTCCCATTTGCAGACAGCCAAAAACGGTGTAGGATTTGTTTTTGTCCGATTCCCGACTAAGGGTTTCATTCGGATCGGTTGTACTGTACAAACATTGAGCACAAGCCGACCAGTTTCCCGGAACCTGACTTTCGTCGAGATTTTGGCAGTAACCACAGGCATCGCAGGTAGCGGTTGGTTGAGCTTGGGAAAGCTTCGGAAACAAGAGAACTACTCCTAAGAAAAACCCAAACCACAACCAAAAAAAACGCTTCATTGCTTTTAAGTTTAGGTAATTTGAGACCAGAATGCAACCGTCAAGCCCGACAAAAAAGCTTTTTGGCTTTTTAGGGGTTATAGCTCGTTTTTAATTGTTGTTCTTTATTAAAGCGCTCTATTGCTAATTGAATTAACCTGTCAATCAAATCGACGTAGAAAATGCCACTAGCTTCCCACAGTTTTGGATACATACTAACTTTGGTAAAGCCCGGAATTGTGTTGATTTCGTTAACAATCACTTCGCTGTTCTCTTTAAGAAAGAAGTCCACTCTTCCTAAACCTTCACAGGAGAGGACTTGAAATGTTTTTAGGGCAAGCTCTTGGATTTTTTTTTACGGTTTGATCGTTAATTTTGGCCGGGATTTCCAGCCTGGCCCCATTTTCATCGATATATTTGGCCTCATAAGAGTAGAACTCGTGATTGGAAATCACTTCTCCGGGAACTGAGGCAATTGGCTTTTCATTGCCTAATACAGAACACTTGACCTCTCTTCCTTGAATAAACTCCTCTAGGATTATCTTGCTGTCAAAATCAAAAGCCTTAAGCAGGCTATCTTTATACTCCGTTTCCTGATGAACTTTGCTTACCCCAACTGACGACCCCATGTTTGCGGGCTTAACAAAGAAAGGTAGGCCCAATTCCGCTTTAATTTTTTGAAAATCGGGAATTGCTTGCTGGGACTTGAGAACCAGAAATTTGCCAATGGGAAGGTTGGCTTCACGCAATAAACGTTTCATGACATCCTTATCCATTCCGACTGCCGAGCCAAGCACACTCGCCCCAACAAAGGGAAGATTGGCCAGTTTTAGCAAACCCTGCACTGTTCCGTCTTCCCCAAATGTTCCGTGTAAAATTGGAAAAACAACATCGATCTTTAATTCTGCACTCCCCTTGGTAAGATTGGAGATTACTCCGGCACTTTGGGGAATTAGGGCCACGGAATCGCTTGCCTGATTGAGCTTGATAAGTTTGGGGTTATTGGCATTGAGCAAAAAATTCGATTGGTTTTTTAACAACCACTTCCCGCTTTTATCTATTCCAATGAGAATCGGATTGTATTTTTCTTTGTTAATTGCTTCAAAAACATTCTTTGCCGATTGTAAGGACACCTCGTGCTCGGCGGACTTACCACCAAAGAGAATGCCAATGTTAAGCTTTTTCTGATTCATCATTTTCTTGCCTATATTATATCCCAGATTCTCAAAGATTTTTAATTTGTTAAAATGCGCTAATATGCCGAAAGAGGAACCTTCCAAGCCCTTAATAGTTGAAAAACCAAGAGAGAACCAACAACTTTTGTTGGAAAAATTGGGGGAATTATTAAAAGAATTTGGATTAAATAATCTGCCAGAAATTAACGGCGGCATAAATGATGCCGAGCTTGGCATAAGCTTGGGGAAATATCAAGACGCTGTGAGAGAGCAGCTTACAAAAAACGCTCCAACAGACGCCGCGGCAAGTATGGCAGCAACCG
>Ga0172369_10010155_pt1 | contig 10296 bp, 7 predicted proteins | sample LakKiv25m_FD_114539 | JGI IMG/M metagenome (GOLD analysis project Ga0172369, IMG submission 114539) | Freshwater microbial communities from Kabuno Bay, South-Kivu, Congo - kab_022012_11.25m | ecosystem: Environmental > Aquatic > Freshwater > Lake | place: Democratic Republic of the Congo...
CAAGCTGTCCGCCCTTAGCAGCCCAAGATACCGAGGACATCGGCGCCGTCCTTGATTTGGCGCGGGCAGCTTTTGATAAAAATGAGTATCGTCGTTCCATCGCCCAATTGCAGCGCGCCATCGCACTCGTCCAAGCTAAGATGATGGAGCAATTGCAGCAGTATTTCCCCAAGCCATTCGGCGATTGGCAAGAAATGAAATCCCAAGAGGCCAACTCGACCATCTCCGCGAACAACAGCTTTGCCGCGAAGAAGCTTTATTACCATCAAAAGACTTCCGGGTCAATTGAAATCGAGTTTGCCTTTAACCGGACCAAGGCGGCCGGTTTGCAAACATGGATCGCCAATCCGCTACAAATGCGTTCCAGCAGCCAAAACGCAGAGATCGAAACCATCGCCGGCAAGCGCTTCATTGCGGAGTTCGACAAAACCGGCAAGCACGGTGAGCTCAGCATGGTGCTCAATTCGGCAGCCATCGTGCGCTTTATCGGCGACGGCATCAAGGATTTGGACGATCTTAGGCGCTTTGCCGAGCGCGTTAACTATGAAACGTTGCGGGAAATTTTGCGCTAAAGACGGTTGTTGCTCAAGATACTTTTGCGTCTTGTTTTGGGAGTCACCAACTATTCGATCTTGCTCGACTCGTATGAGAGGAATCGCGAATTCATTAGCCTTGGTTTTGCTGGCATCGACAAGCTTATTGTCTTGTCGTGCTCCTTATCGAATTGTCATCGGCAAGACCTACCTCGAAGAAAATAGGCCGGCGGTTGGGCAGGCTGAAACCACCGTCACCGCAAGCGATTCGCTCGCAGTGATTGAGGTGGAGGGAGTCTTTGGCGAAACACAGATAGGTCAGCAGAAGCTGCCCGTGATCTGGCGTTTCGATCCCGTGGTAATTAGAAATTATGTCGTGTTGGCGGAAAGCTTGTCCGTCGAGACGGGAAGCTGGGTGAAGGCAAAAGGTGCGTTTGCAACTAAGCAGTTTGCGATTGGACATCGTGATGCGACCTTCCCGCTAAGGTTGTTGAGAGTCGAAGCATGGCAAAAGCTGGCGAACTTGAATCCCTTATGGGACAAAGCGCAGCAGGAGTATGATAGAATTCGCGACCGGTTGCAGGCCGCCATTACGCCGGCAGAGTCGAAGCTTCGATTGCCGGAAAAACCAAGCTGGCAATTGACTGTTAATGCGCCGGCGGGCCATGCGATCGTCCGCATGCAAACCAACGATTTGATGTATGAAGCAGAGGTGGCTTTTGTCTTTCAAATTACAGAATCAAAATTGCTTTCCGTTTATGCGGTGGAAAGGTTCAAGGGGGAGTAAAGTTTAGGTGTAGCAGTTTTTGCCGATTCAAAAATCAAATAGCAAACTGGAAAATGACAAATCAAAATGCAAAATCATGGCCTTTCTGTGTAATACCTCACTTACAGAAAGAAGAAAGCAATCTTGCTCCTAAACTAAGTTTGGGAACAAGATTGCCTCTCCACCCATTAGTGAGGTTTTACTTGGTTATCGTTCAGGTACTTGTTAGAATTGAACTTTTATCGGATGAGCACCATTTCGACTCAAGCCTGTTCTGCACATTTTGAATTTTGATATGTCATTTTGCCTTTTGATTTTTAATCTTTGAAAAGGTCCGGCAGTTGTCTTTACCAAATGCAGTACATGTGGGTCTTTGGAGGATTGGATGAGAAACGTGATCTTAGCGGCAGTGACCACCCTGCTTTTTTCGGCTACAGCTTTATTTGGCGACAGCCGGCAAACGTCTTCTTTGGTTCGAATTGATTTCGCCGCTGAACGGTTGCGACTAATCGAACAGCTTCAGCAGATGGGCGTAGATATTGCCTACTTTAACGGCAAAGAAAGATTCCTGGAAGCTATTATCCGTTCCGACCAGCGCCAGGCCATCGCCAAAATGGGCTTGAAAACGACACCCATCATCGATGACCTGGCGGCATACACTGAGCAGTTGCGTAACGAAAACTATTTCAAGCCATTTCACAGCTATGCCGAAATGCTGCAGGAGATGCAACAGATCGTTGCCGACCACCCGGACTTGGCTTCCCTGCACGACATTGGCGACAGCTATAACAAAGTGCACGACCTTGGCGGCTATGACATTTGGGCGCTCAAGATTTCCGACCAAGTGGCAATCGAAGACTCGACCGAAGCGGACGCTTTGTTTATGGCCAATATTCACGCCCGCGAGGTGATCACTCCGGAAATCATCATGTATTTCATGCATTATCTCGTCGACCATTACGGAAGCGACTCTTACGTGACCCATTTGCTCAATAATCGGGAAATCTGGCTCATTCCCACCGCCAATCCGGATGGGCATGAATACGTCTTTTCCGGCAATATTGCTGCGGCGAACTCCGGCCCTTACAACGATCCGGTGTGGTGGCGCAAAAACATGCGGGACAATAACAATAACGGTGGGTTTGACGATTGGTACGACGGAGTGGACCTCAATCGGAATTTCAGTTATATGTGGGGCTATAATAACAGTGGATCAAGTGGTTATCCGAGCAGCGAGACATATCGCGGCCCAGACCTTTTCTCAGAACCGGAAATCCAGGCCCTTCGGGACTTTGTCATTGCGCACGACTTTATCGTCAGCCTCTCCTATCACAGCTATGGACGATTTTGGCTATATCCGTGGGGATACGTTGCCGATAATCCTCCGGAGCCGGACGGCAGCGCTTTCAGAGCCTTGGGCGATAGCTGCGTGGCTTACAATGGCTACGAAGCCGGCAACTATTACACGGGTACCATCTATCAAACCAACGGCGATTCCGACGATTGGCTGTACGGCGAGCGGAAAATTTTTGCCTTTACCCCCGAAGTCGGAAGCATCGAGCAAGGTCGTTTTTGGCCGGACACCACTCTCATCCTGCCTTTGATACTTGAGAATCTCGGGCCGAATCTATACTTAACCTATGCCGCCGGCGAAGAGCCGATTGTCAGTCACCAGCAATTGGCGGATGTCCAGGATCCTATCGATTCGTTGGTTTTGCGAGCCACCATTACTCCGCCTATTCAATTGACGACGCTTAGGTTGATCGATCCTTCGAGCTTTAAAGTGTATTTTAAAAATAGCGGCGCGGCTGCCTTTGATTCGTCCCAGTTGGTCTCAACCGGCATCGGGGATCAATATATTGCTGAAATTCCGTCCGCAGGCCTTGATAGCACCGTGCTTTACTTTGTTCAGGCGAAGGATGAGATCGGCAGAACCGGAACCTCCCCCCGTGGCGCGCCGACAGCCTTGGATTCCTTCCAAGTAACTCGCACCAACACCGGCTTCCGGCCACCAGTTGCCCAATTACCTGAGCGGTTTGAGTTGGAGCAGAATTTTCCCAATCCTTTCAATGCCAGGACGCGGTTCCGCATCACTCTGCCCAAGGCTTCGACCATAACGGTGACCATATACAATCAAGCCGGTCAGCGCATCAAGAGCCTGCTGGGAGGAGAAATGCCGGCCGGCCATCATTTTGTCGATTGGGATGGGACCAATGAAGCCGGAATTAGCTGCGGATCGGGAGTCTTTGTCTGCCGCTTTGAGACCCAGGGTGCGCAGATCACACGCAAAGTTCTGCTTCTGAAATAACCCTGAGCTAAGAAGGAACTCTTGATCGGGCTGTGGATTGATTGGATTCGTTTTGACAACATAGGATAGTTTTATGAAGACAAGAAAAACTTCTCTGCGAATACTATTTGCCCTCGCTGGTATTGCGCCCTTTCTTTACAGCGCCGGCGCGCTCGGAGCCGATCAACTAACCGTCGGCTCCGGCTTGGGCGGCGTCGGCACAACCGGTAATCTCGTTTCGGTTTATTTGACCAACGATCAGGACGTAGCCGGCGTTCAATTCACTTTGACTGACAAGCTGTCATTTCTCACCGTAGACTCTGTGCTGTTGAGTCAAAGAAGTCAGGATTTCATGGCGATGACTCACGGCAACAAGGTCATCCTGTTTAGTCTGACAGGGAAGGCCATTCCTGCCGGGGACGGCAAGATACTCGACCTGCAAATCGCAGTGGCCGCCAGTGCAACCGCAGCCAATGACACCTTGGCATTTCAAAGCGCGCCGCTGCTGTCTTCCGTTGAAGGCGAGGGACTTCCAGAAGTGCTCGCTGATGCCGGCGTTTTTACCATCACCCCGGTTAGTGGGGTTGGCGCGGATCCTGCTCAACTGCCAACCAGCTACGCCTTGGAGCAGAATTATCCGAACCCGTTTAATCCCGAAACAATTATTCGTTTTGCCGTAAGAGACCCCGGCCGATTGCTGTTGGAAGTTTATGACGTAGCCGGACGCAAAATAACGACCCTCCTATCCGGCCCGATGAAGGCAGGTCAGCAGCAAGCGATTTTCAAAGCTGACGGCCTGTCGTCAGGAATCTATTTTTGCCGATTGTCGATCAATGGCTTTACGGCAACCCGTAAAATGCTGTTGGTGAGATGACCCCACGCCGGAAAAGAAGGCTTTATAACATACATGCAGATTCTGACATTTCTATTTCTTTGTATTGTTTGGGGAACCACTTGGATTGCCATAAAGGTCTCGTTGGAAGGAATCCCGCCGTTTCTTGGCGCCAGCCTCCGCTTCGGCGTCGCCATCGTCTTTTTGGGGATCTATATTTTGGGGAAGCGCATCTCGCTCAGAATGCGGGCAAGCCTTTTCACGGTTCTTGCTATCAGTGCGTTCTTGATGTATGTGCTCGATTACGGATTGATCTATTGGGGAGAGCAGTACCTCAGCGCCGGCGTCACCTCAATCTTTTTCGCCACTTTCCCGCTGTTCACCGCCTTGTGGAGCAAGTTTTTCATTCCCGGCGCAAAATTCCAGCTTAACAAACTGCTGGGACTGGCACTGGGTTTTGCAGGTATCTTTATCGTCTTTTACCATCAACTGGTCATCACCCAATTCAGCTTTGTGGTTGTTTTGGGAACTCTTGCCATTACAATCGGAGCGGCAGGAGGCGCTTTATCGACGGTGCTGGTAAAAAAACACCTGCAAAAGGTGAATCATTTATCGCTCAGTTTCCTGCAAATGCTGATCGGCGTCGCGTGCTTGCTGCTGATTGGCTTGGTCTCCGAAGACATCAGCCAGATTCATCTCAACCGGCGAGTCACACTGGCGATCATCTACCTTGGCGGCGTTGGCTCAGCCTTGGCTTTTGCCTTTTACTATTGGCTCCTGAAAAAAACAACCCCCGTCACCCTCTCGCTCATCATCTACATCACCCCCATCGTGGCGGTCATTGGCGACTACTTTTTTTATGGGCAAGTGCTCAGCCTGCGCACCATCTTCGGCATGGCTGTCATCTTTTCCGGCATTGCCATGAGTCAGATGGAATACATCCCGTTTCTCAAGCTGAATCGATCAGCGCCTGCGTTACAGGTGGACGAATGAGCTTTACCTCCCGAATCTGCCGACAAACTCCCTGCGGTTTATTAAGCAATCACTTCCCAGCAGTCCTAACAGTCTAACAGTCTAATAGGCTAATAGCCTTACTCCCTCCCGGCACGCATCTTGGCCAAAACGCTGTGATATCGGCCATAGCTAAAATATATTGTAAATCCCAGTAGCAGCCAGATGAACAACCGCATCCAATTCTCCGACGGCAGCGAAAACATCAGCAGCAAACAGAAGAGTATTCCCAAGATGGGAACCAACGGCACCAGCGGCGCACGGAATGGCCGCTCGGCCTCCGGATGCGTCCGCCGCATGATCAGAACTGCGGCGCAAACGATGGTGAACGCCAACAAGGTGCCAATGTTGGTGAGGTCGGCCAAAATCCGCAAAGGCAAAAACGCGGACATAATTGCGACCACAATCCCGGTTACGATGGTAGCCTTCCAGGGCGTGCGAAATCTGTCATGTACGGCGCCAAAAAAATTTGTGGGAATGAGTCCATCGCGCGCCATCGCCAAAAGCACGCGCGGCTGGCTGAGCATCATTACCAACAAAACTGAAGTGATACCGGTGATCGCGCCGATGTCAATCAAGCGCTGGGCCATGGGCAAGCCCTTCTGCATAAAGGCATTGGCCACCGGTGCATTGATGTCGATGCGATCATACGGAACCATGCCCGTCAGCACTGCCGAGACGGCAATGTATAGAAAAGTGCAAACGATCAGCGAAGTAATGATGCCGATGGGGACGTCTTTCTGCGGCTGACGTGCTTCCTCGGCGTGAGTGGAAACGGAATCAAAACCGATATAGGCAAAAAAGATAATGGCGGCGCCGGCCAACACGCCCAACGGCTCGCCGCCTAAGCCGCTTTGGCCAAAAAGAGTCTTGCCAAAAAAGCTAATCCCCGTATAACCAAATGGAGCAAAAGGCCGCCAATTGTCGGGATTGATATAAAATGCGCCTACTACGATGACGAACAAGACAATGACAAGCTTAACCGCCACCATGGTTGCATTAAAGCTGGCGCTCTCGCGAATTCCCTTCACCAAGATCACGGTGATGAGGGCGGTAATGATCATGGCAACCAGATCGAACGACGAGCCGTTTGGGATAAAAGTGCCGGTCGCCGGATTGAAATCGAATGGCGCGTTGGACAATGCGATTGGCAATTTTAGGCCAAAGCTCCCTATCAAATCCTGAAAGTGCGCCGACCAGCCGTGCGCCACTGCCGCCGAGGCCACCGTATACTCCAGCACCAGATCCCAGCCAATAATCCAAGCGAAAAGCTCGCCAAGGGTCGCGTAAGCATAAGTGTAGGCTGAGCCGGCGACTGGGACCATGGAAGCAAATTCCGCATAGCAAAGGGCGGCAAAAATGCAGGCAATGCCGGCGACGACAAAGGAAAGGATGAGGCCCGGCCCCGACTTGTCATGCGCGGCCACTCCGGTGAGGACAAAAATACCAGTGCCGATGATAGCGCCGATGCCCAAGCTGGTCAGCGTCACGGGTCCCAAGACTCGCCGCAGACGATTTTCACCTTTCAACTCCTCCAAAAGCAGCTCAAGAGGCTTTCGAGCGAAAAGGTTATTTGCCATATTGATTGCTCCCTTGTTGGTTCGGGTCATTCACATTGGGTTTGCTACTCTTTCAAAAAGTCAACTCAATGCTGTCATCACTGGCTGTTAACATCATCAAAATGGAAAACGATGCGCTTGGCACAATTCGGCGATTCCGTCTAAACCGCCAGGCTTTCCCGCTCATGATCTCAACACTCTGCGAAAGATAAATTGCGTGTACTTGGTTACGGTCGCAAAGGCCGCCCACGTTTTGCCGTACTTTCTTGACAGCCCTAGTCGGATTGGCAAGCTGATTTCATCCCGGATTCAGGGCCGACTTTTCAGTTTGGCTGACATAGACGGCCGCAGTAATGTCTCCGGTCACATTCAGCACCGTCCGGCACATATCGAGAAAACGATCTATTCCGTAGATGATGCCAATGCTCTCCCCGGGTATGCCGATGGAAATCAGGATCAACATAATGATCGGCAAGGAGCCGCTGGGAACGCCGGCTGTGCCGATGCCGCCCAAGATCGCCAACACCACCACGAAAATTTGTTGTGAGAGACTCAGATCAACGCCAAAGCACTGAGCCAAGAAGAGCACCGTGACGCCTTCATAAAGAGCGGTGCCGTTTTGATTAGCCGTGCTGCCAATGGTTAGAACAAAATGGGTGATGTCCTTTGGAAGCTTCAGGTTCTCCACCGTCACACGAATGGCTGTCGGCAGCGTGGCGTTGCTGGAGCTGGTGGAAAAAGCCACCATCATGACTTCGCGGATGTTTCTGAAAAAGTAGATCGGATTCATGCGGCCCAAAAACTTGAGCAAAAGCGAGTAGGTGACGAATTGATGAATCAGTAATGCCAACAGCACCACAAGTACAAACCTCGAGAGAATGCTCAGAATGGATAGGCCCATTGTGGCCGTGAGTGTGAATAGCAAAGAGGCGACGCCATAGGGCGCCAGCTTCATGCCAAAGCCAATCACGCGCATGACCACCTCATACATTCCTTCCAAGAAACGCTTTAGAGTCCCTACCTTTTCAGGCTCACTGACTGAGAGTGCTATACCGAACATGAGGGCCAAGAACATCACCGAAAGCAATCCGCCGCCTGTGTAGCTCGGGTCAAAGGCACGGGTCATGTCTTCAAGGGGATTCTTCGGCACGATGGTGGTGATAATGTCCGCAATGCCTCGGGTTTTCACACTGGCGGCAGCATTCTGCAAATTTGCAGTATTGCCGGCGAAGCGATCCACTAAGACCTGGCGTTGCTGTTCGTCAATGCTTTTTCCGGGTTGAAAGACTTTCACCATGCTAATACCGATGATCACCGAAATGGCGGAAACGAGTATGGTGTAAAAAAGGGTGCGCAGGCCGACCTTGCCGATCTTTTTCAAGTCACCCAGCTCAGCGACACCTAATGCCAGAGCAGACAGGATGAGCGGCATCACCATCATAAAGATCATGCGCAAAAAGATGTCGCCCACGGGCCGAATGTATTTAGCGAGCGTCTCAATGGTGTCTTGGGGCATCCCGGAATACTGCACCAATAGCCCGCTCACAATCCCGACCAACATCCCCAAGAAGATTTTTTTGTGCAACGCTGTTTTTTTAGACATACAAAGGCCCCTTGCTCCTCAGAAATATCATCTTGGAAATCAGGAACAAACAAGTTTCCTATCGGCGCAAAAATACGCCTGGCATCAAGCCCGAAAATTCACGTCTGCAACCTCGACAGAGAGGGCGTCATGCCTCTCATCGTTGCGGTGAGAGCGTTGCGCCTGCCTGCAGCGGAGAGTTGGCCAAATGCGGGGGAAAAATTACGGCAACAAGTCCGATAAAACCAGCCGCTAATAGACTGAAATCTTGAGGGACTCCGAGCTGAAAAGCTGCCATGGAGCCAACTAATGACCAAAGCAACGGAATAATGAAAACAAATCTTGGTAAAGGCGCGACCGCAAACAACGAGATACCCAGGGTGAAAATTGTGGTTGGACACGGCAAACCAAATGTCGGCACTGCAGGGTAGCGATGACCGAAAACGTAGCCAAGGAGAGGATAAATAACGAGAGAGAGAATCAAAAGAAGGCCGCCAATCCAACCGCGCATGCCGACCGGGATGGAAAACAGTAGACGGCTCTTGAGAACTCCAACCCCCAAAAAGCACAGTGCGCCAACCAGAAACACCACACCAAAAAGCCACGAAGCGGGATTGATGGCAGTGAAAAATGCAAAGTGATAAGCTATTGCCATCCACGCCCACAAAAACGACAGTATACCTGAAATGACGCGACTTTTGTGAGAGCTGGAACGGAATAACAAAACGATAGCTAAAAGTGCTAAAAGGTTCAAAAAGATTTGTACAGGCCACACACTGTTATTGTATCTGGCAAAAACCTCAAAAAATTGCTCGACAGTGAAAGGTAATTTCATCTTCAGTTCCTGTGGCTCACCATTTTTTATCATTGCCCAATCAAATCATTCTGGAGACAATGACTCTTGATGACTTAAGTAAATAAGCAGGCTAAGAAGAAGCGTCAGAAAGCCAGCGCGGACACCGCGGATGCAGCAACAGAGCGCAACGGCTCCCAGTAAATTCCCAGAACAAATATTGGAACGGCCAGAGCGGCGATCAGACCGGTGCTCACCTTGCTAAAATGCAATGGCGCTGTGCTCTCGCTGGAGCGCAAGAACATCTCCCGCAGGATCAAGGTGTAGTAGAACAGGGCGATGACGCTATTGAGGATGCCGACAACCGCCAACGCAATGTACCAAAATCCGCCATTTTTAATCAGAGCGGCAAAGAGATAAAATTTGCCGATAAATCCCGCCAACGGCGGCAGCCCGGCCAACGAAAAAAGGAAGACTCCCAAAGAAACGGCAATGAGGGGCGAGCGATACCCCAGGCCACGAAAGGCGGAAATCTCCTCGCTTCCGGTGGCGTCGGCCACGGTCTGCACCACCAGGAACGCGCCGAGATTCATGAAGAGATAGATGACTAAATAGATCAAAACCGCAGAGGAACCGGCGGCGTCAAGCACCACGGCGCCCATGAGCAAATAGCCGGCGTGGGCGATGGAGGAGTATGCCAACATCCGCTTGATATTTTTTTGGTGAATGGCGGTAAAATTACCCAAGGTCATCGTCAACGCGGAAATCAGCCCAAGAATGGCAATAGCTGAGCCTTTGACCGAGCCGCTCACGTTTGGCAGCAGGATGGTCAGGAAGCGAAGCAGCAAGGCAAAGCCGGCAGCTTTCGGAGCAACGCTAAGAAATCCCGTGAACGGCGTGGGCGCGCCTTGATAGACATCCGGGCACCACTGG
>Ga0172369_10010161_pt1 | contig 10295 bp, 7 predicted proteins | sample LakKiv25m_FD_114539 | JGI IMG/M metagenome (GOLD analysis project Ga0172369, IMG submission 114539) | Freshwater microbial communities from Kabuno Bay, South-Kivu, Congo - kab_022012_11.25m | ecosystem: Environmental > Aquatic > Freshwater > Lake | place: Democratic Republic of the Congo...
AGAGAAGTTTCATGTGGAGATACATGCGTATGTGCTCATGGAAAACCACTATCATCTGCTGATAAAAACAAGACAAGGTAATTTATCACGAGCAATCCAGTGGCTGGGGGTTACCTATACAGGATAAAAGGGGACAGCGCCCTTTTATATTGACACTGCTTTGTTTTTCTATTATTCTCCTAAGCATGCCAAGACAGCCACGCATCGTCATACCCAATATACCCCATCACATAACCCAGCGCGGCAACTACCGACAAACCATATTCGAAGAACAGGCAGATTATGCTCGATATTGTGGCTGGGCACAAGAGTATGCAGAAAAATACGATCTCGCAATCCTCGCCTTTAGTCTTATGAATAATCATGTGCACTTAATCGTTGTTCCCCATGCAAAAGATACCTTGGCAAAGGCAATCAATACGCTGCACATGAGGTATTCTCAGTATATGAACAAAAAGCATCAGGTAAAGGGACATCTCTGGCAGGGTCGGTTTTTCTCCAGTTTTTTGGATGAGGTATATCTGTACCGGGCCATACGGTATGTAGAGCAGAACCCGGTTCGCGCAGGGATAGTGAAAGAGGCGTGGGCGTACCGCTGGTCCAGCGCGCGCGTGCATGCAGGAGTCGAAGGAGAAGAAAGTTCGATACCGGTTGATACTACAGCCGTTGCCATGGGAGCAGCGGAATGGAGAAGATTTCTCAGGGCGGAAGACAAGGAGCTATGTGATGAGATGCGGATAAAAACCGGCAGGGGTCTGGCTGTTGGTACAGAGAAGTTTATAACGAGGATTGAAAACAGGTTGCAGAGGTCATTAGAATGCAAACCGCAGGGGAGGCCGCGAAAAGAGGTGAAATAAAAGGCGCTGTCCCCTTTATTTTCCCAGCCGCGGCGATAGATAAAATAATAGCCAGCGGGCAGGATATCGGCATTGCTGATTTCATGCTGCAGATGGAGCTTGTATTCCCGCGCGCTCTCGACGCAGAGCGGCTGAAGCACGCACTTGATCTCGTGCTTGATGCCAAGCCAATTCTGGGCTGTCGGCTGGTAACAGAAAAGAAAAAGGTATACTGGGAGCGGCTCACAGGGCCGCGGGGTGACATCTTCTGCCTTACCACGGAACAGGCGGCATTTGACCGCTTCAGAGACCGCCCTCTGGACAGCCGCCAGGGGCCGCAGCTAAACGCATGCCTGCACCGCTCGGCAGCCGGTGACCGCCTGATTTTAAAAGTTGCGCACCAGGTCTGTGATGCGGCCGGATTAAATGATATTGCTGCAGAGCTGTCCCGCATCTATACGCAGCTGGCAAACAATAGCAGCTACCGGCCTCAGCCCGATGTCCGCGGAGCCCGTGACTGCGGCCAGATTATGCGCCACCTGCCGTGGTACATATACCCGGTGCTGGTTTTTAATTTCCTGCGCACCACCCTGTCCAATCAAATCCCGCAGAAGACCCATGCGCTGCAGGTTCCAACCGGGCCGCACACACCCTTCACGTTTATTATACGGCATCTTTCCCCTGCGCGCGTCGCGCTCCTTGCAGCGTATGGCCGGAAGCTTCAGGCAACAATAAACGATATAATGATTACTGCCTTTTTCCGTGCCCTGCTGAAGGCGGCAGAATGGGATGGCCGGGCAGCCCTCAGAATACAGACCACGGTGGATCTGCGACGCTGGTACATTCCTTCGGGCAGGGCTGAAGGAATCTGCAACCTGAGCACCTACGAATATATAAATTTAGGCCGGGAACCGGGCCGGGACTTTGCCGCGACGCTGTCCCGTGTCAGCTCAATTACAAAATGCAAGAAGTCGGGCTGGATAGGCTTGAGCGAACTGTGCACGGTACCGCTGGCCGGGATGATCCCCTATAACCTGCTGGTGAAAGCCTGCGCTACGCTGCTGCATGAAAGAATTAAAAGCAAAAATTACCCGAGCGGGCTCACGAATCTGGGGATGATAGAACCCGGGACGGTATTCTTTGATCAGTACCCGGCGCAGGGCTGGATCCTTCCGCCGGTAGTGTATCCCCCGGTTCTCTACATCGGCTTCAGCGGATACGGCGGCAGCCTGACGCTTTCGGCCGGGGTGCCGGTTGCCGCGCGGAAAAGCATAGAGGGGTTTTTTGAGCAGATGCTTGCAGAGCTGCCGGCTTAATGCTATTCATCATTGAAGACAGCTGTACCCGGAAACAAGGAGCACAAGCATGAACAGGGTAGTATCAATCTCAATTATCACGGGGGCGCTGGTCATGGCTGCTACCGCGATCACTGCAGAGCAGGCCGGCAGCAGGGGCGTAATCGGCATGAAATTTCCGACCCTGACCGCTGACTCTCTGGCCGGGGATGCGGTATTGCTTCCGGAATCAGTAAAAGGAAAAATCGCCCTGGTGGTGATGTCCTTTAAGCGCGATTCCCAGAGCCAGAATGATTCGTGGCTGGGCCCGTTTGAGAAAGAGTTCGGGCAGAAGCAGGGCTTTTTCTTTTATGAAGTGCCCATGATCAGGAGGCGTTTTGTTTTCATAGCGCCGCTGATTGACAGCGGCATGCGCGCAGCCATACCCAATGAGAAGCATAAGAATGTCATAACTTTTTACGGCGACGTGGAGCCGTACAAGCAGGCCCTGAAAATTCAGGATGTGTATCTCGGGTATGCGTTTCTGCTCGACCGGCAGGGCGTTATACGCTGGGAGGGGCAGGGCATGGCAAAGCCAGAGGATATTAACGTGCTGCTGGAAACAGCGCAGCGCATTGTTCTTGAAAAATAACACAGCAGGCAGCAGTAAAAAGAAAACAGAGAGGCTGATGGTTCAGCCTCTCTGTAATTTTTTTATATGCCGCCGGTTATTGCAGAGATATCTTTTTCACGCCGTACATGCCCGACGGCAGATAGGCCGCGTCATTGATGACCTTGACCTGTGACGGGTAGGAATCGGTGCGGTAGAAGGTCTCAAACGCCGGGTCAGCGGGATTATCAAGCCCGTAGATGATGATACCGCCAAGCCCGGAGTAGGCGTAGAGGAACAGCTTGTCCTGCACCACGTCGACAATATCAGCGCTCTGCATCTGCAGCGCCTGCGATGACGGGAACTGAATGTTTCCCGGGTCGGAGAGATCAGCGGTGACCAGCGTTCCATCATACTGGCAGAAGCTGTAATCTTCAGAGCATGCCGAGTGATTGACGACATAGTAGGCCTTCTCATCCTGTATCTTCACGCTCCCGCAGTAGTATGTCTCCCGGCTGGTTGCCGGTGCCGGCACGATCTTTTCCCTGTCAAGCAGGTATGCCTTGTCTCCTGCGGGCTCAAGGGTATTCAGATAGACCTCATACTGGTAGGCTTCCGGCATTGCTGCATACTGATAGTCCAGGGTATAGAGGTATTTCCCCCCGGTTGACGTACCTGCCACATAGCCGGGGATGTTGATGCTTTCCGAAACAGCCGGGCTGTTGATATCGCTAAAGTCGACGGTCTTATAATAGCACTTGTAATACTGCGCGCCTGCTTCCCCTGCGGTAAGGGGCTCAGCATAGGAGATATATGCTGTGGCGCCTGTCCACATGATGGCTGTCGGCGTGCCTGCCTTTAAATCAACCTTGATGGTTGCTGCCAGCCGCGGTTTCTCCCGCTCTGATACGTCAACAGCCTTCATAATCACCGCGCATGACGAGCCCGTGAGGTTCTCGTAATTATATTCATATCCCGTATACACCAGGGCAGTGTCAGAAATCTTCTGCGCCTGGGCAGACGAACCATACGGGTAATAGCGGGGCTGCAGGTAGAGCCAGTAATAGCTGTTGAACCCGGGGATCTCGAGGGAGCCGAGCGTGGTAACGTCCGTGCCGTCATACGACAGGGTTTTTACGCTGATGAGGTTCCCCTGTTTTTCATCATAGCGGGAGCCGGAAAGAAGCGTATTGTCCCTCATGGAGAAGAGCCGGTCAAAGGAGCCTGCAAGGTCCAGTGATTTCAGAGGCTCCGGCGTGTCAGGATTATTCAGCGGCACAACCGAAAGCCTGCTTTTCGCCTGGTCAGAGGAATACCAGCGGGTATCTGCTGAAAGCTCAAGCGCGCGGTCTGCAGTGAGCCCGCTGATATCAACCGCGTTTCGTGCCAGCTCAAGCATTTTTATGATCGCGGGCTGGTCCCGGTCGCTGATATCTACCGTCTGAAACGCTTCGCTGGAAATCGTTAGGATGGTACTGCTGTCATAGGCAAGGGCGCGTTCCACCCAGCCGGAATGGTCAATGAGGCCCCGCTTGACAAGGCCCTTTTTCGTGGGGTCATAAAAATAATCTATAAGCTGCACGCCGGAGATGTCCCGGTTGTCCGTGTATGACCACGAGCTGAACGGCACCAGGATGAGCTGCAGGTCATCAAGCACCCTGAACGCTTTATGCATGTTATTTATGTCTGCCGGCAGCCAGCCGTAGCCTTCACCAACGGTCACGCGCTCCACCAGCAGCGGGTTGTCAAGCTGCGTCACATCAAACAGAGAAACCGCAAGCGTTGTCATGCCATTTACATCGTCATGGCCAAGTGCCACCAGGTGGCCGGGTTTGGGCTCCAGGTAGTCGATCCAGCCGGACATTTGTATTTCCGCAAGCTGCCGGGGCTGCGCGGGGTCGGTTAGATCAATCGTGAAGAGCGGGTCCTTTTGCTCGTAGGTAACCGCGTAGGCGGCAGCGCCGTCAAAGCGCACTGACATGAGGGCTTCAGGCCGGTCAATTTTCAGGGTGAGGTTTGAGACCGGGGTTATGGTCTCAAGGCCGTCGACCCGGTAGATATAGAGCGACGGATAGCCATTGCCCCAGTACTGTTCAGGGGTTATGGCCCGGAAATAGCCGTTGTAATAGTCCATCTGCCACCGGTTCGTCACTACGCCGGGAACCGTAAAGGTCGCGCCCTTCCTGATCGTTCCCTGTTCGTCTGAGATATCGATATACGTAATGTCCGTGGCATTTTTTTCCACCCAGCTGTTGTTTGCGTCCACATAACCCCACCCGTACTGTGCGAGAAATATGGAATCAGGCGTGACGTGCACGGAATTCTGATATGAGCTGCTGGTCATGGGAAATGACATCTGATCTACAACTTGTATCTGTGCAGGATCAGCGATAGAAACCGCATATATGGAGGTACGGTTCCCTCCCTCCGGTGCAGGGTAGTAGTAATATGAGTACTGGCCGGCAACTGCATAGAGAATAGAGCCGACAAGCCGGGTGTCGGTAATAGAGCCGTCGATGTCAACAGCGCCTGTTATCTGCGGGGCTCTGCGGTCACGGACATCCACCGCGACAATCCGGCTGCCCTGAAATGATTCGGCTGCAGCTTTTACGCTATCGTACCAGCAGTTGAAATAACTGGAGATAACAATATAGGCCGTGCCGTTGCGAACATACAGCTCAACCGGGTACCCGTAGACCGGCACGGTTGAAAGCAGCGACGGGTTAGTTCTGTCGGTAATATCTATAAGCTGAAGTCCCCGGTACTGATTCAGCACAAAAAGCGTATTGTCATAGTGCTTGACAATATCGCCTTCCTCAATGGTCCGCTTATTATCCTTTACCTCGCCGCCGCCATCGCTTCCGGGCGGGCCGGCGCCTGCAAATCCCCTCCGGACCTGGGGCAATGCCGAGGAAAAATCACTTTGGCCTTCATCGCGCACAAAAGTCACAACAATCCGGTGGCGCTTCTGAACATTCGTGAAGGTGTAGGTCTGGAGCGGCCCCTGCGAGACCCAGTCAACCCGCACATTCTGAACACGATACCCCTGGTCCGGGGCTATGGTGAATGTCTGACTGCTGCCGGAACTGGCCGTTATCCAGCCTGCCGGAGATATGGTTCCGTGCTGCCTGGCAACCGCCCGTATCAGAAAAGACTGCTGTTGCGCGCTGCCTGCCGAAGGATACAGCATGACAGCAAAAACGATCGCCGCTAATGTGCCTGTTTTTTTTTGCACCGGCATTCCCTCATTTTTTATATATTATATGGCTGGACAGGTATGGTCCCGGATGTGGTTGAAAGTGCTGCTCCCCGTGCATAGAGCGATGCACCCTTGCATGACATATATAATTATAACACAGCTTTTTTCGAATAGTTTTTGAAAATTAACGTGCGCGGATGGGGTTGCCGTGACAATACGTCAGGAGCGAAGGAAAGTTTTTCAGCAGCCTGCTATGAAAGAAACTTCTTAATCTCTTCCGGGGTCAGGCCTGCCTGCTCCCGCAGAGAAGCTACCGGGATGTCCTTTTGAGAAGGTGCTTTTCCCCGGCTCTCTTTCTCCTGCACCAGGAGCGGTTCAAAGTAGAAACCGTGCTCAATATCCGATTCCAGATACCAGTATCTGATAACAGCAAGGGGAATAGTGTCGTTGATAAATTCAAATGCCTGGATAAAGGCTGGTGGTGAATCAGGAACGATATAGATGATGCCCGGCCTGCACTGCCGGTCTATGGGCAGCTGTCCGGCTTCCGCGCCCCAGGTGAAAACATTATTTATCGCCCATTTAAGATGCGCAAGCGAGCGATAGAGAAGGCCTTCTTCAAACTGGCGGGCAAGCTCCACAACATAGAGCCGTTTTTCTTCATTCATGCCGAGGAGAAATTCTTCTTCGGGCAGCTCGCGTGCCGCTAAAAAAGTAAAGCCGGGAGCTATTGCATCGGGGTTATTGAAAAGATGGTTCACGAGCAGGCTGCAATCGGCAAGCGCTGCCCTTCTGAAGGTTGCTGTTTTATGGTTATCCTGTGCCATCACCGGCTCCAGCGCTGCTGTTTGCTCGCATCATAGGCAGCTCCCATTGCCTGTCCGCTGGTTACGAACAGTTTTTCCAGGAACCCGGGCTCTTGGGTCATTGTGGATTTCTGCAGCAGGGGATTTTCCGTGAACATCCGGCCGCTTATCTCCTGCAGGCGGCGCCCGGCACTGCCGTCCCCGGGCAGCGCGGTTTTGCGTTTAATCGAACTCGTGACATCAGCGTCCCAGGGTAAACAGCCGTATGAACCGAGGGACCTGCCGAGAAACTGCTGCGCTGCTTCCTGCAGCTTTGCCAGTCCCGGCACCGCAGCGGCGTCCGTACCGAGCATAATGATGCTGACGCAGGGCTCTGCGGCTATCTGGCATATGAGCTTGACCGTGCTGTAGGCATTGATAAGCTGCGCCGGCTCAGTGCCGGAGATTACAATCGTCTCATCTGCGGCCTTGAACAGGGCTTTGGCATTGGCGCTGAACCCGACGGCGGTGTTAATGAGAATAATATCAGCGTTGCGCCCGGCCGCGGAAATTTCCTCAACGAGAGGGCTTTGTTCCTCCGGCCAGGGCGAAGCAAGCACCGTTACATCCATATCGAGCGTACACATCTGCAGCGCGTGCGGGCTGCGCGCCGGCGCTGATTCCGGCAGGCGCGCGCTGTTTTTCAGGGCGTGCAGCTGCAGCGAGGAAAGAAAATTCATGCTCGGGAAACTCAGGTCAGCGTTGATGACCAGCACCTGCAGGCCTCTGAGCACACAATCGATGCACAGGTTAAAGGTGAGCAGTGAATGGGCAAGCGGCTGGTCAGGACAGCACAGGGCAATGGCATAGGGATTTTTTCGGGATGTTCCGGCTGCCGGCTCAGGATGCTGCGCAGCGCGGTCTTCTGCCGGGGAAGGGGCGGGGGGAACGCTGCTGCGGGACGCTGCAGCGGGGCCGTCTTCCCGGTGCCGGCTGACGGGCAGCGGCGCATTGTTTTCCGGGACAGCTCGGTCAGCCGAGGTCTTTGTCTGCGGGGCAACCGGCGCTGTTTCATGCTCCTGCTTTTTGGAGAGGAACAGATGGGCATAGTCCTGAAGTGTGCGCCCCGGCTTTTTAGAATGCTCCATCGTCGCCCCTCTTTTATAGGGTGAATTACTGAACAGCAGCTGTGTGACTTGATTCTTTAAAAATAGCGGGCTAATTTATCTGATATTTTGTGGTGCATATTGAAATATTAATATGTGATAAATTTCGATTGCATCCATATATACAAAAAACAGTACTTTCTGTCAAGAAAAAACAATATGTGGTATATTTTTATTGTGAGCAATCTATATCTGGTAATAAGCCGCAAAATATAAATGCAATCTTAATAAATAGCATTTCATGCATTGCAGGATTTCTATTTTTCTTTTAGAATAGAAAAAAAGTAATAGCAGTACGCCGCAGAAGGAGGTTTGCGTATGGATACCAGTGCCTATATTTTTGTTGAGGTTACCCGGGGCAAAGCGCGGGAGGTCTCCGCAGCAATAGCTCAAATAGATGGAGTTGCCGCTTCCCACATTGTCACCGGCCCCTATGATATTATTGTTTTTGCCAGGGCCCAGGATATACAGGTTCTCTGGGACCACATTATCTCCAGTATCCAGTCTTTGCCGGGGGTAGTGAGGACGATAACAAATATTGTTGCAGAGTAAAATCGGGGCTCGTGGCTCGTGATTCGTGATTCGTGAATCGTGACTCGTGATGGAAATTTTTTTCCGCTAATCCGGGACCCCGAACCCCCAATCCCTATTTATCCAGGACCTCCCGCACTTTTTTCAGCAGTTCAGTGGGTGAGACCGGCTTCAAAATAAATTCAAGCCCCTGATCCAGAAGTCCCTGTTTATGAATTATGTCCGCAGTGTAGCCGCTGGTAAAGAGCGCTTTTATGGCGGGCTCTATTTCCCGCATCTCGGCATAAGCATCCCGGCCGTTCTTTTTCGGCATTATGACATCAAGCAGCAGCAGGCTGATGGTAGCGTGGTGCTCCCTGAACAGCCCCACCGCCGCGTCACCGTCAGACGCCTCAAGCACGGTATAACCAAAGTCCTCCAGAACCTGCCTGATAAGCTTTCTCAGGTCATCATCATCTTCTGCCAGCAGAATTGTTTCGCTGCCGCCTTTAAGCAGCGGCGGGCGGCCAATTGCCGATGGCTGAACAGCCGGGCCCGATGGTTTTGTGCCCCGCGGCAGATATATTTTAAAGGTTGTTCCCGCGCCCGGCTCACTGTAGCAGTTAATAAAGCCATTGTGCTGTTTGACAATGCCGTACACGGTTGACAGCCCGAGGCCGGTCCCTTTGCCCACCTCTTTGGTAGTAAAGAACGGTTCAAATATCTGCTTCTGTGTATTTTCATCCATGCCGCCGCCGGTATCGCTCACCGTGAGCAGTACATAGCTGGCCCGCATTCCGTATCCGTGGGCCTTTATGAACTGCTCATCCATTTCGGTTACGCCGGCTTCAATTGTCAAAGCGCCGCCCGCCGGCATTGCGTCGCGCGCGTTGGTGGCAAGGTTGGTAAGAAGCTGTTCAATCTGTCCGGCATCTGCCACCACCGTCGTATCCTGCTCTGAGAGCACGGTTTGCAGATTAATATCCTCGCCGATGATGCGTTGCAGCATATTTTCTACATTGATGACGATTTCATTAATCTTAACCGGCCGCGGGTTAATGATCTGTTTTCTGCTGTAGGCAAGAAGGCTGCGCACCAGCGTTGCTGCCCGCTCGGCTGAGGTGAGTATCTGGTCGACATGGCTGCGCAACGGGTCATCCTGTTTGAGTTTTGCCTGCAGCAGGCTGCCGTAGCCCATAATGGCTGTGAGAATATTATTGAAGTCATGGGCGATGCCGCCCGCCAGATGACCCACGGCCTCCAGTTTTTGTGACAGGTAGAGCTGTGCCTGCAGCCGTGCTTTCTCCGCTTCTGCATGCTTGCGCTCGCTAATATCCCTGATAACGGCAACAGCCCCGGTGACGTTGTCGTCCCTGACATCCAGGGCGGTAATATTCATTTCAACCGGGACATAACTCTGGTCTTTTCTCACGACCGTCAATTCAATATTTTTTACAATACCCTGCGTGCGCAGATCGCTCATCGCTTTGTGCCCGAGCTGCAGGGTTTCCTCCTCAGTCTGGAATAATTCCACGACATGTTTGCCGGGCAGTTCTTCAGCGGCAAAGCCGGTCATGGCCGCAATTGCCTGATTAACCCGGGTGATGCCTCCGCGGGCATCCGTGACGATGATGCCGTCAGAGGTGGTGTTGAATATGTTCTCGAGAAAATCTTTCGTGGCAATAAGCTCCTGCTGCGTTTGCCTGCGCTCGGTGATGTCGCGTATGACCGAGACGGCGCCGAGATTGGCTCCGGCCTGATCCCGCAGACGTGTTATATTGAGCTCGATAGGAAGGAGCGTGCCGTCTTTTTTATACCACTCAGCCTCAAAATTAGTAATGAAGCCTTTCTCCCGTAAATCCGTCATCATGTGGAGCCCTATTTCAAGATGGTGCTCATCCTGGGGGCCTAATTC
>Ga0172369_10010164_pt1 | contig 10292 bp, 8 predicted proteins | sample LakKiv25m_FD_114539 | JGI IMG/M metagenome (GOLD analysis project Ga0172369, IMG submission 114539) | Freshwater microbial communities from Kabuno Bay, South-Kivu, Congo - kab_022012_11.25m | ecosystem: Environmental > Aquatic > Freshwater > Lake | place: Democratic Republic of the Congo...
GTCAAAAGATACATCGAATGGCAAAACAAGAAAGAAAAACCCCAGAAACAAAAACTGTTTTGAAACGGTTCTCGTGACAACAAAAGGAAACCCCGGGCTTTAGCCCGGGGAGGAGGTCATTGATTCAACTTTGGTTTTTGGCAAGGTCAATAAGTGTGGTTTCTTTAAGTTTATTGTCTATTGGTACTGTAAAGGCAAAAGTGGAGCCTTTGTTGATTCCTGGACTTTCGGCCCAGATTTTACCTTTATGCTGGCCAATGATTATTTTTGCTACGTAAAGTCCCAAGCCCAGTCCAGCGGTTTGTTTAATGGATTCTTTGCCGCGGGTATATTTTTCAAAAATACTGGTTTGCTCTCCCGTTTCAATACCTTTTCCGGAATCGGTAACGCTAAATTTTATTTCATCGCCCGAAGCCAGAATATTTACCGCAACAGTGCCTTGTTTGGTATATTTGAGAGCGTTGTCTATAAGATTATTCATAACTTGGCGGATTTTTTCTTTGTCTGCCATTAATTTGGGGAATTTGGTATTTGGAGTGGCTTTAAAGGTTAATTTAAGGCCTTTGTCTTTGGCAATGGGTTCCAGTTGTTCAAAAGTGATTTTCGCTAGGTCAAGCAGGCTTACTAGCTCAAATAAAAATTCCATTTTTCCCCGCTCAATGCGGGAAACATTTAGCATATCATCAATTAAAGAGATAAGAGAATTGTTGGTGCGGTTGGTTTTTTCCAATATCTCTTTTTGTTCTGGCTTAAGCGTGCCGTAGTCGCCGTCAAGCACTGAGCTTAAATACCATTTTATGGTGGCCGGTGGAGTGCGCAGTTGGTGGCTGGCAATTGTAATAAATTCCGCCCTCGCTTTGTCCAAGCTTTTTAGCTTTTCGTTTGCATCTTCTAATTGTTTTGTTAAAGCTTCCAGCAGTTCTTTCTGTTTTACCTCTTTTTCTATTCCTTTAATTAATAGTAAGCTTACAACTAGAGTTCCGATAAGAACAAAAAAACTAATAGCAAACTGTGCTGTGGATGCAGAATTAATTAATTGAATGAAAATCATGGAGTTTAAAATTATTACCATAATTTCAGCTATCACTGCTTTGATGTTTAACAATTTGTGCCTGATCATCGCATAGGCAGTAAAAATTACGAAGGGTAAAGTATAAAGATGTCCAAATCTAACAGTACTCGAGTTTTTTAATATCACAAAATTTAAAAAACTAAATGTTAACACCAAAATAAACGTTGTAACAAGACCGATGGCTAAAAACCTCCATTGGGTTTTTTCAATCCCTTGAGATTTTAGATAACGGTTTAATATAAAATAAAAACTTCCAAGAATGCAGAAGCCAACAAATATCCCGAACACCGGCATTAAAGGGCCCGTGGAAGGAGTTGGTACTCCATGGGCATTAAAAATTAAATTTCCAAAAAAGGCTGGGCTTAAAGTCAGGCAAGCTATTAGTATCCCTAAGCACAAGACAATAATTGAAGATTTCTTTTTTGTAAACTCGCTTTCATTTAAGAAATTTTGAATAAATAGAAAAAATGTCACTGAATGGAAGACCGCAAAAAACAAAGTTAGTCTGGTGAGCAGTAGAAAATCGGATTTATTGAATCTTTGAAAGGAAAAATAGTTTACCGTTACCCAAGCCATTTGAGATAGCACAAAAAATAAAAAGAGTTTTCGCGATTGATTGTTGCTACCATAACGAAGAACTGTTAGCAAAATTGAAGTGTTTGCAATGAGTGCTACAACAAAAATTGAAAATTCTATATTAGCAAAAGTCATAATACTAATTTATAATAAGTTTTTCTAGACTAAACCTTGGACTGTGTCGGGCTAATGTTTTTGGATAACCACACCTTAAAATTACTTGAGGATAAGATTGGAGATTTAGGAGTTTTTTTACTTTTTCTCTGAAAATTGGCAACTGTACTGCGCCGGCCCAAGGAGCACAAACAAACCCTTGTTTTGTTAGTTGTAACCAAAGATTTTCTAAAAATCTTCCGCAGTTAATCCAATTTAAAGGATAATCAGAGCCAGTGGTTATTACAAATATTGTAGGAGTATTGTTAATTAACAAATCTAGGTCTTGTTTTTTTGTAAGTTTAGAAAGATTAAATATTTTTATAAGTTTTGAGGCAATGAAAGAAATTGGTCCCGGAATTCCGATTGTGAAACCTGGCATCCCATAATAGCTTTTTGTTGTATTTGATTTTATGAAATTTGATAATTCTTTTCTGAAATTATCTTTGTCCATTACTTGGATTTGAGCTTCTATTATTATTTTGGCCAGTGCATTTTTCGTTTCTCCTGTTGCCGCAACAATGTTAATCTCCGGAGGAGCCCCCTTGCTTAAATCTTCAATAATTTGTGATTGCGGCTCAACGCCGGAATATTTATTTTTGTCGGAGACTCTACGTGTTATATAGTTGATTAAATGTTGAGGATTTTTTGTTTCCAGGAGATTTTTTGTTAAAGTGATATTTGCGACAAGCCTGTCCTGCTGGTTGCTTGAAAAATAGTTTATCTTTGTTTCAAAGCCAAAATAATCTGCGGCTATAATAAGGTTTTCAATTAGACAACCGATGGAAATATAACATTGTCTTCCTTGGGCATCATGTTCAATTAAAAATCTTTTTTGATTTTTAAAAATTAGAATAGTATTATCTTTTAATTTTAACTCCCAAGGTTGGCTATTGTGGCCCGAAGGAGCCAGCAGGGCAAAATTAAGCAAAAATTTTATCTGCTCATTAAGTGTTGAATTGTGGGGAAAATCGTCTACTTTTATTCCCCACGCAGCGTAATTTTTTTTATTTTTTTTGAACATTTATTAAATTAAAATTTTTGGTTTTTTACCTTTCAGGCTAATTAGACTGGTGTGACCAATGGGTAGGGGCTGAAGTTTTTTAATTAGAGAAACTTCGGGCAAGACTCTTTGGCCAATGACAGTATGGAGTTTTTTAAATTCCCCGTTAAGTCTTAGCAAGCTATTGGAAACAGAATTAGCTATTGCGTTGAGTATTTTTTTATTTGGCTTAATATTTTCTGCAATTTCAACTTCCAAATGTAGATTCTCTTGTCCGAATTTTTTTTCCGCACGGCTGAATGCTCGAAAATTGCCGGAAACCATCCCGGCAACTTTTCTGTCTTTTAGTCCGGCTTGAATGTGCTCGGGGTAAATATTTAAAGCGTAAAAGGTTATGGCCACGTCTGTTCTGCCATATTGCGTAATGAAAGGTAATTTCCAATTATTTAGCCCGTACTTTTTGGCCTTTGTCAGTAAATTATGCTTTTTTAGCAGTCGAATAATATTGCTATAGGAAAAGGTTTGGCCTTGGTCGTGGATATTGTATCTAATTAACGGGATGGTGTTATAAGCGGTTAAAATTAGTTCGCCATTTATAGATTCTGCAAATATTTGTTTGGGTAAGTATTGAAAAATGCTTGGTTCTTTTACGGCATTCCCAAATAATTCCGAGAATAGAATTTTATTTTTTAAAGCCTCTTGTTTTAGAAAAATACCAAGCGGGGTTTCAAATGCTATGGCTCCGGCGTCGGCTGAACCATAAACGCTAATAATAGATTCAGGCTGTTTTTGGTTGATGAGGCCTAAAACAGTCTTATTCCATCCCATGCTAAATGCGTCTCCGGAGGTTAGAAGTTTTAAATTTTTGGGAATTAAATTTTGTTTTTTAGCTTCTTGAAGTATGTCCATAATAAATGCAGGATAGCCGGCTAAAACAACATTTTGAAATGTTGGAGCTAAGTTTTTGAATATATTAAAAATATCGTGTTTTTCAATGCCCGGAGTAATACAACTTAAATTGTATCCTTGGGCAGAAAGCCAGCGGAAAGAAGATAGGGTGTATCCGCCGGCAACCCAAACACCCATGGAAAAACAAATAATTACTAAAGTTGGGGAATTTTTGGGAATTTTGAAAATATCAGAAAATATTTTTTGATGAATTAATCCGCCTGATTCGTCTTGTGTGAAATCCCGAAACCAATAAGTTGGTAATCCGGATGAGCCGGAGCTAGAATGTATTTGGTTCGGGATTCTGCCAATAGGGGAGAGATCCAGTAACCGGTATTTATGAATGTAATTTGCCTTATTAGTTATTGGTAGATTTTGAAAATCATTAAAGGTCTTTATGTGGTTAATAGATATTTTATGGGCATGTAAAAATTGCCTATAAGCCGGGACTTTGGTTAGGGTATATTCGGCTAGTTTAATGGCATTTATTTGCCCAGTGTTCATACAGTAAATTTTTGTTTAAATTTTTGTGTATTTTGCTTCCTGAGTTTGATTTGGCTTGGGTCGTTGAATCCTGGCAAAAGTTTTTCTTCTAAAGAAATTGTATAGCGTCCAGAGGGCATTTTTTGTTTATTTGCAATTCTTCGCATTACTAAGCAAATTGCCGCGCCTGCCACGTTTGCTGTTGTTCCTAGTTGAGGGACAGCTGGGATGGTTTTACCAATTTGTAAAAGAGAATCTTGCATGTCTGACGTGAGGTATTCCGGCCCGACAATTTTAGTGGCAAGCGCCAACCATTGCCTGTAGCCGAATTTTTTTATATCAATATTTTTTTTATTTCCAACCAATCCATGAAAAATTGGTCTTTTTGGTTCTAAATCAAAACGTTCAATGTCTAAAACAACGGAATCCCCATTATCAGTTGCCATAATTACAGGTATTTTATGCTGCTTACATAATTCTCGCGCTTGAATTTTTAAATCCAAATTATCCATTTCGTCCACAAATACATCTAATGGTGGTTCGCCAAGTAAAAATTGTTTGAGATTGGTTTGTGTTATTCCCGAGTCAAATAGTCCGAGTTCCGCAAATGGATCTAGTTTCCATACTTCATTGGCAGCTATTTCAATTTTGTTTTTTCCGATATCTAGCAGACCACCCCTAATCCGATTCAGGTTTGTAATTTCTAAAGTATCAAAGTCTGCAATTTTAATTTTTTTTGGACCACCGCTTACTACCAAAGCAGATAAGATACATGAACCAACCGAAAGACCCGCAATGCCAACCGAAAGACCCCTGAACTTTATTTGTTGCTTTGTAGAAATAAGATTTCTATTCCGTGATGTGCGTAAAATAAAATAATCGTGTTCGTTAACCGTACGAACCAGGCTTAGTTTATTTGGGTAAAAAATCCAGCAATCATCAATCGACTTTTTTTTAATAAAGATGTTTAATTTTTTTTGTGTTTCTGGGCTGTCTTTTTTTAAGCTCGGATTGTTTATGAAAAATAATTCTCTAACAGCCGAAGAATATGCGTCAATATGGATGGTTTTTTTTGCGAGCTTCGGCTTTTGTTTGTACAATACTGGCTTCATGTCTTATTTTTTAAGATTTTTAACCAAAGTATCTAATTGTTTATTTAACTCTCGATCTTCGACGATTTTTGGTACGTTGTTTCTAATAAAGGAATATAGTGCTTGAGACTTTTTGGATAATTTATTTTTTATATTTAAAAAGTCCACTGCTTGGCAAAGGCCTAGCGATTCAATAGCCAAAACAATAAAAGCGTTTTCTGTAACCTTATTAGTTAGCAGTGCCGCATCTGTTCCCATACTGACAATGTCCTGGTTGTCTCCATTTGTGGAAATGGAATGAAGGTTCATTGGGTAAGCCAGGGTTTGGCTGTTAGCAGTTGTCGAGGTAGCCACAAACTGCAAACCTTGCAAACCTAAAGTCAAACCGGGTGTGTCTAAGTTTAAAAATGGGGGGAAAATGTCATTTATTTTATGGTTTAAGAAAAAGTTTAAACGGCGTTCGGAAAGCATAGTAAGTTTTACCACGCAAATTTTTAACTGATCCATAGCAACAGCAACGTAGTCACCATGGAAGTTTCCGCCGTGTAAAAATTTTTTATTTTCAGAATCAACAATCGGATTGTCTGTCACGGAGTTCATTTCTATTTCCACGGTGGCCTTTGTGGAACGCAGGGTGTCGTACACCGGTCCTAAAACTTGGGCTAAACAACGCATGGAATAGAATTCTTGAACGGAATCGTTTATTTTATTAACATGATTGCCATGATTTGCGCTGGTGTTTAATGTCTCGCGGTTCCTAATTAATTTTGAGTTTTTCAAATTAGCTCGCATTATTTTGGCAATTTCTGTTTGTCCTGGATGAGGCCTAAGTTCGTGCAGTTTTTGGCTAAAACTGTCTTCGTAACCGTGTAAAATTTCCAAAGCTAATGAACCATTTAAAATAGCCAAATTTAGCAACTTGTCCGCGTCAGCACAAACCATAGCTCCTATGCCCGTCATCATGGAAGTACCATTTATTAAGCTGAGACCCTCTTTGGGTTTGAGAAAATAAGGTTTGATATTTAATTTTCTTAATACAGCAGAAGCCTTTTGACGTTGATTGTTATAAATTACTTCTCCTTTACCAATTAATGCCAAAGCAATGTGGGCAAGTTGGACTAAATCTCCGCTGGTGCCGACTGCACCATGTTCTGGTACTATTGGAATAATTTTGTAGTTGATAAAAGTTTGTAAATGTGTGAGCAGAGTGGACGAAACCCCAGAGTATCCTTTAACTAAGGTATTTAGTCGAACTAGCATGGCAGCAAGAACAAACTCATCAGGAATTTTTTCTCCCATTCCCACCGCATGACTTAAGATAAGATTTTGTTGCAAATCTACAATTTGGTCATGGGCAAGTAAATAATTAGCCATCGGCCCAAAGCCTGTATTGATGCCGTAAATTACTTTGTTATTTTTGTCAAGAGCAGATTCTAAAAATTTGTAAGTTTGTTCGTTAAATTTTAGAGCTTGCTTTGAAATCAGCAGCTGTGAATGTTGCCGTGAAATAAAGGATACTAATCTGCTTATATTTAAATTTTTGCCGTTTAAAGTTAAATCTTTTTGCTTCACTTTTTTATTATTTAACTGATATTTAGTATATCAGAGAAATGTGCTAAAATACTGGTGTAAAGACCAATAACTTAAGACTAAAGTGTTCCAAAACTTGAGCACTTTTCTCTGAAACCAAAACAAAAATGAAAAAGAACAAAAAGGATTATAATCCGCTGGTTAAACGCGTCAGCCAAAAGGAGTTTAACCAATACATCGCCCCGCAGCTGCGAAAGCGGTTTAAAGGGCCAAAACTTAAACTCTCCCTCTACAAAATCTTTAATTACATTTTGTATGTGCTGTCTACCGGTTGCCAGTGGGAACAACTGCCGATTTACAGAAATGAGATTCACTGGAGCAATGTCTACAAGTGGCACAACCGCTGGAGCAAAGACGGAAGTTACAAATTCTTGTTTGAATCCACCGTGGATTTACTTAACCAGAAAGGTAAGTTAGACACATCTATTCTCCACGGCGACGGCAGTAATACTGTCGCTAAAAAGGGGGAGAAAAAATTGGCTACAGCGGGCACAAACACCAGAGGGGCGAAAAAGCTCTTGCCATAGCGGATAATCGGGGAAATATTATCGCGCCTTTCTTTGGCACGCCAGTCAACGAAGTCGATATGGGCTTGTTCGACCAAACCTTTTACCGACTACAGGAAATTGCCGAACTTGTAGGCCTGAAAATTAAAGGAGCAAAACTTACTTTAGACTCAGGGTTTGACTCTGAGCGGAACCATACCATCATTGAGGATGCTGAAATGATTCCGGTCATCAAGCCTAATCGCAGAAACACGAAGGACGAGGACAAGTTGCATGCGATGTTTGAAAAAGAAGAAGAACAAAAAGAAGTTTACAGGCAGCGGTACAAAATTGAGAGAACTTTTGCCTGGGAGGACAGCTACCGCAAAACGGTAATTCGCTACGAGAAGTACAGTGATACCCATATGGGTTTTAAGTACCTTGCCTACTCCCTGATTAACCTGCGCTGGTTTTTAAAAAGAAAGTAACAACTACTCGCTATGAGTTCTATACCAATAAATTATAGCATAATTTTCTTTTTTATGCTATAATTAATCAGCTAGTAAATCCAGCCCGTATGATTCCTAAAAACCCCATTAAAATAATCGTAGCGGAAGACGATATGGCTATGGCGGAAATAGTGAGCCATAAATTAAACGCCGCCGGGTTTGAAGTTCGGCATGCGGAAAACGGAATTAAGGCCTTGGAAATGTTTAATAAAGAAGTTCCGGATTTAATGTTATTGGATTTAATGATGCCGGAAATGGACGGTTTTCAGGTTTTGGGCCAGATTCGGAATGATCCAAATAAAAAACTGGCCTCCACACCCATTATTGTGCTTTCCAATCTTTGGAGCAATGAGGACATTTTAAAAACCCAGGCTTTAAAAGTGGATGGTTATATGGTAAAGGCCTACTTTACACCGGATGAGATTTTAGCTAAAATTAAGGAAGTTTTGAATAAAAGTAAATAATTAACTTTCAGATGGCGTGTGAGTACAGCGACGACTATAATTAGTCATCGTCAACACATACACCATCTTGAAAGCAAAGGACAACCAAATGGAATCCAAAAAGATTTCGTGCAAAATCGGCGAAGCCGACTTTGAATTTGAAACCGGCAAATTAGCCGGTCAGGCCTCAGGTAGCGTTTTAGCCCGTGTGGGGGACACGGTAGTGTTAGCCACTACAATAATGAGCGACAAAGCCAGAGAAGGAATAGATTTTTTCCCTCTGCTTTTAGATTACGAAGAGAGGCTTTACGCTGCGGGAAAAATTAAAGGAAGCCGCTGGATAAAACGCGAAGGCCGCGCTACCGATGATGCCATATTAAAAGGGCGGGTAATAGACAGAACTTTAAGGCCGCTTTTTCCCGACGGCATGCGCAATGATGTGCAGGTAACTGCCATGGTTTTGTGTATTGACGGAGAAAACGAACCCGACATGCTGGCGGTTAATGCCGCTTCCATGGCTTTGGCTATTTCCGATGTGCCGTTTGACGGCCCGGTAGCCGGTGTGCGCGTGGGTAAAGTGGACGGGAAATATATTATCAATCCGAAGCAAGAACAGCAGTTGGCTTCCACTATGGATTTGGTGGTTTGCGGTACCGGTGAACATATAATTATGGTGGAAATGGGCGCCAAATTAGTTTCCGAAGCAGAAATTGTGGAAGGAATAAAATTTGCTCAAGGCTATTTAGGAGAATTGGTAAAGTGCCAATTGGATTTTGCCAAACAAGTTGGCAAAGCCAAGGCAGAGCCGATTATTATAAAACCTAATGATCAGGTTTTTGCTAAAGTGTCGGAGCTTTTAACAACCGATAAAATGGACGCGGCGCTTTATGTAAAGAGCAAGGAAGAAAGAGAAGCGAATGTAAAAAGTTTGTCAAAAGAAATTGCAGACACTGTTAAAACTTCTTTGGGAGAAATAGAAGGAGTAAACCCCAGTAGCACATCTTCGTTGGCAAACGGGGTGAATATTGAAAAAGATGTTGCTAAGTCCATAGATAAAATTTTAAAAAAGTATCAGCAAAAACAGATTTTAGAAAAAGAGCGCAGAGTGGACGGAAGAAAATTAAACGAGACCCGCAATATTACTTGTGAGGTTGGAGTTTTACCGCGCACCCATGGCAGTGCCTTGTTTACCCGCGGAGAAACCCAGGCTTTAACTGTAGTGACGCTGGGCAGTAAGGGCGATGAACAAACTTTAGACGGTATGGAAGACCCTTCCGAGGGACGTACCAAACGTTATATTCACCACTATAATATGCCCGGCTACTCGGTGGGCGAAGTCGCGCCTTTGCGCGGACCCGGCCGCCGTGAAATCGGCCATGGTATGCTTGCAGAACGCGCGGTAGAAGTTGTCCTGCCGAAACAGGAAGATTTTCCTTACACCATGCGCTTGGTAAGCGAAATAATGTCTAGCAACGGTTCTACTTCCATGGCTTCCACTTGCGGAAGCACCTTGGCTTTAATGGATGCCGGCGTGCCGATTACCGAAGTCATTGGCGGTTGCGCCATGGGTTTGGTAATGGACGAGTCTAATCCCAATAATTTTAAAGTGTTAACCGATATTGCCGGCATTGAAGACTTTAACGGCCATATGGATTTTAAAGTTACCGGTTCGGAAAATGGTGTTACCGCCTTGCAGTTGGATATGAAATTAAAAGGTCTGAGCGCGGATATTTTGGCTCAAGCGCTGCAACAGGCCAAGCCTGCCCGCACTCACATTATTTCCAAAATGAAGGAAGCTATTTCCGCTCCGCGTGCCGATTTGTCCAAGTATGCTCCGCGCATTACTTCTTTCAAAATCAAGCCCGATAAAATTCGGGAAGTTATTGGCAGTGGCGGTAAAATTATTAATGAAATTATTGCCAGCTGTCCGGGGGTTAAA
>Ga0172369_10010168_pt1 | contig 10289 bp, 7 predicted proteins | sample LakKiv25m_FD_114539 | JGI IMG/M metagenome (GOLD analysis project Ga0172369, IMG submission 114539) | Freshwater microbial communities from Kabuno Bay, South-Kivu, Congo - kab_022012_11.25m | ecosystem: Environmental > Aquatic > Freshwater > Lake | place: Democratic Republic of the Congo...
AAGTGCCCCTCCGGGGCGGCGATCTCCTGGCCCACCTCCCGCTGAACCATCACGACCATTTCAGCCGGCCTCGGCTCCCCCTCCAGCAGGTGCCGGATGATAGGGTTGGCGGCAAAATACGGAAGATTCCCCGCCACACAGAAAGCGACGCCGAAGGGGACGACAGCCGCCAGGTCGACGTCCCGGGCATCCCCGTGGACGAGACGCAACCTTTCTTGCCCCCGAAACCGGTCGCGCAAATGGCGAAGCATCCGCTCTTCCACCTCGATCGCAATGAGCTGGAATCCGCGGTCGAGCAGCGCTGCGGTGAGTTGACCGGTGCCCGGTCCGATCTCCACGACCAACCCGCCCTGCGGCACGCGGACGGCGCCCGCGATGTCCGCAAGCACACCGCTGTCGCGCAGGAAGTGTTGTCCGAGCGACTTTCGCGCCCTTGGGCCGATCGCCCGCGGAGGAGCCACGCATTCGATGGTAGGGCTCGCGCAGGTGTCAGTCGATCAGGTAGATCTCGACCGTGCGGCTTCCCCAGCCCGGGTCGCCATCCTCTTCCGGGAATCCTAGGTCGACAATGTTTCCCTTGATCGCGCCGCCGGTGTCGCCGGCGACACACTGCCCGTAGCCCGGGACCCAGAAGCGCGTGTAGAGCGGAATGACAGCCGGGTCCACCGCGCAGACACCGCGGACCAACTGCATTCCGGTCGCGGTTCGGCCGTAGCCTGTGTCGCCCTTCTCCTTGCCGCCGTGCGACGCGTTGTACCAGGTCGCGCGCACCGTCAGCGCCTTCGAGTACGGTCCTTTGTAGTCGGGCGTGTCCAGCTGGCCCGATGCCGATCGCGCCGAACTCGCAGGTGGACCGCTCACATGTCGCGCAGCAACCGGCTCCTGGCGAATCTCCTCGCCGAGCAATGTGCGCCCGACCTCCACGCCGTTCTTGTAGGTGACCCCATATTTCGTGACCCGTAGCCCCTCCCTGCCGGCGATGACTCTCACCTGACCGGGTGAAAGCGTACTGTCCACTTCGTACTGCATCGCGGGACTGATGACCGCCGGCACCTCCTCCTCCACGACCCGCGTTGTGCCCACCACCAGCTCCATCCCATTGGTGACCTGGGTATCGCGCGGGAGGGAAAGGATGTCCCCGGGTCCCACCTCGACATCCAGAACGGCGAGCACCTCGCCAACGGTCTGCGCAAGCGTGTAGAGCGACTTGTGCTTTCCATCGAGCAGAACGTTGATGGTGCGCGCCTTGGCGAGCCGTATGGTCATCCCCGCTGAGACGGGAGTGCCCAGGCCGGGGCGGACGAGATCGCCCTCCCGAACGGTCATGCCAAGGTCCGCAAGCAGCAGGTCGACGGTGGCCGCGGCCGAAAAGGCTTCAACCTTCAGCGCGTCGATGACGACTGTGACGGGGCGGGCGCGGGCTATCGCTATGCGGGCTGGTCCGTCGCTCGAACGTGCGGGCAGGGCAGAGAGTGAGGCGGCGGCGAGCGGGGCGAGCGGGCTGGTCAGCCGGCCGTCGAGGTATACCAGGTCTTCAGCGCGCAAGTCGATTCCTGTGGCGGCAAGGGCGCCACCGACGGTGGTTGCCTGGGTGCGGACCTCCACGGTTCGGGCATCGGCCTGCACCTGGACGGTACGAGCGCGGTCGACCGCCACGCTGGCGTGTTTGCCACCAGTAGCCGCGAACACGCGATCGCCAGGCTCGAGTTGGACCGATGCAGCGGCAAGTCCTTCGCTTCGCGGATCGAAGGTCGTGTTGACCTGGACGGCCTGGCCGTTGGTGATCACCGTGACTTCGTGCGCAGGAAACAGCCGGAAGCCGACGACGGCGAGAAGAACGATCACGAAGATCGTTGCTGCATGATGCCGACCTCGAAAATAGCGGGGGTGTCTCAGGAGGTCGGACCGGGTGATGTGCCGTCCTTCAGCGACCGGCCGCGCGCGAAACCGCGGCGACCGGATTGCCTGGGCCAAAATCACTCCTCGGCGCGGACTTGCGGCTCACCCACCGGCTGTGGGCGCGCTCACAGAGCTCGAAACAGGCCGTGCACCTGCCTTCGATCTGGTCTTCGGGCTTGCTCTTCGCCAGCCAGCTCGGACCCGGTTGACCTGCGGCACCCGAAGCAATCCACTTATGGCTGCTCCCTTCCGGGCCTGACCAGGTTCGCAGCGCTTCGCCGCGCAGGACCAGATCGTCAACGCCACTTGACAAGGGCAGTTCCCAAAGAACCAGCCCTCCGGCAGGGATTCAACCCCGCTATAGCGGATTGCGGGTTCAGGGCACCGCTAGCTCCCCGTCTAGCACGGCCGAAGGGTACCGTACGCGACGCGGTCAGCGCTGGTCAATAGACGCTGGCCCCATATCGGGCGCCAGTCACGCCTCCAATGCAACCAGCAAATCACCTGCATTCACCCGTTGACCGGGTTCGACCGGGACTGACTCCACCCTCCCCGCAGCCAAAGCGCGAAGCTCGTTGTTCATCTTCATCGACTCGATGACAACGAGAACCTGACCCTTCTGCACTGCATCGCCAGCGACACAGCGCACTTCGATGATTGAACCGGTCATGGGTGCGGTAACCCGCATATGTCCGGAAGCGCCAGCTGCCGCGCGTGCGGACCGCATCGAGGCCGGCCGCCAGGGTGAGACATCGTAGTCGAAGATGTGGCGCCCAATGGTAACGATCGCCCCACCGCGTCGCCGCTCCAGGTAAAGCTCGGTGGGACGGCTGTCAACCATGAGCAGGTAGAGGCCCGATTCACCAATGCGTTCGAGCTGTACATCGCGCCATGCCTCAGTGCCCTCGCGGCGCACAAACGTGCGGCCGTCCGCATGCAGGATTTCGAGGCTGACGTCGTCTCCGCCGTCGCGTATTAGATACTTTTCGGCCATCGCCCCATTCCTTGGCCCGTGTGCGCCGCACCCATCCGTTCGCGCCAGCGAGAAGTGGAAAGCCGCGTGTGGCCGTTGTTCGCGACCATTCCCCCGTTTCGTTCGCCATGGTCGCCTCCGAGCACGAGCAGGAGGGCCGCTATCTCCGATGCCTCCTGTTGCTGCGCCAGAGGCTCCTCCGCGATCACCTGGTGCCGGTCGAGAAAGCCGGTGTCGATGTGCCCATTCACGAAATCAGGCAGGTCAAGCACCTGCTGGAGGTATGGAATGTTGGTGGCAACCCCCACCACCCGGAATTCCTCCAGCGCGCGCTTCATGCGGGCACGGGCCCCTTCCCGATTGCGGCCCCAGGCCGTCACTTTCGCCAACAGCGAGTCGTAGTAGGGGGTCACCTCGACACCGTCGTACAGGGCGCTCTCCACGCGGATACCCGGTCCGGCAGGCTCACGCGCAAGCACAATTCTCCCCACTGACGGAAGAAAGTCGTTGAACGGGTCTTCGGCCACGATTCTGCACTCGATGGCCCAGCCGCGGTTGAGGAGCTCGACCTCGTCATACGGGAGCTCTTCGCCAGCAGCGACGAGGATCTGGTCTTTCACCAGGTCGACGCCGCTGGTTATCTCAGTCACAGGATGCTCCACCTGAAGCCGCGTATTCATTTCGAGAAAGTAGTATTCGAAGTCCGCAGTCAGGAGGAACTCCACCGTACCCACGTTGTGGTAATTCGCGGCACGTGCCACACGAACGGCGGCGCGACTCAGCGCGCGCCGAAGGTCGGGCGTGACAACCGTGCTCGGGCACTCCTCGATCAGCTTCTGATGACGACGCTGGATGGAACATTCGCGTTCACCGATTGGCACGATATTGCCGTAGCGGTCGCCGATGATCTGGACTTCAATGTGCCGGACGCGGTGCAGGTTCTTCTCCACATAGAGCGCGGGATTGCCGAACGCCGCCTGCGCCTCCGCCATGGCACGCGCCGCCGCCTCGCGAAACTCCTCCCGCGTGTCGATGCGGCGTATCCCCTTGCCACCGCCACCAGCGGCCGCCTTCACCATCACCGGGAAGCCGATCTTGTCCGCCCATACCAGCGCTTCCTCGATCGTCGCAACCTCGGGGCTCCCGGGAAGAACCGGAATGCCAACGCTCTCCGCAAGATTGCGCGCTGTGATCTTGTCCCCAAGCTGGCGCACTGATTCTGGTGAGGGACCGATGAACGTGAGACCGGCCGCCGTGCAGGCATCGGCAAAGTCAGCATTTTCGGCCAGAAAGCCATACCCGGGGTGTATCGCCTCCGCGCCACACTGCCTGGCCACCGCAATAATCCGCTCCTGGTTCAGGTAGCTGTCTCGCGCCGCAGCGGGTCCGATGTGGAGCGCCTCGGCGGCGTAGCGGACATGCTGCGAGACCCGGTCGACATCGGAATAGACGGCAACGGAGCGCACGTGAAGATCGCGCAGCGCACGCACAATGCGCAGTGCAATCTCGCCGCGGTTGGCAACGAGCACTTTCGTGAACAACGATACTTCTCTAGGCCCCTTCGATGGGTGGCAAGCATACCGGCGCTGGCAGAGAAGCGCGAATCCCCGCCGCGCAATACCCTTGAACGAGATGAACGATCACACCCTCCGCGTATTGGAGTTCCCCAAGGTTCTGCTGATGCTTGCCGCCGAAACCGTCTTTAGTGTCGGCCGCGAACTCGCGCTTGGAATTCGGCCACGAGGGGACCTCGAAGGCGCTATCGCGCTCCAGCGCCGGACGGCCGAAATGGGTCTGCTCGACCAAATGGGAATCGATGTCCCGTTCAATGGCGCGCGCGACATTCGTCCCACGATTCAAGCCGCGGCCATCGCGCAGGCACTCGACCCTGGCGAGCTTTCGGCCGCTGCTCAGATGCTCAGGACGGCGATGCAGGCCAGGCGCCTGATCGAACGCGTAAGCGATCGAACCCCGGCGCTGGCCGGTATCGCCAGTGGCATCGCCGATTTCCGGTCCCTCACCGGAGCCGTGGAAGAAGCCATCAACGATCGAGGCGAGGTGGCCGACACCGCCAGCGACCAACTCGCAACCATCCGCCGTGAGCTTCGGCTTGCCCAGGAACGCCTTGACCAGCGTGCCCAGTCCGCCCTTGCCGACGCAGTGCGCCGGGGCATTGCCCAGGAAGGTCTTCTCACTGAGCGCAACGGTCGCAAAGTCATCCCGATTAAGGCCGACCACCGCGGCCAGCTAACCGGCATCGTGCACGACGTGTCCTCCAGCGGAGCCACTGTCTTCATCGAACCACTCGCCGTGGTCGAAGCCGGCAACCAGGTGCGCGAACTTGCTCTCGCAGAGGAGCGGGAGGTTCGCCGGATCCTCCAACGCATCACGGCCATCCTCGGCCAGCACGCCGAAGACGCACAAAGAGCCGTACTGGCGATGGCAGAATTCGATGTGCTCACCGCGTCCGTTCGCCTCGGCAAGAAGCTGAAAGCCCAATTGCCGCCTCCCGGCGACCCATCAACCTGGCTGGCGCCGGCTGGCGAAACGGTGATCGTGCGCGGACGCCATCCACTGCTGCGCGGCGACGTCGTCCCAACCGGCCTCACCATCGGTGGACCGACGCAAGGTCTCCTCATCACCGGTCCAAATACCGGCGGCAAGACAGTGGCGCTGAAGACACTGGGTTTGCTCACCCTGATGGCGCAAGCGGGCCTTCCCGTCCCATGCGACGAGGGCAGCCGGTTTGTCGTATTCGGCCAGATCTATGCCGATATCGGCGACGAGCAGTCGATCGAGCAGTCACTCTCGACCTTCTCCTCACACATGCGGAACATCACCGCTATCCTGGCGGCCGCCCAGCCCGGCACACTCGTGCTGCTCGATGAACTCGGCGCTGGAACGGACCCAACGGAGGGCGCTGCGCTCGCGCGGGCCGTAATCGAGGCCCTTCTTGAGCGGGGCTGCACGATTGCTGCCACAACCCACCACGGCGAACTGAAAGCCTTCGCGCAGAATCACCCTCGCCTGCGCAATGCGTCCGTCGAGTTCGACATTGAGACCCTGAGCCCGACCTACCACCTCACCATCGGCCTCCCGGGGCAGTCGAACGCAATCGCCATTGCCCAGCGTCTTGGGCTCGACGCAGGCGTACTTAAGCGTGCGAGCGAGCAGCTCTCGCCTGAGCACTTCGAACTGGAACAGCTCCTCGGCGCGATCCGGGAAGAGCGCGTCGCCGCCGCCGAAGCGCGCCGCCGGGAAGAGCTCGCCCGGAAGGAGAGCGAGGAGCTGCGTCTTGCCCTTGCGGAACGGCGCGACCGCATCGAACAGGAGCGGGCAGAGATCCTTGGCGCCGCCCACCGTGAAGCCGAGGACGCGCTCGCCGCCGCTCGGCGCGACCTGGACCAGGTGAAGCGCCTGTCCGCCCGCCGGGACTTCGACGCCCAGGCAGCCGACGATACGCTCAAGAAACTCGATGCAGACCTCGGGCGATTGCGCCACCGGGCCCGGCCGCAACGCCAGGCCGTCCCGCCGGCGGCCACGGAATCTCGAGAGATCGAGCCGGGCGACATCGTGCACGTCCGGGATATTCCCCAACAGGGGGAAGCGCTCACGGGCGTGTGTGACGATGGGAAGGTCGAGGTCCAGTTCGGCTCGCTGCGCATGAAGGTGTCGGTCGACCGGATCGACCAGGCCCGGGCGAAGACCGGCGTCGAAAAGGTCGTTGTCCCTCCGGGGCCACCGGTACCTATAGAGCTCGACCTGCGCGGCAAGAGAGCAGACGAGGCGCTTGCCGACTTTGAGTCCTACGTGGACGACGCGTTCCGCGCGGGGCTGCCGTTCGTCAGAATCATCCATGGGAAGGGGACGGGCGCCTTGCGGGCGGCGATTCGTGACGCCTTGCGCGGCCATCCTCTCGTTCGAAAGTACGAGTCGGCAGCGCAGAACGAAGGCGGCGATGGCGTCACCATCGCCGTGCTGGCTGGTTGAAGGTGACAAGCCATCGACGTCCTGAGGGCTTCCAGGCGCCCTTCGAGGTTCCCGATGAGGCGATCGCGGCGGACGCGCCCCTGGCCGCTCGTATGCGCCCTCGCAGCCTCGCCGAATTCATCGGGCAGAGAGCCGCCGTCGGTCCCGGCACGATGCTGCGCGGCGCCGTTGAGCGAGGACACCTCCCCTCGTTTCTCCTCTGGGGCCCTCCAGGCTGCGGCAAGACCACGCTCGCGCGGCTGGCGGCGAAACAGGTCAGGGCGACATTCGTGTCCATCTCGGCGGTAGCGTCCGGCGTAGCCGAGCTTCGCCGAATCGTGGCCGACGCCCGGAGCCTGCGAGCGGCGGACCAACGAACAGTCGTGTTCATCGATGAGATTCACCGCTTCAACAAGGCCCAACAGGATGTCATCCTCCCTTATGTCGAGGATGGCACGATCACGTTGATTGGAGCGACGACGGAGAACCCGTCCTTCGAAGTTGTCGCCCCGCTGCTCAGCCGCGTACGAGTTATCCGGCTGCTGCCGCTTGGCGACGACGACATTCTCGCGATTGCCGCGGCGGCCCTGCGAGACGAGGAAAGGGGGCTCGGCCGACAGGCGCTTGCACTCGACGAAGAAGCGGCCCGGCTGCTGGCAGAAGGCTCGAATGGCGACGCGCGGGCGGCACTGACAGCTCTTGAGATCGCTGCGGCTGCCGCCGGCGCCGGCGGTCGGCGCACAATTGCGGCTGCCGACGTCCATGCCGCCCTTGCCGACCGCCGCCCGTACCACGACAAACAGGCCGACTTCCACTACGACACGGTCTCGGCGTTCATCAAGTCGATCCGCGGCTCCGACCCCGATGCTGCTCTCTACTGGCTGGCCCGCATGGTCGAGGCTGGCGAGGATCCTCTGTTTGTGGTCCGGCGAATGGTCATTCTCGCTGCCGAGGACGTTGGTCTTGCCGACCCGCACGCGCTTGGGGTGGCGACCGCCTGTCAGCAGGCGGTCCACTTCATCGGCATGCCCGAGGGCTATCTGCCGATGGCAGAGTGTGCGCTCTACCTGGCGCTGGCGCCAAAAAGCAACAGCGCGCTGAGCGGTTACCTCAAGGCGAAAGAAGCGGCGATCGGGACCTCGCACCTCCCGGTACCGGACCATCTCAGGAATGCCGCGACCGGGCTGATGCGCCAGCTTGGCTATGGCCAGGGCTACCGCTACGCCCATGACGAGGCGGCCCACTTCGCAACGGGCATGACCTACTTGCCCGAGTCGCTCGTGGGGCAACAGTATTACGTACCCGGCCATCTCGGCTTCGAAGCCGGGGTTGCCGCGAGGCTGGCGCGGCTTCGGAGAACCGAACCCGATGATTCGCCAGACATCATGAATCAGCGAGAACCAGATGAAGATTGAATATCAGTACTCCCGCTCGACGGGTCGCCAGCCCCAGGTCGAAGAAGCACTGCGCCTGGCGACCGAAGCCGCGGGCATTGACTCCGAGATCATCTACACGGAGGTCCAGGATTCCGAAGATGCCAAGGCCAGGCGCTGTCTTGGGTCACCCACCATCCGCGTCGAGGGCATCGACGTTGAGTACGGTGAGCGCGAGCCCGAAGAGTTCACAAGCGGGACCCGTTACTACAACACGCCCGAAGGCTGGAAGCCCTATCCCCACGCGCGCCTGATTGCGAACACCATCGTCGAAGTGCTGCACCGGCAGGAGAAGGCAGCAGGAAAGGGCTGAACCCGATATCTCGATGCGGTTGAGACGGCCGCCTCAGCCGAGGTCGTTGGCGGTGACGTGCTCGCCAAGGTGGCAGATGTCGTTGATACGGTGAATCACGACCCGTCCCGCCCTGTCGCGCCTGAATTCGGTGATCGAGCAGTTCGCCACGCGGAACAGGCCCGGGCGTCCATAGTCGAGTCCAAGCGCCGCATAGCAGAGCGCCCCGACAACTCCACCGTGAGCAACCGCCACCACCGAGAGATCGGTCTCCCGGAACCAGTCCAGGACGGCTGAGACGCGCTGCAGGAAGAGTTCCCTGCCCTCTTCACCGGGAAAGCGCAGCCGCTCGCCCCTGCGGTAGGCAGACATGATTTCTGGAAAGCGCTCCCGGATCTCGGCGCCGGTGAGGCCGCTGGCCTCGCCGATGTCGTATTCCATCAATCCCGAAATGGGTTCGACCTCGATCCGCGCCGCGGCGCCAATAACCTTCGCGGTATCGAGCGCCCGGCGCAGCGGGCTCGAAACCACGCGGTCCACCCGCAGTGCGGCCAGGGCGGTGGCCGTGGCTTCCGCCTGTCGCCAGCCAAGTTCGCTCAGGCCAAAGTCCACGTGCCCTTGAACAACGCCGCTTGCGTTCCCTTCCGATTGCCCGTGGCGAACGAGGAGAAGGCGCATCGGCCGGCTATTCCGTCAGGCGCCGGTAGAGTGTTGGAAGCCGGCTGGGGAGCGCCTCGATGTCAGCGACAACTTCGTAACCCATGTCGGCGCACATGGTCTTCAGGTAATCATGCCCGGCGCGGTCCACGGTCAGTGCGAACGGTGTGATGCCTTCGCGCTTGGCTTCGTTGAGAGCCTGCTTGGTGTCGTGGATGGCGTACTCCTTCTCGGTGCGGTCGCGGCCGTACCCGTGATCCTGCGGGCGGCCGTCGCTCAGCAGGAAGAGAATGCGCACCTTGGCATCGGTAAGCGACAGTTTGTGGGTCGCGTGCCGTATCGCCGGGCCCATCCGGGTGGACCGGATCGGCGTGATCTTGTCCAGTCGCTTCTTCACCTTGTCGTCGAGATCCTCGTCGAAATCCTTGATGACGAAGAACTCAACGTTGTCGCGACCGTAACCGCTGAACCCGTAGATGCCATACTGGTCGCCGATCGCCTCCAGGGCGGTCATCAGCAGTACCGTCGACTCCTTCTCGAGATCGATGATCCGCTTCGGCGGGGCGGACAGCTCCTGACGACGCTTCGAAACCCACCAGCTCAGGTACTTTCGCGGATCGTCGTCGTACTCGTCGTCGTCCATCTTCTTGTCCTTCTTATTGATCTCCTCGTCGGTCGAAGCCGACATGTCGATCAGGAAGGCAACGGCGACGTCGCGGTCGATCTTGTTGCGACGCCAGTAGATCTTCTCCTGCGGATTCACGCCCGCCCGCTTCTCGATCATCCATTCGATCGCCGAATCGATGTCGAAGTCCTCGCCATCGGGAAGGCGCTTAAGCTTGCGGAACATCTCGGGCTTCATCAGCTCGAACTGCTTCCGCGTCTGCGCGACAAGCCCCGCGTGCTCATGGAGAGCCTCGGTGTAGAAGTCCTCCTCGCCCCCTTCAAGCTTCGATTCCTTCACCGCGCACCACCGGGGCTTGTAGTCCTGAGCGCGGAAATCCCACTCGTCGTAGTAGTAGACGGTGACGATCGGCAGGAGCGGTTCCTCCCCCTCTTCGGTTCC
>Ga0172369_10010171_pt1 | contig 10287 bp, 8 predicted proteins | sample LakKiv25m_FD_114539 | JGI IMG/M metagenome (GOLD analysis project Ga0172369, IMG submission 114539) | Freshwater microbial communities from Kabuno Bay, South-Kivu, Congo - kab_022012_11.25m | ecosystem: Environmental > Aquatic > Freshwater > Lake | place: Democratic Republic of the Congo...
CATCAGCGCCAGTTAAATTTTCGTCGTATCCACCAATGTCTTCATATATTTTTCGTCTAAAAAATCTTGGCGCTTCAATCAAATCATTTCCTATATAAAAACTTCTCTCAAATGCCTTAACCTTTGCCCAAAAACCAATTCCAATAGATTTTTCTGGCAAAATAATGGCGTCAGCGTTGTTTTTTTCAATTAATTCAACACACTCTTTCACTGAATCGACATTAAAATATATGTCACTGTCATGGATTAATAAATATTCACCATTCGAATTTTTTACTCCAAAATTTCTTTGAGCACTTCTCTCTGGTCCAAAATTAAAAACTTTATCAGTAAATTTTTCTGCAATTTCTTTGGTGTTATCAGTAGAATTATTATCTACCACTATCAACTCGATATTTTTGTAACTCTGATTTTTGATTGATTCTAAACATTTCTCCAGTGTTCGCGCTGAATTTTTTGTGGGTATAATGACGGATACTAATGGTATTTTTTCTGCCATGGTTTTTGGATTTATTATTTAACTACCTTAAAAGTTATAAAATGTGAATGAGTTTTGTCTATGTTTCCTAAAATTGCCGGTAAAGGGAAATAGCCAGCTCCTTTAATTTGCTCAACTTTAAATCCAAATGCTTCAAAATATTCTTTTAGGCCTCTTATATTATATATTCTAACATGATTCCAAGAAGAGAGTTCAGGGTTTTCTCCTCGATGTATTGAAAACGGATTTCCAATCCCTTGTTTTTTATTTGAGAAATTTGTAAGGGAAAATATTTGCCAACCTAAAAGACAAGCAAATATATTACACCAACTACTTGCATTTTCAGTGCTTATTATCGCAAAGCCCCCAGGCTTTAATATTCTATGGATTTCAGATAAAAAATTATCGGAATTATAAATGTGTTCGATAACTTGATTTGCGTGGATAATATCAAAACTTTCATTATTATATTCAAATCTACCATTTAGATCGAAGTTTTTAACTATTATTCCTTTTCTTTCTGATAATTCAATTCTTTCAGGAACTATTTCTACCCCATGAATAGTATTACATTTTAACTTTTCCGCTAAACTTACGGTGAATTCTCCATCGTCACATCCTAGGTCGAGTAATACAGCTTCATCATTAAATTTAAGAAAATTTTGAATATTTTTTCGATTTAATGTTGCTGCATTATAAAAAATTTTTCTTAAAAAAGTTTTCATTTTATTTTTTAAACTTTAAAAATAAATTAACAAATCCATGTGTATTATACTCAAATTGTTCCTTTTTTTTAAAAAAATCTCTTAAAAAACCATTTCTTCTGAATATCCATTTAGAAATATACATATTTAAAAGAGATAGACATACCCACCAACTTCCTTTAGTATCTTCTTTTATTAATGTAAATTTATTTTTTTTTGCCAGGTTGATTAACCTTTCCTTAGTATAGTGGCGATGCCCAAAATACCATGCTGGGTCTAAAAGATTAGAAAAAAAAGTTTTATTTGGAGTAGATAGATATAAACACCCGTCTGTTTTTAAGACTCGATAAATTTCAAGAAACATTAAAGCTTCAGTATTTTTTGGAATATGTTCAATAACTTCCCACGAAACAATTGTGTCAAAAGTTTCATTTTTAAACGGTAGATTTGTTGCTTCAGCCACCTTGAGTTCTAACTGAATATGTTCAACGTGTTTTTTTATTGTTTTCAAATCCTTTTCAGTAATCTCAATCCCAGTAATTTTCTGCGCGCCTCTTTTAAAAAAATTTATTTCGCACCATCCATATCCACAGCCAATATCCAAAATATTTTTATTTTGGATGTCAAAATTATCAACAAAATTTGCACTTGCCAATAATCTGCCCGTAAGTTCGTTTGCTGGAATGTCGTCGATAATATTTATCATTTTTTTAGGAAGGTTTGTAAAATTACAAATTTCAGTTTTCAGTTATTGACAGTTGCTTTATTTACCAAATATAGCAGCAAATTCTTTATAAGAATTTTCAAAATTCAGAGTTTTGCTCCAATTCAAAGCCTGAATTTGCATTTTTATATATTGTGGGTTATCCAACAACAAACCAGCCATATTTTTGGCTAGGCTCTCCGGATTATTCTTCTCACAAATAATACCGGTTTTGCCATTTTGCACGCTATCTCGCAATCCGTCTACATTATATACGATAGCTGGTGTGCCCTGGCTGTTGGCCTCGGATACTACCAATCCCCAACCTTCTTTTATGGAAGTAATGGTAATTAAATGGCATTTTTGCATTAATTCCACTTTTTTGTTGGTATCAACCTTACCTAAATAGGTAATATCGTCTTTAAATACAGATTTACTGATATATTTTAACACTTTCTGGCCATAAGGTAAACTAGAGTCACCAGCTAGTATTAATTTTAGGGTTGTAATTTTTTCTTTCGCTATTTCAAAGGCTTTAACTATGTCTAATGTTCTTTTCATCCCTCTAATTGTACCAAGGCTTAAAATTGTAAAATTATCATATTTTTTTATTTGTTCTAGGTTTTTTACCGGCTCTATTTCTATCCCCTCACCGATTATTTTTATATTTTCTGCTTTAAATCCAAATTTTTTTAAATCTTTTTTTGTGCTTTCTGAAACAGTAATTACTTCTTTATCACTTAATAGCCACAAATTAACACATTCTACCAAATAACCAACTAAACTAAATGGAAAAAACATCTCATAAAACCAAATTTCCCTACAAAGTTGATGAATAAATAATATGTTCTTTTCTTTAACATAGAATTTGGCAAAAAAAGGTATAGTATTTACTTCATCAATTACAATATCTGCCCAACCTTTTAAGTTCTTTGTGTAATAGCTAAAAGCCTGCCAATAAATAGTAAATCTATTTCCTACTCTTACCACTTTATATCCGTCGATAATTTCTTCGGCTTTTGAGTTTTTAAATCTTGAAGTTATAATTATCACCTCATGACCATCACATACTAAACGTTTGGCTAATTCATGCCCAACTATTTCAGCGCCACCAGCATGAGGATTTTTTCTATCTTTCCAAGTCAACCACAAAATCTTCATACTTGCTAGCTTAAAAATTAACTTTCTTTCTTACTACGTATAACGGCCTATTTGTTACCTCACTATGTATACTCCCAACATATAAGGCAATTAAGCCTAAACAAATTAGAACAATACCAATTAAAAATAAGTTAATAATTGCTAACTGAGCTGGACCAGAAAAATTATAAGTCCCAGGATTATATAAATATTGAGTAATAAACACAAATAAGCCTAAACAACCTGCAAAAAATGTTATTATTATTCCCAAATATCCAGCCAATTTAAGCGGAAAAAGACTATTAGCCACAAAAGTAGACATTGCCAATTTAAATAGCTTTAATAAAGAATAATTATTGTTTTTTTGTAAACGCTTATTAGCCTTAAAATAAACAGAATCTCTTTTAAATCCCAACCAAGCTATTAACCCGCGCGTCATTCTATTACGCTCTGTCAACCTATTAAATTCATTAATAACAACCCTGTCTAACAACCTAAAATCAGTTGCCTTTGGCACTAATGGCGTATCTGATATTAAATTCATTAACTTATAGAACAAATAAGAACAAAATTTACGTAATTTACTTTCACTACAACATTCTGTTCTAACTCCAATAACAACTTCAGCGCCTTGTTCCCAGCGTTGTAAAAACTCAGGAATAACCGCAACAGGATGTTGCAAATCAGCATCTATTATTATACAAGCATCCCCTTGTGCAGTATGGATACCTGCGGTAGTAGCCATTTCCTTTCCAAAATTTCTAGAAAACTCAATTACTTTAACAAGGGGATCCACCTTCACCAACTTTTCTAATTCATCATCACATTTGTCTGTAGAGCCATCATTAATAAAAATAAACTCATATTCATATCTTGGCTCAAGAGTTGATTTAAGAGCACTATAAATAAGAGGAATATTGGCTTCCTCATTATAAACTGGCAAAATGATAGAAATTAGCTTATTTGGCATAATCAACCTTATTATTATACCATTTTATACTAATTCGCAATACAAAAGCCAAAAGCATAACTAAAGATCCAAATAAAAAACTGTAAATAAGGTTAATAGGGCTGCGATTTAAAAAGAAACAAAAAAAGATAGTTATTAAAACCCCAGCCACGCCTACCTTAGCAATAAATTTTTCCCTTAAAGCTAGATAATACATAAAAAAGGAATAATCTATTGAAATTAAAAAAATAGCAACGCCTAATAAAGGCAACAAATGAGCATAGCCTACAAATCTTATTCCCATCAATACTGTAACTATAAATTCTGGCATAAATAAAAAGGCTAATAAGGCAATAAAACCAAGAAATATCAAAATTAGCAAACCTTTTTTAAATAGAACTATATTTTCATTTCTTGTATTATTTAACCCAATTGAAGCAAACAACACCCCCACAATAGGAGCAGAAAGAAAATATATTATTTTAGCAATAGTAGCTATTCCACTATAAAAACCAGCCTCTTCTGGAGAAAAAAATCTTTTAGCAAATAAAACATCCGCTGAAATAAAAAAAGTTATTACAAATATTGTAACAAATATTAAACTACTATAAGATAATTCTTTTTTAAGACGATTTGTAAATTTAATTTTACTAAAACTTGTAATAACCAAATCTTTATTTGTATTTTTATACAAATAAATTAAACTTAATATCTGAGACACTAATAAACCAATCATTACGCCACCAACTCCAAAACCCAAAACAACAAAAATAACACAAGCTAATAATTTACCAACTGACGCTAAAATTCCATTAAAAGAGACTTTAAAAAATTTATGTTTACCCTGCAAAAAAGCATTGCGCAAAATAACTGAAGTGCTCAGCGGCACCAAAAGCCCAAGAAAAACAAACGGTAAAACTGAATCAAAATTAAAAAAAGTTTTAAGCCAAGGACTTAAAACTACTAAAAAAAATAAAACTACACATGAAATTATTGTACAAAATTTATTAAACTGAGAAATAATATTATCTCTTTCTGCTATATTAGTAACATTTGCTACAATATTAACAGTTGTTGACCCAAAAATTGTAATAAACAGGATAACTAAAGAAAAAATTGAGATAAGTACTTGTACCTCACCAAATTCAGCAGCGCTTAGTAATCTACCAATAATTGGATAAAAGAGATAATTTAAAGCTCCAATAGCAACAGATCCAACAAAAAAAATGAGATTATTTTTAATAAACCTATCGCTAAGGAATCTTTTGAACATAATTAAAATTGATAAAAAACAAAACCCAAGCTAATAACTGGTTGCATGAATAATAGTTAAATAATCCTGCATTTCACTAAAATTTTCAAAATTTAAAAAACCAGTATCCCTATAATGAACCATTGGAATATCATTTCTTCTTTTAACAATTGGGTTTATAAATGGATATTTTTCTTTAATTTTAACCATATCACCCAAATGATGAGAAATCCAATATATTCTATCCGTTGGATTTATTTGCAAGTCATCTATCATCTCTAGACGATCCTTATCAGAATAATGCACGCGTCTAAAAAAGTCCGATATGCAAGTACCTTCTACTTTGTCTTTTTGGTGTTGAGCTTCTCCATGAGAAATTAATGTCATTGGAACATTCAAACTCATCATGCGTTGCAAAAAATTTATTGTATCATTATATAAAAAATCGCGCGCTCTTTTATTTACCGCATCAATCCTAGCAATTGCCTCTTCCTTAGGAATTGATAAAAAATCCTTTAAAAATTCAACATGCAACTTTGGATTATACGATGGTCGGCCATGCTCCCCATAACGCGCCAAAGAATAAGTACGCCAAAAAATATCCTTGGGCACACCAGCATCTTCCATAGCATTAGCCCATTCATACTTAATTTGTGAACTATTAAAGATTGTCTTGTCAAAATCTACTAAAAGATGGTTTATTGGCATAAAATTCTCTTTAAATGTTTAAACATTATACTTTTTCAAAGCTAATTTGTCAAACAAAACGCTTAGCTTAGCGGAAAATTGACACTTTGGCGTGTTGGCTGTATACTATAGGTGCATAAATTATTAACCTTACTTTATGGCAGAAAAAACAATACTAGTTTTTACTGGCGGCGGACTTTGCCCAGCTTTAAATAGCATTTTATTGGGTGTAATATCTAAGGCGCAAACTAATAAATTTAAGATTTTAGGCGGACTACATGGATGGGCATCACTACTTGAAAATGGAAAAATTATTGATTTAACAAATTTTAATGTTGAAAAAATTAAAGATATTGGAGGCACTTTTTTACGCTCTTCTAGAACTAATCCATTAAAAGTTCCTAATGGACTAGACCAGATTAAAGAATCCATTAAAAATAATAATATAGATGCCATAGTGGCTATTGGCGGAGACGACACACTAGGAACCGCGCATATACTATCTAATCAGTTAGGGATTCCTATTGTTGGTATTCCAAAAACTATAGACAATGATTTGTCGCAAACGTATTGGACACCAGGATTTCCATCAGCTGCCCATTACTTTGCCGATTTTGTCCGCGGCATTAAAGAACATGCAGCCTACACACTTTCACGCATTTTTGTTATTGAGGCACCTGGTTTTAAAAGTGGCTGGTTAGCAGCCAGTGGCGCTTATGGCATGGCAGATTTAATTTTACCACCCGAAGAAATTATTAATTGCCGTCACGTAGTTGAAAAATTAGAAGAAGCCTATTTAAAAAATGGCAACTATGCGGTAGTTGTTATTTCTCAATACGCCAAGTTTGATATTCCAATAGTTGGACGCTCTGATGAACAAAGCGACCAGTATGATACAGCACGCAATATTTTTATTGGTTTGTCATTCACAGATTTTCTTAAAAATGAGCTTAAAATGGATGTTAGAAGCCTACATCCAGGTAATTATTTAGAATCAGTTAAACCAATTGAAGTAGACAAAAAACTTTCAATTTTACTGGGGGAAAAAGCAATAGAAGAAATTACTAAAGGTACAGCAGGTGTTGCTATTTGCTTAAAACGTGACAACGGGGATAGCACTAATATAGAAGTTACAACCTGTACTTTAGAATCAATGGCTGGCAAAGGAAATTATAATTTTTTACAACCAGAAATGTTTGATTTTGAAAATTTTAAAGTTACACAAAAGTTTTTTGATTATTTAGAACCAGCACTTGGAAAAAATCCTACTTTAGAAAAAAATGAATATTTAGAATTACAAAAAGAAATTATTCAAAAATAAATAAATGCATATATTCAAAAGACTGTTCGGTTAGAACAGTCTTGTTTTTTTAGTTACTTAATCCGCGTGAGTTACGCGCAATACTTCATCAATGGTTGTAATACCTTTTGCAACCTTTGCTAAGCCTGCTTGCCGCAGGGTAATCATACCATCTTGCATTGCTAATAGTTTTAATTGACTAACTGGTTCTCCCTGAATAATTGCTGCGCGCAGGTTTTCATCCATTAACAGAACTTCAAAGCAAGAAGTTCTACCTTTGTAGCCTGTGTTGTCACACAATTCACAACCAGTACCCTTAAAAGCCTTTATGTTTCTACTCTCCTCAACTGAAAATCCAATCTCTTGCAAAAAAGACTCATCTACATTTACTTGTACCCTGCATGTTGAGCAAATTTTACGAACTAAGCGCTGCGCGCATACCAACCGCACAGTTGACGCCACCATAAATCTTTCAACTCCCATCATAATCAATCTATCAATTGAAGCAGGAGCATCGTTGGTGTGTAATGTTGAAAGCACTAAGTGACCAGTTAAAGCAGCTTGTACTGCAATTTCAGCAGTTTCAAAATCACGAATTTCGCCAACCATGATAACATCTGGATCTTGTCGTAAAAAGGCTCTTAATGCTACAGCAAAAGTCAGATTAATTTCACTATGTACATGTACTTGAACTACGCCTGGAATAGTCATTTCCACAGGATCTTCAACTGTTAACATCTTAATATCTGGTTTATTTAACAGCGCAAGCGCTGAATACAATGTTGTGGTTTTACCAGCTCCAGTTGGACCAGTTACTAAAACCATTCCCCAGGGTGAACTTAATGCGGCTTGCACCATACTAAACTGATTGCCCTCAAAACCCAATAAAGCCAAATCTAAACTAAGAGCTGATTTATCCAAAATACGTAAAACTGCATTCTCACCACAGACGGTTGGAATAATCGAAACACGAAAATCTACTATCTTGTCATCACGAATTTTCAATCTGATACGACCATCTTGTGGTAAACGCCTTTCAGAAATGTCCAAATTTGACATGATTTTAATTCTACTAATAAAAGCATTACGTAATTTTATAGGCGCTCTTATTTCTTCGTAAAGGACGCCATCAACCCGAAGTCTAATACAAAAAAAAGTTTCAAATGATTCAACATGAATGTCAGATGCGCCACGCTGGATTGCTTTCAATAATGTAGCCCTAACCATTTTAATAATTGGTGCTTCCTCTGATGCTTTTGCAAGCGCGTTGGCATCAGTGTCTTCAACTTCCTCTGGGACAACTTCCAATGGATCATCATCCTTAAATACCTCTCTAAGATCTACACCCGTTCTTACCTCACCATAGCACCTTACTAAAGCGGCCCTAATATCAGCTTTTTTAGCAAGAACAAAATCAACTCCCAATTTATGAGCAAAACCAATATCCTGGTGAATAGCATCATGTTGCAAAAGATCCGCAACAGCAATTATTAAATTTCTTTCCTGTACGCCAATAGGCACCATAGAATATCTAACAGCTAGTGTTTTTGGCACATATTTAATAATATTTGGATCAATATCCAAACCTACTAACGAAACAATAGGAATCTGATAAGTTCTTGATACTAATTCAAGATATGCATCCTCACCTAATACTCCAGAGTTAATCAAAGTTTTAATAACATCTTCGCCACGCCTGGTAGTAGATTGTGCGTGTTTTACTTGAGCTGGAGTAATTAAACCACCTTCAACTAAAACTTTTAAAACAGGAGAACCTACACGAGCAGGAAGATTACCTCCTGGGCGAATTTGCAAAACAGGACTAGTATCAGAATTATCCGCACTAAAAAAGCCTGATTCATCTTTCGGATCTGTTGGCATCTGCGCCTCCTATAAAATGTTTAATTGTCAAAGTCCTAATTTAATCCTATCAATATAACCACTAAAAGTAAATTTATAACTAAAAAACTACTCTTTTCAGAGTAGTTTTTATTAAATTCAAAAGTAATCTTGTCCTTTGAATCAAAACCCTTGGCACTTGTCTACTTTTGCAGGACCGGGTTGGGTCCAACTATCATCGACGCTAGAGTGCTTAACTGCCGTGTTCGGAATGGGAACGGGTGTTGCCACGCCGCTTGAAGCACCAAGGATTCTGATTCAAAGAAACAAAAAGAAAAGATAATGGATTCTTCACAAGAACCACTAAAAAGATGGAGAAAATACGACCGATTAGTATTCCTCAGCTTAAATCCTTACGGATCTTATACTTAGAACCTATCAACCCACTAGTCTCGTGGGGGTCTATGAAATTTAATCTTGAAGACGGTTTCACGCTTATATGCTTTCAGCATTTATCCGTACCGACCATGGCTACTGAGCAATGCGGTTGGTACCACAACTCATCAACCAGAGGGTCGTTCATCCCGGTCCTCTCGTACTAGGGACGAGCCTTCTCAAATTTCCGCGCCCGTAACAGATAGGAGACCGAACTGTCTCGCGACGTTCTGAACCCAGCTCGCGTACCGCTTTAATTGGCGAACAGCCAAACCCTTGGGACCTTCTCCAGCCCCAGGATGCGATGAGCCGACATCGAGGTGCCAAACCAGATCGTCGATATGGACTCTTGGATCTGATCAGCCTGTTATCCCCGGAGTAGCTTTTATTCGTTGAGCTTCGACCATCCTACATTGGATCGTCGGATCACTAAGTTCCTCTTTCGAGACTGCGCGTCTTGTAGGACTTGCAGTAAAGCATGCTTATGCCTTTACACTTTCAGCTCCGTTTCCATTGGAGCCAAGCATACCTTTGTAAACGCCTCCGTTACATTTTAGGAGGCCACCGCCCCAGTCAAACTACCCACCAGATACTGTTCCTCTAATGAGATAATCAAAAGAGGTTAGAATTAAAAATTTCTAAGGGTGGTGTCTCATCGTCGCTCCATATTGCTATGGAGCTCCCACCTACACTGAACATAAAAATCCTTAATCCAATACCAAGTTGTAGTAAAGCTTCACGGGGTCTTTTCGTCTAGTTACGGGTAGGAGGCATCTTCACCTCCCTTGCAATTTCGCCGA
>Ga0172369_10010173_pt1 | contig 10286 bp, 13 predicted proteins | sample LakKiv25m_FD_114539 | JGI IMG/M metagenome (GOLD analysis project Ga0172369, IMG submission 114539) | Freshwater microbial communities from Kabuno Bay, South-Kivu, Congo - kab_022012_11.25m | ecosystem: Environmental > Aquatic > Freshwater > Lake | place: Democratic Republic of the Congo...
GCCGGTAACGGGCCGGAGGGGGGGGACAGGGCAGACGGGGCGGCAGGGGATGAATCGGCCATGGGTCGATGTTATCCGATCGGCTTGCGGCGATAAGCCGGAACACCGGCTGGCCGGGGGCCGATTTACCCGTGCTCGCCAAGCCGGCCAAGGCGTAGCAAAGCGGTCAAGTATAATGCCGAGCAATTTTCCTGCCATGCCTGCCCCGTGAGTGCCGAACCCCTCGTCGATATACGTGATCTGAGCTTCGCCTATGACCGCCGTGTCATCCTGGCAGGCGTCAACATCCGCATCCCGCGCGGCAAGGTTGTTGCCATCATGGGGCCGAGCGGTTGCGGCAAGACCACCACCCTGCGCCTGATCGGCGGCCAGCTCAAGCCGACCTCCGGCACCGTGCGGGTGGCCGGCGAGGTGGTGCATGAGCTCGACGACGCCGGGTTGTATCGGCTGCGCCGCCGCATGGGCATGCTGTTCCAGTTCGGTGCGCTGTTCACCGACATGTCGGTCTATGACAACATCGCCTTCCAGGTGCGTGAGCACACCGATCTGCCCGAGGAGCTGATCCACGATCTGGTGCTCATGAAGCTCAACGCCGTGGGCCTGCGCGGCGCGCACCGGCTGATGCCGGCCGAGCTGTCGGGCGGCATGGCGCGCCGCGTGGCGCTGGCGCGGGCGATCGCCCTCGACCCGATGCTGATCATGTACGACGAGCCATTCGCCGGTCTCGACCCGATCTCGCTGTCGATCGTCGGCCAGCTGATCCGTACCCTCAACGACGCGCTCGGCGCCAGCTCCATCGTCGTGACCCATGACGTGCATGAGTCGCTGAAGATCGTCGATTACGTCTATTTCGTCTCGGAGGGGCACATCGTCGCCGAGGGCTCGGCCGAGGAGATCCGCAAGTCTGTTGCCCCCTACGTGCATCAGTTCGTCTGGGGCGAGGCCGACGGCCCGGTGCCGTTCCACTACCCGGCGCCGCCCTATGGCGAGGAACTGATGGCGCAGCCCGGCCGGCCGCGGGAGTGGTGGTCATGAGCCTTGCCGGGCTGTTGCGCCGGCTCGGTGCCCAGGTGACTGGCCGCATCTGGCGGCTCGGCTTCGCCAGCCGTTTCCTGCTGATGACCCTGCTGTATTCCGGCATGGCCCTGCGGCGTTTGCAGTTGACCCTCCGCGAGATCTACTTCACCGGCGTGCTGTCGCTGATCATCATCCTCGTCTCGGGGCTGTTCGTCGGCATGGTGCTCGGCCTGCAGGGTTACGACACCCTGCAGCGCTATGGCTCGTCGGAAGCGCTGGGCGTCCTCGTGGCGCTGTCCCTGGTGCGCGAACTCGGGCCGGTGGTGGCGGCCCTGCTGTTCGCCAGCCGTGCCGGCTCGGCGATCACCGCTGAAATCGGCCTCATGAAGGCGACCGAACAACTGTCGGCGATGGAAATGATGGCCGTTAACCCGATCGCGCGCGTCGTCGCGCCGCGTTTCTGGGCCGGCGTGGTCTCGATGCCGCTGCTGGCGGCGCTGTTCTCGGCGCTTGGCGTGATCGGCGGCTATCTGGTCGGCGTGCGGCTGATCGGCGTGGATGAAGGCGCGTTCTGGTCGCAGATGCAGGCGGCGGTGGATTTCCGCCAGGACATCATGAACGGCGTCATCAAGAGCGCGGTTTTCGGCGCCATCGTGTCCTGGATCGCAGTCTTCGAGGGCTACGATGCCGAGCCGACCGCCGAGGGGGTGTCGCGCGCGACGACGCGCACCGTGGTGACCTCGTCGCTGGCCATCCTGGCCGCCGATTTCGTCTTGACCGCATTCATGTTCAGGGGAATCTGATGAATCGTGCCGCAATCGATCTGTGGGTGGGGATCTTCGTTGCCATCGGCCTGGCCGCCCTGTTGTTCCTGGCCCTCAAGGTCGGCAACCTGAGCGCTTCCGACGTCGGCGAAACTTATGTCCTCGAGGCGCGTTTTGATAATATCGGCGGACTCAAGGTGCGCGCGCCGGTGAAGAGCGCCGGCGTGGTGGTCGGGCGGGTCGGCGAGATTCGCTTCGATGCGGAGAACTATGTGGCACTGGTGTCGTTGCGGATTGACCGGCGTTACCGCTTCCCGCGCGATACCTTCGCCACCATCAACACCTCGGGCCTGCTCGGCGAGCAGTATGTCGGGCTGGATGTCGGCGGCGAGACGGAGATGCTGAAGGACGGCGAGACGCTGAAGAAAACGCAGTCCGCCATGGTGCTGGAGAAACTGATCGGGCAGTTCATGTTCAACAAGGCTGCCGAAGAGGATGTCAAGAAATAGTCTTGGGCAAGGAAAGAGCGCAATCATGAGATCGGGGAATACTCTGCAACGCCGTTTGCGTGTCCTGGCGGTCGCGGCGAGCTGTGCCGGCCTGCTGGGCGGCTGCGCCAGCGCCGGCGATCCGCGCGACCCGCTGGAGGGTTTCAACCGCGTCATGTACGCCTTTAACGAAGGGCTCGACACGGTGCTGATCAAGCCGGCCGCGCGCGGCTACGATGCCGTCCTGCCGACACCGGTACGCACCGGCGTGACCAATTTCTTCGGCAACATTGCCGACCTGTTCATCGGCGTCAACAACCTGCTGCAGGGCAAGCCGGCCGAAGCTGCCGGTGACATCGGCCGTGTCGTGATCAACAGCACGGTCGGCATCCTCGGCCTGTTCGACGTCGCCAGTGCCGCCGGGCTCGAAAAGCACGAAGAGGATTTCGGTCAGACCTTCGGCCGCTGGGGCGTGGGTAGCGGCGCCTATCTCGTCGTCCCGGTGTTCGGACCGCGTACGCTGCGCGACACCGCCGGCCTGGTGCTCGATGTCACCGCCGATCCGGTAGCCAACATCGGCGACGTGTCGACACGCAACGCGCTGACTGCCCTGCGTCTGGTTGACGCGCGTGCCGACCTGCTGCCCGCCGACAAGGTGATCGAGGAGGCCGCGCTCGACAAGTACGCCTATGTGCGTGACGGCTACCTGCAGCGGCGTCGCAATCTCATCCACGACGGCAACCCGCCGCGCGAACCGGCCGACTGATCCGCTTTCCGGGGAACACCATGAAATACCTGTTCGGCCTGTTGGTCGCCTGTCTGCTTGCCACTGCTGCCGCCGCCGAGTCGGCGCCCGACCTGCTGGTGCAGTCCGTCACCCATGACGTGCTGGAACTCGTCCGTCAGGACAAGGACATGCAGAATGGCAATTCAAAAAAGATCCTCGCGCTGGTCGAAGACAAGATCCTGCCGCACTTCAATTTCCGCCACATGACCCTGCTGGCGCTCGGCCGCGAGGGGCGCCAGGCGACGCCACCGCAGCTCGCCCAGCTGACCGATGAGTTCCGCAGCCTGCTGGTGCGCACCTATTCCAAGGCGCTCACCGAGTATCGCAACCAGGAGATCGTCTTCAAGCCGTTCAAGGGCGCACCCGCCGACACTGACGTCAAGGTGCGCACGGAGGTCAGGCAGTCCGGCGGCAAGCCGGTGCAGATCGATTACTACCTCGAAAAGCTGCCGGACGGCTGGAAGGTGTATGACGTCGAGGTGGCCGGCGCGAGCCTGGTGACCAACTACCGCTCCTCGTTCGCCCAGGAAATACAGAAGGGCGGCATCGACGGGCTGATCCGCAGCCTGCAGAGCAAGAACAAATCGACCCCTGCGGCCAAGGCTTCATGAGTGCGACGCTCAAAGTCGACGCGGCAGGCGCGGCAACGGTGGCGGGGGCCATGACGCTCGACACCGCGGCGGCCCTGCTGGCCGAGGGCCGCGCGGCGCTGGCGAACGGTTGCACGCGTTTCGATCTCGCCGGGGTCGAGGAAATCGACTCCTCCGGCCTGGCGGTGCTGTTCGGCTGGCAGCGTGCCGCACAGGCGCGCGGCGCGGTGCTCGGCATCGTCAATGCCCCGCACAACCTGTTGAGTCTGGCGGCGGTGTATGGCGTTGATAGCCTGCCGCCGCTGGCCTGACCCTCTTTCGATAGGCAACGAAGCGATGCTTGATCCCCGACAGATCGAAACCTGGCTTAACGCCGGCCTGCCCTGCGATCGCCTGACGGTAAGCGGCGACGGCCGCCATTTCCAGGCGCTCATCGTCAGCGCGGCATTTACCGGGCTGAGCCGGGTGGCGCGCCAGCAGCGCGTCAATGCCGTGCTCAACGCGCATTTCGATTCCGGCGCATTGCACGCCCTGTCCATGCAGTGCCTGACCCCGGACGAGGCGCGGGAGCGCGGCCTCCTTGGATAAGCTGCTGATCGAGGGCGGCACGCCGCTGGCCGGCGAGGTCGCCATCTCCGGCGCCAAGAACGCCGCCTTGCCGCTGCTGTGCGCAGCGCTGCTGACGCGCGAGCCCCTGACGCTAACCAACGTGCCGGCGCTCAACGATATCGCCACGATGCTCAAGCTGCTCCGGCAGATGGGCGTCAAAGTGACGCAGGAAAAAGTCGGCGCTGGCGGGACGGCGCAAATGTCTGTGACCCTGGATGCTTCCGGCCTCGACAATCCGGTCGCGCCCTACGAACTGGTCAAGACCATGCGCGCGGCGGTGCTGGTGCTCGGGCCGCTGACGGCGCGTTGCGGCGAGGCGCGCGTCAGCTTGCCCGGCGGTTGTGCGATCGGCGCGCGCCCGGTCGACCAGCACATCAAGGGGCTGGCCGCGATGGGCGCAGAGACGCGCGTCGAGCAGGGCTATGTCCACACCCGCGCCGCGCAGCTCAAGGGCGCACGGCTATTCACCGACATGGTGACGGTGACCGGCACCGAGAACCTGATGATGGCCGCCTGCCTCGCCGATGGCGAAACGGTGATCGAGAACGCCGCGCGCGAGCCGGAGGTCGTCGACCTGGCCAACTGCCTGGTCGCCATGGGCGCGCAGATCTCCGGCGCCGGCAGCGATGTGATCCGCATCCGCGGTGTGGAACGCTTGCATGGCGCCACCCATCGCATCATGCCCGACCGCATCGAGACCGGCACCTATCTGTGCGCAGCCGCGGCAACCGGCGGCAACGTCCGGCTGACGCAGACTTCGGGCAGCTATCTCGACGCGGTGATTGACAAGCTGATGGATGCCGGCTGCGAGATCGTGCTGGAGCGTGACGCGATCCGTCTCGCGGCACCGCCACGGCCGACTGCCGTCAGTATCCGCACCGCGCCCTATCCGGCCTTCCCGACCGACATGCAGGCGCAGTTCATGGCTCTCGACGCGATCGCCGCGGGCACCGCGGCGATCCGCGAGACGATCTTCGAGAACCGCTTCATGCACGCCGTCGAGCTGATCCGCCTTGGCGCCGACATCCGGATCGACGGCAACAGCGCGCTGGTCACCGGTGTCGCGCGGCTCACCGGCGCGACGGTGATGGCGACCGACCTGCGCGCCTCGGCGAGCCTGGTGATTGCCGGGCTGGCGGCGCAGGGCGAGACGCTGATCGAACGCATCTACCACCTCGATCGCGGCTACGAGCGCATCGAGGAAAAGCTCGCCGCGCTGGGTGCGCGGGTGCGGCGGGTAAAATAGCCGCATGGATCGGATCACCGTCGCACTCTCCAAAGGCCGCATCTTCGAGGAAACCCTGCCGCTGCTGGCGGCGGCGGGCATCGTGCCGAGCGAGAATCCCGAACAATCGCGCAAGCTGATCATCGGTACCAACCGGCCCGAGGTGCGCGTCGTCATCGTGCGCGCCTCGGATGTGCCGACCTATGTGCAATACGGCGCGGCGGATCTGGGCATCGCCGGCAAGGACGTGCTGATCGAGCACGGTGGCGCCGGCCTCTACCAGCCGCTCGATCTCGGCATCGCCCAGTGCCGCATGTGCGTGGCCGTGCCGGCGGGCTTCGATTACGCGGCGGCGGTACGGCGTGGCGCGCGTCTGCGCGTTGCCACCAAATATCTCCATACCGCCCGCGAACATTTCGCCGCCAAGGGTGTGCATGTCGATCTCATCAAACTCTACGGCTCGATGGAGCTCGCGCCGCTGACCGGCCTGGCCGACGCCATTGTCGATCTCGTCTCGTCGGGCGGCACGCTGAAGGCGAACCATCTCGTCGAGGTCGAGGAGATCATGCCGATCTCGGCGCGCCTTGTCGTCAACCAGGCCAGCCTGAAGATGAAGCGCGGCCTGCTGCAACCGGTCATCAACGCTTTCGAAAGTGCCCTGGCATGAATCCGACTCCCCGTCGTCTTTCCTCCCGCGATCCCGAGTTCCTCGCCGCGCTGGACAAGCTGCTCGCCTTTGACAACCGCACCGACGAGGCCATCGAGCGCACCGTCGCCGAAGTGCTCGCCAACGTGCGTACGCTCGGTGATGCCGCCGTGCTCGATTACACGCGCCGCTTCGACCGGCTCGACGCCAGGACGATGGCCGAGCTTGAGCTGCCGCTGGCCGAGCTGAAGCTCGCCTTCGACAGCCTGCCGGACGACCAGCGCGTGGCGCTGGAACAGGCGGCCGGCCGCATTCGCAGCTATCACGCGCGGCAGAAGATGGAATCGTGGGAATACGCCGAGGCCGACGGCACCCGCCTCGGTCAGCAGGTGACCGCGCTCGACCGCGTCGGCCTGTATGTGCCCGGTGGCAAGGCGGCTTACCCGAGTTCTGTCCTGATGAACGCGATTCCGGCCAAGGTGGCTGGCGTCCGGGAACTGATCATGGTCGTGCCGACGCCGGGCGGCCAGAAAAATCCGCTTGTGCTGGCGGCCGCGCATCTGGCCGGTGTCGACCGCGTCTTCACGCTCGGCGGCGCGCAGGCCGTCGCCGCGCTGGCCTACGGCACACAGACGATTCCGCAGGTCGACAAGATCGTCGGCCCGGGCAACGCCTACGTTGCCGCCGCCAAGCGGCGCGTGTTCGGCACCGTTGGCATCGACATGGTCGCCGGCCCGTCCGAGGTGCTGGTGATTGCCGACGGTTCGGGCGCGCCGGAATGGACGACCATCGATTTATTCGCCCAGGCCGAGCACGACGAACTCGCCCAATCCATCCTGCTGTGTCCGGATGCCGGCTATCTCGACCGCGTGGCGGCCGAGATCGGACGACTGCTGCCGACCATGCCGCGCCAGGACGTGATCGCCGCCTCGATCAGTGGCCGCGGCGCGCTGATCCACGTCGCCGATCTCGACGAGGCTTGTGTGATCGCCAACCGCATCGCGCCGGAGCACCTGGAGCTGGCCGTCGCGAATCCCCGCGCGCTGCTGCCGAAGCTCCGCCATGCCGGTGCGATCTTCCTTGGCCACCACTGCTCCGAATCGCTCGGTGACTACTGCGCCGGACCGAACCACGTGCTGCCGACCTCGCGCAGTGCGCGCTTCTCCTCGCCGCTCGGGGTCTATGACTTCCAGAAGCGCTCCTCGATCATCGAGGTGTCGCCGGCGGGCGCACAAGTTCTTGGCCCGATCGCCGCGACGCTCGCGCACGGCGAAGGGCTGTTCGCCCATCAGCGCGCCGCCGAACTGCGCCTGCGCAAGTAGAGAAAGTCGGCGGAAAGTCGGCGCCGGCGGGACGGCGAGTTCAGGCCAGAATTTCCCGCAAGACGGAAATCAGCGTGTCGCACTGCCCATCGGTGCCGACCGTGATGCGCAGGAACTGCTCGATGCGCGGCTGGCGGAAATGCCGCACGATGATGCCGCGCTCCCTGAGGGCTTGGGCCAACTCACCCGCGTCCCGTGCGGGATGTCGCGCAAAGACGAAGTTGGCGCAGGAAGGCAGCACCGCGAAGCCGAGGGACTCCAGATCGCGCGTCAGCCGGGCACGGCTGGTGATGACTGCCTGGCGGGTCGTTTCGAACCATTCGTGGTCCGCGATGGCGGCCAGCGCGCCGGCCTGGGCCAGGCGGTCGAGCGGATAGGAATTGAAGCTGTTCTTGACGCGCTGCAGGCCGTCGATCAGCTCGGCGTGGCCGATGGCGAAGCCGACGCGCAGGCCCGCGAGCGAGCGCGATTTCGAGAAGGTCTGCACCACCAGCAGGTTCGGGTAGCGATTCACCAGCGACACGGCGGATGCGGCGCCGAAATCGACATAAGCCTCGTCGATGACCACCACCGAGTCGGGATGGATCTCCAGCAGCTGCGCGATGTCTGCCAGTGGCAGCGCGCGGCCGGTCGGCGCATTCGGATTCGGGAAAATGATGCCGCCGTTGGGCTTGGCGTAGTCCGCGAGGCGGATCGCGAAATCGGCGTCGAGCGGCACCGTCTGGTAAGCGATGTCGTAGAGCTTGCAATAGACCGGGTAGAAGCTGTAGCTGATGTCCGGAAACAGGATCGGCCGCTCGTGCTTGAGCAGGGCGAGGAAGGCGTGGGCAAGCACCTCGTCCGAGCCGTTGCCGACGAAAACCTGAGCGGGCGCGATAGTGCCGAAATGCGCGGCAATGGCGTCGCGCAGGCGCGTGCTTTCCGGATCGGGATAGAGCCGCAGCGTATCGTCGCTGGCGCCGCGCACGGCCTCCAGTACCTGGGGACTCGGCCCGTAAGGATTCTCGTTGGTGTTGAGCTTGACGAGGTTCGGCAGCTTCGGCTGCTCGCCGGGAACGTAGGGTTGCAGGGCACGCGCAGTAGCGCTCCAGAATCGGCTCATGGCGAAAGGGCGGGCGGAAGGGGCAGGGCTTGTCGTTGCAGCGGAATGGTATTATGCCCCGCTCCTGCTTTATTGCCGCAGTTCGGACCGATCGTCGCCATGCGCACCGCAGAAATTTCACGCCAGACGCTGGAAACCCAGATTCGCGTCGCCCTCGACCTCGACGGGGCCGGCAAGTCGCAACTGGCGACCGGCGTCGGCTTCTTCGATCATATGCTCGACCAGCTGGCCCGCCACGGCCTGCTCGACCTCAACATCGAGGCGCGTGGCGACCTGCACATCGATGCGCACCACACCGTTGAGGATGTCGGCATCGCGCTCGGCCAGGCGCTGGCCCGGGCGCTCGGCGACAAGAAGGGACTGACGCGCTACGGCCATGCCTACGTGCCGCTCGACGAGGCGCTGGCGCGGGCCGTCGTCGATCTGTCCGGGCGGCCGGGGCTCGTGTTCGACGTCACCTTCAGCCGGGCGCGCATCGGCGAGTTCGATGTCGACCTGATCCGCGAATTCTTCCAGGCGCTCGTCAATCACGCCGGCATCACCGTGCACATCGACTGTCTGCGCGGCGACAATGCGCACCACCAGGCCGAGGCGGTGTTCAAGGCCTTCGCCCGCGCGCTGCGCATGGCCATCACCGTCGATCCGCGCACCAGCGGGGCGGTGCCTTCGACCAAGGGAAGTCTGTAACCGATTCTGCAGGACGCGACCCGATGAAAACCGTCGCCATCGTCGATTACGGCATGGGCAATCTGCGCTCGGTCGCCAAGGCCGTCGAGCACGTTGCGCCCGGCTGGCAGGTTCTGGTCAGCGCCGACCCGCTGGCGCTGGCGGCTGCCGACCGCATCATCGTCCCCGGCCAGGGCGCGATGCCCGACTGCATGCGCGAACTGGCGGCGCGCAACCTGACCGAGGCAGTGCGCCGCGCCGCGGCGGAGAAACCCTTCCTCGGCATCTGCATCGGCCTGCAGATGCTGTTCGCCCACAGCGAGGAAGGCGATGTCGCCGGCCTCGGCCTGCTGCCCGGCACGGTGCGCCGCTTTCCGACGGCAGCGATGCACGACGCGGCCGGTGGCCGCCTCAAGGTGCCGCACATGGGCTGGAACGAGGTGCGGCAGTCCGGCCCGCACCCGCTCTGGCAGGGCATCGCCAACGGCGAACGCTTCTATTTCGTGCATAGCTACTATGTCGCGCCGGACGATCCGCAGGTGGTCGCCGGCACGACGCAGTACGGCATCGCATTTACCAGCGCGGTGACGCGCGCTAACATCTTCGCCGTGCAATTCCACCCGGAAAAGAGCGCCGCGGCGGGCCTGCAACTGCTCGCCAACTTCATGCGCTGGCAACCCTGAGACCGCCTTTTCATCTTCCTCTCCAATCATGCTGCTGATTCCTGCAATCGACCTCAAGGACGGGCATTGCGTGCGCCTCAAGCAGGGCGTCATGGACGATGCCACGGTGTTTTCCGAAAATCCCGCTGCGATGGCGCGCCACTGGATCGACCAGGGCGCGCGGCGGCTGCACGTCGTCGACCTCAACGGCGCCTTCGCCGGCAAACCGAAGAACGAGTCGGCGATCAAGGCCATCCTGAAAGAGGTCGGCGAGGAGATTCCCGTCCAGTTGGGCGGGGGCATCCGCGACCTCGATACCATCGAGCGCTGCCTTGACGACGGCATCAGCTTTGTCATCATCGGCACCGCGGCGGTGAAGAATCCCGGCTTCCTGCACGATGCCTGCAC
>Ga0172369_10010175_pt1 | contig 10285 bp, 11 predicted proteins | sample LakKiv25m_FD_114539 | JGI IMG/M metagenome (GOLD analysis project Ga0172369, IMG submission 114539) | Freshwater microbial communities from Kabuno Bay, South-Kivu, Congo - kab_022012_11.25m | ecosystem: Environmental > Aquatic > Freshwater > Lake | place: Democratic Republic of the Congo...
TAATGCTCAAGGATTCTTTATCCACTCAAGATGTAGTAAAATAACCCCGTATCAGAGCCAAGCTCGATACAGGGTAAAGGCCCCATCGTCTAGCCCGGTCTAGGACATCAGGTTCTCATCCTGAGAACCAGTAGTCAAGGCCTTGCACGATAGCCAAAAGGGTTGGTATATCAATCCTAGTCATAAAATAGCGACAGGCTTCAACATATATAGTTGCGGCTATTATTCACTAGCCTACCTAGTGGGGCATAAAAAGTTTAGTAATAAATCGAGGTTTGGACTCGCAAGGGTTCATGCAAAACACCAGGTTTAAGACAAAGGATCTTAAACCATGGTGGTCAAGATTAGCCTAGAGCGGGCTATAGCTCAATATTTATTAGATTCCGAGAACGAGGGACAATCCCCTGCAACTCTCAAAAAGAAGAGGAAATTTTTCAAGCGCCTTCTCAAGTTTGGGTTCTCAAAAGAGTATTCTGAACAGTTGCTTCAGGATTTTCTTCAGTTATTTCGCGAGCAGGGATTGGCCGCCAACTCCATCCGTACATACGGAGTTATGTTGCGTGCCTTTTCAAATTGGATGGCAGAAAATGGGCACGCTAAGAAATTTAGTAAAAAACTAAAAATTCCCCAGGAACAACCAAAAGACATTAACTTGCTTTCACTGAAAAAGGCTGAGGCAGTTATTATTGCAGGTACGACGCCTGGTAAATACGACAACGCCTCTACACGTAAGAAAAAGCTTGAGGAAGAGAGGCCAGCACTCCAATTCGTTTTACGCACTGGCATAAGAATTCACGAGTTATGTGGGTTGAGAGGTTGTGATCTCAAGCTTGACGATCAATCCCCAAAAATCAAAATTATGGACAGCAAAAGTGGGCGGATTGAATTTGTCCCAGCTCCAGTAGACATGGTAGGGTTTTTGAGAGATAGAATCCACCGTACAATAGTATTTGAAGTGAGTGAAGAGGTTCTGCGTATTGCGCTTAAAAGAGGTTGTCTTGCCACCAGTGTCGCACCAATAGGCGTGCATGACTTACGGCATGCGTGTGCGACTAACTTACTTAGGCGTGGCATGCCACTTCAAAAAGTATCGAGATTACTAAGACACAAGAGTGTCCTAGTTACCGATAGATATTATAGTCACTATATTATTGAGGATCTTGCTGTTGAAATGAACACGAAAAATGAACTGATCAGGGCAAGTATCACCGATGATGATATGGCTAATTTCGCAAGAAAACAACTACTAGATGCAGGTATTGATATAAACAATATCCACGTTGATCTAAAAACTAAGAGTGGGAGTTTTAGTTGGTAATCTAGTGCTATAATTTCCATAGTCACCTAAACCCGTCTGGGCATGGTGCAAAAACCACGTAAGTTGTTGGAAGCTCTCCATCAGGGACTTACGTGGTCGCATTCCGAAAGGGATGTGGGGGAAACCCTTACTGGTGGGGGGCTTTTATGAAAAATAAATACCTGAATCCACAATCGTTGCTAGTTTTGGCCTTTATAGGTATTGTATTTGGTTTTACCCTAGTCATTGGAAAGTATGATAGTCAAAAGCAAAAAGAAATCCCTGTAGTTGTCACAGCCGAGGAGCAGGCACAAGTAGCATGGATGAAAGGTTGTGTTCCCCACCTAATGGAAGAGACGCAAAAATTCACAGACGTTGTAAACGAACAGGCTGCAACCTCTAAAGCTCAGATATATTGCCAATGTGAGTGGGATTATATGAGTAGCAAAATGGGCCTTAGTTTAGACGAGATAGCCACGATGCAGGAAGAAGGCTCTGTTGGTTTTAAGGCAATAGCCGAGGCGCAAGATTATTGTTATGAAAAACACAAAGGAGATTACTATCCATGAGCAATACTGACAGTAAAAACTTGATAATCTTCACAGTTATTTTTGATGTGGCGCTATTTGTCGCAATGTTGGGTGGCAACTACTACTACAGTTCCTCAATTCATGAGATTTTCGTCTGGACATTTTTCTCAGCAATCAACTTTTTCTTGGGTTATTTTGTTTGTTTTGAAGCAACAAAATGGAAAAAATGAAGCAGGTGGAGGTCATATGCCAGATAACATAGTACAAACCATATTTCAGAAGAAGCTCTTTGATCTTTCCAAGATATCGTTTTGGATATGGATTGGCACATTGTCCGTGTTTGTAGGGCTAGTTTTCATGACCCGTAATCCAGATAACTTAAAATTAATGCCAGACTGGCTTTTTCTTGGAAACATAGGTCTAGGTGTCGTAGCATTTATTGTGGCAATCTTGAGTCGTTTTGTATCTACTCCTCGAACTCTTGAGGAAACGAAATCCATATATAAAACTCTGAGTATCGGCGTAGGAGCTTTGGCTCTACTGGTATTGCTTGGCTTTATCTCGCCCGATGAGGGTAATGTGCGTAGTGCTAGATTAAATGGCTCACCACTTCCAGATATAACTTTAACTGCAAATAAAACTACAACAAAAACTCCATCGCCATCAACCATCCAAAGCCAGCAATATAAGCCAAAAGCAAATCAAATTGACTGCATTGGACCTGATTACAAGACATTTAAGACTACACCAGACGCATGCGCAAAGTTTAGAACAGATTGGGGCTTGCCAGCCTCTGCAACACCATGGCCTACCTCTAACCACCAAACCAACAATCAAAACAAAACACCAAACGAATACACGTATGCAACTCCATCCTATCCGCCATGCACAATATATTATCCAGCTCTCGGTTATTCGCAAACCTACTACTACACAAGCCCAGAACAGTGTCGGATTAATCAAAATTCAGTCAACATGACTACTAGCGTACCACCAGAGATTGCCAACAGAACCTACTCGCCGATGCCAACGCTATCCCCTATCACTTTCTCCCCACTCCCTACCATCCAGCCAGAACCTACGTCTCAAAATTGTTATTGGAAGGTCAATAACTATGGCGCTCAGTTCTACTACTGTCAATAGTATAGACACTTTATATACATTCTGAAAAAATTTTCAAAAATTTTCTCTCACATCACGCTTACCCCGTACTCATAGTAAGGGGCCTTGCCCGCTTCTACAGAGCAGGGTGGTCGGTTTTTATAGAAATATAGGATAAAAATTACATTGGGAAAATATAATACTTCAACTTAGTCACTTCGCACAATATAAATTGTCAGCTGCTACGCCCAGAGGTAATCAGATCTAAACACCAATTAACAGGTAAGTATAGACCTATAACCAGTATAATTAAGTGCAATTTTCAATAAACGTTAATTATATAGGTTAACAGTTATAGGTCGAGAAAATGAAATTGACCTCTTTTGATATATATTGACATCTTTTCTCTCCCACCTTTAGTTTGATGCACTCTATTTAGGTAGAGCTTAGAAGCATTACCTACCAGAAACCCACAATATGAATCTGAAAGTGAACCTTAGATTTTGTTGTGGGTTTTTATTATCAAAATATGTGGCAAGTAAAGGAGTTATATGCCTACGAAAAATATTTTAACTAACCAAGATACGGGGGAATTGCTTAGTTTATATCAAACTTTGAGTGTATTCGAGAATAACCCAGTCTTAAAGATATGCAAGAAAGACCTGAAGTGGATGTTACAGATGCAAAGTCGCAGGAGGTGGAGTCTACGCAAATTCCAGGAGGTTAACGAGTTACTTGAGGCACAAGGATACATCAAATCCATCTGCAGAGGGGTTGTAGTGGTGCTAAAGGAGAGTCTTGATGACTAAGCATACATTCGATGCTTCACAAATCCCTAATGTCACCTGGAGAACGCTTGATGACTTATACCGTAATGGTGACCCTGATTGTGTGTCTATGTATCTTAAATACTGCTACCACGCCAATATACAAGGCACAAATCAAGTGTATGCCACTCTCTCTTTTATGACAGGCAGAACTGAAAAGGGAGAAAAGATTAAGGGTGGGTTAGATTGGGGCCGAGATAAGACGCGCAGAGTTAGGCAGAAGCTAGTAGAACTAGGGTACATTGAACTACTACCACAGAAGAACACTGGAGAGCATGGAGAGTGGAGTAAATCATATACCAAGATCAATCACTTGGTAGGCCATAAAAAGATGGCTACCGCACTACTAGAAGGTAGTACCCCAGTCGAGTCTACCGCTTCCACAGAGGGTAGTGATAAACAACCCAAATGCTTAAAGGATAATAAAAACAAATTCTTAAAAGATAATCATTTTTCTAAAAAAGGAGAGATAAAGGGAGAGAACACATATGTGGGAGAAGACAATAATACGGCCCGCCTACCACGATGGGAGTATGACAATGACGGAGTGTCAAGTATCCCATTTTCAGATTACCTTAATCTGGATGAGAAAAATTACATCTATGACAAGGTCATCGAAATAGATCCTAATTTTGAAGAAAAATGGGATTCCAGTGAAGATGATTGGCTTTTTGATAACCAACGACTAAAGGTAATTCAAAATTACGAGGCAAACTCAGCACGACCAAAAAGTCGCAGAGCATTCTTGGCAAGAATTATCGAATACACGGTAAACGGGGGAACCAATAGATTATTTGAGGAGTGGTGAGGAGCATTTATGACATCATATTACATAAAATTTCTTGATAAAAATGAGGAAACGATAGCTAGTAGGCGTACGCATAGTTTCAAGGTTTTTATGAATTTCTACAGGCGAGAAGTGAGACAACTTGGGCGTATTTATATTAGGTTCACATACGGCATGGCTGTGAACAATGGTGGTGAGAAGGTTAAGTTCATCAACGAAGGCGAGTATCCTACTAAAAAGGCAACGTTACTAGCTATCAAAGCATTTCATGAAGTTGAGTGGACAGATGACGTATAGAGCTACTATGCAAGAACAACCAAATAACTAAAGTTTGTTGCATTTCGACAAGATAATCAATTAATGAGTAGATAACAGAGTCGTAATTCTACCCTTAATATTTTCGTAAACTGATGTGAGTTTGAGTTTAGCGACATTAGTAAGTAGGGATGTGTGAGCAACGGCATCTCGAATCGGTTTATACTCATTGGCGTCTCTAGCAAGGCAGGCTTCTCTATTAGGATCTCTTTTATCAACTAGGTTCGCAAGATTACTCATATCTAAGTATTCCAGATCATTGTCTTCTTCTCTAATGCCGATGCTAATATTTCCCTTATTTTTATTGTTTGTTTCAACTCCTCTCCACTTTGCTACTTCTGTAGTAGCCTCGGTGGATAAAGTGATATTTTTGTGTGCTACATATTTTCTGATCAAGTTTTCAGATACAAAGCAATTCACATATGCTGGAATATTGAACTCGGCGTCTGGCTCAATCTCTTTAATCCATCCATCTAGATCAGGATTCCTGGTACTTCTCTTGTATTGCCTTGAGGCCATAACGTATAGGCTTTTGGCACGACGCTCCTCAACTGTTTTTGCTGGATTTTCGTCATCTCCTTCTTCATCGGCTTTAAGCCTCCACAAATCCCAGGTTGAACTAATTTTCCCCAAGATGTCTTCTTTCAATACTTTCAAAAGTGAGTCATATTCGGGATTTCCTTCTTTTATACTCTCACGACTAGTAGTGAAGTTGTCTTGATTTGAGCTATCTAGGGAGTTGAAATGTATTTGGCCATATAAATAACTAGCAACAATTCTTGTAGAGAAACTCGGCATATGTTTTAAAATATCCCTTTCTCTCAACCTGCCGTTCACAAAAAGATCTACGCCAGCTTTTTCCTCAGTATCAGTAATTTTGAGATATCTTGGCCTAATCACCGATGCGATAAAACCATTCACTTTCATTTCATCAATCACAAATACGTCGCTATTCTTAAGATTAACTAGTTTCTGAGTAATGTAAGGATCATCAAGAGTGTTAATATTCCAAAGAAACTCCGTCTTTTCAGCCAAGCTCTTTAAATCTTCCTCTGTAACTTCAGCATCATTCAAGAAGATGTGGAACGAGGGGTCAACTAATGAGAATCTAAAGTATAGTGCTAATACCTTTCTCAGATAGTCCTCTGTCTTGTTTATGGAGTCATATATACCTTCAAACAAAATTATTGTTCCGCGCAAGTGATTCTTGGTATATGAAGCAAATTTACTTTGGTCAACCTGCTCTAGGTCATAATTCGGCTGATCCTCAGAGATAGCGCCATCTAGCGCACTATTATCTATTGTTCCCCCCATGTAATCACTACTATCTGTTTTTGATAGAACGCTAACCTTCTTAGCACATGACAAAAGGGCTAGTTTACCTATCCCTTTTCTACCAATATATGGACGCCCTCCAGGAGATATCATCGCACTATCATCATTCCCACGCTTAGAGTAACCGACTTTAAGAAATTTATATCTAAAATCATTGGCAGTCATACCAATGCCGTCATCCTTAATAAGTAACAAGTCTTTATCCCTATCAATGTAAATTCGGACATTCTTGGCGTCGGCGTCCCAAGAATTTGAAATTCCTTCACCTAGTACGGTAATAAAGTTTCTATATAAGTTACGTCCAAGGTGGTTCAGTACACTAAGGGAAATGTTGAAAGAAAATTGATTACTGTCTGACATACTGCTTAATGTGGTCTTTAATACTCTTACCTATTATAGACCCTAAGCGAACTGGTACTGCATTCCCGATAAATTTTGCCACATGAGCAATTATAATTGGCTGCTTCGGGTCTGAAAATTGGTAGTTTTTTGGAAAAGTCTGAAATAGTGCCGCTTCTCTCAAGCTTATCGCTCTATCTTGCTCAGGATGACCAAATCTCCCATTCCCCAGACCGATACACTGTGTTGTCATAGTGGGAGCAGGCTCATCCCACTTCATCCTCCCATAAACGGTACTCTTGTATGTCTTTCCACTTTCCTTCTTGTGGCAATCTAAAACTAATTCAGAAGACCAGTTGCTGGAACCTCCACCGTCGTGAGGAGTAGCCTTGATCCGTTTCAAGTTAAGTGGACTGAGTTTTCTAGATCTATGGAGTAAGTCATTCTCACTCGTCTCTCCGTCGTGCAATGGTGGTAAACCGCTAATCACATCCCGCACGGTTATCCTTTTATCCTTATGCGTGCGTTTGACCAGTTGGATATCACCAAACCTAGAAGCAAGTAATACAAGTCGTTTACGCCTTTGTGGTACCCCATATTCAGAAACATCAACAACTTCGTATTTATACTTATAGCCATTTTTCTCTAGTGTATTAATAAAGTTCGCAAAAACAGGGTATTTTTTAGTGTCAGCCAAACCACTCACATTTTCCATTGATACTATATCAGGCATAATCTCATCAATGAGTTGCGCAAATTTACCAAGAGGTTCTAGTTGCTTTTGAGTGACTTCTTTCAGGTTTAATTTCGAAAACGGTTGGCAAGGGGCACACCCAGCCAAAACTCTTATACCACTTTTCCCAAATAATCCATTAATATCCTGACCTGTAACATCAAGAATATTCTTTTTAATGAAAGTCGTTTTATTGTTATACTCGTATCCAAACTTACAAGATCCGTCATTATCTATCCCAGCAACCACGTCGAGACCTTCCTTAATTAATCCATGTGTAAGACCGCCAATTCCACAAAATAAATCCACCACTCTAATTTCATTCCCCCCTTTGCTACTCATGAGCAAATCATAACAGAATTATAATGAGACTTCGAGGTGGCAAAGCGTCATTAATTTTTCCTCGACTATATCTTTGACCATACAATAGCTTGACATCCCATCCTATAATATATGTATCAAATGTGTATCATGAGGTAAATGTCTTGCAGAATAGATAAATATGAAGCATTATGAAAGCATGAATCAAACTGATAGAGCGGCAGCTGTTGCTGTAGACGTGCGCGACGCCTTACCATTCCCATTCTCAGAGCAATCTCGTACCTTACGTATGATGCGAAGAATGTTTCGTGAATCACAACCCGATATTGATGATTCTGAGTTCCCGCTTCCCAACGTATCACCAGAGTTGTTCGATATTATGAGAGGACTGGTGTTGTTTGATACAGACGACATGACTATTTTTCATGGTGGCCGCCTTGATCTAGGTAAGGATGTTCCAGGAAAGCACTGGCTGCTCCCTGCCATAGTCCATTCTGGCGACCAATCTGTTCCACTGCATGTGGTTATGTCAAATATTGATTTTTTACACCCAGACGACGATTTGAGTGTTTATAGAGACGCTGATTTTAAGGTAAGCCTTGCCACCGAAACCGAAATTAAACTACTAGCCATGAAGCCAGAGGAGCTTGAGCTACACGACGCTTTGTCTAAAGGGTTTGTGGGCAAACAGATCATGGTGCGTCCTGTCACGATGGGAAATCTAGCATTCCCCTATATCCAGACACCAAAAGACTTAGCAACACCCGCGGCTGTGCGTGGAGCGATTATCAAATTTGCTGCTTTTTTCGGATTAGGAGAGCAAGCTAGACAAAAAGTACCATCAGACCTACGCCCAATTTACGATGAAATAAAACCAACAATCTTAGATTTACATCACTTCTCTATATCAAAACCCTTATCAATTCAGCACAACGGGAATGACAATATCTTAGTCTACAATGTTTACCCAAAGGGTGATGTGTGGCGTATGTATCAAATCATGACTCGACTACCGCTTGAAGAATTAGAAAAATTACCCAACCCGACTATGCGACTTGATTCTGCTTGTGACAATGGCATGCTATTCCATGATAAAGGTTGCGACTGCCATGAACAACTACTTCACGCTTTAGATCTTGCCAAGCAAGAGGGCGGGTTTGTACTGCATGCACCGACGCATGATGGGAGAGGATATGGTACAGCTCTAAAAATGGAAACTGAGCTACTCAAACAAGGCAGGAGAAGTGCAATTTATCATACGAACGACACACAGTGGGATACCAAAGCTGCTGCTAAGCTCTTGTATGGCAACGCACAGTGGGATATTAGAACCTTCTACGCTCCTGGGTTATTATTAAGTGAATTGGGGTTCCGCAACGTCTCAGTCGTAACAGATAATGCCCAAAAAATCCACGAGATGAAAATGGGAGCTAAAGGTAATGTTGCGATTAAACGAATTAGCACTGGCACATCAGAGTCTCATCAAGATGATGAGTTGTCTGTACATTTGAATAGTAAACATAACGATGCTAGATATTTTCAAGACAACATTAGTCAATAAGAATAAAGGAGTTGTTTATGAATATTATCGAAAAAGTTCAGCAAAGGATGAGATCTGTAGATAGTATGGCAGGCGTGGGGATTGATCCAGTGAGAGAACGAATCCCCCAGGAAATTTGGCAAGAAGTAGGAGGGCATAGTGCTTCAGCGGCAACAGAGTTGTTTTGCAGACGAATAATCGACGCAACACATGATTTTGTGGTTGATTACAAAATAAACTCGAGTTTCTTCATGAATAGTGATGCTAGGAGAGCTCTAGAGAGTACATTTGCGTATTTACGAGACGAACATCCAGAGGTAGTACGGATATGCGATGGCAAGTTTGGTGACGTAGAGCACACTGCAGAAGAGATTGCTTCTTATGTATACGATATTCTTGATGCAGACGCTGTCTTAATTAACCCGTATCTAGGGTATGACTCTGTCAAACCGTTTGTGGAACGAAAAGACAAAGCGGTAGTCTTATGTATCAATACCTCAAACCCATCAGCACATGATTTTCAAGATATGGTTACAGATAACGGCACACCCCTATGGAGACGAGTCTTAGAAGTTGCCATGACAAAATGGAACGTCAACCACAATATTATCCCTGTTGTTAGTGCCACTCATATAGATAACTTAAAAGGTATCCGTGAAATTATTGGAGATACTCCTGTAGTGCTAGCGGGCATTGGAACCCAGGGGGGTGATTTAGGTTTAGCGCTCCCGTATGTATTGGACAATTCTGGTTATGGAGCTATGATTTCTTCTTCAAGAGGTATTATTTACCCTAATGCGAGTGGAAAAGATTACTGGCAGGCAGTATCAGACAAGGCTCAAACTTTAAGAGATTCTATTCGTAAAGCGAAGAAGGCTATATAACATGACACGCGAAACCAGAACACAGTCAATGGACTCAGTTGCCGAATTATACAAGCCTACCGAGCGTGAGCGTGGAATTGATAAACCATTTGTTTTATTTTTAGGTGTATCTGGTGTAGGAAAGTCAACAATAATGCGTAAAATGATCGTAGATGTCAATAATAGTATAAGAATGTGCATATTTCCGACGGGATTGGAAAATAAAATTGTGCATAATTTGTTAAAAAAATTAGGTTCTTTGTTTGCTGTGTTGAACACGATAACTCTCACCTTTGA